>Ga0209777_10000209_pt1 | contig 103454 bp, 108 predicted proteins | sample FrelakmetHBP12HB_FD_187147 | JGI IMG/M metagenome (GOLD analysis project Ga0209777, IMG submission 187147) | Freshwater lake sediment microbial communities from the University of Notre Dame, USA, for methane emissions studies -HBP12 HB (SPAdes)... | ecosystem: Environmental > Aquatic >...
CGATCTAAAGAAGACGCGCTCAAGAGGCAGGCTGCCGGAGGATTTCACCCCATATTCGTCCGGCAGGGATTGGACTACCTGGGTAAAGGAAGGAATGATATAGGTTTGATTAAATATCTCAAGGGAGACATCAGCGGGGCGGCAGATTTGGACCCCGCTCTGGGAGGGCTGCTTACCGGCGGCGCAGGCGGGGATGCTCTGGGAGATGACCTGAATGATCTCGTCCCTTTTTTCGCCGAGGAGGGCAGACTTGAAGGGTTTGAGGTCAAGTTTTAAGTCCAGGGTGCTGGTTTTGCCTTCCAGCCAGTTCAGGCTGTTATCAATGATGGGCTTAATCTGGCTATCCAGGTACTGGGGAGTGATGGTATCTTTAATGACGGCATAGAAGGAATCCAGGGTTGCCTGGCTGAACTGAATGGGTAATTCCAACTTGAGGGGGAAAGTGGGGCTGTTCTGGATTAAACTCGAGAGATTCTCACCGCTAAAGGACTGAGCATAAAAGTTACGGTCTAAAATCCAGACACGGACGGGCAGAATGAGCAGGGCGGCAGTAACGAGGGGAATGACAAAAACGAGGATAATGAATATTGCCAGTACTTTTCGCATGGGATGCTCCTATGGTGATTGAAAATTTCGTTTTTAATAAAAGATTTTATTAGCTTAAGATATTATCATAACATAGCCACCGGGAGAAAATAAATGGAAAGTGAAAATGCTATAATTCTCAAAGAGAGAATTTTTCTCTTTATTTTAGATATAACCAACCAATTTAGAAAAGGAGTGAGCAATGATTGAGAAAATAATTGGCGCGTTCAGCTTCAAACCGGGCGTATATGTGGAAGTGAAAAAGGATGCAAGTTTTACCAGCAGCGCCTGGCTGATCGTATCCATCACGGCGATATTAAATGCCATCGGCACCAGCGCGGTAATTTCACACTTACGGTTGGGTGCATGGCTGGTGAGTGCGTTATTTGCGGCAGTATTTGCGGTGCTGGGTTTCGGGCTGGCCTGTTTCGTGATCGCCTGGGTGGGCAAGACAGTCTTCAATACCACTGCCAGCTTTGATGAGGTGGTACGCCCGCTGGGACTGGCGAGGGTGTGGCATATCGTGGGAGTGCTGGGGATACTTGCCCTGATCACACCGGCGCTAGGCTGCGTGACGGGTATTTTCAGCCTGGCAGCGGCAATACTGGGATTCATCGCCTGGCTGATCGCCGTGCGGGAAGCCCTGGGGTTGGAATGGCCGCAAGCCATCGCGACGGTAGTGCTGGGGATGATCGTGGTGATGGTGGTAACAATGATAGCCGGTGTAGTGCTGGGTGCTTTTGGGCTGGCGACAGCTTCTATTCTGGGCATATTTAAATAATCATCAACATTTTGGAAGGATATTGATTTATCGGGCCGGATTGGAGAACAACCAATCCAGCCATTTTTCGTATTTAATTCATCAAAATATATTTTTTAGTTGGATAAGGAGAATAAGCAATGGCTGGAGTAGTTACAGAAAAGCGGGAAGTCGGCGAATTTGACAAACTCTTGGTCAAGGGTGTAGGCAAGATATTTATTCAACAGGGCGGGGAGCAGTCGGTCAGCGTGGATGCCGATGAGCAGGTGATCAAGCGCATCACGACCGAGGTGGTGGACCGCAAGCTGGTGATCGACATCGGGCGGGATTGGATAGAGCGGTTGAGCATGGGGCTGGAATTCCTTTCCTCGCGCGAGATCGTATTCAAGATCACTGTGAAGAAATTGCTTGGGCTGGAGATTTCCGGCGCGTGTGACCTGGAAGCCAGCAAGATTCACGGGGATGAATTTGACCTGAAGATGAGCGGCGCTTCGAATGTCAAGGTACTGGAACTGGATACCAACAAGGTGCATACCGAGATGCCCGGGGCAGGCAGGGTGCTGGTCACCGGCAAAGCCGGAAACCAAGATGTGACCATGACCGGCGCTGGACAATATGATGCCACCCACCTGGAGACCAAGAACACCAAGGTGGCGCTGACCGGGGTAGGCAATGCCATCGTGTGGGCCAAGGAAAACCTGGAGGTTTCCGTTACCGGCGTGGGCAGCATTGAGTATTACGGCAATCCACACATCAAGCAGAGCACGGCCATGCTGGGTGTGGTGCGCAATCTGGGTGAAGCACCGAAATAAATATCGATGGTTTCGTAAAGTCCTGACTTAATAGTCAGGACTTTTTATTTCTATAATAAAATATTAATTAGCTTGTACACCATTTTGCTGGGAATATTATTAGTCGGGGAAGTGGCAGCGCTTTTTGTTGGCACGCGAATATCAGGTGAAAGCAGCAAGCCGTGGATTTCGCGTAAGAATTCCTTCTTGCTGTTTTTGGATGTCAGCTGTGGGATGTTACTTTTATTTCTGTATTTCTTAGATTTCAAGAAATCCTTTTTTGGATCATCTTTTTGCTGGTTGTGCTTTTGCATGCGTTTATAAACAAGGAATATTTATCTATGCAAAAGAATTTTTCTCATATGTATTTTGAGAATATTATTTTTAAATCTGATTATTGAATGTTTCTGTAAAAAATTAAGCTTTAAATTTAAAGAATTTATTTTGAAGCGGAGATTAGAACTCCTCCAATGAAAGAAAGGATAAAGCCAAGGAAGGTTACCCATACACCAGTGCCTATACCTCCGAAACTAAACCCCAAAAACGAGAATTGGGCTACGCCAGATGATGCTAAGAAACATATTAATGGTATTGACCCAATAATAGCAGTGCTAATTAATTTTCTAGATGTTTCAGTTTTTTCTTCTGTAGATAATCTAGATTTTTGGATCAAGTTATATCCGGTTTTCCCAGCACGGTAACCCATGATTGGAACTAAAGCTATGAAAATTGTTAATGCAATCATTATCAAAATTAGATAACCAGATCCTGAAGTATTAAAACTTGACGCACCTGCGAATGAGCCAATCAAACCTACTATGGATGCCACTAAACCAGTTAGACCACTATAATGGCCACTAAAAATTAATAGATTTATGGAAAACCATGGTAAAACAAAACCAATTATGACGAAAAAGGCGCCTACGAGAGCCATTCCACCTACGAGCTTATGGCTAGTTTCTGCAACATTTTCAAATTCTGAAAATCCGTCATTCTCACAAAATTTTACATTGTCTTTATTTAAATAGCCACATTTTTTACATTTTTTCATTTCTCCTCCTCATTTATTTTTTTCATACAGTTCTTTAGCTATTCCTTCTTTACCACAATCTGGACAAAATTTAACGTTCAATAGCGTTCCACATTCTGGGCATACTAAGTCTTTTGAAGTTTTAGGAGTAATACCACCCTCCCCTGGTGGTGGCAATTCCTGTTCAATTCTCTCAATCTCCGCTTCTTTCGCTTTCAGGTTCTTTTTTAATTGATCAATTTCTTGGCAGATCACAACTATTTGTTCATTCTTTATTTTATTTTCGTAAAACAAATCGAGGGTAGTATCTGCTAATTTTGATTTATTCTGCCAAATGTTACTTTTTATCTCGTCTCTTTCTTTTTTCACCGCTTGAATACGATTAAATTGATTCAGTTTCCATTTCCCCTTATCTAATAAACCCTGAAATGTATTTGCCATAAAATACCTCCTATCCATTAAATAAATATTATACCTCTAGGTCAAAATGAGATTAAATAATGAGAAAGTTATTACGGAATGTGAAAAATTTGAATAAAAAAAAATAAGAATGAAAAAAGCTCATCTGCGAAACACAGGCTGAATCACAAAGGTGAGTATTAAGAAATTAACTGATCATTCAAGTCGTTTATTACGTTAGAACTTTTAAAAATAAGTTCCTGGGTTGAGCGCCCGTATTTCTATGTTGAAGAAATTTCAATTAAATGAAAATACCTTGCTAAATTTTAAGTTGCCCGAATTCAGCAGGCAGTGGTTTATCTTCCAACCAGGAGTGAACTGTCCGATTAAATAAATCCGGTAAATTCAAGTTCCAAGCATGTTCACATCCCATCGGTAATTTGCCCTGCGGGTCAACAATGATGGCCTGCGCATTGGGTAAGGCTGCCACCAGATCTGCGCCAGATTGTTTGACCGCCTTTAATTCCTTTTGCCCGAAGCAAACCAACACGGGGGCTTTCGCCTTTTCCAAACCTTTCGGTAATAAGAAACCCTGGTTGGCAGCCATGAGTGCGACAAAGGTATCCACCGTGTAGTTGCGGTTATCCTCAAAGACTTTGTCGAGGTATTTCCAGGGTACCGTTGGTTTTAATCTCATGTTCAGTTCAATATATCGTTTACTATTTTTAAAAGGTTCAAACGCCCAGCGAAAGAGAAAGCGGATGAATCCGGGGCTGTACAACCATTTCATCCCTATATCGCGCAATAAAGCGCTGCTCACAACGGCATGATCAACAAGTTCCGGCGCTTTACTTAATAAAGCCACATTCACCTGGGCACCCAGTGAAAGTCCAACAACGTGCGCTTTTCCATTATGCGCCTTCTTACGGATGATTTCAGCGATCATTTCAGCCATATCCGGTATGGATTTGAGAGGAACATTGACGCTTTTACCGTGGGCTGGCAGGTCAGGGATGATGCAATGATAATCGCTGAAATATTCCACCTGTGGATCCCACATCCAACTGCCTATTCCACCGCCCTGGATAAAAACGATCGAAGATCGACCTTGGGTATGATATTCTTGACAATAAAGGTCCATATCAAACTCCTATATGCCTAATCAATTGAACAAATCTTATTATATCTTTGCTTAATAAACCACTCCGTTTGACCATTCCCCACACTCGGCAGAGGACAAAGCTAATTATGCTTACATTCGAGTTTTTGATCAATTCATCATCTCATCATCCTGATAATAGGAGATTGCTTTCCTGCGGAATTCTTTGCGATCCTTTCAGGATGATACGCAATCCCTGTGGAGTGCTTTGCGACCCCTACGGTGTGTTTCGCGATCTCCTGAAAAGAACCAGGGGAGGAAAATACGGCGAGATGTGGATAAACTGAATGTATAGCTGCATGCCGCCCAAAGCTACGCAAATTTATCCGGAGCTGCCCATCGAGCCAGTGCGGGAATTCTAAGTTAGAAATTGCGGGACAGGGGTTGGTTTGATCTACAACTTGGCACCGGGTGAGGACCTGTCCCTATTCTATTTTTACATTAGCAGAACTATTACAAGGATGTTTTATTAGTCATTGGCGAGCCCGCAGGATGATTTCTTCTTCCGGCTGGCCTTTTAGCCATTCATCAAAGGGTTGGTATGAGGGAAATTTTACATCCACTTTTTCCAAGTCTGTAGCAATGGGATAGGCACCCAGAATACGGGTGGCTTGCACGGCAGTCTGTACATTGATCTGGGGCGTATCGGCGTGCACATTGCCAATGAACAAAACCAGGCGACCATCGCGGCCCATCACGTCCACCCACTGACGGATTTTAGCTACGATTTGCTGCGGGGTGCTATCTCGCACAAAGCGGCCATTCAGGGATGCCATGATGGGGATCTTCTTTCCACCCTTTCCGCGGGAGAGTGCATATTCCTGCAGCCAATGCGGGTCCATATCCTGTGTGCGGCCCATGGCCACTGTGCAGACATTCAGCATGAGCAGTTTAGCGGCAGCATCCAGACAGCGAAAGAGGATTTGTTTATCAAATTTAGCCGGGTCTTCCTCGCAATAATCGCAGCCAGCTTGACCTGCCCGGGCGGTAAAGCCCAGTTGTTTTTTGGCTTTGGCTGCCAGACGCTTGGCGGAAGGGACAACCCATTCTTCGAATAACTCCGGGGTCAGGTTGGGGAAGCAAGCCCAGGCATCCGGTCCGAAGGCCTGTTTGACGCCAACTGCCTTTTGGGCTTTGAGAAAGGGTAGTATGGCTTTATCTTCAGCAAACTCAAAGAGCGCCTGGGCATAACCCCGGTCGCGCTTAATGGCGTGGATGACGGCCGGATAGCCCATCGCCTGGCATAAAAAGCTGAAGGGTGAGCAGAAGAACCCGGCCGCCAGCACGCCAAAACTTTTTTTAAAAATCAAACGCGACATTTCCACCCCGATCGGGATGCGACCTTTGGCGGGGTCCAATTCGGGAATTCGATCCAGATCAGACGGTCCCTTGATCAATGGGTCGCTGATGTTCACCGTGGGCATGGCTTTATCACTGTAAATGAACTTTGCACCCAGCGCTTCCACCTCAAAGTTATAGGCATCAGCGACAATTGTTTTTGTATCAAAGCCGTACCAGCGCTGCACGGCGATTTGGGTATTGACCAGCAATTCTGCATCCCAGTAATATTTGCGGGCGGGCAGTTTGGCAACGAACATGGCATGGTCGTGAATTTGGGGGCCCATGAACGGCACACGGTCGGCGTGGCTGCCCATTAAGGTGGCGATGAAACGTTCATCCCCGCTCAATTGACCGAAGCGCAATCCGTTGCCATACAGCAATCCATGGATGAGTTGAAGCGTATCATTAGCCATTTTTCCCTCCCGTAAGAGCCAGCATGGTTTGCAAGGCACTGATGGCGTCATGCCCCCAGCCATCGGCGCCCACCTGGTCGGCAAATACCTGATTGGTGGAAACGCCACCAATGATCACTTTCGTATGTTGGCGTAGTCCCTGCCTCCCCAATTCTGCAATCACATCTTTCATTTGCAGCATAGTGGTGGTCATATAGGCGCCAATGCCCACCAGATCAGGCTGGTGAGTTTTCACCGCGTCCACCCATTTTTGAAGCGAAACATTTATGCCCAAGTCAATCACCTCAAAACCAGCAGATGCAGCCATCGCAATTACCAGACTCTTGCCTAATTCATGCACGTCACCTTCCACGACGCCGATCACCAATTTTTTATTGATTTTATCTCCCCGTACCTTTTTCACTTCAGGTTCCAGGATTTTCATCGACGCTTTAAAAGCTTCGGCGGCCATAATCACTTCAGGTAGGAAATATTCATTTTTCTGCCATTTTTCACCGGTTTGATTGATTCCTTCCACCGCGCCCTTTTGTAAAATTTCAAGAGCGGGCAGGTTGGCAGCCAGGGCATCCTTGGTCAGTGCAGCTGCTTTAACATCGTCGCCTTCGAGAACTGCCTGGCTGATTGCTTTAAATAATTCCTCCATGTTACCTCCCAATGAATCCAATTTTGAATTTAATATTATATTACTATAAAAATCTTATTCCGTTGGCAAAGAAGAGATTGAAATTAGGGTAGATGGTCAATTCAAGATACTCTATTTTCCAAGCCAATTTAAGGGCTTTTAAGCGCATTTTTTTGGAAGCCAGGAGCATGCGCGCGCCTACTCCGGCAGCGTTACCGACAGCATGGATGCGCTCCAATGGGATATCCGGCAGCAGCCCAATGCGGACGGCTTGCTCGGGATTCATGTAAGACCCAAAAGCACCAGCGATCACGATTTCGTCAATAGCGGATAAAGGCACGTGGAGATAATCCATGAGGATGTCGATGCCCGCGCGGATGGCGCCCTTGGCCAGCAGGATCTGATCAATATCCTTCTGGTCCAAGGAGATTTCCCGCTGGCTGGCGGATTCCGGCATCAGAACAAAGACGGGCTTTTTCTGCGGATCGGCGCGGATGGCTAAAGGGGATTTGTCCAACCGACCGCGATGGTTGATGAGTTGGGTGCGGCGCAATTCAGCCAGCGCATCCAGGATGCCTGAACCGCAGATGCCGGAAGCCGGCTGGCTGCCGATCACCTGGCAATGGGCAAAACCTGATTCATCGATATTCACGTGGTCAATTGCCCCGAGCGCTGCCCGCATGCCTAAACGAATATGGGCGCCTTCGAAGGCCGGGCCAGAAGCGGTGGAGACGCTTACGATCCGGCCGGCATGCTGCAGGGCAATCTCGGTATTGGTGCCAATGTCAATACCTAGACGCGTACGATTGTCTTCACCAAAGCCTGCGGCGAGCAGAAAAGCCAGATGGTCAGAGCCGACAAAACCGGCAATGACCGGCGGCGCATAAGCACGGGCGCCGGGCATAAGCTGCAAACCCAGCTCATCAGCAGCAGGGTTCAACTCAGAACCGGTGGAAGGCACAAAGGGAGACATGGCTAATGCGTTAGTGGGCAGCCCGAGGAACAAATGATGCATGGCGGTGTTACCCACCAGACAGGCATCCATCACATGATCAATGGGAATCCCCAGGTTTGCGCACATCTCATCGACAGTGGACTGGATGGACTGGATGACACCCTGCTGCAGCGCTTTTGCATTGGCTGGATTTTCAAGGACCGCTCCCAGTCGGGACATAATATCCTCACCGAAGGCAATTTGAGGATTGGCTATCCCGCGGGCAGCCAAAGTCTGACCGCTGCGTAAGTTCACCAGGAAACAGGCAATTTTGGTCGATCCCACATCCACGGCCAGACCAATGGGGGTGAAGTTATCCGGAGGGCAGGCATTCAGGATTTCCTTTTCGTTATGAATGAGATTGATTTTCCAATCTGATTTTCGCAACTGGGTGCTGATTGAAGTTAAAACAGGTAAGGATACCGATAAATTTCCGATTCCCTGTTGGGTCAAGGCATTTTGTACTCTCTCCCAATCTGGCTGCAAGTCAGTGAAAGTTGGGGGATTGAGGGAAATTGGACTCACCCTTACTACTGGGTCAACATGGAATTCCTGGCTGGATCCTTCGGTCTGTAGCACCTGATCGCTTAGAAGAGATTGGGCGGGAAGGTATATTTCCGCATCACTGCCGATAATGGTGCAGCAGGCCAGGCGAAAACCAAGTTTTAATTGTACGGCGGTGAAAGTCTTGCGTTCCAACTCGGTGAGGGGTGGGATAACCCCTTTGAGAATTTGAACCTGGCATTTGGCGCAGGTACCTTTGCCCCCGCATTCCGAGCGCAGGCGGATACCGGCCTGACGGGCAGCCTCCAGCAGGGTAAGGGGTTCCTCACACAGCAGGCGGATGCCGAGCGGTTCAAATTCAAGGGTGAAACTCATGTGCCGCCTTTTTTAAGGATAAAGCTGCCCACAGGAACCTGCAGGTCTCGGGAAATGATGGCGCCCTTGGCCTTCAGCAGAAAGAAAATAGGATGCGGATTTTCGCTGAGCATCTCATAATTGCCCTGACCTTTGGAGATGATTAGGTCGGCAGTATTAAATAGGCTCTTAAATTCCGGGGTGGATTTATCCAGGCTGGCGCTGGGGATGGCATTACCGGTTTCAATGATGCTGGCTACCTGGTCCAATCCGGCGCGGATGGCATCGGTGCGGGTGGCATCGTTCATCACAGGCGAACTTTTAACTGCGTAGAAGACCGGTTTTTTTATTTGCTCAATCAGCAATTGATCAAAAACGGTCTCGCCGGCATTATCTGCGATGTAAAGAATGGTATTGGCATTGGCCAGCCCTGTTTTTATTTCTTCCAATTCATAAATGCCAAAGTCAGCCGTCAACACCTGCCGGATATCCTCATGCAGATTAAATTCGCGGGCTGCGCCAAAATCGATGATATTGCCGGCCACGCTCAGTCGCAGGGACGTTTCCAGCGGGTCGGAAGAATTTTGCATGACCTCCCTCAGCCAGGGCAGCAGAGCCAAGTCATTCTGGGTGCTGCTGTGTTTCAAAGCGGCATAAGGATCGGGATCGTTTAATTTAGCGCGCAGGATCTGCTGGACCTTGTCCGATATTTCCGGTGGTTTGCTGGTGATGGGGGTTTCCGCCAGGAGTAGCAGCACTTTTTTAATGATGCCTGCCTGTAGGGCATCATCGACGTGAGCATTGCGGGTGGCATCCAATGCCTGACGCAGGAAACAGGTGTAACTGTCCAGAAATATGCGCATCAAGACCTGCCCTGGAAAAAGATGATTGGATTTGAGAATGATTGGCAAGCCAAGGAAATAATCTGATTTATTAAAATAAAATATTATCCAAGTTGGAAATTGGAATAATTATAGCGTACGCGGGACTGGGAAACATACCGAGTAGTTAATAAAATTCGTACGTTAAAAAGATGTAAGAAAACGGCAGGGAGGTGCTCGCTCCCCAAAGGGCTATCCTTACTGAAAGGAAGCAATGAGTGATTTCGTTATATAAATCCAGGTTACTTATTCATTCATCGTAATTCAAATTATTAAATCATGAATTTAAAACCAGGCGAAATGGAGGAAAATAATTTGATCCTTATCACCGGTGGCAGCGGTGGAAAGGATTGAAAAAAATATCCTCATCAAATTTGGTAATAAAAAAGGGGATTACTATCCCGCTCTTGTAGATTTCTCCCGTTTCCAGGAAGAATTTAATATTGAACACACTTCCCTTCTAACCCGGTTAGAAGAACACCGCTTCAGAAATGATAATGGCAACTAACTTTTATTTAATGTGTTATTAATGTTAATGACCTAAATTAGTGGTATATTAAAAATCGAAACAGGCATCGCCAGGTTATCCAGATCCTGGCTGATTCTTCGGCGTCATGCTGACCCTTTTCGCCTTTCGCTCAATAGATCCCCATATCCACAGGACCCATTGACCCGCAACCGATTTCAGCAATTCCGCTATGGTATTCGCCGGTGAGGCTATCTCGACCATAGCTATTCAAATAACAATTTCGGGGATATCGATTCCAGTAAAGGTAAATTTTATGAAAGTCCTGATGGTTTATCCGGAATTCCCTGACACTTTTTGGAGTTTTAAACACGCACTTAAATTTATCCGGAAGAAGGCTGGTGCGCCCCCATTGGGTCTGTTGACTGTTGCAGCTATGTTGCCTTCTGAGTGGGAAAAACGGTTGGTTGATCTCAATGTGGCCGATCTCACGGAAAAAGACCTGAAATGGGCTGACTATGTATTCATCAGCGCCATGGTTGTGCAGAGTGAATCGGTACGGGCTATCATCAAACGCTGCAAAGCAGCCAACGTGAAATTGGTGGCAGGTGGTCCACTCTTCACAATGGAACATGAGCAATTCCCGGATGTGGACTATTTTGTTTTAAACGAGGCTGAGAAGACTCTTGCACCGTTCTTGCGCGACCTGGAACAGGGTCAGGCTCGCCGCGTCTATACCTCGGCGGAGTATCCCGATATCCACCAGACCCCTGTACCGCTTTGGCAGTTGGCGGATCTCAGGTTTTATGACACAATTGGAATTCAGTTCTCGCGCGGCTGTCCTTTCAATTGTGACTTTTGCAATATAACAACTTTGTTGGGGCATCGTCCGCGCACCAAGACTGCCGAGCAGATCATAGCCGAGTTGGATAGTCTCTACGCGCTGGGTTGGCGCAAAAGCATCTTTTTCGTAGATGACAACTTTATCGGCAATAAAAAGCAGATAAAATCCGAGTTGCTCCCGGCGTTGATCGAATGGCGCAAGGGCAAGACGGGTATGTCGTTCAACACGGAAGCGTCCATCAACTTGGTCGACGATATCGAACTAGTCAATCTCATGACCCAGGCCGGATTCGACACGGTGTTTGTTGGGATCGAGACGCCCAATGAAGGCAGCCTGACCGAATGCAGCAAAACCCAAAACAAAGGCCGCGACTTGGTGGAGAGCGTCAAGATACTTCAGCGTGCTGGTCTGCAGGTACAGGGTGGTTTTATTGTCGGGTTCGACAACGATCCCCCCTCGATCTTTCAGCAGCAGATTGATTTCATCCAGAAGAGTGGCATCGTGACGGCCATGGTCGGGCTGCTGCAAGCCCCTCCGGGGACGCGCCTGTACGAGCGCATGCAAAAAGAAGGCCGCCTGGTAAATGAATCTTCAGGCGATAACGTGGATGGTTCGACGAACATAATACCCAGGATGGGCTTGAAACAGTTGCAGGATGGCTATCGTAAAATCCTGGACCAAATCTATGCGCCCTCGGTGTATTATGAACGGGTTAAAACTTTCCTACGTGAATACCAGCCGCCCAAAATCAGAATGCACCTGGAGCTGCAATATATCCTGGCCCTGGGGCGATCCATTTACCAATTAGGCATCCGCGGCGTCGAACGCGTCCAATATTGGCGACTGTTTTTCTGGACTCTGTTCCACCGCCCACGGTTGTTCCCGCTGGCAATCACGTTTTCCATCATGGGTTTTCACTTCCGCCAGGTCGTTGAGATGCACGTAAGCTGATCGTAACCCAGCCAATAGCCATCAACGCAAGAGATTGGAGTTTCGAAGCGCTCTTTATGCAGGCGGCTCAAGGGCTGTGATGCCACGCCTTCGGGTGGGAGACTATGTGGAAAATAAAAGCACATTAGAAAGAAAATAACTCTGACTCTTAATCAGAAGTATCAGGGTTCGATTCCTTGATGCACCACAGAAATACTGTATCTCTCAAAAATAAGACAATTACTTTTAACAACTAATTCCCAATTTCGCAAAGGTCGAGGAAAGAGTCCGTTCCGTCCGGCAAAAAAAATCATCGGTCATTTTGTCATCTAAACCGTATTTTCGGTACACCCAATCGGCATAGTGATAATTCATCCTGTCAACGATCACATAGTCAACTTTTCCCGCAAGGATTTCCGCGAGATCTTCTGCTCCGGGCAGCATCGGTGCAATCATGACATAAGTCCTTATCCCGGCCCGATGTAATTCATTCAGTGCACTAACCCTATCCTTTATTGGGGGAGCGTTTGGCTCAAATAATTTCCTGATATTTTCGTCAGATGTGGTAATACTAAAGCCAACTTCAAAACCTCTTCCTTTTTTTAAAATATCTATATCTCGCAGAACTAAAGGAGATCGTGTTTGGACTGCAACCGGCCAGTTATTTTGTGTCAGTATTTCCAGGCACTGGCGGGTAAGCTTATATTTTGCCTCTAGCGGTTGGTATGGATCACATACTCCACTAATCCAAACCCTCCCTGGTTTTTTCTTAGTAATTTCTCGCCTTAATAGATCGGGAGCATTGACCTTAACATCGACAAATTGGCCCCAGGGTTCCCGGTGCCCGGTGAATCTTTTCATAAAACGAGCATAGCAGTACGAACAACTATGCTGACAACCCGTGTAAGGATTAATGACATAGGGATAGACCTTCGAATTGGATAGAATAGTTTTGGGATGTACTTCTTTTACGATCATATTCTTATTGTAAATACTTAAATTAGCCGTATTTTATTAATCACTGGAAGTCCAATTCTTGGTTGATCACAATTGAGTTGATGCAGTAGACACTAAATGCAATAATCAAAAAATCAATCCAACTGAAAAATGGATATTGTCCTGTCGAAAAATAATATTACCTTTAATGATAAATTTTCGTCACTGAATAGTTCCCCATACCAGATGCTGGCTTCTGCATACTGGTTGAACCGCGAACGATCGTACGTATAAATAGTTTTGTTTTCTGGAAAAGTAGCAGGCTTATATCCCAGAAGTGTCGAGAAAATCAAGCGTCTTTTCAATCATCTCTGCAAGAGCAGGATAAGAAACCTCAAAAAGCACAATGGCTTTGCGTAATCGCTCCAATAAGCGCTGATTTGTTTGGTGCAGAAGAGGTGCTTCTTCGTCAATGTGATTGATCAACTCCTGGATATCGCTGATCAGATGCAGGATTGTAGTTCTTTCATTCTTGTCCAATGTTTGCGTATCTTCCAGTTCCTGTTTAAGCAGGATGAGGGTCTGACGAGTCTTGGGGTCGTTCAACTTTTGATCGGTCATCACATGATCTCCTAATCTACATGTATTTTATCTCTTTTCCCTGGGGAGGAACGCTTCCTAATTAAAATACGATTCAGGAATATTATTAGCGGCAAGTGGTTGGAATTTGAGATAGACGCTTAGGATAATTATCCAAACGCAAAAATACCGAATACTATTATTCAAGTAGGTTGTCCGAAGTAGAATGATTTTTGTTTTCATAATGGAAAAACCTTTTGGAGAGAAAGAAGAGCAATTTTTGAATATCTTTGAGGTTTCGATGGATGGGTTGATCATGAATGATAATGACTGGTTATGTGGAGACTATGGACACAACAGTGGATAGAATCACTTCTATTTTGTGTATTGTGTAAACACAGCGGACGCTGACTACAACTAACTCTTAATCAGTTAGGTATTAAACAAAAAGAATGAAATTCCCAAATGCCACGATAATTTTTGCAGTCAGAGATTGAACCAAATATCACCGTGTGTCTGGTTAGGATATAATAAAAAAATCACCACCCATGTTTTAGGTACGGATGGTGATTTTTATTTTGGTGAATTTATTCTAGCTCAGCAGGTATCCGCCGTCTACCACGATGGTTTCGCCGGTGATGTAGCGGGAAGCGTCGCTGGCAAGGAATAGAGCTACCATGGCGATATCATCCAGGTCTCCCTGCCGCCCTAAGGGGATGCGGGCTGTGAAAGCCTTGCCCATGGCTTTAAAATCCTTGGGTTTCAATCCGGAGGCTTGCATCATGGTGAGCGAACTTTGCTGGGCACCCGGGGTCTGGATGCCGCCGGGAGCGATGGCATTGACGTTGATCCCGCTTTTACCAAGCTCAAGGGCGATGGCTTTGGTCATCATCACCATCCCGCCCTTGGATGAATCATAAGCGGTCAGGTTGCCGGTAGGATGCAGAGCGTCAATGGAAGCGATATTGATGATTTTGCCGCCCTTTTTACTTTCCACCATTATATTGGCAGCTTTCTGCGCAAAGAAGAAAGCACTCTTCAGATTGGTATCCAGCACCTTATCCCAGAAGTCTTTGGTCATATTGAGGACGGACATGAAGGGGAAAATCCCCGCGTTATTGACCAGGATATCCAGACCTCCAAATGTCTTGACGGTGAAATCAACCGCGTTCTCAATTTCTACCGTTTTGCGGATGTCCACCTGGATAAAGGCTGACTTTACTGATTTGGCTTTCAAATCAGCAACGGTATTTTGGCCCTGTTCAAGGTTAATATCGGCAATGACCACGCTGGCGCCGGCTTCACCCAGCCGTTCAGCGATGCCTTTGCCGATCCCCATGGCTCCCCCGGTCACCAGAGCGGTTTTGCCCTTCAAATCAAATAATTGTGCAATTGTTTTGGTAGTCATTTCTACCTCCGTCATAGATTGAATATTTATGAATAGTATAACAAATAAGATAATAATTGTCAAGTATAGAAATCATGGGGGAATAGTGTCTATAAACGAAAAACCCCTACCGGCAGCGAATAAGGAGCCGTCTGAAGCAAACTAGGAGATCGCCACGGGGTGGCTGGTGTAACCCTCGCGATGACATTCTGTGGGAAAGGATGGTTGATGGCGGAGAGGCACGATCATCGAAAATTGCGGCGAGAGGGCGCCTGGTGAAAATTAGTTAGTATGACGGCATCTGGAGTAAATTAAGAGATCGCCACGGGTTGCTGACGCGACCCTCGCGATGACAAGCTATGAGAACGTCAGCGAGACGCCGCTTGGAGCAAATGGTGGGATTAAACTTCGATTTCCGCTACTGATTTGACAATCTGATTTGGTCGATAGGGGTAATCATCCACCATTTTCAAATGCGTCACACCACTTAAAACCAGGATGGTCTCCATGCCACTTTCAATGCCGGAGAGGATATCGGTGTCCATGCGGTCGCCGATCATGACCGTGTTTTCGGAGTGAACACCCAGATAATTGAGGGAAGCGCGAATCATGAAGGGGTTGGGCTTGCCAAGGAAGAAGGGGATTTTTCCACTGGCTTTTTCAATTAATGCAGCCATGGCACCGCAAGCCGGGGCAAGACCATTATCGGTGGGGCCAGTTGGGTCAGGGTTGGTGGCCAGGAAACGGGCACCTTCCAGGATTAATTGCACCGCTTTGGTGACCTGGTGGAAGTTGTAATCGAAGGTTTCACCCAGAACGACAAAATCGGGTTTTTCGGTGGTAAGAATATAGCCGGCGTTATGAATGGCGACATTGAGACCGCTTTCCCCAATCACAAACGCATTTCCTTTTTCCTTCTGTAATTTCATGAAACTGGCAGTAGCCATGGCGGAGGTGAAAATATTGCTTTTCTCCACATCTATACCAATGACCTGCAGCCGGTGGGCAAGATCGATTGGGGTATAGATGGAGTTATTGGTCATGATCAGGAATTTAATGCCCTTGGCTTTCAAGTGGTTGATAAATTCATCGGCACCCGGGATCAGCTTTTTACCGTGGATCAGGACGCCGTCCATGTCAATTAAGAAATTTTTCTTTTCTACTTTCATTTTTCTCCTGCAACTTAATTAGTTCTAACTTCAATTGTAGTATATTTTTATTTCTGCATTTTTAAAAAAAACCCTCAACAACGCGTGAGGGTTCTTTTGGTTTTTACCTTAGTAATTTTATGGGATTAAACCATTTTTCTCACGTTTGCCAACTGCCCGGCGCTGCCTAGATAATTATTCTTTTCGACGATGAATTTGGCATAGGCATCGATGAAAATTTTTCCGGGTATGCGCAGGTCGAAGCCCTCGGGGTGTTCGATGAAATATTCGCGGTGCACGCGAGTCCAGACCAGGCGGCCATCGGTGTCAATATTAATTTTAGTCACGCCCAATTCGGCTGCCCGCCTGAACTGGGTGGCATCCACCCCTTTGGCGCCCTGCAGTTTGCCGCCGGCGGCATTGATGCGGGCTACTTCTTCCTGGGGTACGGAGCTGCTGCCATGCATCACCAGGGGAAAACCGGGCAGCTTCTTTTGGATCTCCGATAAGACATCAAAATGCAAGCTCTGGGAACCGGAGAATTTAAAGGCGCCGTGACTAGTTCCGATGGCAACCGCCAGTGAATCACAGCCGGAGCGGTCCACGAATTCCTTGGCCTGGTCCGGGTTGGTTAATTTAGCTTCGGCTTCGCTTACCTTGACATGCTCTTCCACACCGCCCAATTGACCCAATTCAGCTTCAACGACAATGCCTTTAGCATGGGCAGCATCCACCACCCGTTTGGTCGTAGCAATGTTGTTTTCAAAGCTTTCATGGCTGGCATCGATCATCACAGAGCTGTAGAATCCGCTGTTAATACAGTCATAGCAGGTGGCTTCATCCCCGTGGTCGAGGTGGACGGCAAATATCGCCTGTGTAAAAACCTGGTCGGCGCTGCGGATTATACCTTCCAGCATAATCTTGGTGGAGTATTCGCGCGCGCCTTTACTGATTTGAATAATAAAGGGTGCCTGGCTATCGAGGTTACCATGAAATAGCCCAAGGGTTTGTTCCAGGTTATTGATGTTGTATGCGCCGATGGCATATTTGCCATAGGCAGCCTGGAATAATTTTTTGGTGGTGACGATCATTTGAATCTCCTTCTAAAAGAGTCAATCAATAGAATAAAATCCAGCGCAAATTATAAAGCACAAAAAAGGTTCTTTGTTACTTCCAGCGCATAATTAGTGCACGTTCTGAATTAGAAACAAATTTGAGGGGTAAATGCGGATTTTTTAGTTACGCTTATTTTTTTCTGGATGCCTGGTCGCTGTGGGATAGAGCGATCCCATGTGTGATGGTAGTGAAGGAAAAAAAGCTGACTAGCAGGATAATCACGCCAATCACGATCAGGTTATAGAGACTGACCGTTCCAAAAGGCAATTGCACTTGCGGGTTGCCCATAAAATAAATGAGGGTGTTGGCGCTCATGGCAATCACGCGCGCTTCGGTGGGACCCAATCTGCCATAAGAGATTTGAAATACACCCTCCACGGAAGTGATCAGAAAGACCAGATTGGTCATGCACAGATAGGCGATAAGCGCCAGAATGGCGATTTTAAAATCTACTAAAGGAGAAAGCGCCAACCCAAGAAAGATAAAGACCTCAGTAATAATATCGACGGCATGATCGATGAAAAAACCGTAGCGGGGACGTTCAATTTTGCGGTAACGTGCCAAATTGCCATCCAAACTGTCACCAAACCAGTTTAAAATGAATCCCAAATCAGCCAGCCAGAGGAAGTTTTTATTCAGGTTGGTCAGCAGGTAACTGACGCCAATGAGGATGCCAGCTAAAAAACCAAAAAGGGTAAGCATGTCAGGGGTTACCCAACGGGGCATGATTCTCACCAAGTAAGCAAGGGCCGGCCTCTCCAGTGGAGCCAGAAGAATATCATTGACTCTTTTGTGTTTTTCAATTCCGCTATTATTCTGGTTTTTTGCCATTAAAAATCCGCGATCCTTTTAGAACTCTATTATATATCAAGGCATTATTTCCAGTGTCCAGGGCCAGACGGGATAAAACATGGACCACTGTTCGGGAGCTGCGGTAATGAATTTTTCCGCTTCTTTTAAAACCTTTTCAGCATTGACAATAAATTCAAGGTTTTTATCACCGGATGGAGTAAATGGGATGATATCGGAACACTCCACAATGTAGGATCCCTTCCTCATGGCGCGGCAGGACGCTACTACCATGTCCAACCTGTTTATGGCAGCTAGAGAGATATAAGTGACTGGAACGGTAGAGGAATATCCAAAGAACCTGGGGCAGTGATTGGAATTCTCCATTGGACGGTCCATACCGGTTAAAACCAACCCGCCATTTTTCAACCTTTCCCTGGCGGAACGCAGACTTTCAAATGACATCGGTTTAATTTCAATACCATAATCCTGTCGCATTTTATTCTGCCACTGATAGCCACCGGGCGGCTGCGGGTAAGAAAGCACCAGAATTGGGTAACCGTGAAGCGCTATCGCCCGTCCTGCCAGGTCAAAATTGCTCATATGTGGGGCGAGGATGAGGGTGCCCTTTTTCTCTGCGAGCTGCTTGTTCAATGTATGAATTATTTTTGGGCTCATGGTGACCATGTTCATGATCTGGTCGGGATGAGGAAGGGAATGATAGAGGTCATAAAGACAATCAGCGGTATGCTGAAAGGTTTTTAAAGTGATTTCATCCAGCTGGCGGGAGTTCATTTTTTTGCTGCTAACCACCCATTGGTTGGCACGGACAGCCCTGACCATGGGATTATCTTTAAACGAAACGATCTGGCGGGCAATCCATTCGCCCAAACGATAACCGATTTTGGGTGGGATCAGCCTGCCAAGGGTCAGAACCAGCCCTATGGCAAAACTGCTATTAATTATGTCCTGAAATTTCATCTTAATAATTAATGAATAAAGGGGTATTAATATTGATCAATCATACCCCGAATGAATAGGAAGAATATTTCCGATTTAGCAAACATTACTCCAAAAATTTTCCCTTAAATCCAATGGGGAAAACTTTTAATGGTGATCCGGCTGGTTCAGAATCTCAACATTGAAGGTAAAGCGGTCTCCGCGGTAAAAGCTCTCGGCGTGTTCAAAAGGCTGGTCATACTGGTCAAAATTGGTACTGACAATGTAAAGGATTGGAAAACCAACCTTGACCTCCAGCAATTCCGCTTCAGACGGCGGGCAGCCAATGGATTCAATGGAACGGATGGAACGAACCGGCACCGTTTCAAATTTTTTTGCCAAAAGATCATACAGCGAGTCCTTTTCCAGATCCTCATGCAGGAGCGCAAAGTAACGGTTAAATGGGAGATAGCAATAATCAATCGCCATCAATTGATTATCGGCTAGGCGTAACCTTTTTGCCAGAATGGCTGGTTCATTTTCTTTTAAGCGCAGGATTTGGGTAATATGGGCAGAGGGCGGAATGGTTTCGAATTTCAATACTTTGGAATTGGGTTTCAAACCGCGCAGCTTCATATCCTGGCTAAAACCGGTCAGGAAGAAGAGTGGTTTTTCGATGTTATATTGAGTGACAAAAGTGCCGCGCCCCTGGGTACGTTTGAGTTTTCCCTGAATGACCAACTCGTTGATTGCCTGGCGGATGGTGGTGCGGCTGATTTGAAATTCCTGACACAACTCAGCTTCGGAGGGAATTTGTTCACCAGGTTTCCAGACGCCGGTGGTAATCTGGTTTTGAATGAAAGATTTAAGCTGATAGTAAAGAGGGATGGGACTGTTGTTATCTAACATTCAACCTCTTTTTAGGGTTAGAAAAATACCTGTAGTAATGATATTACACCTTAGAGTATACAACATTTGGGGGTTACTTCAGAGAGGCAGTCCTTTTCTTAGAATTCCGCCCAATTTTGTATAAAGAAACTAATATATACCCGAATTAATCCATCGAAATCTTAAAAACAGTTGATTTATTCTATAAAATGACTATAATCTAACTGGTAATAATGTTATTACAACATAACCCATTAACCCAACTATTTACAAATGATTGATTTTTAATAAATGGAATTGTATAATATTCAAGCTGGAATATTCACGAGAGGTCATTGGTCAAAGTAAAAGAGAATTATGAAAAATCTCCGCACTTTCTTAACGATTACTTCAACAATTATAATTATCCCAATCGGTTTTTTTACTTTTTAAGCGCTTTTCTAATCAATAAGAAGAGCGCTTTTTATTTTTCACTTGTGGAGGTCAGGCAGGCAGAATATAAAAAAACTAAATAATCAAGCAAAAATCTGAAATTATAGAAATCAGAGGAGACGGCATGATCAAAATCGTTACAGCATGTGGGGCGGGGATGGGCAGCAGCCTTGTGCTGCGTATGTGGACCGAGGACGTGATTAAAGAAATGGGCATTGAAGCCCGCGTGGAAGCCCAGGATGCCTCCGGCGCGAGAAGCTCAAAATGCGATCTGGTACTCACTTCGCATGCGCTGGTGGATGTGGTTGCCAATCCAGAAATCCATGAAACCCGCTGGGTGACCAATTACATTGATAAAGTGTCCATCCGCAAACAACTTGAGGAATTTTGCACCGAACACAAGATTGCTTTTAAGAAAAAAGTGTAAGTCAATCGGTCATTTAGGGAAAAAACAGAAAGGAGGTGGTCACTCATTTAGAAAACAGGATTCTTTGAAGTCGTGTGAGAACAATTTATTTCTGTTAAAAAATAAGGAGTGTGAAAAATGCAAGTAATACTTGACATAATTTACTGGATTGCAAATAACATCCTCGATAACGCTGCTCTCCTGCTCGGCCTTGTGGCTCTGATTGGTTTATTGCTGCAGAAGAAAAGTTTCAGCGATACGCTCATGGGTACCATAAAAACCATTGTTGGTTATTTGATCCTGAATAACGGATCAGGTATCCTGGTAACTGCCATCATCGGCCTGCAGCCCATCATGGAAGCGGCTTTTGGAGTGAAGGCAGCCGGTTTGGGCGGTGCCCATCTGGATGCTTTCGAAAAAGTCTGGTCGGGTTATGCAGCCCTGATCATGACCGGTGGATTCCTGGTTAACCTGCTCCTTGCCCGCATTACCCCCTTCAAGTATGTATACCTGACCGGGCACCTGATGTGGTGGATCTCTTTACTGATGTGCGCCATCTTTATGGAAGCTGCCCCAGCAACACCCCTACCCATAGTCCTTGGGGTAAGTATGCTCATCTGTGGTGTGTACTGGACCCTGCAACCGGCGTATGTGCAGCCGTTTATGAGGAAAATCACGGGCCATAATGAGATTGCGTTAGGCCATACCTCATCTTTCAATGACTGGCTGGGCGGCGTCCTGGGTAAGTTTGTTGGAAATCCAAAGGACAGCACTGAAAAACTCAAACTGCCAGCCTGGATGGGCTTCTTCCGCGATGTCACTGCCAGTGTTGGTTTCTTAATCGCTGCATTGCTGATGGTCCTGGCAATCGTTGCATTGGCCACGGGTAAAGCCGGCACAACAACCATTGGTGCAGGTGCAACCTATTTAGTGGCAGCCTTAAAACTAGGTCTTAATTTCGCCATGGGCATCACTGTGCTGCTGTTTGGTGTGCGCATGCTCATTGCTGAAATTGTGCCTGCCTTCCGCGGCATTGCCCTGAAGGTGGTTCCGGATGCCAAGCCCGCCCTGGACTGCCCGGTGACGTTTGACTATGCCCCGATGGCGGTCATCGTTGGCTTCGTTTCAGCCACGATCGCCTTCTTCATTCTGATGATTGTGTTCGGACCCATCCTGAAATGGGCAACCATTGTTCCACCGTTCATTATGCTGTTCTTCCCTGGCGGCACTGGTGGTGTATTTGGTAATTCGACTGGTGGGTTCAAGGGTGCCATTCTTGGCGGCCTTATCTGCGGTACCCTGCTGGCGGTCGGTCAGGCGATTGTTACCCCCATGCTCAGCACCACTGCTCCGGAACTTGCGCAGCTTGCCGATCCGGACTGGTACATCCTGGTGCTGATCTTCAAACCGTTATTCTCCTTGATCCTGCCGCACTAACGGAGTCTGAAAAAGGGAGAGTCACAAGCATCCTAATGACATAAATCCTATTTAGATTATTCAACCAGGGTGGCAGTTGTGATGCATTCAAGACAACTGCCACCCTTTGCTTAAGTCATTATTTTATTATTGGAGGTTTTTATGCTAACTGCTGGGATTACCTATTTTGAGAAAGCCATTGCCACCATAATCAAAGTGCAAGAGACGCAAGCTGAAGCGCTGGATAAAGCCAGTGAATGGATCAAAAACTCAATCGAAAAGGGCGGGGTGCTGCATGTTTTTGGTTCCGGGCACAGCCATGCCATCAGCGAAGATGTGTTCTGGCGTGCGGGAGGTTTGGGACCAGTCAATGCCATCTTGGACGTGAATTTAACCATGCATGGCGGGGGTTCGCCCACGCGCGGTACTACCCTGGAACGGCTGGAAGGATACGCCAAAATCATTCTGGATAATTATGACCTGCGCAAAGATGAGGTCATTATTGTCGTGTCCAATTCAGGCATCAATGCCGTGCCAATTGAAGTAGCCCAAATTACCAAAGCCATGGGCTTAAAAGTCATCGCATTGACCAATCTGGAACAATCCAAAGCAGCCAAATCCCGCCATTCCAGCGGGAAGAAACTGTATGAATTTGCTGACCTGGTGATTGATAGCTGCGTGGTACCCGGCGATGCCTGTATTGAGATTGCCAAAGACCTGCCCAAGACGGCTCCGTTATCCACGGTAGTATGCTGCGCAATTTTACAATCGCTGGTAGCAGAAGTGGCAGTGCGGATGTACAAAGATGGGGTGACCCCACCGGTTGGAACAAGCGCCAATGTTCCGGAAGGTGATGCCTCCCTGGAGAAATTCCGGGCACAGTTTGGTGGCGGCCGGTTACGAGTAAGTTAAAAGGAAATCCCATGCAGCTGCTTTCTGCCGAGCAAGCCTCGGTAAACATTTCCGTTCCCTCCTGGGAAGAGGCGGTCAGGACCGCCGGCCGGCTGCTGGTCAAGTGCGGCTTTGCCGAAAAACGCTATATTGAGGGAATGCTCAGCCTGAGCAAGGAATTGGGACCTTATATCGTTCTAACCCCGGGAGTAGCCATCCCGCATGCCCGCCCGGAAGAGGGTGCCAAAAAAGTTGGCTTCGCGGCAGTCACGTTGAATCCCCCGATCAATTTTGGGAATGAATTTAATGACCCGGTTTATCTGGTCATTGGTTTTTGCAGCCCCAATGCCGAAGCGCATGTTGAAATGCTTACCCGTATCGCACGCCTGCTGGGGGAAGAGGGGTTTCTGGACAGATGCAAAGCAGCGCAAACACCGCAGCAGCTGGCTAATGTGTTCAATGTACAAGAGAAGGAATAACTAAATACCCAATAAGGAAACAATAAGCGCTATTTTTCTAAATAAGGAAAATGACGCTTTTTTGCACTATGCGTGGTGAATGGATTCAGATACCTAATCAGATTTTTACTTCAACGCGGATAACTGCGCCTGACGAAGTTGCCTCACCTTTTCAGCATCCACGTCACCTTCTGCGGAAGGGGGTATGCGCACCCCGCGGCCGCAATGCAGATTGGTGATACCGGTAGCATGGATTAGGTCAGCGGCATTCTTTGCTGACACGCTACCGGCTAAAAAGATTTCCATCCATCCGTTGATGATTTCCGCAATTCGCCGGATGTTCTCTGAAGCGGCCAGGGCGCTGCCCCCGAAGGCCTTTCCCTGGGTGCTCAAACCGCCAGTGTGAATGGAACGAAAGCCAAGGTTGATGATGGTCTTCAGCGCCTGCCAGGGATCCCGGCAGAGTTCCCAGCCAAGGTGCATGTGGATGCGGCAACCCCCGGCTACCTTGCGCAAGGTTTCAGTTGAATCTGTATCAATTTCCATTTCAGGTGTCAAAAAACCGAACATAAAATCTTTGACTCCAATGGCTCTGGCAGCCTGGATATCGGCTGAAGCAATCTCCAAATCACCGGCGGAAGCCTGGAAGGATCGGGCATGCGGGCGGATCATCATCACGATCGGGATATAAACATGATTAAAAACTGTAATGACTGTCCTGATGGAAGGGGTGATACCGCTGCATGGGTAATGGGCTTTTAAATCCAGCTGGGTGGCACCCCCTTTTTCGGCAGCCAAGGCATCCTGCAGAGTTTCCACAATGATTTCAAGCGAGTTCATCAGTCCTCCGGTTTCAGTTCCAAAAGCTTGTTGATGGCCCAGGCAACCCCGCTCTCATCGTTGGAGGGGGCAATCAAATCCGCTGCCTGTTTGACCTCTTGCGGCGCGTTCCCCATGGCTATGGAAGTTCCGGCTACTTTAAACATCTCCAAATCGTTCAGGTAATCACCAATGACAGCGATCCGTTCCGGTTTTATCTGCAAATGTTTGGCTAGTTTTATTAATGCATTCCCCTTACTGACCCCTATGGGCAGGATATCCATCGAAGTGGGGCTGGTGAATGTAAAGCTGACCTCATGGTGATTTTTCTGGTAATAATTAAAGAGGTCCTTTAATTTCTGCGGGTCGCCCACAACCAAACCTTTTTCCGGCAATTCGGAAAGTTGCTGCATTAGATCAGGGACGATTTTCCAGGTATAGCCATGTTCTTTTTTATGCTGCCTGGTTTTTTCATTTTCCTTTTCGCAAACCATGAAATTGGAATGATCCAGGAAAAGAATTAATTGAAATTCGCGGCACAACCGGATCAGAACCTCCACCTCTGTTCTGGGCAAGGTGCGCCGTTGGATGACTTCTCCGGTGGAAAGGTCGCCAATATAAGCGCCACCCGAGCCGATGAAAGGCCCCTTCAGATTCAATTGTTTAAAAATAAAAGCTAGTGTGGATTGGCTGCGGCCGGTGATCAAAGCGATCTTTATGCCCATCTTCTGTGCCTTCTGAACTGCTTCAGGTGCACCTGCGGAAAGCTCGCCTTTGGAATCCAAAAGCGTGCCATCACAATCGATGGCAATCAGGCCAAAAGGCAAATGGGTAAATCGGTTTTTCACATTATTGCGGACGATTTTCATAGACAACTTTGCCTGCCACCATTGTCAGAATAGGCTGAAAGTCATCTTCCAGAACCACTAGATCGGCATCAAAACCGGCTTTGAGCTGGCCTTTGTTCAAACCGAGCATATCGGCGGGAATGCGGGTGGCAGTAGCTAATGCTTGATTGAATGTAGCTACTTTTTGGTCAACCAGAACTTTAAGATGTTGGTTGAGAAGTTTGTATGCGCCAGCAGGTCTTCCATCGGGCAGAGTGCTGATTTCTCCATTGGTGCCAATCTCAAAGCCATGCCAATTAATGCGGGTGCCAGCCGGCAGTCCAGCCAGGGGGACGGCATCGCTGACCAGGCAGACCTTGTCAATCCCTTTGGCTTTGATTAATAAACGCATAATGGGCGCCTGCACATGAAATCCATCGCCAATTAATTCAGCGGTGATCTGCTCAAAATCTAGGATTGCTCCCACGGTTCCCGGCTGGCGATGGTGAAGGGGCTGCATGGCATTAAAAGTATGCGTGCTGTGGTTCAAACCGGCGCTGACCGCTTTTTGAACAACCTCATAGGAAGCGTTGGTATGCCCGACCGAAGGGATGATATTCTGTTCTTTCAACCAGGGGATAATCTCCAGTGAGCCGGGCAGTTCCGGGGCAAAGGTGACCATGCGCAGATTGCGGCGGGCGGCCTGCTGGAAAGCCAGAATATCCTCGCGGGTGATCGGGTAACAAAATTCCGGTTTGGAAAATGGCGAGCGATCCGGGGAAACCCAGGGACCTTCCATGTGAATACCGAGTATGGCGGCGCCTATGGGTTCGGACTGGATAACGTCGGCAATTTCAACAACGGCTTGCAGTAAATTTTTACGGGAGATGAGGAAGTGAGTGGTCGCCAGGAAGCCAGTCACGCCATGGCTGGGCAGGTAACTGGCCGCACCGGAAACTCCTTTGCCGGTCATTTCAAAGCCGCCTGCCCCATGAATGTGAGTATCAATTAGACCGGGGATCACTTTTTTACCCCTGTGGTCCAAAACTGTAGCGGAAGGTGGTATTTTAGCCAGACTGCCTTGGTCATTGACGCTTTGAATTTTTCCACCCTGAATTATGAGAACACCGTCTTTTATTTCAACATCCGGAGTATGAAGATTCCCGCGGATGACCAATAAATCTGGATGTTTTATTTCTGACATAGATTCACCTCATTAATTTATGAATGCGGTCAGTGACATCTTTCTGGAAGTGGGCAATTATTGTGGCTGCATAATCAGCCGGGGCAAGCTTATGGTCATGCATCAGAGGGGTCAGGTCCATGGCAAAACTGAGCATGCTGGCGCCGCCGGTCCCATGTGATTCATGGTAAATTGCATTGGCGGAGCGGCGGCCAATACTAGCGAGGTCATAGCGCTTGCTGCCGCTGTTCTGGGTATCAAACAATGCTACCATGGCGGAGGCAAGGTTGGGGTGAGCGCTCACGTCCATTACTTTTTTATCGTCATCCACCAGCCAGTCCAGGTCACGCCAGACTTCACACCCCAGGAGAGATTCTGGTTGCTGACTGGCGGGCAGCGAGCGCAGGGCTTCAATCACTTTCAGAGTGACAGCAATATGGGTGTCATGTTTGTCAGCCAGATTATGGGTATATAGCACTTTGGGATGAGCAACGGATAAAACCTCCAAAATATCCTTAACCACAGAGGAATTGTTGTTATCTTTCACTTCCGCGCTGGTATAAGCCAGCTGCACAACTGCGGAATACTCTCCCAGAATACCGGCTTTGCGTTGTTCAAGTGCGCGGGTTTTCGCCATCTGCTCATTAGAATAATTGGCGTACAAAAAAGCGCGCGGGGCGGTTGAGCCATCCGTGACGGTGACGGAGGTGAACCATTGGTCCGGCTGGTGAAAACATTTGGCGATGCCTTCATAAGCCATGATTTCAATATCATCCGGGTGGGCGGCAATGGCCATATGGGTAGTGCGTATTAAGGCATTTTCAACGGGGGACAAATCGGGAATAAAAATATCGGATTGAGGTTTGGTTAGTTTCATCCGTGAACTCCTGGAGTGATGAAAAAATTAATGATGACTAAAAATATATTACCAGAAATTTTAATTTGCGTTGATTGACAGGCAGGTACGGGTATAATGGGGCTGTGTTCCTCCGGGATAGCTGGATTGACGAACGTTGAAAATTTATGTAGAATGTGAACAAGTTATCCCTACATCATAACATCATCACATCTTTATTTCAAAGTATTAAGGAATCCCTATGATCAAATCAAAAGAGTTGTTGGAACTAAAGAAAACTTGTAATAGTGTCCGGTGCGGCATCCTTGACCTCACTTTTTTTGGCGGTTCCAGCCATCTGGGAGGTTCGCTTTCTGCTGTTGAGCTCCTGGTTGCTCTGTATTTTAAGGTGATGAGAATTGATCCTCAAAAACCACAAATGCCCGAGCGTGACCGCTTTATCCTTTCCAAAGGGCATGCGGCACCTGCCTTATATGCGGTCATGGCGGAACGCGGTTTTTTTCCAAAAGAGGAACTAAAAACTTTCTGTAAAAATGGCACGCGCCTGCAACAACATATTGATATGCATAAATTACCCGGCATTGATGCATCCTCTGGTTCATTGGGGCAAGGTCTTTCCATCGCGATTGGGATGAGTCTGGCGGATCGGATGGATAAAAAAGACCGCTTTGTGTATGTGGTGATGGGAGATGGCGAGTTGCAGGAAGGCCAGATTTGGGAAGCCGCCATGGCGGCTGGCAACCTCAAATTGGATCACCTGATCGCTTTTGTGGATGCCAACCAAATGCAAGTGGATGGGTTTGTAAAATCCATAATGAATGTGGAACCCCTGGAAGAAAAATGGAAGAGTAATAACTGGCATGTACAGCGCATCAATGGCAATGATCTGGAACAAATTCTTGATGCCATTCAAACAGCCAAACAGATTAATGGTAAACCTCATCTCATTATTGCCGATACAGTAAAAGGAAAGGGAGTTGATTTTATGGAATTTCAGGTATACTGGCATTCCAAAGGGCTGACCGAAGAGGAATATCAGAAGGCAGTGGTGCAGGTGGAAGCAGAACGCCAGCATCTGGAAAGAGGGGAGGAATAGAAAATGGCAGCAACCATGGATAAACCTTTTGAGAATACTCTCCTGAAAGCAGGAGAATTAAATAAGAACCTGGTGGTGGTGGACGCTGACCTTTCACACGTTTGTGAAACCAATTTATTCGCCAATAAATACCCTGAGCGCTATATTAATGTTGGCGTAGCGGAAGCCAATATGGTCAGCATTTCGGCCGGGCTGGCTCTTTCCGGAAAGACTGTCTTTTGTGGTAGTTTTGCCGGATTCATCACGCTGCGAGCCGGCGACCAGGTTTCAATAGGCGTGGCCTATATGCAAACCGATGTGAAATTATGCGGATTTGAAGCAGCACTTGTTTCAGGAGCCAATGGTGCCACTCATCAATGTATGGAAGACCTGGCGATCATGCGTTCGATGCCCAATATGCGCGTGTATGACCCAGTGGATGCCACCGATCTGTGCGCGATCATTGAATATGAAGCCACCCATCCCGGCCCGGCCTTTCTGCGCGGGATCCGCAAAACCGTGCCGGTCGTTCTCGACCCACAAAAATATCATTTTCAGCCAGGCAAAGCTTTCCAGATTCGGGATGGCAAGGATGTCACCCTGATCGCTTCCGGCATGATGCTGGCGCGCGCCATCAGTGCAGCCGAGCAATTGGCAGCGGAAAATATTTCAGCGCGCGTATTAAGCATGTCTTGCCTGAAACCCATTGACAGTCAGGCCATTCTGCAGGCGGCTGCGGAGACCGGCTGCATCGTGACTGCGGAAAACCACAATATCCTGGGCGGACTGGGCAGTGCAGTGGTGGAAGTGGTCGCTGAAAATAATCCCGTGCCTGTCCTGAGGGTTGGCATTAAAGATAAATTTGGCGAAGTTGGAAAGGAGGATTACCTAGCGCAGAAATTCGAAATTGGAGTGCCCAATATTCTCCAGTCCGCTAAAAAAGCGATCAGCCTGAAGCATAAGAAATCTTAGAGGTTTTAATGAATACCAGCTACCACATGCTTAGTTATATCCACGAAAGCCCTGCCACTCTGGAAAAGACTTTGCAGGTTAACCAGAAGACTATCCAGGAGATGGGTCAACGAGCGCGGGCAATGAAAGTGAATAAAGTGGTTTTGTCCGGGCTGGGTAGCTCCTATACGGCGGCTGTAATGGCTGCGCCGCTTTTTCAGCAATACTGCCCCTATCCTACGGCGATCATTAATTCTGAAGAGATCAATTATTATGCCGAGCGCTGGATTGACGAACAAAGCATGGTAGTGGTGGTTTCCCGTTCCGGCGAGCGCGGAGCCGTGATTGATACCCTTAACCTTGCCAATCAAAAGGGTGCGCTGGCGGTGGCGGTCACCGGGGTAGCTGATAGCCTGCTGGCGCAGGGCTCCAAATGTTCCCTGATCACCCAGGAAGGACCGGAAATCACTTTCCCCAAAACCAAAAGCGTGACCGCTTGTGCCGGAATTATGATGTGCCTGGGGTTGGAATTGGCTGAAGCGGAGAATAAAAAAACCCAGATTTGCCTTAAGAATTTACTGGCTTTACCAGCTTTGATTGAAAAGGCAACCAAAGCGATTGAACCGCAACTTCAAACATTGATGCCTGTGGTGAAGAATTGCAAAATGCTGAATGTGGCTGGAACTTGCAGCAATTACGGGGTAGCATTGGAAGCGGCCATTAAAGTGCAGGAAGCGTCCTTTATTCCCACCCGTGGGGACAGCACGGCCGGCTTGCTACAGGGTCCGGTGGGCGCCTTGAACCCGGACTGGTTGGTGCTGGCGCTGGTAATGCCTGAAGACCTGGCTCTTTCCTTGGAATTGCTAAAACTAGTGAAACAATTTAATGCCCACAGTATCGCCGTGCATCCTCAAGGTATTGAGCTGAATAAGGTCTGCGAACATTCCGTCAAGCTTCCGGAGAGCGTTGATCCTTTCCTGGCAGCGCTGGTGTATCTGCCGGCGGTGCAATTGCTGGCTTATTATTGGACGGTTGAGCGGGGGATGAATCCGGATGAACCCTCCTCGATGAATTCAATTCTAAAATCCATCCTGCCGCCTGGCCGGCAGGAACCCGAATTAAGAAAATAAGGAGTAGAAAAGATGGCGGAAAAAGGGTATATCCAATATTTTGATGGTATAGAGAAAATTTTGAAGAAGATTCAGGAAACTCAGGGTGAGAATATTGAGAAAGGGGCTGAACTGATCGCGGAGTCAGTAATCAAGGGCGGCGTATTGCATGTGTATGGTGCTGGACATTCCGCTTGCATTGCCGAAGAAGTATTCTTCCGAGCCGGCACGCTGGTGCCCATCAACCAGATCCTTGATCTTTCCCTGGCCGGTGCGGTGAACGCCTGGAAGAGCGCCTTCATGGAAAGGCTGGAAGGGGTTGGGGAGATCCTCTACAATCATTCGCACGCCAAGCCGGAAGATGTGTTCCTGGTCATTTCCAATTCGGGACGCAATGCCGCTCCCATTGAAATGGCGCGTGAAGCTCAGAAACACGGCCATAAAGTGATTGCCGAAACTTGCATGGAGTTCAGCCTCAGCCAAGCTTCACGCCATTCCACCGGCAAACGCCTGCTGGATTATGCCAATGTGATTTTGGACAACCAGGGTCCCTGGGGGGATGTGCTGATCAAGATGGATGGCCTGACGCAGGGATTGGGGCCGGCCTCAGGAGTCACTGGAATTTTCCTGATCCATTCCATGCTAGTGGAAGCTGCTTTTAAGATTAAGGCCAAAGGCCAGGTCCCGCCTGTATTCATGTATGGCAATCTGGACGGTGGAATGGAATTTAATCAAAAACTGCTGGATTATTACTGGCCTAGGATTCGCAACTGGTAAATGACTGACTTCTTTACAAAAACCAAAGGCGGTTTGATTGTTTCCTGCTATACAGCTGAGGAGCAGAATCCGCTTTTTAATAATCCCGAAGCGATGTCTGCGCTGGCGAAATCGGCGGAAGCCGGCGGGGCGTGTGCCATCCGCGTAAATGTGAAATGGATCCCGCTGTTCAAGTCCCTGGTGAAAATCCCAATCATGGGCATTAAAAAAGTGTTTCAGGGCAGTGAAATGCGCATCACTCCCACTTTCAAAGAAATTGAGGAAATTACCAAAGCTGGGGCGGATGCCATCGCGATTGATGCCACGCGGCGCTCGCGCTTTGATGAACTTACCCTTGAACAATTCATTCGGGCTATCAAAGCCAGATTACAGCTTCCGGTGCTGGGAGATATCTCAATACTAGAAGAAGGAATCCGGGCGGCTCAGTGTGGAATCGATGGAGTATCCACGACGCTATCAGGATATACACCTTATTCTCCGCAGTATGGCAAGCTGGGCGATATTCCCCCCAAGGATGCGGATTATCACCTCATCGATGAACTGAAAAAAGCTATTCAGATCCCCATCATCTGTGAAGGCCGCATCAATACACCGGAAAAAGCAGCCCTGGCGATTGAACATGGCGCCCATGCTGTCGTGGTGGGAACTGCCATCACCAATCCGCAGAAAATCACAGAATTATTTAACGCAAAAATTAATAAAGTTTATTAACCTTAGGTTCAAGTAGCGAGTGCAACTAAAGCGGTCGAACAAAGAGGCAAGCTGAAGTAGTATAAGAACCTCTACAGCGACCAAGCCTTAGGAGCACTTATGAGCTACACACAGCTTACCCAAGATCAAAGATACCAGATTTGCGCATTAAAGCAAGTAGAGCAGACGAATAAACGGATAGCAGCAATACTGGGAGTGAATGCAAGCACTATAAGCCGGGAATTAAAGTGGAATCGAGGAAAGAAAGGTTATCGGTCCAAACAAGCGGACCAAAAAGCGCAAGAGAGAAAGCATGGTGCCAAGAGGCGAATTGGGAGCGAGACCTGGGAGTACGTGGAACAAAAGGTTAAAAGAGAATGGAGTCCAGAGCAAGTTTCTGGGCGATTAAGAAGTCATCACGGGATTAAGATCAGTTATGATTTACCAGTTTATACTGGCGAACAAAGAGGCTGGTGGGGATTTGTACAAGCATCTACGGTGCCAGAAAAAGAACCGCAAGAGATACGGCCGCTATGAGAAGCGTGGATCTCTCCCAAACCGCAGAAGTATTGAAGAACGACCAGCAATTGTGGAAGGACGAAGCCGGATTGGCGACTGGGAAAGCGATACGATCATTGGCAAAGGCCATAAACAAGCCATCGTGACCATAGTGGATCGAAAAAGCAGGTTACTTCTGATGCAAAAAGTAGAAAAGCGAACGGCAGAAAAGGTTGGAGAAGCGACTATCATGATGTTATCAACAAAGAAATGCAAGATATTGACATCCGATAACGGCAAAGAATTTGCAAACCACGAACTGGTAGCTGAAGTGCAAAAGATCGATTATTTCTTCGCTCACCCATTTTCGGCCTGGGAACGTGGTACAAATGAAAATACGAATGGACTCATCCGCCAGTACTTTCCAAAACATTCAGGATTCAATACAATTACTCAAGATAATGTGACTGCGGTGATGGAAAAGTTGAACAACAGGCCTTGTAAGTGTCTTGGTTTCGAAACCCCTCATGAGGTCTACCAATCTTATTCAATTGCACTTGCTAGTTGAATTCACGATTAAAATAGAATCCAAATTTCATTGATAATGGAAACTGAAGAAATCCTGGTTCTTTATGATCAGCAAATGCGCAGGGAAATTGAATTTCCCGGCATGCGTAAGGAGGTGCTGCCACATCTGGTGCGTTTTGTGCACCCGGTGTTGGGAATGAGTATCATCCAATACAGCCGTTTGGATGAAAAGAACGCAGATGCAGTCATTCAAGAACAAATCGATTATTTCACCCGGCTCAAGCAGCCTTTTGAGTGGGCAGCTTACGAACATGATCCGCCTGCGGATCTCATGTGCCGGCTGGAAAAGCATGGTCTTGTACCAGAGGAACCTGGAGCAATCATGGCGCTTGATTTACACGAGGCACCTCAAGCATTGCTCGAACCAGTCATGGCGGATGTACGCCAACTTACGCAGCGGAGTCAATTACAGGATGTAATCAAAGTCGTGCAGGAGGTTTGGGGCGGCGATTTCAGTTGGATCACAGAACGATTGGGAAGCCATATGGAGATCCGCGGATATTTGAATGTCTATGTGGCTTATGTTGACGATCAGCCAGTCAGCACCGGTTGGATTTATTTCCACTCACACTGCCAGTTTGCGGACCTGTGGGGTGGATCAACACTGGAAGGGTATCGCAAGAAAAGTCTATATACGGTGATGCTAGCCATACGGGTACAGGCAGCCATCCAGCGCGGTTATCGTTTTTTAACTATTGATGCCAGCCCAATGAGCCAGTCGATAAGCGCTCACCATGGCTTTCGCCAGATCACCACCGTCTGCGGTTTTGGTTGGAAAGCACCACATTCTTGAAAATAAAATTTCGAGATCCAGTCAGTGGGTTGACCCATTTTTTCTCAGCAATTCTGGCCGTGGTGGGATTGGTTATCTTGCTATTACTGGGGCGAGGGGATGCGCTCAAAGAGATTTCGCTGTTTATTTATGGACTCAGTTTGATCCTGATGCTTTCCGCAAGCGCTGCTTACCATCTGGTCAATGCCAGACCAGCCATTCTTATTTGGCTGCGAAAAATGGATCATACTGCCATTTATTTATTGATTGCCGGAACTTATACGCCCATTTGCCTGCATTTCTTCACTGGTTTTTGGCGCAGCGGATTTCTGGCAATTATCTGGGGAATGGCGCTGGTCGGGATTGTTGTCAAAATGTTCATCATCCGGGCTCCCCGCTGGGTGACCGCCGGGATTTACCTATTGATGGGCTGGCTTTCCATTCTGGCAATCCGAGAAATGCTGACCAGTATACCAGCGTCTGCGTTATTGTGGTTGGCACTGGGCGGATTGGCTTATACCGCTGGGGCGGTTGTATATATGCTTAAAAAACCGGATTTTATTCCAAGAGTGTTTGGCTTTCACGAGGTCTGGCATATCTTCGTCATCCTGGGAAGTCTATCTCATTTCCTCTTGATAGCTTTTTTTGTTGCACCTTGAATTGGTTTATAAATAAAATCTCTGGTGGACAGGGGAAAAGATTAATACTGAGGGGGTAGCGGACCTTTCTCACCGGATTCCTTTAATTCCTGGAGCAGGTTTAAGAAGCTATAAGTGGGTTGATAACCGAGAACTTTACGAGTTGGCTCATTATCAAAAGTCTCCGGCTTTTGAGCAGGATCGAGACCAAATTTCAAAGCGATATCGGTGTAGGTTGAGTAATATTTTTGAAAGCTGGTGCCTGCACCCTCCGCGTCCCATTGTTCAAGGTCATCAGGGGTGTATTCATACTTTCCGTCCACGAACAGAGTTGGCATCTGCTCCAGTTTACCGGTTTTTAGTAAGTCAATACTTTTTATTACCGCCTGCAGGACGTCATTTATATGCACCGCACCTTTCCAGTACCATTTCGCCCAATCCAAATAGGTGGAATAAACACCCTTGTTCCACCAGGGAATGAAAGCACCGGGCCGTAAAGTGATCACCTGCATTCCATGGCGTTCATGATATGTAAGGGCAATTTCCTCGCCCAGCACCTTGGTATGACCATAAACACCAAAGCGGTCCAGAACGCTGGTGCTGGAAATATAGACGAACTTTTTAATGCCTTCTTCTGCAGCCGCCTGGAAAATATTAAATGTTCCAGTCACATTCAGATCCCAGAAATCATAGGGATTCTTTTGTCCGGTCACCAGATGGATACCGTGCCAGGCAGCCACGTGAACAACACAGTCAATATCCTTTAGACTGGCTGAAAGCAAATTGCGATCAAGGATTGAGCCGGGAATAAACTTCCCGCGTTGCGGATTAAGTGGTGAGCGGATATCCATTCGAACGGGCAGGTCGCCGCGCTGAGTGAGATCTTTGGCAAGCAGCAGTCCCAGATCCCCAGATCCGCCCGTGATAAAAATTTTCATTTTGGCCTCGAAAAAAATAGCAAAAATAAAAATACAATTCATTTTAACATGACCGATTGGTTGATGGTGATACAATCCTCAAAACGGAGAAAAAAGTATGCAATCCATTCGTGAAATTTACCACATTGGATTTGGCCCTTCCAGCAGTCACACCATGGGACCGAGAAAAGCAGCAGAAACTTTCCGTGAACACTTTCCCATGGCTGCAGCCTATCGCGTTTCTTTATTTGGCAGTCTGGCCGCAACCAGCAAAGGGCATATGACTGACATAGCGATCATTTCGGCGCTAGCGCCAATCAAGGTTGACTTGATCTGGAAACCGGAAGAAGAACTACCGCTGCATCCCAACGGAATGCATTTTGAAGCGTTGGATGAACAAAAAAAAATTATTGGGGAATTGAATATTTACAGTCCGGGCGGGGGCACGATCCTGATTGAAGATGAACCATCTAAACATACGGAAATCTATTCGATGGATTGCATGCATGATATTCTTAAATACTACACTCAGTCTGGCAAGACGTTCAAGGAGTATGTGGAGGAATGTGAGGGAAAGCAAATCTGGGATTATTTGGACAGGGTCAACCAGGTAATGCATGCCGCTATTGAACGAGGGCTGCATGCGGAAGGCGTACTGCCTGGCGGGCTTGGGCTGCTAAGACGCGCCTGGGCAATTTATCGCAAGATCAATTTAAGCGGTGGAAAATTAAAAAATGAGGGGTATTTGCCGGCGTATGCTCTAGCGGTAGCAGAAGAAAATGCCATGGGGGCAGAGATTGTCACTGCACCCACCTGCGGATCCAGCGGGGTGCTTCCAGCTGTTCTGCATCATATTGAAAACACAATGGAAACCACTAAATATTTTCGGAGTTTATAAATGAAAAATTCATTGAAGATTTCGGAGACTTTTCCAGCAGATGCTAAAACTCTGTTTGAAGGCTGGTTGGACAGCGCTATTCACAGTGCTTACACCGGTGGTCAACCCGCCAAAATATCTCCAAAGGTCGGCGGTAAATTCAGCGCCTGGGATGGCTATATATTTGGAACAACCCTGGCGCTCGAACCCTACCAGCGAATTGTGCAATCCTGGCGCACCACTGAGTTTCCTGCCGATGCACCGGATTCCCATTTGGAAATTATTTTTGAAGAGAAAAAGGATAGTACCAAAATCACCTTGATTCATACTCGTTTGCCTGAGGGCCAGGTTCAGGATTATTTACAGGGATGGAAAGATTTCTATTTCAAGCCCATGCAGGCATATTTATTGAAAAATAAGTAAAATTAACCAGTAAGGGATTTCTATAGAACCATATTTGCGAATGAACTAATATGCATCTTCAATTCCACTCAACCGGGTTTATCCTTTATGCAAATTCCATTATTTGTTTGATATTGGCTTTGTTGGTATTGGCTCGGCGAGTCAAACCCGGGGAATTGAATTTTGGACTGCTGATGTTTTCTCTGGCAGTATAATCATTGGCAGCGGCATTGGAAAATGGCAGCCTTGATTATGCCTTCAAATATACCTGTTCAAAACTATCTTATTTAGGAATTGCTACTGCGCCTGCTTTGCTGTTGATGTTTGCATTGGATTATAGCTGCCATTCCCATTGGTTAAATACCAGAAACCTGATTCTTCTATGGATCATTCCGATTATTTCCATTGGCATGGCTTTCACTAATGAAAAACACTTGTTATTATGGAGCAGTGTCCTAGCATCCCCGGGAACGGAACGGAAGGTGAGATATTAATTTATAACCATGGAATTTATTTCTGGGTGCATGTGTCCTACAGTTATGCCTGTATGCTGACGGCAACAATTTTAATTGTACGGGCAGCCATTTTATTTCCAAAACAATACCGTTCGCAGGCGTATATTTTCTTTTTGCCTCCATGATTCCCTGGGTCGGTAATTTGATCTACATCACCGGACTAAGTCCGATCAAAGGGCTGGATATCACCCCATTGAGTTTTACGCTTAGTGCCATCATCCTGGGATGGAGTATCTTCCGTTCCCAGCTTTTTGGTATGATCCCCATTGCCTGTGAATTGGTGGTGGAAAACATGAGTGATGGCGTGGTGGTTTTGGATAACGAAAATCAAATATTGGATACCAATCCTGCTGCAGCCAAACTGATATTTTCAGAAAAGGAATCCCTGCTTGGTCGGAAAGTGGAAGAAGTCCTGAAAGATTTCCCGGATATTCTTACAAAGTTTCATGGGGTTCAGAAGGGTCGGGTGGAAATTGACCTTCGCACACAGCCCCCAAAATTTCTGGATGTGAATATTACTCCTCTGTACGATCAGCGTAAACAATTAAATGGGCGAGTTTTCATTTTGAGGGATATAACCGATCGGAAAAAAATTGAAAATGATGAGCATGAGCAGCGCTTACTGGCATCCTCGCTAAGTGACAGCGCAACAGCCCTTAATAGTCTGCGGGATGTGAATGATGTTTTTGACCGCATTTTATTGGATGTGAAAAGAGTTGTCCCGCATGATACTGCCAGCATTGCCTTACTGGATGAGAAAAATATCGTATCTTTTACCCGTTTCAGCGGCTATCAGGAAAGCGGGTTAGGTGATGTAGTCTCCCGATTAAAACTTAATGTGAATGGTGTGTTCACGTTTAAAACTATGTTGGAAACCAGGAAACCTATGATCGTAGTAGATACCTCCCAAGACCCCCACTGGATACCCATTAAGAACTCAGAATGGATCAAATCCTTTGCCGGTGCACCCATTATGATTGGCGAAAAAGTAATTGGGTTTCTTAACTTGGATAGTTCCAAACCCAACTTTTTTTCTCAAAAATCCGCTAAATGGCTGCAGGCATTTGCTGACCATGCTGGAGTAGCGATAGAAAACGCCCGCCTGTTTGAACAAGTAAGACGTGATGCACAGATGAAATGAACGTTTTCTACCAGGTTGGTCTGGCGTTATCTTCTAGCCTGGATATCGATCATATGGTAAGGGAATTATACGAATAGTGCAATAAAATTGCTGATAGTGGAATATTTAATCTGATTCTGTACGAAAAACAAACGGGGATTATTAAATTTCACATCATCAGCTCCAAAGTGGATCATCTCCGCACCAGGACTAGAAATATTAATAAAAAACCTGGGATGACTGGTCATATCATCCAAACCCAAAAGATCGTCTATATTCCTGACCTTTTAGATCCAATCAATGAAAAACTCGTAAATTTGTTCACTCACCTGAGCAATGATGATGGCCGCAGCTATCTGGGTGTGCCAATGAAGTTACGTGGTCAAGTAATTGGCGTCCTGGCTCTTCAAAGTCTAAAAATGGATGCCTATAATTCCGAACAAATCCGTTTAATTAAAACCATCGCCAGCCAGGCCTCCGCAGCAATTGAAAACGCACGGTTGTTTGAACGGATGGAGAGGTTAGCCATCACGGATGGCTTAACCGGTTTATTCAATTATTGTTATTTTTCAGAATTGGCGGAAAAAGAAATTACCTGGGCTGTCCGTTATCAAAAACCCTTACCGCTTTTTATGATTGATATCGATCATTTTAAACTGATCAATGATCAATTTGGTCATCTTGTCGGTGATCAGATGCTTCAGCTAATCGCCAGGAACTGTCTGAAAATTCTGAGAAAGATAGATATCATCTCCCGTTATGGAGGGGAGGAATTTTCGGTATTGTTACCACAGATAGATCTTAATGAAGGCCTGGCAGTGGCAGAACGGCTGCGTGAAGCCATTGCCTTATCCCAAGTAGTCACCAACGAAGGTGTAGTCAAAGTAACCGGAAGTCTGGGGGTGGCAACTTTGGGAATGTGCCCAACGGATATTAGACAATTGATTGATTATGCCGATCAAGCAATGTATGATGCCAAAGAAGCCGGTCGAAACCAGGTGAAATCTTTTACGCCTGATAAAAAAAATAATACAAAAAAATTGAATAACAGTCTCCTTTCTATTTTAAAGACGAAAGAAAATTTTAGATGGCTTGGGTGGAAGCATCTCCTGCTTTCCCTATATCGTTATTCAGGCTGCCGTGATTTTTATCGGTTGCATGGAATATATCTGCGCGAATTCTACAGACATACAAAGAAACCGTATAGAATTTAATAGCCTGGTGTTATATTATTTGTGAAAAAAGAGGTGATTAATGACCATCCGCATCGTCACTGATAGCACCTGTGATTTACCTGTAGAAATCTTTCAGGAATTTAATATAGCGGTAGTGCCTTGTTATATCAATTTTGAAGAAAAAAGCTATCTGGATATGGTGGAACTCACCCGGCAGGAATTCTATCAACGCATTGCCAGATTGGATTCATTTCCAAAAACTGCTGCTCCCAGTGTAGGATTATTCAGTGATATATATACCAGGTTGGCTGCGGAAGGAGCGGATGAAATTATTTCCATACACATCAAAGAGGGATTAAGTAATATGTCCAATGTGGCCCGCCTGGCGGCCGAGGCATTTAAAACCATCCGTGTCAATGTGATTGAAGTTGGTCAGGTGGCTCTGACTCTGGGTTTTTTGGTGGTTGCGGCAGCTCGGGCTATAGAAGAAGGAAAAAATATTGAACAAATAAAGGCTCTGCTTGCAGAAAAAGATCAGCGCACGTATTTGTTTGCGGCTTTGGATACACTCGAATTCATCAAGCACGGCGGACGGGTACCGCAAATGCTGGTGGAATTGGCCAGTCTATTAAAGATAAAACCAGTGGTTCTATTACGACTGGGTAGTATCAGCATGGTGGGTCGCATCCGCACTACCTCCAAACAAATTGAAGTGTTGGTTAAGCATGCACTGCAGCAAAGCCCGTTGGAAGAAATTGGTGTGGCGCACACCAATGCGCCCGAGAAAGCTCTTGTTTTAGCAGATGCTTTACGGGAGGCACTTCATCTTAATAATGAAATTTGGATTGAAGAAGCCACTCCAGTTTTAGGTGTTCATGTTGGCCCGGGGGCACTGGCGGTTGCTTGTGTGAAAGTAGCCAAATAATTTAGGTTCAAAATCATCATATTCAAAACAAAAAGTCACAGGTAATTTGGTTCTTTGGAACCTATTGGCATTCATTAAATAGTATTTATTAAATGCCTATTTAGATTTGATGGATTCATTTCTTTTCATCCGCGAAAAAGGCTAGCAAGGTAAAAAGACTTCGGATGATACAAACGAATATAAATTAGAGGGGGCGAGGAGGGAGAACCAGGCATATCACTGCAATAAACAATAATGGTGATAAAAAGTATTCGTGACAGGTACACACTCGATTTTCTAGCATGGCAATGATTTCAATCTTGATGTTGGTCAAAATTAATTAAGGGGATGAACAAATCTCATAATGATAGAATTGAGAACAACTGGAAAAGGAAATCTCATCATGCATAAAGGTTACATTTTTACTTTAATCGTTTTGCTATTTCTGACTTCCTGTCAGGGAGGGACTTTTTTAGGACTGTTTTCGTCGCAAACAGCCCAACCCTCTTCGGCTCAAGGCATACTCTTCACGGATGATTTTTCCAATACCAATAGCGGTTGGGATAGGCAGCGAACTACAGATGGCATCACCGATTACGATAATGGCCATTTCCTGATCCAGATCGATCAGCCAGATTCTGATTTTTTTGCCAACCCATCCAAAAACTTTACCGATGTGCGGGTAGAAGTAGAAGCTTATCGTGAGAGTGGTGATCTGGATAATAATTATGGGGTTATTTGTCGTTATCAGGGGCAAAATGATTTTTACACCGGGATGATCAGCAGCGATGGATATTATGGGATATTTAAGGTCAAAGGTGGTGAGTATACGCTGTTGGGGATGGACTCCATGGCTAAGAGCCCGGCCATCAAACCTGATTCCGAAAAAAACCTGATTCGACTGGATTGTAAAGGATCAAATTTAACCCTATATGTAAATGGCGTTCAACTGGATACCCGGCAGGATGCCGATTTTGCGACGGGGGATGTGGGATTGCTGGCAGGGACGTATAAGAATCCGGGAGTGAAGGTAATTTTTGATAATTTTATGGTGATTCAGCCTTAAAATAGTTTTTTGATTTTAGTCAACGATAATCGCAATGATTCATGATTTTTTAGACAAGCAAGAGAATAATAGTTAAACTTGTGTAACCCAAATAATATATGGATAAAATATTTTCCATGAGAAAGAAAAAAAATTCTATTTGCCTGTTACAAGTAATGATGCTCATCTGGGTATTTAGTGCTTGTCAACGTATTGCCAGCACCGATTTGATCTATCCCACCCAAACTTTGGAAACAGGAGCAACAGAAGAACCTATTCACTGGGCTACCATTGCCCCCATGACCACCCATACCCCCACGCCCACCATTCCACCCTTGCAGGCAACTCCAAAAGGACGAATCGCTTTTCAATCTGAGAGAGATGGCAACCTGGAAATCTATATCGTCAATGCCGACGGGACTTTTCTTAGCCGTTTAACCAACAACCCGGCAGTAGATGTTTTTCCTGCCTGGTCTCCCAAAGGTGATCAGCTTATTTTTACCTCAGATCGCAATGGTAATCCGGATATCTACATTGTAAATGCTAATGGCACCGGGCTAAAGCAAATCACCAAAGATTCTGCTGCGGATGCTCTTCCGGCTTGGTCACCGGATGGGAAGCGAATCGCTTTTACCTCAAACCGCAATGGATATGATGAGATTTATGTGATGAATATGGATGGCAGTAACCTGCAACAATTGACCAATAATTCCGCCATGGATGCTTTCCCGTCTTGGTCGCCGGATGGTGCCCGCATTGCTTTTACCTCAGATCGGGATGTTAACTTGGAAGTCTATGTGATGAATGCGGATGGCAGCAATTTAAGGCGGTTGACTAATGACCCGGCTAAAGATGCCAATCCCGTCTGGTCGCCTGATGGAAAAACCATTGCGTTTGTTTCCGACCGGGATGGATTTCTGAATATTTATTCAATGGATAATGAAGGTGGAAATATTATCCAGATTACCCATCTGAAAGCCACTGTGGAAAAACCAAGTTGGTCGCCGGATGGGCGTTTCTTAGCTTTTGCTTCAGACCTGGAAGGAAACAGCGATATTTTTATCACTGGGGCAAATGGAACCGGCTTATTTAAACTGACGAATTCACCCCTGGAGGATTTTTATCCGGCCTGGTCACCAGTTGGCGAGAATTTGGCTAGTGCCATTCTATCCCCCACTTTACCCGCAAAATTCGCCTGCCATATATCAAGCGATCCCACCTATGGATATTCTGAACAAAACCCGGTTAAATTGGGTTATGACCCACGTCTGCAAAATGTGGATGAACAGCATTGCCTTACTTGGTTGACTGGTATCAATGGAGAGCCATTGCAAACCGAATTGCTGGAAGAATTGCATGTAAATGGTACAAATCTATGCAAAGTGTCTGTCACTTACCAGGGACAAAAAGAACCTGCTATCTTATATTTTGACCTTTTTAATTATCAGCAGCCACTTGCGCCGCAGGGCTTTAAATGCGGATCTGAAATTGAATATTCCAAAGCAATCGCTTCAGGGTTAGTCCAAGCCCAAAAGTAGATTTTTCTGACCGGGCAACCCTGCCTTCATAAATCCGTATAAGAAATTGAGGAGAAAAGAATGGAACCAAAAAGATTATTTCGCAGCCGCACCGATGTGATGTTGGGTGGTGTGTGTGGGGGATTGGCAAAATACCTGGATGTTGATCCGACCATCATCCGTCTTGTTTTTATTTTACTGTTCTTCATCGGCGGGGGTGGTTTCTGGATCTACCTGGTTTTGTGGTTAATTACACCTGTTGAGCCTCACTCAATCCCTGCCGCTGTAATAGAAGTGAAATCTGAGAAGGAAGAAGCGATTCCTACATCAATGAAAAAAGAAACCAATGAGCAACCGCAGGATAGTACTCTCAAACTTCCTGATGAGGAGAAGGTAGAAACCAAAACCCCCAAAAATAGCACAAAATCTACTAAACAAATAACCGGGACAAACAGACCCCCAAAAGCAAGAACAGAAAACAAATAGTAAGAAGTATATTGACGTGTTGCGCCAATTAAATAAGAAAATTCTGGCGCATCGTTATTCATACTTTCATAGGTCAAGAATGAACATTGGCCACATTATTGGGTTTCTGCCTGTAGACGTTTGGCTTTTTCCTGTAATTGGATATCCTCCGGCTTGGTGGGGTTAATGGTGATGCCATGCGGCATGGGCTTGCCCTTCAGATTGGCATGAATAAAAGTAATATAACCTTCCAACAAGGATTTCTCCCTTTTTATTACTTGAACATGAGCCATCAGGCTGGTTCTGCCTGCATATACTATTTTACTTTCAAAACAAAGAATGTCTCCCAATCGGGCTGGTTGTGAAAATAAAAGTCCGTGGATTTTCAAACAAACAATGTGTTCGGGTTTGGTCAAGCTGGCTGCAGCAATAAACCCGCATTCAACGAACCAATCGGCACATCGACCAGCATATAGTGTGCCATGATGATTAAGGTCGTCCTGTTTCACCAGATGATAAGTGATAAAAGGGATAACATCCATGTTCCCTCCAAATAAGGTCCGGAAAGTATGTTATTATGATTCCCCTATATTGTATAGTGATTTCTTTTCGAAAGAAACTGTTGAACAATAAAGAAATTAATCCGGTTTGAGATTGAATATGGAAAAAAGGAAAGAAAAATTGTGAACATTCTTAAAATTATTGCAGCTTTGGGTACCATTGCAACAGGTCTTTTTTCATTAAATAAAACCCCTTTCTGTGAGAAATTTTACTGGACTGGAAGCACCTGGACCACGTGGGATCACAGAAATTTGCGCCGTCTTGGGTGGTTTTTTTATTGCTTTGGGCGCAGCCCCATTATTATTTAAAAGTTTTGACATGTTTTTAATGTTAGGGTTGGCCTAAATCGGAGTAGCAATCGTGCGGACCTTCTCCATGTTCTGGGATAAATCTCTTGTTCAATCCAACTTTATCAGTCTGGCGATCGTAGTAATTTTAGGGATTATACTGGTGATATAAGAAAACCTACTTTGCAGCGAGGTGAATGTGACTCAAGCCAAACCGAAACCAAAAATAAAGTATAACGAAAAAACTATACTTGCTGTTCAGCGTTTTATCAACTCGCGTTCGTGGAAAGATGCCCGGCAAATAATTGAAGAGAATAAAAGTGTTCTTCTAAGTAAGGAGGCAGATGCGGTTATGGCAGAGATGGAAGAAAAATATTCCCGCAGCATTTGGGGAAATGAAGTCTGGGTTATCCAGGAACATCGAAAGCTATTGGCTGCCAGCCGGAAGGATGGGATTGAAGCGGCTTTTGCTGAACGTATCCCTAAAAAGTAAGGGAATCTAATATGCTTATATCTACTGATTAACTGTCAGTGGAATGGTAAAATACCCCACAATGGTCAACTTGACAATATTTGAGGTTCGGTTGACAATACCGCCTACTTTCCACGCCAGCCCTGTAGCGAAAGAAACGATTGGAGGATAAATGTTCAAAAGTTTAGGCAAGATATGCGTGTTAATTGCCATCACCGCATGGTTCATTACGAGCTGTGCTGCTCCGCAGGTGACCCTGCCGACACCTGACCTAAATTTGGTGCGCACTGAAGCCGTGGTAACCGCCATGGCGGAATTGACAAAGGAAGCCGCGCTGATTCCCATCGCCACTCAGCCAGAAATGACATCTACACCTGAGCCATTGATCACTTCGACACCCTACGTGATTACTGCTACTTCATCCATATATGGTAGTGGTGGAGTTTCCAGCGGCGGGACAGGCAGCAGTGGCTCCAGTGGTGCAATCATTCCTACCTGGACGCCGGTTATTTATCAAGCGCAGTTTGTTACTCAAAATCTTCTGGATGGTTATGCCTGTCAAACTGGATGGTGGATGGATTTTATAATTACCTTAAAAAATACAGGCGCTGCTACATGGGATCACACATCTTATTATTACAAACTTCTGTATAACTCTCCTAATGTAAAATTAACCAAACAAAATCAATATCCACTTCCCGTTGATGTTCCCTCTGGTTCAAAAGTAAACCTGGTCATTGACATTGAATGCCCCACTTACCCAAGCCCTGCAGCATGGACCACGCAATGGGGTTTGGTGAATGATAATGGCGAGGTGTTTTACCATTTCTATTTTAGATTCTATACCATACTGCATATTGTACCTACACCTACAAAGACACACACACCTTCCCCTGGATAGGTCAAATAAAAAAAAATGGGACTTTTCTGAGTCCCATTTTTTTTATTTAACAAATGTCACGGCTGGCCAGCACATCGATGCCTGTTCCCAGCGCATCCTTGAGCACTACTTGACCCATTTTCACTGGAGCACTGAGGTTGATTTTTCTTAACTCCTTAAGAAGAAATTGAATTTTTCCTTTTGGGATGGGGGCTGAAGTGTATACTGGCAGCAGGGGGTGCGAAGAGTTCTGAATTCGAATTGTGGTTGCAACCATTCGGCGCGGGTCTGTCATTTCCTGAATTGCATATTGTTCACCGCGTTTACAGCTCTGTTCTGCGACCACAATGGTTTCCCCCTGACGGTTGATACGCAAACGGCAACCTTTGGGGCAGGCTATACAGATGATTTTGGTTTCTTCACTCATGATTTATTTGTCCAATCCCATTCATTTTAACGTGGTGAAATATTAACGAATAATTCTTGCGCTTGCTGAATAGTGTTATATTGACTGGGTTTCAGGGAGATTGTCACCATTTCCCCCGGACGGGCATAAGGTTGGCCGCGGCGGGTGATAAGGTTTTTACCATCACTTATTTCTACCCAAACCGGCTTTTCGATGGGAGTACTTACGCGCATCTGCAGGCGCAACTCTTCTTGTGCCACACCGTTTTTATCAATTTTTTGAGGTACCACGTAGCGGATATTGCTGCCGGGTTTCATTGAAACCATCTCCCTCTGTGCAGGAAATGTTCCTTGTGCATAGATTGCCGCTGATTTACCTGCAGTAAAACCAGCTTCGGTCACCCAGTCTACCAGGTCATACACATGGACAACATTACCTGCACTAAATATGCCCTCAATATTTGTTTGAAACTCATTATCCACATAAGGTCCGCCAGTTAAAGGGTCAATGAGAACCCCCGCTTTACGGGATAATTCGTTCTCCGGAATCAGACCGACCGAGAGCAGCAGTGTATCGCAGGGAATGATTTCTTCTGTTCCAGGGATGGGTTTCCATTTTTCATCCACCTGCACGGCTTCAATGGCTTCCACCCGGGAATTGCCAATAATACGATTGACCGTGTGTTGTAGTTGAAGTGGAACATCGTAATCCAGCAGGCACTGGACATAATTGCGCATTAAACCGGAAAGGTAAGGCATAATTTCCAGAACCCGTTCCACCTTGGCTCCTTCAAAAGTAAGCCGGCGTGCCATGATCATGCCAATATCGCCAGAGCCCAGGACCACAAAGCGGTTACCAGGCATGTATCCTTCCACATTCACCCAGCGCTGAGCGGTGCCGGCGCTGTAGACTCCAGCCGGGCGTGAACCCGGCAGATGCACCTGGGCACGGGTTCGTTCGCGGCAGCCCATGGCTAACACAATCGCTTTTGCCTGGATTTCGATGATACCCAGCAACTTGTTGGTGGCGAAAATTTTATGTCCGGGAGTGATATCCAGAACCATCGTATCCAGGAGTGTATCCACTTTAAGCGATAGTATTTCATTAATAAAACGCTGAGCGTAGCTTGGCCCGGGCAAATCTTCTTTGAATATTTCCACCCCAAAACCATTATGAATGCATTGTAAAAGAATACCACCTAACTCCAGGTCTCTTTCTATTATCAGGACTTTTACTGCCCCCTGTTTTTTTGCCGCGATGGCAGCTGCCAGTCCCCCAGGACCGCTCCCAATAACTACCACGTCATAAGATTTAAAGGACATCTTCCACCTCAACCTGTTTGGTCGGGCGGGTTAGAAAGCCCGATGAGCCACCTTTTTTAGTGACCTGCAAAGGCGAAATACCCAGTTCGCGAGCCAGGATGGCGGTTACGCGTGGCATATCGAAACCACCCTGACAGCGGCCGGTACCGAGCCAGGTGCGGCGTTTAATGGCATCATAAGTGTGAGCAGGAATGAGTCCATGAATTTCTGCCACAATTTCACCCTCGGTGATATTTTCACAACGGCAAACAACGCGTCCATAGCGGCCATCTTTTTCAATCAGGGTCTGACGTTGCTGCTGACTCAGGTGACGAAATTGTGGACGGGCAGGCCGGATGGGATTCCAATTTTCCTTTTCAATAAATTTTTCACCAGCATCTTTCATCAATTCAATCACCTGCAATGCGATGGCAGGCGCGGAAGTGAGACCGGGAGATTCAATTCCACCCAGGTTGACCAATCCCTGCAACTCTTTTGGTATTTCAATAATGAAGTCATGCTCATAATTTACTCCTGGCGTCTGGCAGAATGCATTTCCGCCGGCGCGCAAGCCAGCAAAAGTGGCAATGATGTTGCGTGGTTTGATGGAAGGCACTAATTTTAATGCGCCATCCAAAACTTCCTGAAGTCCGGTGGTGGTATTGGAAAGATCATGTTTGTCATCAATTTCCTGGGCATTGGGACCGAGCAGGGTATTGCCATGCACGGTGGTGGTAACCAAAATACCTTTACTGATAGTGCTTGGTACTGGGAAATATACGCTGTTTATGGTCATTTCTGCGCCATCCAGGATGAAATATTCTCCTCGGCGCGGAGTAATCTTAAATTCGGGATGCAAACCGGCTTTATGCATCACTTCATCAGAGAACAGACCGGCTGAATTGATCACCCAGCGGGAGAAATATTTCCCCCGATTGGTTTTAATGCCAATAATGCGCTTGCCTTTAAAAATAAAATCTTCAAAACTAGTTTCAAGAAGGATATTTGCCCCGTTTTGTATAGCATTTTCACCAGCGGCCAGCGTGACCATAAATGGGTCGCATATTCCACCGGTAGAAGCGAAAATGGCGCCGCTCACCTCAGAGTTTATGAGAGGTTCCCGCATCCGCATTTCTTCGGCAGATATGAAATGCATGGCTGAAACGCCGTTCTGTTTTCCCTGCTGCAACAATAAATCCAGTTTGGGTAATTCATCCTGACCGATTGCCACCACATAATCACCAGAGCGTTTGAAATTAAAGTTGAGTTCAGCGGCTAGATTATCCCAAAGCGGATTGGCCGCCACATTCATTTTGGCTTTAAGCGAACCGGGATACGGATCATAGCCAGGATGGATTAAAGCAGTATTGGCGGCGCTTGTGCCAGTACCAATATCCGATTCTTTTTCAATGAGAAGAATATCCAGTTTATAACAGGATAAAGTGCGTGCCATCATACAGCCAACAACACCCCCACCGATAATAATGATGTCATGCTTATGTGGCAAACTCACCTCTCTGAATGCATCAAAGTAATAATGATAGACATGATAAGGTTCGACTATAGCACCGACAAAAATGACTGTCAAGAAAATACAAGGGCAAGATTAGCGAGAGGCAAAAAATTAAAATTTCCAAAGATACGTATTTAAAAACTCTTTCTGTATTTTCTCTGCATAAGTATCAATGGCAGCAAACATTTCTGTTTCACTTTTCCAGAACAGTGCAATTTGGGAATGATAGCAAGCAATGGCTTCTTTCCAGGCAGATAATCCCAGCGGCGAAATCAGGCGAATCAACTTCTCTGTCGATTGAGGGATGAAGTTTACCAGTTCGAATTCCTTCTGAACCGCATACGGGTAATCAATGTAATGCCAGACGGGACTATAAAGTTGTTCGGCTATGGCACGGGTGAGCTTGTGATCGCGGTGATTACCAATCCCCAGTGGAGCAACTACACGAGAATCTTCAGGCAAGTTGACAGATTTGAATAATTCCATTAAGAGGTTTAATTCAATTGAGGTAAAAGGTGCAAATAAGTCTTGCTCAACCTCAACAAATGGCCGATTTGTGCTGGGGTCGTAGCGATAAATACAATCCGGCCAAGAGAATCGCTTATAAGCAGCTCCCAGTCGGAGGCAGGCATTCTCATCCTCTTGTACCCGCAGGCTGGGAACATCATCCCCCAGTTTCCAAATAGAATGTAAGCTACGGGCTAACTGGGATAAAGGTTTATCCTTGGGGGCATTTCCGCCACATATGGTCCATACTTCTACCTGATCACCTTGCTGCGCTTGCTCCCAGACCAACCCGCCAACCGATAAAGCAACATCATCGAAGTGCGGGGAAAGATAGATCCATTTATTTCTCATTATTAATGCTATGGAATAATTCCTCTATCGAATATTTACAATTTTCAAATTCACTAAAAAGAAGGTTCGTTGCAGTTAGCTTAAATTTCTCTTTCAATTGATTAAAAATTGCGAGATAGCTCAATTTAATCCGATTCTTCCAATCCAGATTCAAATTACTGGCAATATTTTTTATGGATGACAGATCCGGACCTTCAATTTCAACGAAATTACCATAAGGCATTTTGTCTAACATGATTTCACAATTTCCAAACGAATAGGTTGTGCGATATTTTTCATAGGTTATGGTCACCTGAAACCCCAGCGCCTCCAGGAATTGGCGGGCTGATGCCAGATCGCTAACTTCAAATTCGATTTCCTGACGAACGCTAACTTCACTGGAAGGATCAGCCGGACCTTTAAAGGTAAGATGGATTGACTGATCCTGACGCAGTCTGAGCACTTTAAATTGGTTTGTCAGCTTAAGGTCCGTGGTATCAAAACGTAAATTCAATTCATGTGTGCGTTCTTGGAGTAATACTGCTCCTATGTTTTTAACCCGTTTTTCAAGTAAATATAAATTATTGATGAAAAATTTTATTTCGGTTTCCTGCCACTGATCATTTTTCATTTTATTTCCAGACCTTCAGATGATTTTTCAGACAATAAATAAATTGCAATAATCACCATGAATTCAATCGTTATTGATAAAACACCTGGCTGATTTATGCTTAAGACCGCATTTTCAATTAATAATTGAATACCAAGCACAATGCTGCAAAGACGAATGAATTTTGTTGACCATGCAGTTTTTATAAGCCGGGCGATGATTGCGATTAGAAAGAGAATTCCAATTAAACCACCAGAGATAATAAAATAAAGCGGATGAGGATTTAATCCCAGCTGGATCAGGTAGTCATAAACCTTAATAGCCTCTGCCATACGCAGCCAGCCAACGATGGAGACAATGGCAAGTAAGATAAATAATGTGATCCGCCGCCAATGTTGAATGCGGGTATTGGGGATAGAACCTAACAAAATGGGCATAGATGTTTAAAAAAATTATAGCACTCGGTGGATCATTCGCTTGACAGTCATCTAATCTTGGTTATACTGACAGGATTGGTTTTCAAGACTATAAAAAGGATGTTAGATGTCAAAACCACCCGGTAATTATGAGGAAATCAGCCCGAAAGTATTTGAACATCTGGTGACACTGGCAGCCCTTCAATTGGATGAAAAACAGACGGAATACTTGCGGCGGGAATTAAATCACCAACTGCGAGCCATCCATGAGCTGGAAGCCATACCGATACCGGAAGGATTGAACGTTGCCGTTCATGGAGTCACTTATCCCCCAAACACATCTCTGGATTTACGGGAGGATCAATGCCAACCTTTTCCCAACCCGGCTGATATTATTGATCAGGCACCCCAATCTGAGAATGATCAATTTGCTGTGCCGGATATTCCCCACACCACCCTGGAATAGCCTATGGAACTCTGTGATTTTTCAGCCTTTGAATTAAGCCAATTAATTTGTCAACAAAAAACATATGCGACGGAAGTGGTAGAATCTGCACTTAAACGAATTGCCGAGGTTGATGGCAGGCCTGGTTCTCTGGAAGACGATCCGGCAGCCAATGAAGACTCAAAATCGATTCATGCCTTCATCAGCCTGACTGCTGAAAAGGCTCGCACACAGGCAAGTCAGATTGATAAACAGATCAAAGAGGGTGATGACCCGGGACCTCTGGCAGGAGTTCCTTTTACGGTGAAGGATATTTTCTGCGTCAGGGATACCCTATCTACAGCCGGATCACGCATCTTGGCAAATTTCATTGCGCCATATACTGCCACCCCTGTTAAACGGATGATCAAGGCTGGTGCGGTGATGTTGGGCAAGGTCAACCTGGACGAATTTACTTATGGTTCTTCCAATGAATCCTCTGCTTTCCAACCCAGTCCCCGCAACCCTTGGAACACTGAACGAGTTCCGGGTGGTTCTTCAGGGGGGAGCGCTGCCTCTGTAGCAGCCGGTGAAGCAGCCCTCTCGCTAGGTACAGATACTGCCGGTTCCATCCGCCAGCCAGCTGCTTTTTGTGGAGTTGTGGGATTAAAACCAACTTATGGGCGGGTCTCGCGATATGGGCTGATTGCTTTTGGTTCCTCCCTGGATTGCCCCGGTCCTTTGGCGCGTAATGTTAAAGATATCGCTCTCATGTTAAATACCATCGCCGGCGCTGACCCGCGGGATGCCACTACATCACGTGAGGTGGTACCAGATTATCTGGTAAATTTAGAAAAAGGGGTCAAAGGTCTACGTATTGGTCTTTCTTCTGATTATTTCCGGATTACTTTCCCTGATCCCGAGACGAATGAATATGGAGAAAAACCACTCTCGCAGGAGATAGAGCAATCGGTACTGCGGGCAGCCAGCCTGCTGAAGGAAATGGGTGCAGAGATCATCGAAAACGTACCTATGCCCAATACCCGTTATGGCATCCCTGCCTATTTTGTTATCAGCCGCGTGGAAGCTGCCTCTAACCTGCATCGCTATGATGGAATAAAGTACGGTTACCGTACCAAAAGGAAAGTGACTGACTTAAGTGAAATGTACCGCTATTCGCGAGGAGAAGCATTTGGTCTACAACCCAAGCTGCGCATTCTGATGGGTATGTATGTATCCGCAGCACAGTACTCCGAGCAGTATTATCAGCGGGCGCTGAAAGTGCGCGCCATGATCCGGTGGGATTTTGATGCCATTTTTGATCTACAAGGGAAATATCATTTGGATGCTCTGCTTACCCCCACCACCCCAACCACCGCTTTTCCCATGAAAGCGGTTTATGGTGATTCGGTTTTAATGCAATACGCTGACCAGCTTACTGTCCCTGCCAACCATGCTGGAATCCCGGGTATCTCCTTGCCTGTTGGATTTGACCATGAGGGATTGCCTATTGGAATTCAACTCCTGGGTGCTGATTTCTCCGAAGCACTATTATTGCAGATTGGACGCGCTTATGAAATGGTGACTGCCGGGGAAGAATGGCGTAAAAAAATACCAGACATATTATTAAAATCATAATATGCGTAAAATTGCTATTGCTTCTTTATTTAATCCTTCTGTAGATTTTATTAATTTTTACGGGGATGTAAATAATCTTTTACCAGAAATTCCAGATGAGTTTGTGCAACTGATTGTCACATCTCCCCCTTATAACATAGGTAAGTCATACGAAAAGAAAATCGAACTAAAAGATTATATTAAACAACAAGAAGAAATTATTATTAATTGCGCGAGGGTCCTATCGAAAACCGGTAGTATATGCTGGCAAGTAGGTAATTTTGTTAATAAATCAGAAATCATCCCTCTTGATATTATTTTATACCCAATTTTTCAAAAACTAGGTTTCCAACTTCGTAATAGGATTGTTTGGCAATTTGGGCATGGATTACATGCATCCAAACGTTTTTCTGGACGATATGAAGTTATCTTATGGTTTACTAAATCTAATAGTTATTATTTTAATTTAGATAATGTCCGTATTCCACAAAAATATCCACAAAAAAAGTATTTTAAAGGTCCAAAGAAAGGGGAACTCTCTGGAAATCCTTTAGGTAAAAATCCTTCAGATATTTGGGATATTCCAAATGTAAAAGCTAATCATGTTGAAAAAACCATACATCCATGCCAGTTTCCAGTTGAATTAGTTGAAAGATTGGTTTTAGCTCTAACTTGTCCTGGCGATTGGGTATTTGATCCTTTTATGGGTGTAGGTACAACGGCTATCGCAGCACTTATCCATCAAAGAAAAGCTATTGGTGCCGAAATTGTAAAACAATACTCTCAAATAACTTTAAATAGAGTAAGAGATGCAGAGTTAGGGAAATTAAGAATTCGACCTATGGAAAGACCGGTTTACGATCCAAATAATAAAGAATCCTATATTCCCCCAATAAAAATACAATTAGATAAACCTGGTCAAGTCCCATTATTTGAGAAAAGAAAGAGATATAAAACAGGAGATAAACCGTGAAAATCATCTATGAATATTCTCATTTGGGTGGTTCAGAAATATTATCTGTTCATTACAAACAAATCGAGGATGAGATTTATAGAACAATTAATAAAGTTAAGGCGAATAAGATTAAAGTAAGTAAGGAAAAAACAATGAAAGGGAAAATGCTATATGATCCGAAAGATATGAATTTACAATTTAAAAAATATTTTAAAGAATATGGATTTAACGAACTTAAAGATTCATATACTATAGAAATTCCAAATAGTGAAATAAGAATTAGTGGGGCTTTCAAACAAGTAGATTTTGTAAAAAACAATATATTAATTGAAGTTCAATTTGGTAAATATCCTTTTATGTTCTATGATGTTGCAAAATTTCAATATTTTTACAACGAAAATAAAGCAGAATTAGGAGTCGAAATTGTCCCTTGCCATAATCTACAAAGTGAGATGTCATCAGGAGTCTCTTATGGGGAGCAATTGGTTTTTGATATCGAACGATTGAAAAGGCACTTTCCTGCTGTTCCAGTAAAAGTAATTTTGATTGATTCCGATTAATGGAATTGAAGATATATTATTATGCCTGACTACGAAGCTGTCATAGGGTTAGAAACTCATATACAGCTCAACACGCAAACCAAAATATTTTGCGCCTGTAAAACGGATTCATGGGGAGCGTCACCCAACAGCAACATCTGCCCGGTTTGCAGCGGGCTGCCGGGAGTGCTGCCGGTATTAAATCGTCTGGTGGTGGAAAAAGCAGTTCTGCTTGCAAAAGCCATGCATGCTCAAATCCAGCCGATTTCACACTTTGATCGTAAAAATTATTTTTACCCCGATCTACCCAAAGGATACCAGATTTCTCAGTTTAATATGCCGCTTGCCAAAGGCGGATATATGGATTTGCCCATCTCTCCCACCGTAGACCATCTGGGTAAAGGATATGTTCGTAAAGTAAAAATCACCAAGCTGCATATTGAAGAAGATGCTGGTAAGACTATTAATGAGGGTGCCACCCGCTTGGTGGATTTCAACCGTTGCGGGGTTCCTTTGGTGGAAATGGTCGCTGAACCGGATATACGCTCTGCGGATGAGGCAGCCCAATATTTGATCCGCCTGCGTCAATTGCTACGCTGGCTGGGGATTTCTGAAGCCAACATGGAGAAAGGTAACCTGCGCTGTGATGCCAATGTATCCATCCGTCTGAAGGGTGAGACCACACTTAATCAGAAAACAGAAATTAAAAATGTCAATTCCATTGATGCACTGCGTGAGGCAATAAAAAAAGAAATTGACCGCCAGATCCGCGAAGTGGAAGCTGGGAATGTCATTCAAGCCTGGACTCTGGAATGGGATGAAAACCGCGGTGTGCTACGCAAGATGCGTTCCAAGGAGACTGAAGCGGATTATCGCTACTTCCGCGAACCCGATTTACTGCCTTTGGAAATTTCGGATGAATGGCAACAAAAAATCCTGGTTGGTTTACAGGAATTGCCATTGGATAGACGCATCCGCTTCAAACAGGAATATGGGCTGCCTGTATATGATGCTGATATCCTTACCAGCGAACGCAGTCTTTCTGATTATTTTGAGCAAGTGGTAAAAATCTATGGAGGAGAACCTAAGAGGATTTCCAACTGGCTAATGAATGATGTGTTGCGTATGCTCAATGAATTGGGGATTAACGCAGATCAATTAAAGATCACACCTCAATATTTAGCTGAGCTGCTCAAATTAATTGATGAAGGTAAAATAAATATCAATACCGGTAAAGATCTGTTACAGAAGATTCAGGAGAGTGGCAAGTCCCCGTTGGATTTGGTGCAGCAATTAGGATTGGCGAAGATCAGTGATGACAGTGCCATTCGCAAGGCTTGTGAACAGGTGATTGCCGAAAGCCCCAATGAAACCGCCAGTTACAAAAGTGGCAAGCTGGGGCTGATGGGCTGGTTTACTGGTCAGGTGATGAAAAAAATGGGCGGCAAAGCTGACGCGAACATGGTAAAAAAAGTGTTGGAAGAACTATTGCGATAAATCTGCAAGAATAATGGAATAGCTGGTTTTATTTTACGAAAAGTGCATTCCCCTTAAAAATAATTAGAGTAAAATACATGGCTTTGAAAAACTGATAAATTAAAGATGAATGTAAATGTCTAAGAAAATATTAATCGCTTATGCCACCTGGGCAGGCACTACCAGAGGTGTGGCGGATGCCATCGCCAAGGAGTTAGTGGATAAAAATTCAACCGTTGAAGTATTACGAGCCAGTCAGGTAACCGATATTGACAGTTATAACGCCGTTGTGTTGGGCACCTCCATCCATGCCAGCCGGACAGTCGGCGATTTTAATAAATTTCTACGCCGCTTCCATGAATCCTTGAAAAATAAGAACCTGGCATATTTTGTGGTTTGCGCCAACATGTTTGTAGATAAAGAGCAGAACCGGGCAGAAACTCTGGGCTGGCTGAATAAAGCCCTGGTTGGTCTGGAAGACCTCAAACCTGTGGATATTGGCCTGTTTGCCGGTGGAGTGATCACCGAGGGGGAGGATTACGAACGCCAAAATTTTATCATCAAAGCCATCCTGGGCACAATGAAGGAAAGCATTACTAAACAATATCACACCAGCGATATGCGTGATTGGGAAAAGATCAGCCAGTGGGGAAATGAATTAAAGAAAAAAATATAAGGTAAACAAAAAGCCGGGTTCGCCCGGCTTTTGATTTTAAAGTAATAGCAGTATCAGATTTGCTCGACCAGGTAATTTTGAACACCCATTCTCTTGATCTGGTCCATCTGCGCTTCAATCCAATCGATATGGCGTTCCTCATCTTTCAAAATGGATTCAAGCATTTCACGTGTGCCATTATCGCCCAGTTCGACGCATAATTTGATACCGTCGTTGTAGGATTTGACTGCCCCGTCTTCAGCGGCATGGTCATTCTTTAACTGCGGTTCCACCTCAGCCCCAATACAGATTTCCTTCAGATGGCTGACGATCGGAGTGCCTTCCAAAAAGAGAATGCGGCCAATGTGCATTTCGGCATGTTTCATTTCATCAATGGCGCGCTTTTCGATGGCGTCCGCCAGCTTGTTGAAGCCCCAGTTGGCGCACATTTCAGAATGCACCATATACTGGCTGACGGCGGTCAGTTCGTCGGAAAGCAGGTCGTTCATTTTTGCAACTACTTTGTCATTACCTTTCATAATTACCTCCAATAAATATTTGGATTTAATGGATACGATTCGTAAAATTAATTATAACATTAGAACAAATTCATAATGGGGTGTTATTGAATTTAATAGTTGGTCTTGTGATGGAGAGATGAAGACCCTCTATTAGACAATTGGATTGTGTTCTTTAATGAAAAACTTCCGTCTTATAAAAGTAATCAATGTTATCAAACCAGCCAGCCCAATTCCTAAAACGGCTACAAAAAGAATTTGGAGGGTATCAATGAAACCGAACATTACACTGTTGAACTCGGGCAGCGCCCAGACTGCTTTCCAACCATTGAGGGCATAACTAAATAGGACCGGCATGAAAAGCAAATAAATAGTCAGGAGGGAAAAATCCCCCAATGATTTAAATACAACTCCTGGTTCCTGCGAAAACAATTTTTGTCCATAGATAACCACTGCACAAGCAACCAGCATGGCAATAGCAGCTGTTATGCCAAAATAAGTGATGGCTTCGTTGATGCCACCCATGGAGCTCAGTGAGTAGGTGTGTTCATCAATAAGGATATAGCGCAGGTTGAACACGGCGATGTAAATCAGAGCACCATTTAATAGTGGAATTATTGCACGATTCCATTTCCAAAACAGATAGGTTAAAGATGTGAAAAATAAAAATAAGGCGATTAATGTGTGAGGGAGACGTTCGCTGTTTAATCGAGAGGAGCGGATTGATTCTATGGAAGAAAGCGACGTTTGATTTGGAGCCACAGCGGAGCGGTAAGCATTAACCAACTGGGTTTGTTGAATAGCTTCTATTTTGTTGATTACTTCCTGCTGGTTTGAATTGCGAGTGAGCATATCGGTGAGCACTTTTCCCTGCGAGGAAGCCGGAAGATTAGTTCCTAACAGGGCAGCCAGGGTGGGCGCCACATCCACCATTTGAACATCGCTGTAATGACCGGGTCTAACCCCGCTGCCAACCAGAACAAAGGGTTCAACAAGGACGATCGCATCCTGACCGCCGTGACCGCCGCGATCGATTTGACCGTGGTCACTGATCACTAATAGCGTATCCAGGTTTAGATTCAGCTTGGATAAAATTTCACCAAGCATGCCATCCACACGTTTGGCAGCTGCATCCCAGCGCGGGTCAATCGGTCCGCCTTCGTGGTGACCGGCATAGTCGACTTGGTCTAAGTGGACAAGAATCAGTTGATATTGATCAGCGGATAACCAGGGCAGGGCGGCGGACATTACTTCAAAATCTGCCTGCTGGTCTTCCTTTGGGGTGTAAAAACTGTTATCAACTGCGCCAGTTGGAAGAAGTCTTCCAAACCATTCGAAACCGGAAACAGCGGTATGCAATCCAGCCCTTTTTGCGGCACTGAAAATATCGTCCTGAGTGAAGGTTTGAATCTCTGCGGTGTCCACATTTATTACCGGGCTGTCATTGATCTCTGGCCAGGCGCCAGTCAGGATGGTACTGTATCCCGGTTGAGAAAAGGATGGCGGTTGGCTGTGCATGGTGGCCCAGGCGCCTTTTTGACGCAACAGATTTAAATTGGGCATCACATTCGATTTTAAGGAGGTGTCTTCCCGCAATGCATCTACAACCACTAGAACAACTTTGCGGGTCAAAGGTGTCCCCAATGCTCCGCCGGGTTGAGGGGGGGTATGCTGAAGTGGAGAACGATAGGCAAAAAGCGCATCCATCATGCCTGTTGCCCAAAAATAATCCCATCCGGCGATTAGTAAAAGTGCCGTAATACGTAAAAATATACCCAGATATTTTTTCAATGATTTTTCCTAATTCAAGGAAATAGAACTGCAATCATAAGCGAGAACGAATTGCATAGCAAGGAAATCTTCGTTATGCAAATCTCTATTACTCCATATTTAATACACAAGGAATTGGACGAATTTTATAGGAGCAACCAATGTGGAACAATTGCGTAGATGAATATGAAATCAAAAAAGGAGTTATATCATGTCCGATGAAATTAAACGTCTCTACCGATCAAAGAAAGACCGCATGATTGCCGGAGTATGCGGTGGTCTGGCCAACTACATTGGCATTGACCCAACTCTGGTGCGTCTATTGTTCGTCTTGGGTTTGGTTGCTGGCGGAAGTACTTTCCTGGCATACATTGTCATGATGATCGTTGTTCCGGAAGAACCCACTCCGGCTGTCTAAGAGGATGAAATATTACAAGCTAAAGAGGCCAGCTTCATGAACGGGCTGGTCTTTTTAATTGGTTGAAAATCTATTTAGCAATGATATAAGCTTTCCAGTCCAGTTGATCCAATGAACGGATCCTTTCATAGCCTTTTCCCATTTTCAGGATCTCATAACCAGCATGAGTTAATGCTAGCCACAACGCCTGGGCAGCTTCTTTACCGTGTAATTCAATAAATAATAAGGGATGTTTTTTCTTTAATAAGCGCCGCATTCCTTTTACAGCCAGAATCTCACCACCTTCAATATCCATTTTAATTAAATCGGGCGTAGGGTTGCCCTCTGAAAAAACAAAATCGTCCAGGGCAAGTCCAGGAACTTTTATTTCACCCTCATAATGTTCCTCCCGACCGGCTGATCCGCGGGCTTTGCCCATTGACGATGAGGAGTGGGCCAAAAAACTCACCGGGTGGGATGAATCAATAACAGCTTTGGGAATCACCCTGATGATTGACTCCATCTGATTCAAGCTAATATTTTTCTTTAAACGCTGCACATTGATTGGCAGCGCCTCAAAAGAAAAAATCTGCCCGCTTGAACTGCTGAGACGTGCCAACATCAGGCTGATATAACCAATATTTGCGCCCACATCATAAATAATCATCCCGGGCTGAACGAACTTTTGCGCCGCATTTTGAAGCTCCGGCTCATATGTTCCCAGCCAATAGTCTTTTTCTGTTTGCAAGTTGAGTAGAAGCTTCATTCCGGTCATTTCGCCGGCTGCCACTTGGATTTCGGTCAGTCCCTGTGGCGCAGCTTTATTGAGCCATCTGCGCAGCCATTTGGCTAATGGCTGGATGCGATAAAGCCATTGCTTTATAGGTTGAGGTAGGATGCGGGCAACGAAGGCGGCAATACGTAAAAAGGGGTTCATCAGATTAAACTCATTTCCAGTTCAATCTCATCGCGGATTGGGATATATTCGTATCCAGATAAGGGGATGGATGGTTTTAAAATCCTGGATTTCCCAACCGCATTAATGGCAATTGCCTTGATTTTAAATCCACACTTCTGATAAAAACCAAGGGCCGGTAAATTATCATTGGTGGTAATCACCCAAATCCGCGTACAGCCAGATTTGGTGGCCTTTACTTTTATGGCTTCCATCAACTTAGAACCGATCCCCCAACCTTCTTTTAAACTATCAAGGGTAATGATCTCACATTGATTTTCTTTAATTTGGTAGGTCAGCAGTCCAAGCGGTTCTTTGTCATGTTCTGCCATAAAACCAGGCAACTCAGCTGGATAAAAAATTTCTTCATGCACTACTACAGCTTCTGCTTTCCAACGGCGGGTGATGAACTCACGAATAAATTGGTGATCGTTTTCGGTGATTGGTCTTATAAGAAAAGATGGCATTTGGAAAGTGAATTATCCGGAAATCCAGCCATCTTTCAGGCGTTGAAATGTCTGGCTCAACTCTTCCGGCAGAACACGAGTCGCGCCTATGGTGGTCATAAAGTTGGTATCGCCCTCCCAGCGCGGGACTACATGGAAATGCACGTGATCAGCTACACCCGCGCCAGCTATGGTGCCAATGTTGGCGCCCACATTAAAGCCATGCGGCTGATAAATTTTTTCAATAGTGTGCGATCCCTCATTGATTAATTGCATGATCTCTCCAAGAGTGGGAACGTCCAGACTGATCAATGAAGGTTGGTGGACATAAGGCACCACCATGATATGCCCGCTGGTATAGGGGTAGCGGTTGAGGATTACAAAAGCAAGCTTGCCACGCCGCACTACCAGATTTTCCTCACTATCTTTGCAAGCACAGGCATTGCAGAAAATACAGCCATTCGGTTTTTCGCCGCGGGAAATATAGTTCATCCGCCAGGGCGACCAAAGATGATCCATGCTTTCTCCAGAAATGAAAGTTGGCTGTATTATAAGTGTTTTTCTCTGTTAGTTTCGAAATTATAAGAATTCAATTGACAGCCCTATTGCTCCAGTGTAAGCTATATCCATGCAGCAATTTGAATTGGCTGATACGTTTTTCCCGGCCGTGTTGACGGTAACTGAAGTCACCCGTCATTTGCGGGAAATGATGGAAAATGACCCGCTCTTAAGTAATGTATGGTTGAGAGGCGAAATCAGTAATCTAACCCTCCCCACCTCCGGGCATGTGTATTTCACTCTCAAAGATGAGTCGGCTTCCATCCACTGTATGGTTTGGAAAAGCTCATTCAGGCAGGAAATTCGCTCTCACCTGCAGGAAGGTGCTGCCGTTGAAGTGCATGGCTATATTGGAATTTATGAGCGCAGCGGGCAGTACCAGTTATATATAGACGCTCTTCACCCAGTCGGTGAGGGAGCACTCTTCATGGAATTTCTGAGGTTAAAAGCACTGCTGGAAGCTGAGGGATTGTTTGCTTCTCAACGCAAACGACCGATTCCAACCTTTCCTAAGAGAATTGGATTGGTTACCTCACCCACCGGCGCAGCTCTACAGGACATGCTTAATATCCTGCGCAATCGTTTTCCTCTCGCGGAAGTAGTTTTAGCGGGCACCGCGGTACAGGGAGAGATGGCGCCCCCGGAAATTGTCGCAGCTTTAAGTAATTTGAATAAAAGAGAAGAGCCGGATGTAATTCTGGTTGCCCGTGGTGGAGGTTCGCTTGAAGACTTGTGGGCTTTTAATGATGAACGCGTAGTGCGAGCCATTGCCGCCTCCCAGACGCCTGTTATTACTGGCATCGGGCATGAGACCGATTTCACCTTGTCAGATTTCGCTGCTGACTTGCGCGCTCCCACACCTACGGCCGCGGCAGTAGCTGCCACTCCAGATATTAATGATCTTCGTATTCATCTAAATCAATCAGCTCAGGATTTGATTAAAAATGCCGAAGATAAATTGTTTGAACGCAGGACTATTTTCAATGATATACAATATCAGTTAGAAAAGGCATCCCCGCAATGGAAGGTGAGCCAGGCCCTGCAACACTTGGATGAAATCAATATGAATATTTCACGTACCATATTTCATCGCTTGCAGGTGGAAAAGACAGCCATCTGGCATTTACAGGTCCATCTTGAGTCTCTTAACCCGCAACAAGTATTGAAACGTGGTTATGCGCTGGTCAGAGATGAGCAGGGAAAAATGATTGACACTATCCGCAAAGTCAACCCTGGGCAAAACGTTATCATACAGCTGCACGATGGACGGATGAGCGCTGGTATCCACAAGACTGAACCCAATAGTAAAATAGATTAAAGGATGAAGTATGGTAAAAGCAGCAGTGATGATTGAAAAACTAAGTTACGAAAAAGCGCTGGCTGAACTTGAAGAAATCGTACAACAGCTTGAGGATCAGTCATTGGAATTGGACGTGACTCTTAAAATGTTTGAACGCGGCAAAGCTCTGATTCAACGATGTCAGACACTGTTGGATCAAGCCGAGTTGAAGGTACGGCAACTTTCAAAAGAAGGACCAATACCAGAAGCAGAAGACACCGAATAAATGTTCCATGATCTTTTAACCAATCGAGTATTGATGACAGCCATGGCCGCTTGGCTGATTGGACAATTCCTCAAGCTGCCTGGTTATTATTTTTTGCATCGCAAATGGAAATGGGCGGTGATATTTAGTCCGGGAGGATTACCCAGTTCTCATTCTTCTCTCATCACAGCCACAACCCTGTCCATAGGTTTATTTCATGGATTTTCCAACCCCCTATTCGGGCTGGCAGTGGCGATTTCCATGATTGTGATCTATGATGCCACCGGTGTCAGGCGTCAGGCTGGGCTGCATGCCCGGGTGATCAATGAAATCATGGAAGAGATTTTTGCCGGAAGGCCTGTGCCTGAAAAGCAATTGCGGGAAGTACTTGGCCATACTCCGGTTGAAGCCATTGCTGGCATACTATTGGGAATTCTCATCGCTTTTACTATCTGGTTGCTTTTTCCCATAGCCTAATTCTTTCATCATAGTTCCAGGGCTGATTTGAACTTTTCCTGTTGAATTAGATGCCAAAGAGCCGCACTCTAGCTATATTTGTGAATTTGAGGTCGAACATTGAGATAACTGATGGGCATCAGACATTCCCCGGAAAAAAACTCATAGGTTGATAATAAATGCGAATTGGGTCATAATAAAGAAGAGGAAGGTTTGATCACCCTCCTCTTTGATTTATGGATGATTTTTATCAGGGTTTTAAAGTCTCGATGTAATTAAAGCTCAAATCTGCAGATTTCCCATATGCAGCCACACCAAAACCAATCGTGCCTTCACTGAAACTATTATCGGTTATAACGAGTGGGCGGCGATCCTTAAAAACTTGTTCATTATTGATGAAAGCTTTAAGTTCCTTGCCGCTGCAAGAGAGAGCCAGGCTGTTGATGTCCTTACCGGTTTTTACCAGAGGACTACGCAGTTGTTCGCCCACCAGGTTAGTGTAGGCATTCTTGCCCTGATTCTTGAGGTACTGGTCAAATTTCAACACTTGGTAATACCCCCGGCTGTTAATCCGGAACTCATACCAGCCTTTGTTGGATGCGCGGCAAATGACGGATACATACGCGTCCGAAGATTCAAGGTAACGTGCTTCCGTCTGTACAACCACATCCTTGAAGTTTTTATTTTTACTAATAAAGGCAAAATTGGTATCATTGCCCGGTTGCAATTCAAGCCGAAATTGCCCATCTTCTTGCGACCAAATCAACTGATTCTCTATGCCGGAGATGATTTTCAACCCCCAATCCTTGCTGATATCATTACTCAAGTCATCGCTAAAATTTACACTCTGAGTCAGGGATTCGGGGGTAGAAATGGTTTTTATGGTTTCCAGGGACATATCTACAGCTTTGGATGTCCCGGGAAAAATATTACAGGCTGATACAGCCAGCAAAGTAACCAAGCTAATAATGGTCAGAAATTTTGTTTTCATATTTACTCCAATTCTTAAATATGGTGGTATAAAGGTCATACCACCATACCTATTTTATGAGATTAATTTTGGTTTGTCAATAGGCAATTTGTTAATATATAAAATTCAGTGAGGATTCTAAACATGGAAAAAATTTCCATTTCCATCTCTTATTCACTCTTGGTTTGACAATGGTGGGTTGTGATCATGTTTCACCTAGCCAGGTCCAAATTACAGCCATCTGCCAACCGAACCTGCTGACTTTTCTACTCCAACACCTGCCAAAACGATTACGCCAATCGTGACAATTACACCCACCCCTCTCGGACCAAATAGTTCTCCCTCTGGAATAAATCCACTGACAGGTCTTCCAGTGAAGGAATCTGCCGATCTTAGTCTCCCTCCGGTTCTGGCTTCCTTTTCAAATTTTCCGCCTACTGCTCGTCCGCAGGCAGGATTGTCTTACAGCCCGATTGTATTTGAGTTATTCATCGGGGATGGCATGACCCGCAATCTGGCCGTCTTCTATGGGGATTATCCTGAACAGACTGTTGTCATTAAAGATGAAAATGCAACCACAAATAATATATCTGAACCAGTCATTGGCCCCATCCGCTCCGGGTGAATTTCATATGAAAAAATCAGAAAACTATATAATGGCTTTCTCGTAATGGCACCCGCATATAAAAGCGTGGCGGAAGAGTTGAACCAGTACACTAATATTTTTGGTTCGGATGCCATGGACGTCAAGAGCGCCATGCTCAAGGTTGCTCAATTGAAAAATATAGCCAAGTCCAGTAAAAATGTGGTGGGGGAAACCACTTTGAGTGGAATGTACTTTGATTCTATCCCGCCGGAAGGTGGTCAAACCGCCCATTCGCTTTGGTTATATTATTCGTATTTAAACCAGATTTTCTGGCGTTATAACGAGATTGATGGTTTTTATCAACGGTTTCAGGATAATGCGGATGGCTCAACTTTGATTGAGGCTACCGATCGTTTAAACGCAGAAGCGTTGAAATATTCCAATGTGATCGTCTTATTTGTAAAACATGACGTCTCTCGTAAATACATCATTGATCTGGACCTGTTATACAAGAAAAGAGAAGACGCGTTGTTATTCAGGGATGGAAGGATATATAAAATCTATTGGACAACACATAGTGAGGATTACGAGAAAGCCACTGGTAAATTACGGCCAATCCGGTTCATTGATTATGAGAGCAATCCTTTTCCCCTGAAACCCGGGCAAACCTGGATTGAGGTTGTCCCGCTGGGCTTGAAGGCCTGGGAAATGGTCAATTCTGAAAAATACAATCAATTAATGGCAGGCAATGAGAAGGGTTCCAGTTACTGGGCTCTCAGGTTTAAGGACCCAACCCCATAATCAAAAAGGAATAATAATTTACAGTTTTTCCGCAGATAAATTTTGATAATATGTACACAGCTTCTGCAGAGGACAATGCAGACATTTAGGTTTTCTGGCAAGGCAAATCTCCCGCCCCAGGTGGATGATGTTCAAATGCGCCACACTGAATTGATCGGGTGTGAATATCAGCTCCATCAATTCATGCGTCTTTTCAATGTTCATTTTTTGCGGTCGTAATCCCAAACGGCCGGAAACACGGTAGATATGTGTATCAACCGGAAAAGCGGGGTGGTTGAGGGAGAACTGCATCACTATGGATGCTGTTTTTGGTCCCACTCCCTTAAAGCGTAATAACCACTGCCGGACTTCTTTGGGCGGCATGTCAGCAAGAAAGAAAAGATCCAAATTCCCACGTTCTTCAGTGATTTGTTGCAGGATGGATTGCATTCTGGCGCCTTTCTGGTTTCCTAGGCCGGCGCTGCGAATGGCATTGATCACATCTTTTATGGGCGCGTCACGAACCTTTTCCCAAGAGGAAAATGTTTTCTTCAAATTCTGAAAGGCAATATCCCGATTCTGATCATTGGTATTCTGGGAAAGAATAGTAGACATTAGTTCATCGAGCGGGGATAGAGGGTTGCGCCAGGTTGGTTGACCATAATAACGTAAAAGGACCTGGTAAACTGTTTGAGCTTTTTTTATTTGCAATTGGTTGGATTGAAATTTGCTTTTAGGGAAAACCATAAAGCTAATTTATTGGAAAAGAAAATGCTCGGGAGGGTCGAATGATGCCCACTTCCAACCCGCTCCAATTAGTAATTTTGTGCTGGTCAAACCTTGCTAAAGCATGGATTTGTTTTTCATTCAATGCGCCTAACTTCTTAAGCACTTCCAGTGCAACCACAGGCCCCGCCCGTTGCTCCAAGTCACCATCGCTGATTTTAATCGTCATTCCCATCCCCGGACTGCCGGATTTGATCGTATTTGGAGATATAGTCATCGCCAAATAACCTTCAGCACCAGACTTACTCATTATCCTGCCTGCCGAGGTATGCATAAATAGTGTATCAAAACGGCCGGGTCCAGCCACCATTTCCGGGTATTTAATCATGGCTTTGAAGATTAAAGTACAGGCATCTGCCCGGGTTTGGTTCAGGTCTCTTGTATCACCAAAGCGGGCAAATCCAAGAGCAGCGTTTTTCAATGGAATGGCAAAAACAGGAGCAGAACAGCCATCCGTACCAAGTTGGACATTTTCAACCTCAATGCTGCACATTTCAGCAAAGATCTTCAAGATGGCTTGCTGAACCGGATGATTAATCTCCAGGTAGGTATTAAGGGGAGCTCCGATCATTTTCGCAAAAGCGAGCATGGCGGTGTGCTTGCCCGAACAATTATGGCGAAGAGAGGTGGGTTTTTCGTCACTCAGCAGAAGCTGCTCCTGGGTTTGTTTATCATAAGGCGGATGGACACCACATTGTAAGTCAGACTCTTGTATGCCGATCTTTTTCTGAATTACCCGTAAAACCGAGATATGCGCATCTGTACCAGAATGAGAAGCACACAGGATGGCAATTTCTTTTAAAGAAAGGTTATATTTTTCAGCACCGCCATGTTCAATTAATGCCAGTGCCTGAAATGGCTTGGCGCTGGAACGCAAAAAAAACGGGGTATTAGCATCTCCATAGGAAATAATAATTTTTCCATTTGATGAAATTACCACAACCGAGCCATAATGGGTGGATTCTACAATACTCCCGCGAGTAAGCTCCACCAGCGGCAAATGATGCTGAGAAATCATACCAATTATCGATCTTCCGATTTACTGGAAGGATAATAATGATTATTGTAAAGTTGCTGCAATCCCCACAACAGTCGGGCTTTGAACATCTCCTCTTCTTTGCGGTTACGCGCTGAAAAATCCTTAAGTAATTCCAGAGCAAAATCCTCGTTGGCTCCCGGTTCAGTTTTATGATGAGCTAGTTTTTCGAGCCCACTCAGAATTCGTTTTAATAGTGCAGTCTGGTTTTTGGCTTCTTTCTGAGTGACCATCCCGCTCCGTCCACTGATCAGGATGTAATCGCGATATTTGGAACTACGTAAAAGCGACAGACTTTCAAGCCAAGCATCCAGATCGGCTGAAGCCAAGAAAGGCGGTTGATTGTTCAATACACAATCACCGATAAAAATTACTTTGGCTGCCGGCAGAAGCACCCATATTGAACCCCGAGAAGGACCAGCATGATATTCCAGAACTACAGGTTCATCTCCCCAATTGATATTCATCGAATGGGTGAAAGTGATCTCTGGTTGCAAACCATGAATGGTTCCCAGGTCTTCCAGAGTCTCCCAAAGTGCCCCGGTTTTTGCGGACACGGGCTTGGCGCTGGTGGGACGGTTTCCGAGTACCTGGGCAGTTCGTTCGTGAGCGATGGTGACACATTTCATTGCCCTGGTGCCAATACTGCGGTCCAGGTGTTCATCTAAAAGAACCAGTAAGCGTTCCGAGCTGCTGCCAGACTTGGTAAGAGAAGAACGCCAGAGTTGTGCGTCCCGGGAATACAAAGGGGTATCAATTAAAATCAACCCTTGCTCCAAACGTATCGCACCCAGGATGACACCCGGGAAGGAATTTTCAATAAATACATTCTTAGCAATTTCCTTCATAACGAAAATCTCCGAGCGAAAAGTTAGTAAGAATTATTCGTTGCTTACCTGAAGGGAGTATAGCATACCTGTAAATGGATAACCAAAATCATTTGTTGATTGACTGCCTGATGGCATTGCAGCGTTCACATTTCAACCGGTTGCAGAGCAGAGAGAATGGATCCTTTTTCAGCAAATCGACAGTAGCTCCTGTTAATTCTTCTAATGGATAGGCCTGCCAGACTTGGTCAGCAATGGAGAGCTGATGTTTGAATGCTTCAATGTATTTATTGATTTTATTAAATCCATCCGGACAACCCGGGAAAGGTTCGCATTCAAGAATTCCATCATTGGTTAATGCCCAGCGGGTGAATTGCTTTCGACCAGCCAGGAACTCAGCATAATGGATGCTGAAATTCTGGGTTTGGTCGACACCCATTAAAACCACCATTCCCTCCAAATCCAATAATGATTTTATCGGAGCATACGGTTGACGGTTTGTTTGTGCTTCCAATGCAGAATTCATTCCCAATCCAATAAAAGAAAGCACAGGATGGGAGGAACGAAAAATGCCCGGATAGTGTCGCATGCAATTTGCCATCTCAAAGCATGATTTATCGGCAGCCAGCTCATTCGTGAAAATTTCGGCTTGCAGATTTGAATCCTGCCCGCTGCCATATTCAAGTGCATTGTCACTCGGACCTGCTTCCGGAATGATCATGGTTCGGGTGGTGAAGGCGGGCAGAATGACATTATCAGCTGCGGTCAATAATGCCCCAAGAATTGTCCTTGCACCTCCTTTGACTTTATCAGCAAGGGCGGGATGAACATGGACAATCACCGGGTATTGATTTTCCACACCCAGTTCCTTGAGCCCTTTGACGATTTCTCGAAAACCCAGCATTGAATTAATAGCGCAATAAAAATTTGATAAAGAATATTTTCAAAGCACCCCAATCATACTTTGCGTTCACGGCGGTGAAGGTTATTAGGTTTGGTTTCAAAAAAATCGGCGCCTAAAGCGGCTGAAGAGTGACGATTTTTAACTTCTCGTTTAGCGTTCTCAAGATCAGCTCTTCGAATTAAATATCCGGTTACCCGTATAAATTCAGAGTTGGAACTACCAATGGAAAGAATACGAACTCCCTGATTCATGGCACCCTTTGCAATATCCAGAACCGCCATTGGGTTTTTCTCAGCGGTTTGGTCAAATTCAAGGATCACACTACATCCGCCAGGGATATAGGTATGCAAAGCCGCTTCGCAAGCCATCTGGGCATATAATTCCGGTTCTTCGCCGGCTGGTATGCGCACTCCTGGAGTCAAATCCACATCCGTACTGATCCCCACCTGGGCATGAAATGTCACTTGGTTGTGGCTTCCTTCACAATACACCGCCGGGTTTTTCTGTAATTCCTCCGATACGCGTTTTACCATTTTTTCGGCCAGGGCATTGGCTGTGGAGTCCGAACCATATCGAGCTGTTTCCCGTCCATTTTGCGCCATCAACCAATTAATTGCCTCTGCCAACCCAAAAGTGCCCAAGTAGGCGGTGAACTTTTGTGGATCAAGCAGTCCTTCCTCCACCCAAAAGCTGTGATCAAACCAATGATTTTCCTCAATAAGATAACGAATACGGCTGTTAACAACCTCAACTAGGAGTCTTACCGCAACAGGAATTACCCGCTCGAGTACATCCTGTTGGGTCCCATCGGAATGTTTAACCATTTCTTTGAAATTCAAGCGAACCAGGGTATAGATCCCTCCCCCGAGGCGCATACCGTTATAACAACTGGCAATGATATAATCCTCCCCCCAGTCCTTTACCATCAAAGGATGATTGACAAAATACGGTTTGGTGATTGCTAGTTGATTTCTCACCGCTTGCAAGGCGAAATCATCCGGGGTGATCAACGGGTCGTCACGCAGAGAAAGATTGGTAATGGTCTTTAACTCATAGTCAATCTCGAGCAGCAGTTGACCAGTTTTTGTCGCCCGAGTTCCAATATTGGCATGCACAAAAGCGCTTGGATTAAGACGGTCCACCATTAACCAGAAAGATCGCAGGATGGAATGGGCGGCTTCTGAAGGAACAGTATTTATATAAGGTTCAAGTAATTCATCCAGCCGGCCAATGAAGACAGGCAGACCGGCACAAGGGATATAGTGATAAGCGGTTAATAGACTAACTATTGCATCATAGAGGTCTTTGGCTGGTGCAAGCTCCATGAATTTTGAACCCTGTTTGAGCAATCTGTCATAATAAGGCGCAACATAGCGGGGATGATAAGGTGCCCCGCCTTCCGAGATTAATTCAATGACTTCCGTTTGGATAAGTCTTTTGGCTTCAGCAGAAACGGATGGGTATGGCAAGGTGCGCATGGCAGTGGCTTCGAGCGCATCTCTTTGCTGTTCATAAATCATATTAGGAGACTGAAGGATTTCTTTCACGGCCTTACGGAATTCAGGTAATTCCGCAGACGTCAGACCTTCTTCAAAATCCTCAAAGGGTAGCATGGAAAGTTGACGAATGATTAGTTTGGTTTGGGTGGTCATGCAGGAATCTCCAATTTAAAAAGAAGATTATAGTGAACGTTCCACATGTAACAAACCCTTAGACTGTGCAACTTCCACTTGTCGATCCATTATCTCTTCGGTTGGGGATTCCCATCTTTCGGCAATGCCGTGTGTGCCATGCGGTCGAAACCGTAGAAAATGCAGTGGTATGGATGGGTTAATCCCGGCAATAAATCGAGCAATAGAAGCGGCACTTTCTTGACTTTCAGAATAGCCCGGGATAACCAGATTCCGCACTGCATAGATTTTGTTATGTTGTGCAAGGAAGCGAATAGTCATCAGAACTTGATTATATTCCTCACCAGTCAGTTCTTTATGTCGTGAAGGTTCCCAGGCTTTCAGATCAATCATCGCGAAATCCAAGACAGGCAACAGCGGATTGAGTTGTTCAATCTCAACGCAACCATTGGTTTCTACCATGGTAGTTAGATGGGTTTTTTGCTTGATCAAGGAGAAGAAATCGATCAGGAAATCCATTTGCTGGGTCGGTTCTCCGCCTGAAGCAGTAACACCGGAAATAAAAGGTTCAACCGGTGCAATGACTTGCCAGACCTGATCGGATGTCAAGTTACGAACATGCGGCGAACTGTTTTGTGGACAGGTATGAATGCAAGCATCACATTCCTGGCAAAGGTTATCATTCCAGACAACGCGCTGATCCTGAATACTCAGCGCACTGTATATACAGGCACTGACACAAATTCCACAATGATTGCAAGGGGTTTGGGTGTAAGGATTATGACAATATAGACAGCGAAGATTGCAGCCTTGTAGAAAAACCACAGCCCGGTTACCCGGTCCATCTACAAAACTATGTTTTAATATTTTATTAACTTCACCAATAATGGACATAATTAAAAATTTTATTTTGCGGAAGTGAATTTGCCTAATAATAATACCAATTGGTTCAAGTATGTCATAATTAGAGAAGTCTGGTTAATTAAGATTCAAAAAAACCAAAGGAAATTATCAAAGATGAAGCCCATCTCAAAAACCATTCTTATCGGGTTGGATGCTGCAGTCTCCTCTCTCGTTGAGAAATACTTAGCCGAAGGAAAGATGCCTAACCTGAATAAACTAATCCGGCGCGGTACTTATACCCGTGCTCGCTCGCTCTTTCCCGGGGTGACACCCATCAACTGGGCTACCGTTGCAACGGGCGCCTATCCAGGAACTCACGGGATTACAGACTTTACTGTACTGGATCCTCACGACCCGCTGGACGACGGACGGGATGGGTTTTTATCCACCTCTTATCAGGCGGAAACACTCTGGCAGGCGGCCTGCCGGGAGGGATTTCATGCTGCCACGCTTAACTTTCCTGGAGCTGAAAAATCCCAACATGTTAACCATCTTTGGATTGCCGGACACGGTTCACCATCTGCACGTACCGAATATGCGATTAGCAATTCCAACTGCTTTGCTTCTGAACCTTACGCTGCTCAGTTACGTGATTCCATCCCCATTGAAATAAAAGAATCCATGACAGTCATCCAGCTTAAACCCATGTTCGCAGAAGGTGATGGGTTGACTCTGAACTTGAAAATAGAAACCGGTACTGGGTCCGCTGAAGGTGTAAGAGTTTATACCCAGGAGGGAAAGGAAATTACCTTTTTAAAGTATCAACAACCCACTCCTTGGTTATGGGGAGAATTTAAAATGGAGTATAAGAAAAAACTATGCAGTTACAGGTTGGAACTGACTCATTTCAATGACCGGTTACCGGCGATTGCTATTTATGTTTCACAGATCACATGTCCGAATGATATTTGTAGCCAGCCCGAGATGGGTAAAAGACTAACCCAAAACCTGGGTCCATTTCTGGGATACTGTGGTGGGAGAGGGGTGGACCGTGGTTGGTGTTCTCCCCAGCATATGGTGGATGAAGGACGTTATAAAGGTTCGTGGTTGGCTAAAGCTGCACGGCAATTAATCACTTCGAATGATTATGACCTTGTCCTGCTTAAATGGCATCTTCTGGATCATGTCCAGCATTCTTATTGGGGTGGCATGGACTCCACCTCCCCATTTTATGAACCGAAATTCGAACGCGTTTTTACCTCATTAATTCAAGATAGTTATCGCGCTGCGGATGAATTAATTGGTGAATTTCTGCCGTTGCTGGATCAGGGGATAACTCTGGTAGTGGTTGGTGATCATGGTCACCTTCCTCATCTAAAGGCAGTATCCATCAACAATTTGCTGGCTCAATCCGGATTTATCAAATTAAAACCTGGTTCCGAAAATCCGCCTGACGTAAATTGGAATCAAACCAAGGTCTATGGCGGGCCTGCACTTGGCCATATTTGGATCAACCGGCAGGGGAAAAGGCCGGATGGGATTGTTGCAGAATCGGACGTAGAATCATTATGTCTACAGGTAATGGACATCTTACGCAGTTTACGCGACCCCCAAAATGGGGAGCAGATCGTTGAAAAAGTTTTTCGCAAAGAAGAGGCACGGCAAATTGGATTATGGGGGGATCGGGTGGGGGATATTCTGTATTGGATGAAGCCCGGTTATTCAGGGGATTTCAACTGGTCGCCGCTATCCCGCAGTGCAGAAATTGTTGTTCCCCTGGGTGGCAAAAGCGAATCCCATGCTGATTTTGGTGAGCGAAAATTCATTGCGGATAAATTTCAGAGCGTACATGGCTGCGGAGATCCATCAGCCCGTTTGGGTCTGGGTACAGAAGAAACCATACTGGTTATGGCTGGTCCGCTTATTAGAGTTGGAGCGAAACTGAACTCAATACCCAATCTGACTGTTACTGCACCTACATTGTGCGCGGCTAGCGGGCTGCCCCTGCCAGCCAACAGTGAGGGGAATATTCTGGCAGAATGGATTCAATAAAAAAGGAGCAAAATCAATTTTGCTCCTGTCTAATCATCATTTTTCCAAATTGCCGGATTCCAGTAGGTGAAGTAATCGTTTGCGGTAGGTAAGATCACGGTCTTTCTTTTCCGGGGAAGTCTGGCTGCCTTCTTCCAGGAAGTGACGAATACCGCGTCTTTTAGCTTGTCCGGCAGCTGTAAGCATATCCAGAGCATAATCCGGGATGTCGGCTTTGACCTTGCCGGATTCAACATCGTACATGATCCAATTGATCATCTCATCACTGGAACGGTCTTTCTGACAAGCGCACAGGTAACGAACCGCATGAATGGCAAATAGTTTACATTCTGCCACCGACCTGTCAAAGTCCGCCACTATTTGAAAGAGCGCATTGATTACAACAGGCGCCATTGTTTCACCAAAACCAATGTCTTCAACAGCAATAATCTTAAGTCTCTGCCAGAGGTAATCTTCCATGGCTGGGCTGGTCATGACAAACTCATATGCCAGCAAACATGCATTTTCAGCATGGTTACGTCGGATTTCTTTTTGCAGGGCGGAAATAACCTGGTCAGCCGCAAAACCATGAAAAGTTTTAACATCCACCCAGGGATCATGTGAAAGAGTCATTCTTCCTCCTTAATTATTATTTAGATATTCTTGTATGATGCCAGCATAGATTGCCATTGTCTGGGTTAAACTGGCGATCTCCACCCACTCGTCTGGTGCGTACGGGTTTCCTCCCGTAGCCCCGAATCCACACAGGGTGGGAATACCTGCTTCAATCAGCATGTATTCTTCATTGGCAGGACCAGTGCCCATGGCTGGCCAATCGCGACCGCTGATGGAATGGGCAATCCGTTGGGCGGTGAGAACCAGGCGATGGTCTAAAGGGATCGCGGCGGCTGGCAGGTTAATGGTTGCCACTAAATCCACTTTTAACCCTGGATGCAATTTTTCTTCTTCTTCAATAATCCAGTAAATCACAGAGAGAATATCATTAGATTCCTGACCGGGCATCAGGCGAATATCCACAGTTGCTTTGGCGAGCGAGGGTACCATTCCTTGCCATTCACCTCCTTGAAAAGTAGTTCCCGGGGTAATGGTGCAGTTCAATGACTTAAAGGCAGGATGCTCAGGATACGGCAGGCGTAATTTTTCGAGCTTGATCAAAATAGAAGCCAATGCTGTCACGGCATTAATTCCGCCTTGGCCTTGGCTCCACTGAGGGCTGCCGGTATGAATGGATTGTCCTCTGGAGGTTAACTGAAGGCGAAGCAGACCGCGATGCCCCACACAAACGATATTACTGGTGTAGGTATAAATAGCTGCCTGCACAGGTAGAAGGTTTTTGTTTAACAAATAACGCACACCCAACTGGCTGCTGGCACCCGATTCTTCGTCCACCACCCCAGCAAAAATTACCCTTGTTTTTAATGGATCAAGCAAACCAAGATCGCGCAGAATTGCCAAGGTATATAAACTGCAGGCAATTCCGGCTTTATTATCCGCAGCACCCCTGCCAAATAAAACCCCATTTTCAATTAGAGCTTCAAAAGGAGGATGAGTCTATAATGCGGGATCCCCTTCTGGCACGGTATCCACGTGTCCCACCAACAAAAAACCGGCTGAGCCGCTGCCCAGATTTACAAGCACATTTGGACGGTCAGGGTCACTAGCTGGCAGAGTGGCTTCCAGCTTCAGCAATTTGGCTTCCTGTGTGATGCGTTCCGCTACAGCTTTTTCAGAATCCCGTCCGTTGACCGAACGGATACGCACCAAGTCCTGTAAAAAAGCAACTACCTTGGGATGGGAAGATTGTGAGAACTTCAGCAGCTCATTATCAGGAAGCATTCTAAACCAATGCGTCTTCCATTAATTGAGTAAAACGCTCCTGATTTACCTCTAAGATAATGTTGGCTTTTTGGGGCTTTTTACTCATATCCAACCAATCCACGGTCGTTTGCCCGCGCGTCATGCGCCCGTTTAATTCCACGGTGAGAGCATGCTTCTCAGATTTATTCACAATGGATGGTTCAAGAGCAACTGACATGGCCAGAGCATCTGCTCCAAGAAGCATTTTTCGTCCGAGAATGTTTGTGAGAAATTCAATCACCAGTTGGTTGGTTTTTTTGAAAAATTGTGCCTGAGGGGTATTCAGGGCGAACCATTTATCCACAAGACTACCGTTAAACCCATGCGCCATGGTGGTTTCCCAGGAAATCAACGAAAATTCCGGCCAGGATTCGAAGACAACATGGGCAGCTTCCGGGTCGGTGTAAATGTTGAACTCAGCTGAAATATTAGGGGTATTGCCGCGGCTGTGAATTGCACCACCCATCACCACCAGATTCTTGATTATTTTTGGCAGGTTGGGATCCAGTTTAAGTGCCACGGCGATATTGGTTAAAGGTGCAATACATACCAGGGTGATTTCACCTGGCGAGGTATTGGCCATTCGTACCAGAGCATGGGAGGCATGCTCAGTTTCAACTTTACGTTTAGAAGGGGGGAAATTGGTATCTCCCAGTCCATCGGTACCATGCACATGGGAGGCATTTTCCCCGGCGGTCAGGACCAGCGGTGCACTGCAGCCCGGGTAAATGGGGGTGTCCTTGCCTAATAAGTCAAGGATGGTACAGGCGTTAGCGGTTGTACGGTCCACACCTACGTTCCCATTTACAGTCAGGATTGCTTCCACTTTTACATCGGGATAAGCATAAGCCATCAAGATGGCATGGGCATCATCCACACCCGGGTCCGTATCAATAATAATTCGATGCATAGAAAAACTCCTAAAAAGAAAATTGAAAGATATTATCTTATGATGGTTTTGAGGCAACCCGTTGTTTTAGTTGAGCACAATCGGCTTCCATTTGTGCACATGCCGCTGGATAATTGATCATCGTGAATTGATTATCCCGGAAAACCAACTCCCCATTGATCATCACATCCCGCACGTGCTGCCCGGTGATGGAATAAACGATGGAAGTGTAAAGATCCTGAAATCCATGCGGAGCCCATCCGATCTCACCCAGGTCAAGGGAAATAAGATCGGCTTTTTTACCCACTTCCAGAGAACCGATTTCTTTTTCCATTCCCAGAGCTTTAGCTCCGCCCATTGTTGCCATTCTGATAATTTCGCGGGTAGGGATTACATTTACCTCTCGTTCCAGCATACTGGTCACCTTACCCAGTAATTGCATTTCCTTGAACATATCATAGCTATTGTTATTGGTCACATTATCGGTGCCTAAAGCCAGGTTTATGCCGGATTTCCACATGGCTTTAATGGGTGCAAAACCTGCCGCATTTTTCATGGCAGAGGAAGGGGCAGCTACAATGGTAAAAGGATGCTTTGCCAGCAGGGCAAAATCCTCTTGTGGAACCGTAATACCGTGAGCTGCCAGCAAGCGGTGATCCAATAAACCAATTTGCTTCATCCTTACAGCAGCAGAACACCCATAATTTTTTTGGCAATAACGGTCTTCTTCACCACTAGTGGCCAGATGAAAATGTAAACCCGCATTGTACTTGTCAGCTAATGCAAGTTCCATTTTAATGGCGTCTTCACTGTTATCGACAAAAAAGGCATGCGGGCCGAGCCAACCAGTGATGAGCGGATCACCCTGTACAGACTCAAGGAATGAACTAGCTAAATTCAGCTCACGATCGCGGGCGGCTTTTTCTCCCAGTTCCACAATTCCATAGCAAAGGACTGCCCTCATTTTACTTTTAAGTACCTGCGGTACGATGCGGCCCATCCAGAAATATTGATCCGCAAAACAGGTGGTTCCGGTACGGATCATCTCCGCACAGGAAACGCTGACAGCCGCAGGCAGCATATCCGGCTTCATTACCTGTTCCACAACCCGCACGGTATTAAACCAACCATCAAACGTAAACAGGGAATGGCCTTCAGCCATACCGCGGAAAAGCACCATCGGGCTGTGAGTATGGGCATTAATCAACCCTGGCATTAACAACCGCTCCGGCAGGTCAATGGTTGAATCAAAATGCCGGGAAGAGTCGAGTTGTTCACTTTGCCCAACCTCTATAATACGGTTGTTTTTAATAACAATGAAGCCCGGTTGAAAAATCTGGTCTTTGCTGTCCAGGGTTAAGATGGTCTTGGCGCGAATGAGAGTGGTCATCAGCGGGTTTTCCCTTCCTTGAGAAGAACCTCCAACTCATGCTGATAGGGCATGGAAGGCATGGCGCCGGCTTTGGTGGTGGCAATTGCCCCGGCAGCTGAACCCCAGCGTACGGCTTCCTTTAGAGGCTTGCCTTCCAACAGAGCTACAGCCAGGCCTCCATTAAATGCATCACCGGCTGCTACTGTATCAATCGAATTCACGATAAAGGAGGGCATAAAACCGCTCTCTTCTGCCGACTCAAAGTAAGCTCCTAATGCCCCAAGTTTGATAATGACCACACGTACCCCGCGTTCCCTTAATATTCCGGCTGCGCGTCTGGCTTCTTCGGGGGTTTTTGGCTGAAGACCCACAAGCATGCCGGCTTCCACCTCATTGGGGGTCATATAATCCGTAAGTTGAAAGGCTTCTGCTGGAAGTTCAAACGCCGGAGCCGGGTCCCAGACAACCTGGACACCTCGTTTGTGGGCCGCACGGGCGACCGATAAACTGGCTTCCAAAGGCACTTCGAGCTGCAGCATCAACACTCTGGCTTTATCAAGTTCATTAATGCAACGTTTGGCATCATTTTCATCCAGCGCCATGTTGGCTCCAGAAACAATGACGATGGAATTATCCGCCTTATCGTCTACACTGATGACCGCCAGACCGGTGCCATGTTTCTCATCAATTTGAATACCGCTCATATCAATCCCCTCTTTTTGAACAATCGGCATTACTTCCCGTCCGAAAGCGTCATTACCCATTCGTCCGAAAAATTTAGTGGGCGCACCCAACCGGGCGGCTGCCACGGCCTGGTTGGCGCCTTTTCCACCCGGGACGGTGATAAAGGAATGCCCGCGCAGAGTTTCTCCCAGGGCGGGCAAATGAGGTACATAAGTGGTCAGGTCCAGGTTAATGCTTCCGAAAACAACAATACTCATTTTCTAACCTCCAAAAGTTTTATTGATTTAAACCGAAGTCAGATGTAAACTAATTCTACTTTAATCGCCTGGAAATACTCAAGCGAATCCAGACCAACCCAAAAAAAATAAAACACAAATCAAAAATATTGAGGAGACAAAAATGGAGTGGCATATTCGGTGTGACAAAAAGGATATTGCAAAGTATGTGTTCTGCCCGGGTGATTATGCCAGGGCAAAAAAAATTGCAGATAATTTTGAGAATCCCAAACTAGTCTCAGACAGCCGTGGCTATGTGGTCTATTCGGGCATATATCAGGGTGTCTTTATGACTGCCTGTGGTACCGGCATGGGTGGACCGACGGTAGCCATCGCTCTTGAAGAACTGGCTCATATGGGAACGGATACTTTTATTCGGGTGGGTTCTTGCGGTGTTTTTCAGGAAGGTCAAAAACCCGGCGATGTAATTATAGCGACAGGCACGGTACGAGCTGGTGGAACCGGCAATGGATATTTGCCACCTATCTTTCCGGCTGTGCCAACTTTTCAAGTACTGCGCCAGTTGGTCGAAAGCGCGGACGAATTGAAATTACCGGTCACGGTAGGTGTGGGTGTTGCCGGGGATACTTTCTATGCGCCCACCCCACGGGAAGAAAGAAGTGATATCCATAAAAAAGCCGGCCTGGTATTTGTTGAGATGGAAAGTGATACCTTGTTCATTGTGGGCATGTACCGAGGTTGGCGGACCGGGGCAATATTTACCTCGGATGGCACCCCCGATAAAATCAAACCAGAAGGGGGTGAGGCAGCCTTCCGCCAAGGTGAATTGAACTCAATTAAAATTGCTCTCCATGCTATGCATAAAATTGCTCTAGCGGATAAAGCAAAATAGAAAGAATTTCTATCCGATTTTTGAAAAGGCACCCAGATTGAGACGCTTTTTTCTTGAATAGAATATTAATTCAAGAAGGAATGCGGAAAAAAGAGGATGGAACGGCAAACCATCTCATGATGGTTATAATTGAATATTCGATCAAACGCTCATTGGAAATGATATTTGCGGTTATGTGATGAATAATCCCCCCAAATACCTTAAGATCAAGATTTGAAAATCAAGGAGCAACAGGTCACGCCACCTTCTGCTTTTGCCAATTCACTCACACTCACTGGAATAACGGTTATACCTGCAGCTTGCAGCCGTTTGCGAGTATTGGGAAAAGCGTCAGGAAAAATAACGGATTTCCCAATCAACAGAACGTTGGCTGAAAATGGCTCTGATGCATTAATTTTTATATAATCCATCTCAGGGAAATTATTTTTATCAATCCAATCAGGATTGATCAATATTGTCTTTTCTGCAACTTGGGTCACAGCAGATTTCAAATGCAGGCAGCCGCTGGTTTCCACCCCTTTGATGGTATAGCCATAGGGGCTAAGTATGTACCGCATCTGTTCCAGCGCCAGATAATTACTGCGCGAAGAAAATCCTATAAAAATTGTTTTTCCAATAACCAAAACATCCCCGCCATCCAGCGATGCGGGTGCCTTGATATAATCCAATTTTCGGAAAGAGGAAAGGGTATTTGCAATGGAGAATATTTCCGGTTTACGTGAATCTGCGCCTGGACGGGTGATCACAGCCACTTCATCCAGAACAATGGCAGTATCTTCTACAAAAACCGAATCCGGCAAATCCGCTTCAGCGGTTAGGGAAATCACCCTCATTCCCAGGGAATGTAAAACATCCTCATATTTTTCATGCTGATCTTGTGCAAGTTCAAAGTCAATAGGTTGGCGCTCTAGATAAGTAAGTTCACATTGATTGATGGATGGGCTGACCTGACGGGTGATGGCAGTAAGCACGGTTTTATTTTACTTATCTTGGCAAATTGGCACGACGTCCTTATTCTGATTTCCATTTAGCGCAAGGTTAAAATAAGGCGAAGGGTCATAGGTATTATTAATTACCAGTTCATTGAGGAAATGACCCGAACCGTCATCTTTGACGATGGAAAAATGCAAATGAACACCCACCGGGTTATTGGGATCACCGGAATAATCACCCTGATAGCCCAGGAAGGTACCTGCCTTAACAAAGAGTTCTTTGGTGTCTGGTGGAAAAAGAGCAGAAATAAAAGAATTACCGGCTTCATCTGCCATGTGCGTGTAATAAGTCCAGATCTGCCGGTCTGGTTGGAGTGGGTCGCTGGGAATACGGATGATGACTGAGGATTTCCAATCTGCCTGTCGGGTAAGATAGCCATCATAGGCAGCGACAACGGCAGTCTTCCCTTTGGATGTGCCTCCAAAAATATCAATCCCCTGATGCTGGTGGCCGAGCCGAAAGGAGTCGCCCCAAAGAAAACCAATCATTCCATCTGTGGGAAACAAGAATTGTGCATCTCCACAACGCTCACCAGCTTGAATCGTCCATTCTGGATGACCTAGAGGATTACGCAGCCATTCAGTCACTCGCAGTGATCGGCCGGAATTACCCCAATGCCTGAAGAGATAATAAGCGGCCATACCTAAAAATACAAGCAGGATAATGAGCAAAATGCGAATAAACATTTTCATTGATAGAAAAACCTAAACCGTTGCAATCATCGACCATGGACCAGTCCATTGAATCCGGACTTCTTTGACCTGGCCGCGTAAATCCTCTTCCGTTTCCACAAAAACCAATTTGTTGGTGGGCGTGCGCCCGCGCCAGCGTTTTTTGACCTTGTCTTCAAATAACACCATGGTTTTTGTCCCCAGGTAATGGAAGTTGATTTCAGTGGAAATGGTCTCCTGGATTTTTTCGATCTCCCGAAATCGGCGCATTTTTTCATCAGCAGGCACATCATCAGTCATGTTCTGGCTGGCGGGTGTTCCCGGGCGGGGGGAATAACGGGCTACATGGGTCATATCCGGTTTGAATTGTTTTAATAAAGAAACCATATTCTCAAATTGGGCGGAGGTTTCACCAGGGAAACCAACGATGATATCTGTAGCGATCGAGACCTGGTTAAAACGTTGACGGATTTTTTGTACAATCCGCATGAATTGATCAACAGTATATCCACGGCGCATTCTACGCAGAACTTCATCGTCACCGGCTTGAATGGGCAGTTCAAAATGCGGCATGAGCTTGGGTAAGGCTGCAACCGTATCCAGCAATTCGTCCGTCATCCAGAGGGGATGTGAGGTCAGAAAGCGGATGCGTTCAATCCCTTCAATGGCATTCACCTGCCTGAGCAATTCGCTCAAATTGGGCATTCCTGGCTGGTCCTGACCATAGCGATCCACAATTTGACCCAGCAGGGTCACTTCCCGCACGCCGGCAACCGCCAATTGGCGAATCTCGGTGATGATTTCCTCGGCTGGACGGCTGTGTTCCCGCCCACGCCGCAGGGGGATCACGCAGTAACTGCAGGCATGCGAGCATCCATAGACAATAGGGATGAATGCTGCCACTGCCTGTCCCTGCAGACTGATGGGCAGTTGGTATTGCTTTTCATTGGCCAGGATCTCATTTATTTGATGCTCATCTTTGAGGGCTGATTGTTGAGAATGCGTACTGAGATAGGAAAGCAATGGGTTAGGGTCAGAGGGAGAGGAAAAGACATCCACATAGGGAAAGCGCTTTTTCAGGTCTTCCGGCGGTTGCAAGCCCACCAGGCAGCCCATCAGATTAATCACCCGGGCGGGATTTTGCAACTTAAGGGATTTTAGAGAAGTCAGGCGTCCAATGGCTTTATCTTCAGCACTCTGGCGCACCACGCAAGTGTTTAAAACTATCACATCCGCCTCTTCTGCGGTGGAAGAACGCTGATAGCCAAGTTGTTCTAAAAGCGCCGAAACTTGCATGGAGTCGGCGCTGTTCATCTGGCATCCTTCTGTCCAAATGTGGTATTTCACGCGGGCGATTATAACAGTAATTCAGACTAAAACGCTCCACTTTGAGGTCATTCAGATGGGGTCTGGTACAATAGCCGCATGCCTTTTCCGGAATACATCCCTTATCAACGTAAGAAACCATGGCTAAAAGTCATAGTAATAACTATTGCAGTTTTGATTGTACTGGCAGTATTAGTTTTTCAGATACCCCGCGTAAACCGCGCTCTTTACTGGCGGATGAAAATTATCTCCACTTATTTGGATTCTCTGTTTAATCCGGTGGGCAAGCTGCCCACCCCGGTTGTCAGCAGTCAAAATGTGTTGCCTACCGATCTGCCAACTCTTACCGCTGAGGCTGTGACAGCAACGCCTCTACCGTTACTCACTCCGACCCCAACAGTGATCCCCACGCCTACTGCTATACCTACCCCATTACCCTCCAGCGCATCCCTTAATCCTCCACCTTATGACCCAATCCGCGATAAGGAAGATTTCAACAATTGTGGTCCAGCCACCTTGGCACTGGCTTTACGATATTATGGCTGGAATGGTGATCAGTATGACATTGCCAAAGTGATTAAACCCAACCGGGATGATTCCAATGTAAATGTCGAGGAGTTGATTTATTATGTTCGAACCCAAGCTGGCTGGTTGAATGCAGAGTACCGCGTGGGCGGAAATTTGGATACTCTGCGCAAATATCTCTCCAATGGCATTCCGGTGATCATTGAAGAGACTTTCATGACCGATCGTAACTATTTAATTAATGATGATCGTTGGGCAGGCCATTATTTGTTACTTACCGGTTACGATGATGCTGCCCGACAGGTTACTACCCAGGATGTCCTGTTAGGATCCAATCAGGTCATCAGCTATGATACCCTGGAAGAACACTGGCAATCTTTTAATCATGTTTATATATTGGTATTCAAGCCTGAACAAGCAGACCTGGTGAAAACTTTGATGGGGGTGGATGCGGATGTAAAAATAAACCGGCAGAATGCACTGGTAGCCGCAGAAATAGAAACCCAGCTGAATCCCCAGAATGCATTTGCCTGGTTTAATGTGGGTTCCAACTTGGTGGCTTTGGAAAGATATAATGAAGCTGCCCAGGCCTATGATAAAGCCCGTTCCATTGGGTTGCCGCTGCGCATGTTGCGCTATCAGTTTGGTCCGTTTTTTGCTTATTTCCACGCCGGCCGAATTGATGACCTTATGACACTGACCAAATATGCGCTGGGCATTACTCGTGTCTCTGAAGAAGCCATGCTGTGGCGCGGTTGGGCTTTCTATCGTATGGGTGACAAAACTGCTGCGTTAACTTATTTCAGGAATTCATTGGATATCCATCCTGGTTATTTGGATGCCTTGAATGCCATCGCCTATGTGACTAATAATTAGCTGATGACACTGAATAAACAAAGAATAAAAGCAATTTGTTTTGATATTGATGGAACGCTGAGTGATTCTGATAATCAGATGATTGCTCAGGTGCAGCGCTGGCTGGCTCCCCTGCGCATTTTTATGGACCAGGAAGCATTACTAATTATTGCCAGGAGGGTGGTGATGGCACTGGAATCGCCAGTTAATATAGTGTACGAATGGCTGGACCGGCTTAATCTGGATAGAATCCTCGCCTGGGTGATGGATCGATTTGCCGGCCGGGGATTTAGAAAGCGTAATCAATTTCTGCTCGTCGAGGGTGTCGTTCCTATGCTGGACACGCTTTCAAAAAAATACCCGTTGGCAATCGTCAGCGCCCGCGATGAAAAATCAGCCATGAATTTTCTCCAGCAATTTAAGTTATTCAAATATTTCAAAGCGATTATCACTTCACAGACCTGTCCGCACACCAAGCCCTATGCCCAGCCCTTGTTGTTTGCTGCCGAGAGGTTGGGAGTTCCCCCAAAAGACATCCTGATGGTGGGTGATACTTATGTGGATATCAAGACAGGCAAACGGGCTGGTGCTCAAACGTTGGGGGTATTATGCGGGTTTGGCACAGAAAAGGAATTGGAAAGAGAAGGTGCTGATATGCTTCTACCTTCCACGGCGGATCTAAAGGAATTACTGGGTTAGCTGTTATTTATTTTGGATAAACACGGATTATTTTATTATCTTTGTCCACAAGGATGGGGATTTGATACACCCGGCTTAAACCAGTATCGGTTAGTACTTTTTTGGGTTTGCCAAATGCCGTAATTTGGCCAAAATCAAGCAGCATCAGTTCGTCTGCATACCGGCCAGCCAGATTGAGGTCATGCAATACGATAATGGTGGTGAGGTTTTTCTGCCTGGTTAATTGTTGCACTAGGTCCAGCAATTCAATCTGGTAACGCAAATCGAGATGCGTGGTCGGTTCATCCATCAGCAGGACAGGTGTGGATTGCACAAGTGCACGCGCAAGCAGGACGCGTTGTTGTTCCCCGGCACTTAATTCACCTACTTTGTGGGTGGCAAGATTCAATGATTGGGTCTGCTGAAGGGCGATACGTGTTATTTCTTCATCCTGAGATGAGGTCTGCCCCAGCCAGTTTAGATATGGCGTACGCCCTAACATCACCATATCCCATACGTTGAATGCCGCAGGAAGAGTTGAAATCTGCGGGACAGACGCGATTAATCTTGCCCGCTCAACAGTGGATTTATCTGCCAAATTTTCACCACCCAGTTTTACGTCCCCTTTCCTTATTGGAATCAGTCCGCTGATGGCGCGCAGCAGGGTTGTCTTGCCAGCCCCATTAGGACCGATAATGCCCAGCATCTTTCCGAGCTTGGCAGAAAATGAGATTTCCCTTAAAACGGTTTCGGCATTAAGGTCTACCGAAAGTCCTTTGATTTCCAGCATGGTTCACCAGTACTGTTGCTTGCTCTTGCGCAGCAATAATAAAAAGAAAGGGGCGCCTGCCAGGGCAGTGATAATGCCCACCGGCAGTTCCTGGGGGGCAAGCAGGATGCGGGAAAGAATATCTGCAGCCAATAAAAATGAAGCGCCCCCAATTATGGATAAAGGCAGCAGCCGGCGGTAATCGCCGCCCCATAAATTTCGCATCACATGCGGAACGATCAACCCTACAAAACCAATAATGCCAGTGAAAGCTACTGCCGCAGCAGTGGTGAGGGTGGCAGCCAGGATGATCAATGTACGTAAGAGAGGGACGCGCAGCCCCAACTGGCGGGCTTGTTCATCTCCGAATTGCAGTACATTAAGCGTATGCCCCATGTTGAGCAGGGTGATCAGTCCAATCAAAATATAGGGTGCCGCTCCCAGAACTGGCATCCAACCGCTTAGGGTAGAGCCGCCTACCAGCCAGACCAATGCACGGCGCAATTCACCACTTGCATTGATCAGCAAAAACGAGGTCAAAGCTGTCGCAAATGAACTGACCGCTACCCCGGCTAGAATCAGGGTAGTGATCGGAGTGGTTTTTCCAACACGTGAGACTGCAAAGACAATTAACACCGTCAGGACCGCACCAGCGAAAGCGGCCAATGGAACGGTAAGAAAACCAAATAGGGAAGCTGGCCAATGGATGGTAATAGCCAGTATCGCTCCCAACCCTGCACCGGAAGCTGCCCCGATCAGATATGGATCAGCCAATGGATTGCGGAACAGACCCTGGTACGCGCATCCGCTGCCTGCCAGGGCTGCCCCGGCCAGGATCATCAGGATGGTACGTGGGATGCGCAACTCCCAGATGATAGTGGTAAAAGTGGAAAACCCGGCATCCCCAACCCCAGAATTGAACAAAACCTGCAAGACCGTTTTTAATGGAATAACCACGCTACCGATGGCAATGCTTAGCAGCATCACTACAACCAGTAGGATAAGATTAATTAGGAGGGGACGGGGGCTTGTTTTCAAAATAGCTATTTGAAGATTTCAGGGTGAAGTGCCTTTGCTAGTGCTTCCAAACCATCCAGTATGCGCGGTCCGTAACGCACCAGCAGGTCATCATCAAAGGGCAGAACCCGCCCTTCCTTCACAGCGGTCAGAGTCTGCCAACCGGCGCGTTGCGCAACTAATTCAGGAGTGGTGCCGTAATTGGCGTCTCCCAATAAAATGAAGGTGGGGTCATCTACCAACAACTGTTCCAGACTAATCTGCGCCCAGGCAGTGCTGAGTCTGGCGCCAATGTTTTCACCCCCAGCCAGGGTGATCAGGTTAGTATGCAGAGTGCCGGGACCTGGCGTGTAGGGTTCGGAGGGATCAGAGGCATCCATCTCATAAAAAACGGTTGGACGAGAATCAATCTTCGTCAATTTTTCTGCCAGGGTAGATTCACGCTGCTGAAGGGTTTTCACCAGCGCGTCGGCCTCAGTAGTATGACCGCTGAGGGCTCCAATTGTCTTCAGCATGGTATACATCTCGTCTAGGTTCAGAGGATTTTTTAGGTAAAACACTTTGATCCCCAGGTTTTCCAGGGAAGCCACCAATTCTTGGGTGGTAATCTCGCCTGCCAACACCAAATCCGGTTTCAGGTTCACCACCGATTCCAGATTGTACTTGCCATATGTCCAACCCACATCGGTGATTCTTTTTGCTTCCTCAGGATAATCGGAATAAGAATCGCGGCCGACCATTTGCCCGCCTGCTCCAACGGCAAAGAGCATTTCAGTCAGCGGCGGGGAGAGTGAAATGATGTGCTGAGCCGGATTGGCAATGGTGATTAACCGACCCAGCCCGTCGGTAAGATTTATGGGATGTGTATTCGCTGTTTGAATTGATCCAGCTGGTTTAGGCTGGCAGCCAGGCAGGACAAGCGCTGCCGTGAGCATTACGATAATTGATTTCCAAAAGATTTTTTTCATTTTTCCTCGTCAATGAAGTGGTTTTTAATCAGCCGAGGCAAAGGGAGAATAAAAAAACCCTGCCATTGGACAGGGGTTTGAAAAATGCTGGAAAAGCATGTTTCCACGCCCCATCCACGAGGCTGTGGTTGCTGCCAAACTGGCGGGCGTCCTGGCTTGGAATGATTTCCTTACAGTTGCGGGACAGCGTCGGACTTTCCTTGCGGATCACCGGCTTCGCCTTTGGGCCTGCTCATCCGGGAGTACAGACACCAATTTGGTTAACTAATGTGATTCTAACTTTTTTAACGATTTCCGTCAACACCAGGTCAGCGGTCTATTTATTCCCGTTCTCCAATTGGTGTGAATTTTCCACTTCGCCGGTTGAAAGCAGTTTTTCCTCAAATCGGTTCAATAGTTTATCTGCATCCTCATATTTCTTCCTGGCATTGGCCAGGTGGCTGCCCAGCACTTCAAACTCATCCTTGAAGCGCTTTTCATCACCTTTCAAGCGTTCCAAGTGATTGATGATTTCCCGGGCATGGGCTTCAATGCTCATTCCTTTTAATCCATGGATGATCACCTGCAGATATGCATAAAATGAATTTGGACTGACGGGAATGACTTTCTTTTTCAAGGCATAACTATATAACCCTTCCTCATCTTCTTCCTTGATCACCGCTTCATAGTAAACATTTTCAGCAGGGATGTACATCAGGGCAAAATCGAAAGTTCTTTCATCCGGCAGGATGTATTTATTGGCAATATCGTCGATGTGTTTTTTTACATCCCGCATGAAATTCCTCCGCGCGGTTTTCCTCTCGGGCTCGTTGGAATTTTCAATGATTTTCCGGAATTGCTCCAGGGGAAATTTGGCATCCACCGGCACCAGTTTTTCGCCAAGGCGGATGACGGCATCCACTTTATCGCCGCTTTTAAATGAATGTTGAAATTCAAAGTAGTTGGGAGGAAGGATCTGGCTGAGCAGTTCTTCAAGCAAGGTCTCTCCCATCCCCCCCCGGATTTTGGGCGGTTTCAATAAATCCTCAAGGCTTGAAATTGTTTTCCCAACTTCCAGCATCTGTCGGGTGGCTTCGGATAACTTGCCGATATCTTCCTTAAGCCGTTCAAAGGATTGACGGCTTCCTAGGTCAATTTCGCTGATGCGCTGTGAAATGAGTGTGGTCAGCTCCATTCGCTGGCTGTTTTCGATCTCATTGATCCGCTCAATGTTTTTATCCAGCATTGCCTTGATCACCAAATAAATAACAATGAACCCAGCAAACAGAATTCCCCCGAGGATGATTAACCCAATAAAATAATCTGTATTCAATTTACCCTCCCCAATAAGTTTGGAAGAACATTCAATGAGTACTTGAAAAAATATTTTGTCAAGAAGTTGAGCTGATTTTAAGTAAATCATCCAAGGAATCGGATTGGTCGTCATGCTGCCGGAATTCTTTCAATAGATCGTGTAAGTCCTGAGCATAATTGTTTATTTGACAAATGTCCGCCATTCCGTGTGCAGCGATGATGGTGCGGTACGCAGTTAGATTACCTAACTTTAAACAGTCAGAAAAATTCACACCTTTCAACAACGCATAGAGAAAACCGGCATTAAAACAATCCCCGGCACCAGTGGTATCCTGGATGGCATGTCTCTCACTGTGAAAAGAGGGTTGGAAAAACTGCTGCTTGATGTCAATGTACTGGCTGCCTTTGGCGCCCATTTTCAAAACCAGGGCTTTCGCACCACTTTCCAGCAAAGCTTTAATACCAGCATCGGTTGTATTCGGTGTTGAATAATCCTTTAATTCCTGCTGGCTGATGAGCAGATAATCCACAGTTGGCAGAATGGCGTTCACTTTGGCTTTGGCTGTTTTTGTGGTACATACCCCGGGATCCAGGCTGATGACCTTGCCTTGCTTTCGCGCAAGTCTGGCAAGTTTCTGGATAACTTCAAATTGTTCATCCTGGATCAGGGTGTAACCGGAGATGTGCAGGGCATCTATGGAAGGGATCTGCGGGGCAACCTTTGTAAAGTCAGGTGGGAGGGCATTGCAGGCGCGTCCGCCAAACATGGTACGCTGCCCGCCGGTCGTAATAAGAATAAAGAAAAAGCCAGTCTGGAATTCATCCTTCTGTCGCAATAACCCAATGTCAATACCGGCGGAGCGGATATAACTCATTGCCATCTGCCCCAGTGGTTCTGTGCCAAGATTGCCAACATGCAGGGCATGTGCCCCCAGTTTGGCCAGGGTCACCGCGGTATTGCAGCCTGAACCCCCCAGACGGAAGTCGGCGCATTCCACTACGGCTTCACCACCTTCCGGCGGATATTCTGAAGCAGCAATGACCGCGTCGATGTTGATATCTCCAATTACCATCACGCGCAGCGCGGTCATTTGCATTCCTTATTTATTAATGGTTAAAGTGATTTGCGAACTTTTTCCACGGAGTCCATATAGCGTTTAACAATTTCCACGCTGACGGGATTCTCAGGGCGGCCATCCTTGATGCTGAAGCCAACGATACAGCCATCGGCATATTTCAAAAATTCGCCCACGTTGGAAGGATTGGTGCCACTGCCCATCAAAATCGGACGCCGGTTGCCAATCACCTCACGGGCATGCTTCACTTTCTCCACCGTCGGAGCTGAGCCAGTCATCTTGCCGGAAATGATCAGCGCGTCGGCCAGATAGAATTCAGTCCACTCAATGTGCGTATCCAGGTCAATGCCGGGGAAGCGTACCGAATGTTTTTTATCCACATCGCAGAACAATTTAATATTCTCGGAATAAGTCAGCTTACGGGTGGTTAACAAATCCCGGGCGCAGCCATGATCAAACTCGCCGGTATCCCATACTTGGGCGCCGGTTAACAGGCAAATACGCACGAAACGGGCGCCGCTGGCAATGGCGATGCCCAGAGTCACCCGACCGCCGTTATGTACCACATTAATGCCAACCGGCAATTTCACCGAACGGATCACTTCCTTGGCTGCCACGGCCTGGCTGCACATTTGCTCGGGGGAAGTAGCCGTGCCCACGGCAAAAGGAATATCCCACATGTTTTCCACCATCAATCCATCCACACCGCCTTCCACGAGGCGCTGGGCATCCCGGCAGGCGAAGTCAATGATCTGCTGCATGCCATACCCTGTATAACCAACCGAACCGGGCAGGGGCGGCAGGTGCACCATGCCGATCACTGGTTTGGGTTTGGCAAAGATCTCGCTCAGCCCTTTCATGCGATAAGCGTTCATCTCATCACGCCATTCTTCCACTTTATGAGTCATGCGAAAAAACCTCCAGGGAATTAATTGTTTTTATCTGCGTTCTATTGTAATTCGGCTGAACCAATGCGGCAACTTAAAAAAGCGGAGGTTGGGTTGTATGTGCCTAAAAAATAAACCATGATAAAATTTTTTATCCATAAAATATTGGGAGTTAATTGTGGCTGAAACCATCCTTGTCGCGGTTGCCTGGCCTTACGCGAATGCGGAGATCCATGTGGGCAACCTGGCTGGTGCCTACCTGCCGGCGGATATCTTTGCCCGTTATCACCGCTTGAAGGGCAACAAGGTATTGATGGTTTCCGGAACCGATTCGCACGGCACACCCGTCACTGTCCGCGCCGATGCAGAGGGTATCAGTCCACTGGAGGTCTACCGCCGCTTTCATGCCGGCTTTATTGAGCTGTACCAGAAGCTTGGCATAACCTATGACCTGTTCACTTCTACTCACACTACTAACCATTGCGACGTTTCCCAGAAAATATTCCTATCACTTAAGGAGAATGGATATCTCTATCCCGAAAAGCAGATGCAGTGGTTCTCGCCCAAATTGAACCGCTTTTTGCCTGACCGGTATGTGGAAGGCACCTGTTATATTTGCGGTTTTGAAAATGCGCGCAGCGACCAGTGTGACAAGTGTGGCAATATGCTCGAACCGGCTAAATTGTTAAATCCGCGCACGCGGATTGATGGCTCCACGCCGGTATTGCGTGAGACTGAACATTTCTTCCTGGATCTGGAAAAGCTGCAGGAAGAGGTGATTGACTTTCTTAAAGAGCGCCAATCCTACTGGCGACCAAACGTCATCCGCCAATCCCTGGGACAGATCCTGGCTGATGGGCTGCATGGCCGACCGATCACCCGTGACCTGGATTGGGGCATCCCAGTACCGGTGGAGGGCTGGTCAGGCAAGTGCCTGTACGTCTGGTTTGAAGCCGTTATCGGTTATCTCTCGGCTGCCATTGAATGGAGCCAGATAGCTGGTGAGAAGGATGCCTGGCACGACTGGTGGACCAATCCACAATCCAAAACCTTTTATTTCATTGGCAAGGACAACATCCCCTTTCATGCCATCATCTGGCCAGCGGAATTGATTGGCTGTGGTGCCAGCTTTGACCAAAAAATGGATTCTAGGAAACCCTTGCCGCTGATTCTGCCTTACGATGTGCCTGCCAATGAGTTCATGAACCTGGAAGGGCAGAAAATCTCCGGCAGCCGCAACTGGGCAGTGTGGGGTATGGACTTCCTCTCCCGCTATGACCCTGACCCGTTGCGTTATTACCTGACCATGGTAATGCCCGAAACCCGCGACACCGATTGGGACTGGGGTGAGTTCTTTCACCGCAACAACGATGAGCTGGTAGCCACCTGGGGTAACCTGGTCAACCGTGTTCTATCCTTTGGCTATAAAAATTGGGATGGGCGCGTGCCTGAGCCTGGTGATCTGACTGATGGCGATACGGATTTATTGGCTCAGGTGGAAAAAGGCTTTGAAACGGTCGGTAAGGAAATAGAAGTGGTGCATCTGCGTAACGCCCTGGGTGAAGCGGTTCGCCTGGCGACCGAGGTGAATAAATACCTGGACCAAACTGCACCCTGGTTCACCATCAAGCAGGATAAAGCCGTGGCCGGGCGTGCCATTTATGTCGCCATGCGCGCCATTGATTCACTCAAAATCTTATTCTCTCCCTTCCTGCCTTTCACCAGCGCCCGCTTGCACTCTTTTATGGGTTATTCAGATAAGCTGTTTGGTAAGCAAACCACTCAGTCTCAGAATGATGAATATGGTGAACATACCGTCCTGCTTTATCATCCCGCCAAAGCCGGGGGCAAATGGTCGCCCAGCCGGCTGAAACCCGGGCAGGTTTTGCAGCCGCCCCAGCCCCTTTTCAAGAAACTGGAAGATAAGATCGTTGCCGAAGAGCGTGTGAAATTGGGGAGTATCTCGTAGGTCACCCTTTCCTGGGTGACAATTAGGGTTGCGTAGGTTACCCATCGCGTAGCACCCAGTAGGGGTCGTGCAGCATCCCGAAGGGATCGCAAAGCACCCTGCCTGCCCAGAACGAAGTGTGGGGCAAGGGATCGTGCAGCCTTTCAAAAGGTTTCCTGTGAAACAAATTTCTAGATTTGAAATCCCCACTGTGAATTAATCGATATTTTTCAAATACTCCAATAATATCTGAAGCGCTTTCTCTGCTGACTGTTCTTTGTTTTCCCCCCGATCTCCATGCCATAAAAATTGCCAGACATCTTCTCTGCCTTCCGCGCTAATCCCAATCCACACCGTGCCTACCGGTTTGTCCGGGGTACCGCCGCCTGGTCCGGCAATGCCGGAGACTGCAAGCCCGATGACCTTCTCAATCGGGAAATATTTCTTCAAAGATGCCCGTGCGCCGTGCGCCATCTCAATCACCGTCTCGCGGCTGACCGCGCCGTATATTGATAGAGTAGAATGTCTCACTCCCAGCCATTCTTCTTTGGTTTCGTAAGAATAGGAAACCAGCGATCCCAGGAAATATTCAGATGAACCAGCCACATTGGTGATGCGGTGGCTGATCAATCCGCCAGTACAGCTTTCTGCCAATGCCAGTTTCAAGCCCTTTTGGATTAACAGTTCACCTATTTGAACCTCAAGGAGATTGTTGGATTTCATATAAGGCTAATTATACTTATTGCAAGAAGTGACAACCCTTAACCCAACCCTAAAAAAACCACCTGCCAATTTCTGCTATAATAGCCCGTCTTGACCCTTAAAAATGGGCGTGTTATGATAATTTTTTCGAAGGAAATGAATGGATCAAAAATCGGCATCCCCGGATGCTTCTGAACCACATAATAAAACGCAGGAACCTAAACCAAAAGAAATCTTCCAACCATCTCTGACAGTTATCTGGGAAAAATGGTGGAAAAAAATGCAAGGCCGCGGCTGGGCGGATAACCTGTTGCGGATTGGCTCTGCCATGGTCTGTCTGGCGCTGGTAATGCTTATCCTCTGGGTAATGCAGTCCTTTTACCTCAAAGGTCAGCTGGTGGAAAATGGTCAGTCATCAGTGACCACACCCGCACAACCGGTGGATAATCGCATGATTCTGCCTGCCTATGCCGGCGTTTCCCCATTCACCGGCATTGCCCGTGTGAATGAACTGCATACCTTTATTCCCAATAAATCCCGTTTTCAAGTCCAGGAATACACGGTGGTGGCGGGTGATAATTTGTTTAACATTGCTGGAAAATTTGGGCTGAACCCCACGTCCATCTTATGGGGCAATTCAAATAATTTAATGGATAATCCTGATAATCTGCAGCCTGGTGAGGTGTTAAAAATTCTACCGGTGGATGGGGTTTTATATGACTGGCATAAAGATGATGGCTTAAATAAAGTCTCTCAAACGTTCGGGGTCACCCCTGAAGTTATCATTAATTGGCCGGGCAATAACCTGAGCGCGGAAACCATCGGCGATTACGCCCACCCAAATATTCCAGTCGGGACTGAACTGGTCGTACCGGGCGGAACGCGTGAATTCAGCTCCTGGCAGGCGCCAACCATCCGCCGTGAAAATCCGGCTTCGGCTCGTGTGCTGGGCGTAGGGCACTGTCCACCCATTGATACCGGCCCGATTGGCAATGGCGTTTTCGTCTGGCCGACCACCGAACACCGCATCTCCGGTTATGAATTTAATCCCCCCATTCATTGGGGCATTGACATTGGTGGTAAGCTTGGCAACCCTATTTATGCCATTGAAGCTGGGGTGGTGGTGTATGCCGGCTGGAATGACTGGGGTTATGGCAACCTGGTCATTATTGACCACGGTGACGGCTGGCAGTCCCTTTATGGTCATATGAGTGTGTTGAATGTGAAGTGTGGTGACTATATCACCCAGGGAGGTCAGGTGATTGGTTATATGGGCAGCACTGGAAAATCCAGCGGGCCGCATTTACATTTTGAAATGAGCCTGAACGGTAATCGGCAAAACCCGCATAAATGGCTGCCATAATAAAGCTGAATCCAAAAAAAGGTTGAGAGACCTTTTTTGTTTAATCACTATTTTCGCTATAATCAAATGGGAGGCAAAAATGGCACCGATTGCTGAAATCCGTCCTTCACCCATTGCCGGCACTTGGTATAGCGGCAATTCCGGGATATTGGCTGAACAGATAGATACTTTTCTCAGCCAGGCAAAACCGCCGGAAATTCCAGGAAAGATTTTTGGTCTGTTGGCACCCCATGCCGGCCATCGTTATTCAGGTGCCACCGCTGGCTATGCTTATCATACGGTCCAGGGCAACACTTATGAACTGGTTATCATCCTATCCCCCTCCCATGCGTATTACCTGGCTGAATTGCTTACCTCAGCCCATCTTTATTACGCCACCCCGCTTGGAAAAATACCCATTAACCAGGAAGCCCTTACCCTGCTTCAGCAGGAGTTGAAAAAAGAAGATAGTGGGATTAACCTCATTGCGGAAGATGAGGAACATTCCATTGAAATTCAACTGCCATTTTTGCAGAGAGCTCTAAAAGGTGAATTTTCGCTGTTGCCGATCATGATGCGGTCACAAAGCCCAGAAACAGTTCATCAACTGGCACAGGCGCTCTTGCCAATAATTAAAAAATATAAAACCCTGGTGATCGCCAGCTCTGACCTTTCCCATTTTTATCCGCTGGATATTGCCAATTCTCTGGACAGTGGAATGCTAAAGATGGTTGAAGATTGCTCTCCTGAAGGAGTGCTGAAGGCAGAAAAAAACGGCAGTGGTTCTGCCTGCGGTGCTGCTCCGATTGCCGTTGCGTTAACGCTGGCGAAGGAAGCTGGCGCCTCACATGTAAAAATCGTCCACCACAGCACCTCTGCGGATGTGACTGGAGATGCATCCTCCGTTGTTGGTTATGGGGCGGCTGTCATCTATTTTCAAAAGAACAAATAAATCCGATTACTTACTCTCCGTTTTCCTGTTTAAGTTATTATTAGGTCAGCATGAATTCATTCGCCCGGGTTGCGGTTAACGTCCCCACTGTCAGTGGTGTCTTTGATTATAAAATCCCCGTCGTTCTGGCAGGGCAGGTGCAGGTTGGTTGCCTGGTGACGGTTCCCTTTGGACAACAGATTGTGCAGGGGATTGTGGTGGAGCTGCCAGACCAAAGCCAGATCGCCCAGCTTAAAACTCTGATTGATTTGCTGGATACCCAGCCAGTGGTAAACGCCAGTCAGATTCAACTGGCGCACTGGATGGCAGATACTTATTACTCCTCCTTTGCAGATTGCCTGCAGGTGATGATTCCGCCGGGTTTAAGCCAACAGGCCGATTCACTATTCACCCTTGCCAACTCAGGTGTCTCCTTGCCCTCTGGACTTACCGATTTACAAAAACGGGTGGTATCGCTTTTAAGCGAACGCGGTGCTCTTCGCGGTCGCCAGCTGGATGCAGCCATCCCGCGCCAGAATTGGCGCGCCGCCATTAAAACCTTCATTAACAATAACTGGCTGCAAACCCGTTCGGTGTTACCCAAACCCACGGTAAACAGGAAGATGATCAAGACCGCTCAAATTAGCTGCACGCGAGAGGTAATGGAGGAAAACCTGTTGTCTCTGGCGCGCATTGGCAGTTCTGCCTTGCAAAGGCGCCAGGCAATCCTGCAATTCTTGCAAAAAGAAGCCATGCCAATTAATGTTGCCTGGGTCTATGCTGAGACTGGCGGCAACCTGGCAGACCTGCATGCCCTGGAAGAACGTGACCTGGTAACCTTGAGTGAGACGGAAGTCTGGCGTGACCCATTGGAAGGATTAGAAGTCGAGCCGGATATTCCTCCGCAACTTACCCTTGAGCAGCAGGCTGCTTGGGAAATTATCCATCCCCGGTTGGATCAAAACTCACCTGAAGCGATTAAAACCCCCATACTTCTTCACGGTGTAACCGGCTCAGGCAAAACGGAGATTTATCTGCGCGCCGTGGATGCGGTGATTAAAAATGGCAGGCAGGCTATTATCCTGGTGCCTGAAATCTCGCTCACACCCCAAACCGTTCGGCGCTTTGTCTCCCGTTTTCCCGGGCAGGTGGGATTGATCCACTCCCGCCTTTCCCCTGGTGAAAGATACGATACCTGGCGCCGGGCTCGCAATGGACAGCTCGTGGTGGTGGTTGGACCGCGCAGCGCTCTGTTCACCCCCTTTGCCAACCTGGGATTGATTGTGGTGGATGAATGCCATGATGATTCCTATTATCAGAGTGATTTCTCCCCGCTCTACCATGCCGTGGAGGCTGCCATCGCTTACCAGAAGATTGCGAATATCCCATTGCTGCTTGGTTCAGCCACTCCATCTGTGGCAATGGTTTATCGCTTCCAGCGAGAAAAATGGACGCTGATCAATCTGCCCAACCGCATCCTTGCTCACCAGGAAACAGTAAAAAAACGCCTCGAATTGCTCAAACAGAATATGCCAATGGAAATGCAAACTGTAGGTGAAACTGCCGTGAGCCTGCCGCTGCCATTGGTCTCCATTGTGGATATGCGCGAGGAATTAAAATCCGGTAATCGTTCCATTTTCAGCCGCCAATTGCAGCAATCTCTGGCAGAGGTTTTAAAAGCCAAACAGCAGGCAATTCTCTTTCTTAACCGGCGCGGCAATGCCACCTATATTTTTTGCCGGGATTGCGGCTATGTCGCCCGCTGTCCGCGCTGTGATTTGCCGCTCACTTTGCATAGCGACACTCAAAAATTGATCTGCCACACTTGCGGTTATCAACGCCAGCCATTTGATCAGTGTCCTCAATGTGGCAATCTGCATATCCGCGAATACGGTGCCGGCACTGAGAAGGTGGAAGACCTGGTCAGGGCTGAATTCCCTCAAGCCAACATATTACGTTGGGATGCCGATACCACCCGCCAGAAGGGGTCGGAGGAGATCTTACTCAGTCACTTTGCCAGCCACCGTGCGGACATTCTCATCGGTACCCAAATGCTGGCTAAAGGCTTGGACCTGCCTTTTGTTACATTGGTTGGGGTGGTGCTGGCAGATGTGGGTTTGAATTTCCCGGATTATTGTGCTCCGGAGCGGACTTTTCAATTGCTGATGCAGGTAGCTGGCCGAGCCGGACGCAGTGTGCTGGGCGGGCGGGTGATCTTGCAGACTTTCCAACCCTGGCATTACGTCATCCAGCGGGCATCTCAACATGACTATAACGGATTCTATCAGCAGGAATTGGAGAACCGCCGTCTGCTGCACTATCCTCCCTTCACTGAATTAATTCGTCTGGAGTTTAGCCACCTCAAATGGGAGAAAGCCAAGGAAGTCTCTGAGACGATGTCTGCTGAAATCAATAATAGGTTGGCTGATCGACAAATCAAGGATATTGAGGTTATAGGACCTGCTCCGGCTTTTTTCGCGCGCGCAAGTGGTTATTACCGCTGGCAGATCCTCCTGCGCGGTCATCACCTGAAAAGGATCATGGGCGAATTGCATCTGAGAGATTGGAAGATAGAAGTTGACCCGCCAGATATTCTCTAAATAAACAACAAAGTAAGGAGTGGTCTAACCATTAAGGTTCGCCCTTCCCACCAGGGCAACAGATCTCTTAATTCATCTTTTACTTTTTTACTGATGGTAAAACGATCATAGTGCCGCTGGTCAAAGCGCTCCAGTTCATCGTAGATCTACTTCCAGGAGTACTCGGGGAAAATGGGCGCATAACGCGCTTGGGAGGACTGCCAGCCGGGAATGATCTCGTTTTCATCCAGAGAGAGCGTAATTTTTTCCAGATAAGCTTTTAATGCCCGGGTGCGCTTAAGAATGGGTGGGTCATTAGGAAATTGCTGATAAATACCGGTGTAAACGCGCGCCCTTTCCGCACAAATGCCGGGAGTAATGTGAATCAGTGCAGAACGAAAGGTTTGGATGCGCTTTTTCTTCGTTTCCGATAATAGAATTTGCATAATGAAAACAATCTTCACTTTTTTATCGCAATAATTCTAACTCAAAAGACTTTTCAAGAAATATCGAGATGAAGGAATTCAACCTGAGATAGAAAAAACCCCGAAAAAACGGGGTTTTACTTCTTTCTAATATTGGAGCACTTGCCAGGGGTTGATAAATGCACTGCCTTTGCGTACTTCAAAGTGGAGGTGAGCTCCGGTGGAATTGCCAGTGCTGCCACAGGCGGCAATTACCTGCCCGCGGCTGACATTTTGACCGCAAGTCACATTGAACGCACTTAAGTGTGCGTACAGGGTTAACCAGCCATTTCCATGGTCAATGGCCACCAGGTTTCCATATCCTCCCCCGATTGGACCGCTGTAAATAACCACCCCTGAATCTGAAGCAAAAATGGCATCACCCTGATAGCACATCATATCCAGCGCGCGGTGTCCTTCCCAGTAATCGTTGCCGCTGATTTGCCCTGGATGAGCGGTTGGCCAGATGAAAGAACCAGAACCCATTGCACCGCCGGAGGGAGTACAGGAACCGGGTCCGCTGATCTTGGCGCTCACTCCAGCCGTATTGCTGGCTGTCACGGCAATCACCCATGGTTTTAATTCACGGTAGCCACCGGGGATCATGATCATCATGCCGGGCTGAATAACCGGGTTGGTCATATCCAGATTGTTGCCAGGCCATAATAAGATATCTTCTTTATTGGCTTTATAGCGAGCAGCCACGTTATCCAAAGTATCCCCATCCTGCCACTCGTATAGAATTCCATCCACCGGTGGAATTTCCAACTTGGTGCCCACGGAAATTAATTGTGGATCATCATTAAGTTGGGCATAATTTGCCCACAGGATGGATTCCGGTTTAACGGAGTATTTTTTTGAGATACCAAAAATGGAATCGCCCTGTTCGACCGTGTAATCCACCACGCTTTTACGATACCCTTGTGGCAGGTTGGTGTTCAAGTTTGCCCGCCGACTGATGGATTGATAGGATTGGGTTTCTGCCAGATTGGGCAGGCTGGAAACGGATTGGGCGCCCGCGGATGAATTGAAATTCTTTATAAGAGAAAAAAAAGAAATACCAGTGAAAGTCTGGAATACAACAATTGCCAATACAATTAGCATCAAGGTGGACACAGCCCAGGCAGCTTTTGGAAGCAAGTTTGACGAACGCGATTCAGCTTTAGTGGTTTCCCCCGCTGATTCCTTTTTTTTACGGGGGAAGAACTTGAGTCTCACTAAGCCTCCGTAAGATTATCCAGAAATTCCTGGTTATTTTTGGTTTTACTCATGCGCTGCAGAATGGCTTCAGTTGCCACTGCGGGATCCATGCCGGCGCCTTGGGGAGGATTGCCAATCATCTGTAAATACATACGGCGCATCAGCCAAACCCGCTGGAGCACATCCGGACCTAATAGCAATTCTTCACGGCGGGTGGAGGAGCGTTCAATATCAATGGCAGGAAAGATACGACGTTCCTGCAAACGACGGGAGAGGTGCAGTTCCATATTGCCGGTGCCCTTGAACTCCTCATAGACCACATCATCCATACGCGAACCGGTGTCCACCAGAGCAGTGGCAATAATGGTGAGCGAGCCGCCATCTTCTATTTTACGTGCTGCGCCATAAAAACGTTTTGGGGGGTATAGGGCGGAAGGATCCATACCGCCGGATAGCGTACGGCCCGAGGGATTGACCACCAGGTTGTAAGCCCGTGCCAGGCGGGTGAGTGAGTCCATCAGGATAACCACATCATGGCCGATTTCCACCAGCCGTTTGGCGCGGTTCAGGGTAATCTCTGCTGTGCGTACGTGAGAAGTCACCGGTTCATCGAAGGTGGAAGCGATCACTTCCCCTTCCACCGAGCGGTCCATATCGGTCACTTCTTCCGGGCGTTCTCCAATAAGGCTAACAAATAAATCGAGTTCCGGATGATTGCTAATCAAAGCGTTGGCAATTTCCTTGAGAATGGTCGTTTTGCCTGCTTTGGGCGGGGAGACAACCATGCCGCGCTGTCCACGCCCAATGGGGGCAACCAGATTGATCAGGCGGTTGGAAAGTACATTGTGATTTGTCTCCAGGTCATACCGTTTATCCGGGAAAATGGGAGTAAGATCTTCAAACTTCACCCGGCTCACGGCTGCTTCCGGAGTTTGCCCGTTCACATCTTCCACTTTTAAAAGGCCATAATGTCTTTCGGATTCACGAGGAGGACGAATTTCACCAAAGACCTGGTCGCCATTGCGCAATTCATAGCGTCGCAGCTGTGCCTGGGAGACATAAATATCATTTTTACCCATCTGATAATCAGAGCGCAGGAATCCCACCCCCTCCGGCATGATTTCAAGAATACCTCCGCCCATTTCTTTGCCTTCATTTTGAGCCATTTGGCTGGCGATGGCGATCGTCAGGTATTCTTTTTTCTTCAGCCGGATATCGGGAATATTTAGTTCACTGGCGATTTTCCGTAATTCAGGCAGGGTTTTTTTCTCTAATTCAGCAATATCCATGTGTTTTATTTCCATATATTAAAAATTGATTGAGTAGAATTGGCGGTTACGCCAAAATTGCATCAGGAAGGGTTGTCTTTCTTAGTGGGATGGATTCATTCGGGGTTTTTGGGTTGTTTTATAGCAAATAAGCCGTGCTTTATACGTATTTCTGATAGTTATGCTTATTATGAACAAATCTATTATAACATGTGAACAATATAGTAAAAAGTCAAGGGGAAAACGGGTTATTTAAGATAATCCTTTAATTGTTTGCTGCGAGTGGGATGGCGCAGCTTGCGCAGGGCTTTGGCTTCGATCTGGCGGATACGTTCGCGCGTCACACTAAAATAATTACTCACCTCTTCCAGGGTATGATCCTTACCATCCACTAAACCAAAACGAAGTTCCAAGACTTCTCGTTCCCGCGTGGTTAGGTTTTCAAGATCCTTTTCAATTTTTTCCCGCAGGGAAATCTTGTCGGCAACATCTTCCGGGTCAAGTGCATCATCATCTTCAATGAAATCGCCTAACTGACTTGAATCCTCATCACCAATCGGACGTTCCAGTGAGACTGGTTCTTCAGCCGACTTCAATATGATCTCCACTTTCTGGGCAGACATCTCCAGCCGCCTTTTAAGATCAGGATCTAACATTGTTTTCCCTTTTGAGGCAATATATGCTTTCAAAGCTATAGTTTCTTCTGTTGTCAACAGGTTCATGAATCCTGCTTCCAATGCTATTTCCTCATTCGTTGGATTTCTCCCAAGGGATTGAGTAAGGGACCGTTGAATACGCAGGAGGCGTGAGATGGATTCAAACAAGTGCACCGGAATGCGGATGGTGCGAGCCTGCTCAGCGATGTGGCGACTAATGGATTGACGGATCCACCAGGTGGCGTAGGTGCTGAATTTAAAACCGCGGGCAGGGTCAAACTTGGCAACCGCCCGCAAAAGACCCAGATTGCCTTCCTGGATCAGGTCAAGGAAGGAAATACCCCGTCCCAGGAACCGTTTGGCAACACTAACCACAAGCCGTAAATTGGCGCGGATGATAGTCTGATGAGCTTCTTCAGAAAGTAAATGAATTTCATCCATTGCGACTTTGAGGCGGCTTTCCTCTGGTAGGGCTTCCAGAAGAAATTTCCGCCCCGGCATTTTTTCATGAGCACGCAAATAAGCCAACAGCTTTTCAGAAGTTTCCCCGGGGAGCAAATAGAAACCTAAAAAAACTGAATAGCTGTAATGAATCAGGTGGGCAAGATCCAGTCTGCGGTCCACGCTTTTACATTCCTTATTCTCATTCCAAAACGTCTCCAGAAAATTGCGCACATAAGAGGGAGTATCCGCCTGCCAGCGCTGATGAAGGTTCTGGGCTTCACTGAGGAATAAACTCAGGTCAGGCAGATCGATTTTCTTGTGTTCCAGGCTGAGGGAAACCAGTTTTTTGTAATCGGAGATCAAATCGTGAATGATTTGGCCAAAGATGGCTTCTGGAAGCCCTTTTTTATCTTTTGCGGAACTGAATTGATTTTCCAGCAATTCAGTTCTTTTAATACCTTCATTGCGGGTCGCAAGACGGAATTCGCTCTCTGCATCCAGTAAGTGAATTTGTCCGATCTCCCTGAGGTATAACCTGACCGGATCCTCTGAGAGTTCCAGTGAATAAGCCGGGTTTTCCAATAATTCCAGCGGGTCTTCACTAGCAATTTCTTCGAAGCTGCTTTCATCTTCAAGGAGTTCGGTTTCATCCGGCTGCGTTTCAATCAGCTCTTTCTCGACCGTACCGGTTTCACCCTCTTCCTCCCTACCCACAAGAAAACCCCCTTGGATTTTTTCGGCTTTTTTTACGGGTTTGCAAATATTTCCCCGCCTGTTATTTAGAATAATTGACTTCCGTGTTTTCTTTTCGGAAGTGCTCTTCTGTGAAGACATGGATTTAATTATACATTAGCAGATTTAGCAACCTGCAAGGGGTTGGAAATGGCACGATCCAGCTTACCGCGGATCCTCACATGATTCATAATCTGATTTTGATACAGCAAAGCATCCGGTTCTTTGGCTTGCAGAGCTTCCTCATACATTATTCGTAATTGATCAATCTCAATAAGAATGTGCGAAATCCTTAAGGAAAGTAAGCTGCGCATAATTTCCTCGGTCTGTTTATGAGGATTCAGTTGCTTGATTTGATCTTGTTTTTCTTCTGGATCTGTGGACATTAAATCAGCGAGCAGCTCATCTAATTCAGGAATATGATTTTCACGAATATATAGGATTGGCTCTTTAGCATCCTGGCTTAAAGACTCAAGGAGCAATCTTGTCAACTGCTGATTTTTTTCGTCTTCAAAATCCTGTTCAGAAAAATCCTCCAGACCAGCCATTTTGAGTAAACGGTCTATTTTATAAATTAAATCCGGTTGGAGAAGTAAAAATTGTAGACAATATTTCTCCAGCGCTTTAATTTTTTCTTTGGTACTAGTCTCATCGATAATTTTAATTTCTGGTTTCTCTCCTGTACCAGACCGTCCTTTTTTACCACCAAGTGAAACTTTCATGGGTGAAGAAAGAGAAATAAGAGCGCGATCATCCACATGCAGCAGACGTGCTAATTGCTGGCGATAGGCATCTCTTTCTACTGAGTCAGGGATATCGCGGATCAATGGCATGATTTGAGCCGCAATCTGGCTTTTTGTTTTGGGATCATCCAGGTCGCGACCGGCGCAGAGGGTATTCATCACGTGGGTGATGATTGGCTTGGCAGCGCCAATAATGCTTTTCCATTGCTCAGGGTCTTTACGAACAATATCATCCGGGTCCATACCTTCCGGAAGGGTGCTGACGCGTAAA
>Ga0209777_10000210_pt1 | contig 103434 bp, 93 predicted proteins | sample FrelakmetHBP12HB_FD_187147 | JGI IMG/M metagenome (GOLD analysis project Ga0209777, IMG submission 187147) | Freshwater lake sediment microbial communities from the University of Notre Dame, USA, for methane emissions studies -HBP12 HB (SPAdes)... | ecosystem: Environmental > Aquatic >...
AGATAATGGCTAAGACAAAGAACTCACAAAAGAAAAATAACCCGAAGAAGTTTGCAGTCATCGGGTTATGGGTATCTGGTTTCGCATTGTTGGCAACGATCCTTTTATTGATCGTCAAGCTGCTCGCACTTGCCAAAATATATACACTTCCCAATACCTCGGTTTTTAATTGGGCACTGTGGATTTCTGGTGCACTAATCATTCTGGGCCTGGCTTTCTTTGCCCTGCTTGATCCGCAACGTGTGCGCGAACTTCTCACCGGAAGACAGGCGCGCTATGGAAGTAATGCCGCCATCATGTTGCTGGCGTTTGTCGGAATTCTTCTCGTGATCAACATCCTCGTCCTCCAAAACCCCGGAACGCCCCTGGACTTTACCGAAGACAAACAAAATAGTCTGGCCAAGGAGACGTTGGATACTCTGAAGGCATTGCCCGCCTCGGTCCAGGCTACGGCTTTCTTCACATCCCAGACTCCCAGCGACACTGCGCGGAAGTTACTCGAGAATTACAAGAATCACTCGAATAGTAAATTTGACTACACGTTCGTTGACCCGGATCAGAATCCACTTATAGCTCAACAGGCCGGCATTACCGGTGATGGAAAAATATATCTAAAAATGGGAGACAATCACGAAATTATCGCCTCAGCCGACGAGCAGGATCTCACCTCAGCCTTGGTTCGTCTGATGAACCCAGGGCAAAAAACAATCTACTTCCTGACCGGTGAAGGCGAACGTGATATCCAGAACGCTGGAGATACATCCTATACGACTGCCAAATCTGCACTAGAAGCTAAGAACTATACAGTCCAATCTCTGAATCTGATTGCCCAGAATAAAATTCCGGACAATGCCAAAGTCATTGTTATCGCTGGCCCAACTCAACCTATCTCTGCTGCTGAACAGGCACTACTTCAAGATTATATTTCGAAAGGTGGCGCATTGGTTGTTATGGAAGAGCCTATCCCTCTAACACAATTTGGCACTACTCCCGACCCCCTGGCTTCCTATCTTTCCACGACATGGGGTATCACATTCGATAATGATATCGTCATAGATACGAATACTAGTCAACCGCTCTATGCTGTAGCCGCTACATACGGTAATCACGCCATTACCCAAAAACTACAGGGGTTGGTTTCCTTCTATCCGACCTCCCGCAGTATTACCATTGCTTCAAATTTGACCAATCAGCCTACAGCATTGGTGTCCACTATCAGCTCAGCTTGGGGTGAGACAGACTTTGCTTCCATGCAATTGAATGGACAAGTAGCCTACAACCAGGGAGTGGATCTCCCCGGTCCGCTCACGCTGGCTGTCGCCGTTGAAAACACTTCTGTAGGCAACCACTTGGTCGTGTTTGGAGATGCTGATTTTGCCTCCAATGTTTTCTTCAGCCAATACGCCAACGGCGATATGTTCCTCAATTCGATAGATTGGGCAGCTGGACAGGAAAAATTAATCAACCTGTCTACGCCTACGGCCATCAGCCGCACTCTGACTCTTCCAAGTAATTTTTGGCTCTTGATCATGGCAATATCATTCCTGTGTATCCTTCCTGGTCTGGTAATTGCAGGCGGAGTCATCTCCTGGCTGGTCCGTCGCTCCAGAGGCTAATCTTATGATCAAACGTCCCACATGGATACTACTTGTTATCCTGGCAATGGTCATCGTTGCATATTTTGTGGTTAAAAATCACTCCTCAGCAACTTCCTCAGCTGCAACACCAACAGCTCTGGGAAATAGTTTCCTGATCAATCAGGCCGATGGAAAGCTTCAGATTCTGCACATCTCCGACAAGCAGAACCGCCTCTTCCAGATGCAACGCGATTCCAGCGGTACATGGGTCGTCACCCTTCCTACGCCTGGAGCCGCGGACCAATCGCTGGCAGGAGCCGCCGAGACCCAGGTTGGTGCACTGCGCATCGTGACAACCTTGGATAATTCTCTCAACTTGGGAGATGCCGGGTTGGATACCCCAGCTGACACTATCGAGCTCACCTTTGTAAGTGGCTTAAAACATGTTATCCAGGTTGGGACACTGACGCCCACAAACAGCGGATATTATGTCCGCTTTGACGCAGGGAATCTTTACGTTGTCAGCCAGTCAGGGATTGATGCGTTACTAAACTTGCTGACTACTCCACCCTTCCCTGCTACCGAAACGCCGGTCTCCATTATCGAAGAAACAGCCACGCCTGCTATTGAACTCACTCCCACACTTGAGGCGGCTTCACCCACACCCTAATTGAAATTGGAATATGTCGCATTCTGCCCCTTGTATTTGAGAGTCACTTGGGGTGCGACGTATTCATCATACCTACTTATTCGTTAAGGGTATTGTATTTTGTTCAAAAAAAGAGTATTCTGATTCAAGAATTGTTTGGTAAGGAAGTGTAATGGAGAACCCTTTATTACTTGAAGAAGACGAAGAATATTCTGCCATCGCCCGCCTGATTGAACTGGGTCGGCAGAAATCTTATGTCACCATTGACGACATTCTGCATTTTTTCCCAGAAGCTGAACAGGATGTTGAGCAGCTGGAGGAAGCCTTCGCGGCTCTTTTAAGCGCGGGGGTTGCATTCGTGGAAGATACGCCCACCGGCGAACCGCCGGAGGATGAATTGATTGCCGCGGAAAAACCCGAGGCTGAAGCAGAACCGGAACTCTCACTTGATGATTACCTTGCCAACATTGACACTGACGATACCATCGGTTTGTACCTGAAGGAAGTCAGCCGTGTCCCTCTTCTTACCGCGACAGAAGAAGTTGATCTTGCTCAACGCATCGAGCGTGGTCGAATGGCACGTGAAGAATTGGCGCGCGGCAACGTCAGCACTCGCCGCCGGATTGAACTTCGCAAACTAATCGAAGACGGCTGGGCCGCCCGTGAGCATTTGATCACTGCTAATTCGCGTCTTGTCATCTCTGTTGCCAAGAAATACATGGGACGCGGTGTTCCGTTCCTCGATTTAATCCAGGAAGGCAACATCGGTTTGATTCGCGCCACCAAAAAATTCGATTACCGCCGCGGCCACAAGTTCAGCACCTATGCCACCTGGTGGATCCGCCAGGCCGTCACGCGTGCTATCGCGGACCAGGGGCGAACCATTCGCGTCCCCGTCCATATGGGTGATCAGATCAATAAACTTCTGCGCGTCCAGCACCAATTGACCCAACGTTTGGGACGTGAACCTTCTGTGGAAGAACTAGCCACTGCTTTGGAAGTACCGCCCAAGAAGGTTGAGAACATGATCCAGGTGGCACGGCGTCCGCTTTCGCTCGAAACGCCAACCGACGATGAAGAGGACTCTGTTCTCGGCGATTTCATCGAAGACGATGAAGCTGCGCCGCCTGATGACACTGCCACCTACAATTTGCTCCGCGAACACCTGACCGAAGTGCTTAATGGACTTCCGCCGCGCGAGGTACGCATCCTTCAATTGCGTTACGGCCTCCTGGATGGACAGGCCTACACGCTGGAGGAAGTCGGGCGCAAGATGGGGGTCACGCGCGAACGTGTCCGCCAGATCGAGGCTCAGGCTTTGAGTCGCTTAAGGCACCCATCCATCCGCCGTAAGCTGCGTGACTATCTTGGGGAGTAAAATAAAATACTGAAGTCCTGGCAAGTTTTACCAGGACTTTTTTTAAGGGTTTTGTCATTTCCCATCCTCCTAACAATTTCCTAATTCCGAGATATGGAGAAGTCGTAGGTGGTAAAATCACCGCAATGAAAGCTTTCGTTCTGCCCCGATTACGCGACATCTTATTCCTTTCTATTTTTATTGCAGCCCTTTTATTAGGTCCGCGCATGCTTAACGCAGACGGTGATTTGCCCCATCACCTGGCGGTTGGCAAGTACATTTTGCAAGGTCACCTGCCCCCAATCAATGATATTTTCTCTTATACGCGCAATGGTGTTCCCATTGCGCCTCACAAATGGCTTTCGGGGGTGTTATTTTATATCGCTTATCTCATCTTTGATGAACGCGGAATTGTAATCCTGTCTGCTTTTTTACTGGCAGCCACTTTCGCTTTGATTTATTCAGATGGGGTAAAACGCACCGGAACCCGGCTCCCGGTTTTCTTTCTGGTTGCCTGGGGCGCGGCATTATCCTCCTTGCATTGGATTGCCAGGCCGCACTTGTTTACAATGTTGTTATTTGCGCTCTGGCTCATCTTGAACGAGAGACTTGCCAGCGGCAAGAATGTTCCAGTCTGGTATTTTGCCGGGTTGATGCTTTTATGGAACAACATTCACGGGGAATTCATTTCCGGGTTCCTGGTCACAGGTGCAACCCTGGCTGGGTGGATCTGGGAGTTCATCTTCGATCGTCCCAATGCGAATGTTAAAGTAGGAAAACGCCTGGGAATCGTTCTAGCATCGATTACCGTCGTGACCCTAGTCAACCCGGTAAGTTTCCGGGCCTTGACGACAGTGACTAGTTGGCTGGGGAACGATTACCTTATGTCGCATACAATCGAGACCATTCCACCTAATTTTGCGGAACCGACATTCTTGATATTACTGGTATTTTTAATCTTTTCAATTTTCTTGCTCGCAATGAAACACGAAAAGCTTCCCCCCCGTATGGCAATTATCCTGGCAGGGTTCTCGGCCATGGTCCTGTTCTCAGCCCGTAACGTTCATTTTTACGGTGTGGTCGCTCCTTTCGTTCTGGTGAGCGTATTTTCGAAACAACAGGTGGTCTCTCCACTCAAACGTGTTGAAGAACTGCTCGAGCAAATCGAAAGCCAATTAAGGGGCATCCTCTGGCCGGTCCTGACTCTATTGGCTGGGATAATCATATTGGCTGTAACTCCCATCGGAAATATCGAGCGGTTTTCACCAACTTATTTCCCGATCCAGGCCACCGAATGGCTAAAAGCCAATCCTCAGGAAGGAAATATGTTCAATACCTTTGACTGGGGCGGCTACCTGAGCCTCGAATTATGGCCAGAGAAGCTTGTTTTTATTGACAGCCAGGGCGATGTTTATGGAGAAACATTCATACGTGAGTACGAACAAATCGTCACACTTGGAAACGGCTGGCAGGATATCCTGACAAAATATAACGTTAACTGGGCGCTGGTTCCGAAAGATTGGGATTTGGTTACTGCCTTGACTGAAGCCGGCTGGCGGGAAGTCTATCGCGATGACACTGCAGTCATTTTAGTGCGTGGGAAGTAAATGGATATGGAACCCAAAATCGTAATCGTTCTACCAGCTTACAATGCCGCCAAAACCCTGGATCGCACGCTGGCTGAAATTCCGCCAGAATTTCAAAAACACGTCATTCTGGTGGATGATGCCTCTAAAGATAATACGGTGGGAATTGCCAAAGCCTCCGGGCTAATTGTCTTTGAGCATCCGACCAACCGCGGTTATGGCGGCAATCAGAAAACTTGTTATCGCGAATCCTTAAAGTTGCAAGCGGATATTGTAGTAATGCTCCATCCAGATCACCAGTATGATGCCACCATGATCCCGCACCTGACGCGTCCCCTGCTCAATCACGAGGCCGATGCGGTCTTTGGTTCGCGCATGTTAGGAGGCCGGCCGCTGGAAGGCGGGATGCCTTATTGGAAATATTTTGCCAATGTAATCTTGACAGCGATGGCGAACATCATATTCCGGCGCTATCTCACTGAAATTCATTCAGGTTTCCGGGCCTACACGCGTAAGTACCTGGAAACCGTCCGGCTGGAAGAAAATAGCGACGGTTTCATCTTTGATGCTGAAATTATCGCCCAAGGGATGGCTAATAATCTGACCTTCCAGGAAGTGCCGATAGTGACCCGCTATTTCCCGGAAGCTTCGTCTATCAGTTTTGGCCGTAGTGTGGTTTATGGGTTTGGTATTCTTGGGGTACTAATGAAATACTGGCTCCATAAAACCGGTCTTGTTCAGTTTAGGCAATTCAAGCCGAATACACCCTTACCTAGCCAGTCGCTTGCGTGATCAATGGATGGGCCATTAATTTTCGGTATAAGGTTAGTATTTTACTAAAAGAAAAAGATCTCGTTTTAAACAGATCGGGCGGTATCTAATTAGCCGCCCGTTTTTTGTTCGTCTGGGATATTCGTTTAGAGCGATTTAATCGCAGCCAGAACCTCTGCACTGTGCTCTGCAGGTTTGACATTTTCAAACACCTTGGCGATTCTACCATTTGCATCAACCAGGAACGTTGTACGCAGAACACCCTCATACTCGCGCCCCATGAATTTCTTCGGTCCCCATACACCGTATTGGTTGCAGACTTTATGCTCATCGTCAGCCAGCAACGGGAACTGGAGAGTAAATTTCTGCTTGAATTTGGCATGTGATTTCGGGTCGTCGGGGCTGACACCTAGAATAACGACATCCGCATTTACATAGGCGCTGTAGTCATCGCGGAAATTACAGGCCTCTGTCGTGCAGCCGGGCGTGTCATCCTTAGGGTAAAAATATAACACTACTGGTCTGCCCCGAAAATCAGATAACCGACGGGTTGTATTGTTTTCGTCCAGCAATGCAAAATCCGGTGCTTGAATTCTTGACGCAATAGGCATATTAATCTCCTGAAATATTTGGATAGTCTTTATCTTATTATAAAGAAAAATGTGGCGGTTGACCAGTGTACCGCCGTATTTTTTACAAAACTCTAACAACTGGTCAGTTAGATAATCCTAGCCCTCCTTAGAACCTTTTCCAGTATATCTGCCATAGCTGGTTTAATGGTCTCCGCGTTGTCGCCTTCATCCAAGGCGCGCTTGGAAGTCTGCGGCTGGTCATCGGATGTGTCGATGATTACTGGCCCTTTGGCAAGACGCGATTCACGGCTTAGGTAGGCCAGCACTTTAAAACCATCCACGCCTGGCATATTGATATCTAAAAACACAATTACTGGGTATCACTGATCAAGATGGTCATTGCCATACATGGATTTAAAGCCGGTCGAGCTAAAATCTTCCAGAGTTTAAGCATCTTGATCAACGCATCGGTTGTCTGTTTGTTATCGTCAATCGCCAGTGCAAAAGTCATCTCATACCTCCGCCATCAGCTTGCCCATTTGACTTACATCATAGCCAGGCATGTTCGCGACCGCTACTTGAAAAACGCGATTGTTTAAAACCTCGAACAAGGGGACAAGCAACTCACTTTCCGAAAAAATATTTGGGATGACCAATTGATAAGTTTCCTGAAAGAGTGGTATAAAGTCCAGTTCCAGGGACTGTGCCGCTGCCGGAATACCTAGACCACAATCAGCACGCCCCGAAGCGACTGCCGCCGCCACGCCCAGATGTGTGTACTCTTCCTGATCGTAGCCTTGAATTACCTCAACAGGTATCCCCATTTTGTATAACTGGTAATCCAAAAGCACACGCGTCCCGGCCCCGCGCTGGCGGTTCACAAAGCGGATCTCGGGCCTGCTAAGATCCGCTAGGCTTTTCACACTCTTTGGGTTACCCGGTCTCACCATCAACCCCTGGTCGCGTCCCACAAACCCGAACACCTTTACTTTGACACCGCTCAGATATTGTCGGATGGAGGATAGATTGTACTCGCCTGTTTCTGGATCCAGCAAGTGTGACCCGGCCAAGTGCGCCTCGCCACGTTTCAGGGCGATGAGTCCGCCCTGCGAGCCGACGTTCGCCGACACCAGCCGTCGGCCAAGTTGCGCAAGGAACTGCGCCAGCAGGTCAAGTGTCATATCGTGGGAGCCGATACAAAAAATGGTCCGATCGAGTTCGGCGCGCGAACGATAGAGATGTACATCCACCACATCCCCGGCTTCCACACCCTGCACTCCACTCGGCAGAAGCACCAGCCCATCCGCGCGCACCAGGGATGAGATGACACCTGCCCCGCGTGCCAGCGGCGCGGCCAGTAATCTGTCGCCCACATTTCCAACCGCTACACGTATATAATCGTCGTCGCCTCCAGGGGAAGTGATTTTACGGGTCAGGAACGCCTGCTCGACCGGCAATTCCTGCGGAGAACGCCCTGTCCATTTGGCGATCAGTGGCTCGACGAAAATCTCTCCTGTCAGCGCAGCTGAGACGGGATAACCTGGAACACCGATGATGGGAACTTCATCAGGCAGGTCTCCTACGCCCGACAGGGCGACATGAGAGCCGCTCCTGCGAATCATACCCAGAATTACCGGATGTCCCGGCCTAACCGCGACACCATGCACCAAGAGTGTACCAAGTTTTTCGACTACCTGAGCCGAGAAATCTTCTGCCCCTGCCGAGGAACCGGCGTTGAGCAGGATCAGATCATGCTCACGCGCAGCTTCCTCCACACGGGTACAGATGGTCTCTAAGTTATCCGGAGTGATCGAAAAGCGCGTCGGTCTACCGCCCCAGGCTTTTATCTGAGCCGCCAGGACAAGCGAATTATATTCCAGGGTCTCACCTGCCTTCGGGTCTGTGCCGATCGGGACAAGCTCGGTACCTGTCGGGAGAATGGCAACGCTCGGTTTGCACGCAACCATCACAGAGTGATGCCCGGAGGCGGCCATCGCACCCAGATCCACAGGACGGAGGACCTGTCCGGCAGGCAGTACCAATTGTGTCTGCACAATGTCCTCCCCTAGCGGGCGGACGTGGCTCCAGGGTGTAACCGTCGCCCGGATGCGGATGGAGGCCGGACGACGAATAGTGGGGGTGATTTCGCCTAGCTCATCGAGAGGTTCAACATTTTCGATGGGAATGACTGCGTTAAAACCTTCAGGGAGGGCATCGCCAGTATCGATATAGTGAGCTTGATGTCCGATCTGTAGATTCACAGAATTGGAAGGCTGCGCCCCCACAGTGTCCTCAGCCCGAACGGCGAACCCGTCCATTGCCGAGGCGTGGTAATGCGGCGAGGAAATCTTCGCCCAGACCGGTTCAGCCAGGACGCGTCCGATGGCATTTTCGTCGAGGGGAATATTCTCGATGCTAAGCACACACCAAAGGTTCGCCTTTTCCAGCGCAGATTGAAACCGGGCTTTGGCTTCAGGGAGGGGAATATCATGCAGGTAGATAGACATAGTCAAATTATAACGTCAAATTCTTGCCTAATCTTCAAAAGGGGGTTATTACCTCGACTATATTCCAACAGGAGTAACTGTCACCATGCCAGGTACTGCAAACTAGCTAAAAAAGGCGTGCCCGGTTCGAAAAATGGCTGGAAACGATACCGGTAATAGCGTATGTACTATCCGTCTGGTATGCATCACACGGATGTATTTTGCATATAGGATTGCTCATGAAAAAATTCAACTCCTGCTCTACAAATAATTTTCCGAAATCTACGCCACCTTCACCAGACTAGAACTCAGCGAGGTCATTTTTTCTGCTGACCAGCCCTTCAGCCACTTGATCCGGCACTTGCTCAACCGGCAATTGCGCTTATTGTTTCTGGAAAGGTTTTTTTGAATTTCACCATTAGCATAATCGCTTCGAGCATGTTACCCTCTATGATGCATTCGTTAATTCTTTGGTAGTCGCAGGATGTAATTTTTCCCCCTAAGCTTCTATATCAACACCACCTCTACTATCTCCCCCGCGCTGACCCCGGTGGCATCGGGTGGGATGCGCACCAGTCCGTCCGCTGCAGAGAGGGAGAAGATGAGATTGGATTTTCCGAAAATCGGCTCTGCCAAGAAACAAGTCTTATCTTTATTTCGTTTATCCCATTTCTCATTATCGATTAATTTTACGGTAATCCAATCCTCCCGCCCAGCCTGCGAGGGTACATTCATTGTCAGCCGTGCCATTATATATGGGTGCGGATGTGGGATATTTAGCCCCAGTAATTTCTCGATCATCGGCACCACGAACAATCCCGCAATCACCAGCGCGCTGACCGGGTTCCCTGGAAGGCCAATTACGGCTTTGCCATTGCATACTGCCAGGATGGTCGGCTTACCTGGACGCACGTTTACACCGTGCACAAGTACCCCAGGTAATCCGAGAGAGGAAATTGCTTCGTCGGTCATATCTCGCGAGCTGGCAGATGATCCCGCGGTAATGATTACCGCCGCGCACTCGTTAATTGCTCTCAATGCGACAGCTTTCATCATCTCCAGGTTGTCGGGAACTATGCCATAAGTTTTAGGCTTCCCTCCTGCTTTTTTTATCAGAGCTGCTAAGGAATAGGAATTTACATCCCGTACCTGCCCCATACGCGGACATTCGTTTGGAGAAATAACTTCATCACCGGAAGAAATGATTCCAATTATTGGTTTTATGGCTACACGCAATTGCAAAATTCCCAGCGCCATGCACCCACCTATCTCTGCTGGGCGGACTAGTTTCCCGGTTTTTAAGACAACCTGATCCGCGGCCACATCCTCACCGATTCGCAGAACGTTTTCACCCTCCGCAACGGCACGCCCAATTTCGATTTTGGGTGCAGGGACAGGGTCCGTATGTTCGTCGGCAGTTGTGCCTGCCCCTCCCTGCGAACGACCATGAGGGACTTCTCCACTAATCATCTGGGTATTTTCGATCATCACAACAGCGTCTGCTCCATCCGGTAGCATCCCCCCCGTATGGATGAGGGCGCACGAACCGGGTGTCACAGCGAAGCCCGGATGTGTACCCATCGGAACTTCGCCACTAAGGGTCAGGTAGCCTGGAAGCAACTCGGATACCCCAAAAGTATCCCGCGCCCGGACAGCGTACCCATCCACGGTAGAGCGGGTGAATTCAGGCAGCGGATTCGGGGCGCGCACATCCTCAGCAAGGATACGATCCAGGGCATCGGCTGTTTCAATCGTCTCGGCAGAAGGATTCCCCTCTGGCAAGGCACGCAGGAGCGTCTGGAGAGCTTCGTTGGTATGCGAAAGTCGAAGGAATTCAGGCATGCATCATCGTATCCAAAAGGTCATTGCTAGCAGATAAACCGTCAGGCCAAAGGTGGCGCTGGCAAGGGTAGTCAGAAAGTTCCAAAGCGTGCGCCCACCATTGGCGATGTGCTGGAGCCAGATCATTTGTATAACAGCAAAAGGTAGGGACAGGAATACCGGCCAGATCAAGCTCCAGGGATATTCCAGGATGGGTGCGGCCGCAAAGAGCAGGAAAGCCGCTAAAACCATGAATTGATGTATTGGGACGGCGCGCTGCCAGGTCAAACGCGTAAGCAGGGTGTGACGCCCCAGTTTCTGATCAGTGGCAAACGCAGGGAAATTGCAGACGAGCAAATAGGCAAGAGCCAGCAGGGTTAGCGGGAAGGTGGTGAATGCCAATAGGCGATGGAGCTGGCTATTTTGGAGAAGGAATGCCAAAGCCGGGAACAGTGTACCGAGAGCAATGGCCAGAACCAGTTCGCCGTAACCGGCCTCTGAGATGCGCATGGGCGGGACGGCGTAGGCTACCAGCAATAGGAATGCTATTGCGAACAGGATATCGGCGGATAGGTTGAGCGAGTGGGTGAGTTGCAGGGTTAGAATGGCTACGGAGGAGAGAGTCAAGGCCGCATAGGACACCTGCAGGAGTGTCACCCGGAAGTATTCACGTTGACGGGGCGTCTCGCCTTGTAATAGGGGGATCAACGGTAACCGAAAATATTCAGTGAGCAAAAATGCTGCGTACAGCAGGGCTAAGATAGCCAGCAGACCCAGCCCAAAGGAAGCCGCGCGCACTGGTCGGCCGAGGTAATGGGCAATACCCGCCCCGAGTGTGTAGGTCAAAGCTGCCAGGAGCAGGAGAATTGGACGGGATAACTTTAAGAGCGATTTGAACATGCAATCACAATAATGATAAGGTTTTTTTGCACAATAATACGAAAAAAACGATTTATATCAGAGAGTACCCGCTATCAACAACAATCGTCTGGCCGGTGACGGATGGGTTTTCGAGCAGGAAGGTGAGGGCTGTAGCAACTTCATCCACCGAAGCGGGATGTTTAAGTGGCAAATGTTCGACCATTTTTTCCCACTCTTCCGGCATGACATTGTCCGAGGGCAGCACGAGTCCCGGCGCGATGGCATTGACGCGAATGCCCGGTGCGTAAGCCTTCGCCAGCAAGCGCGTCAGCGTCTCCAATGCAGATTTGCTGACCACGTAGGCTGGATAACCCTTCCATAGTTTGCGGGCGCCCGCATCTGTGATATTGACAATAAGTCCGCCTTCCGCCATCTGCCCGGCAGCCTGCTGCGCTAACAGAAACGGCGCGCGCAGGTTGAGAGCGAAGGTGGTATCCCAGTCTGCAGAAGATGTGGCATGTATATCGGTACGCTTCATTTGAGCAGCAGAATTAACCAAAACTTTAAGTTTATGAGAACTAGAATCGATATTCGAGAGGAGGGAAAAGAGATTGGTGTCCTCAGTCAGGTCAGCTTGTGCCAGATAGGCCGGTACACCGAAGGTGCGTATTTCGTCTGCAGTGGCAGTAGCTTCGTCAGCGGAATCATGATAGTGAAGAAGAATGGCATAACCGCGCCGCGCCAGGGTCAGGGCGAAAACTTTTCCTAGGCGGCGGGATGCACCGGTTACAAGGGCAAGAGGCTGACAGTCCATGCCTATGTTTTACCACAAAAACAAAAGCAGGGGCGACATATCTATCGCCCCTGCATAACGGGCAGGAAATCTTTTTATTTCCTAAAGAAATTTGAGATAAAGAACCACACGTTCGCTGGTCGCTCCGCCAGACGGCGCATAAAGTACGGATACCAATGTGTACCATAGGGGACGTAGATCCGCACCGGATAGCCTTCCTTGACACACTGCTCCTGCAAATCGCGCCGAATGCCAAAAAGCATCTGGAACTCGATGGCCTGTTTCGGCAGGCTGACTTTCTCCGAATAACTCTTGGCAAAGTCAAGACGCTTTGGGTCGTGCGAACCGATGGCTGGGATGGGTGGAATGCGCCCGTCAGCGCTCAAGGTTGGGGAACCGGCTGCCTTGGCCGCATCGATCATAATTTGGGTCAGCATGTCATAATTGGCATCCACATCCGCCTTCTTTGGAAAAGCCAATTCGGGCGGTTCCTTGTAAGCGCCTTTAACCAGGCGAAAGCACGCTCCTGCATTAATCAGCTCGCGCGTATCCTTCTCGGTACGGAACAGATACGATTGGACAACTATTCCGGTGTTCTGGAAACCTTTGCTGCGCATCTCCCGGTACATACGCAGGGTTTGGTCCGTGTAAGGTGTATCTTCCATGTCAATGCGGACGAAATTTTTATACTCGCTGGCGCGCGTAAGAATTCGCTCCAGATTTTGCATGCACAAGCTCTCGTCGAGGGCAAGGCCTATCTGCGTCAATTTAACCGAAACATTAGCGCGTACACCGTTCTCATTTATTTGATCCAGCAATTCAATAATATCGTCGGCTGCTTTAACCGCCTCTTCACGCGTCGTGGTGCTTTCACCCAGATGATCCAGCGTGGTATTGATTCCTTTAAAGTTCAGTTCACGAACGACATTAATTGCATCTCCAATCGAATTCCCCGCTACAAACCGACTGGCTGCCCGCCAGGCAAATTTCCAGCCTTCAATCAAGCGCTGCGCCCAGGCAGCTTTGGAAAGGTAGATGAAAAAAGATCGGAGCATGGTTATCCTCGTTTGTGGATTTTTGTACTAATACAGTACGATTGTAGCACAACTGCCCATGGCGAGTGTGTTATACTTTTTACCCGTAATGCATGATGAATATCACTAATTTGGTTTTCTTGGAGGTACTGTGAGATTACGCGGTTCTTCCCTTTACCTGCGTGGAGTTTCTCTGGTTTTCATCCTTCTGACTGCCATTGTGATGGTCATTCAAGTGGTGCAATACAGCCTTTCACGGGCCAACTACCCAGCGGATATGACCATAGGTAATGTTCCTGTTGGTGGGCTTGATCCTCAAGCTGCCTCACAAAGGCTGTTGCAGTCCTACTCCCTGCCGGTCGAAATTCATTATGGTAATGCGGTTATCGACCTGGATCCCGGTCTGATTGGTTTTCAATTGGACACCGAAAGCATGTTGGCTGCTGCTGACTTACAGCGCACCGGAGCATCCTTCTGGGGCGGATTCTGGGACTATCTTTGGAATCGCCGTTCCCCCACCCGTCAAATTCCGCTGGTTTCGTCTTATTCAGAGGCCCTCCTGCGCGCATACCTGAAAGATGAAATCTCCGCTCGATATGACCAGCCGCCTACACCCGCCCAGCCTATCCCTGGAACGGCTACTTTCACGGCAGGGACGCCTGGCCAAACGATGGATATTGACCGCGCTGTTGTGCTGATCGAGAATGCCCTGCAATCTCCAGACCAGCGGACAGTCATCCTTTCTTCCCAAAGTACTGCAGCGGGGCGTCCGTCCGTTGAAACATTGCAAATCTTACTTAAACAGCTTATGGACCAGAGCGGTTTTGGCGGCCTGGTAGACCTTTACTTCCTCAACCTCCAGACACAGGAAAACATCCACTTCGCATACCAGGCTGGACAGGATATCTCAATAAATCCAGATATCGCTTTCTCGGGTGCTAGCACGATTAAAATTCCGATCATGATTTCGGTGTTCCTCCACGTCAAAAGCCAGATTCCATCTGATATTGATTCCCAGCTTGTTGATATGATCGCCCATTCTACCAATGCTGCCGCCGACAGTTTAATGGCTACCTTGGATCCTGGTCGAGGCCCACTCGTGGTCACTGAAGCTATGCAAAAACTCGGCCTGGAAAATACCTTTATCGCCATGTACTTTGCACAAGGTTCATTCGCTTTACAGCACTACACCACACCGGCAAATTCTCGCCTGGATATTAATACGGATCCGGATCCCTTCATCCAGACCACGCCCTCCGAAATGGGCATGCTGCTCGAGGATGTCTACCTGTGCGCCCAGACAGGAGGAGGATCTCTGGTGGCAGCCTTCCCCGGTCAGATTGATCAAGCTGCCTGCCAACAGATGATTCAATATCTACAGGAAGACAAGCTTGGTTCACTAATCCAGGCAGGAGTTCCTGAGGGGACGATCGTTGCCCATAAGCATGGCTGGGATAATTACGAAAATAATTTTAGCGATGCGGCTATTGTTTATACTCCCGGAGGAAACTACGTTTTGACGATTTATTCATACAATCCGGTGCAATTCCAGTGGAATATTACCTCGCCTATGTATGCCGAACTTTCACGAGCAATATACAATTATTTCAATTTGCCATCTCAATGAGCCCGTACCTGTCAACTGGGGGCAGTGGGTTTTTTTATCCAAGTCTGTTTCCATAGACAGTATTCAGTATATAATCAGGCTATGAGTCAGACCTTGAACCTCTTCCGTCTCCAGCAAATCGACAGCCAATTAGACCGCACCCAGGCCCGTATGCAAACTATCGAGAAATCGCTGGAAGATGATGTCGAACTACGTTTGTCTATAGAACAGGCCGATTCAGCGAGAGTCATCTGCCAATCCGCTGACCAGGCATTGAAACAGGCCGAAGCCGATGCACAAAGTCAACGTATTAAAATCGAACAAATTGAGGCGAGTCTCTACGGTGGAAAAGGTCATAGTCCAAAGGAATTATTGGATTTACAAAATGATGTAGCTGCCCTTAAACGCCACCTGATCATGCTGGAAGACGTTCAACTGGAAGCCATGCTGGTCGCTGAAAAATCCATGTCTGCCCAAAAAGCCGCTCAAACAGACTTGCTGGCCGCCAAAAATTATTCTTCAGAACAAAATCGGGGTCTGCACGAGGAACAAGCTACACTTCAAAAAGAACTGGAAAAGCTTTTCGCTGAACGTGCTGCGGTAGCCGGGCAGATACCTCCTGATGCCCTCAGCCTATATGATCGATTGCGCCAAGAGCGACGCGGCATTGCGGTAGCCATCATCAGTGAAAGTTCATGCTCCGCCTGCGGCTCTGGACTTTCAGCGGCACAAATGCAATCCTCTCGCGCTTCCGGACAAATTGCACTCTGCCCGTCCTGCGGGCGAATCCTTTACGGAAGTTAACTGCTGTCCCAGGTGATGTATGCGCTTCCGCTTTCCCAACATTGACACTTTTTCCTTCTGGTTAGGTGTTATTCTCACATCCCTGTTGTGGTGGGTTCTTTCCATGCTTCGCCCTACGTTCCAACAGATTCGCGCGACGGTCCAGACGAAACAGGCTGAGAAGAAAGAAAAAATCCATGCCTCCAGCGGTGTCGAGGAACGCTATCGTCAGAGTGTTTTTCAACATGCTCAAGGTCTGCATTTAGCTGCACCGCTTTTTTCCTTGGATGAAATCATCGAACCGCCCAGTCTCTTAGCCCCGCCGCCCCGCGTCGAACCGGATGCGCCGCTTATAAGCGAAGACATCGTCGCCGCTGCTGTCCCTTACATCCCCGCTTGGCCGGAACTGGCAGCAATTTATCATGCTCCCACATTGACCCTCGCGCAGGCACTTTCGGGGAACTCCGATATCGTCCTTACCGCTCAAAGTGGGATGGGGAAAACGGTAGCTTTGGCTTATTTGGCCTCCCGCCTGGCGCGACGGGATCCTGAACCGGGACTGCAGCAGGACACTATCCCATTCCTAATCCATGTCGCCGATCTCGACTTACCGATCAAAAAAGATGATCCACTCAACCCGGTTATTGACCTGATAGCCGAGAAAACTCCTGTCCTTGACCTGGCACGCATGCCCGATTTTGTACGTAAAACCTTTTCAGAAGGCCGCGCCCTCCTCCTGCTGGACGGTACAGACGAACTGACTCCTGATGGTCTGAAAAATGCGGTTGAATTTATCAAAGCGGTCAAGAAAGAGTACCCTAAAACCCGCATGGTCACCACTGCCTCCAGTGAATACCTGGATGGTTTGATAACACTCAATTTCATTCCCTTTGCATTGGCTGCCTGGAATACCAAACAACGCATAAAATTCCTTGAAAAATGGGGCGACCTGTGGACAAACTTTGTCTCCGTCGAAGCCTGGGCGCAAGTTACCGAGCACGTGGATCCCTTATTACTCAATGGCTGGCTGAACGCCGAAAGTAGTAGCTTAACCCCGCTGGAACTGACACTCATGACCTGGGGTGCCTATGCTGGAGATCTCCGCGGGCCTCGCCCTCTCGATGCAATCGAAACCCACTTACGCCGCCTGTCTCCTGGAGATGTTCCGCGGGAGGCTCTCGAAATGTTGGCAATGCAGGTCAGCCTAAGCGTAGAGCCAATCTTTGATCCACGCAAAGCCCGCGAATGGATCAAATCTTTTGAACCCCCTGAAACTACCAAAGCATACGAATCCACCGATGAAGCGAACACAAATAAATCCGGAAAAGTACAGGCGCCCTCTCTTGGCCTGATCACAAAAATGGTGAATAGCAACCTGCTAACCCAGCATCGCAATAACCGGATGCGCTTTACCCACCCGGTCTTTTGTGGTTACCTTGCAGGTAAGGCTCTAACCACTTACAAATCAGAAGCCTTGCTCGAACAGCCACCCTGGATTGGAAAATACCTGTCTTTGCACTTCTTGGCCGCATTTGGCGATGCCACGCCGCTAGTCGATAAATTGTTTTCAGTCTTGGACCGTCCGCTATCCCGCAACCTTCTGACCCCGGCGCGGTGGCTGCGGGACGCCCCTCACCAGATGGCGTGGTGTGGGCGGGTGATGGCAAAACTTGTTGAACTCCTGCGACAAACCGGTCAGCCACTCGGTTTGCGCGGACAAGCGCTCTGCGCCTTCGTTCAGAGCGGAGATCCGAGCGTTGCTGTTTTGTTACGGCATTTGCTCGAAGAACATGATTACGACATCCTACAATTGGCAGCGCTCGGGTCTGGTGCATTGCAAGATATAAAATCCATAGAATTGCTATCTGCTTTAATGAGTACCCCGAATCCCAATGTCCGCCGCGCTGCTTGTTTGGCCCTGGTCAATATCGGAACAACCGCGGCTATTGATACTGTTGCCTCCGCTCTTTTACATGGTGATGATAACCTGCGTCGAGCTGCCGCCGAGGCGCTGGCTAATCATCCTGGCGAGGGCTATGCCATTCTGAAAGAGGGTGCGGGGATGAAAGAAGACCTCTTGGTACGGCGCTCTTCCGCTTATGGTTTGGGCCGAATTCCGGAAATTTGGGCTGAAGAATTGATTAACCATTTAGTCATCGATGACGATCAATGGGCTGTCCGCAATGCCGCATTGGAAGTGAATGAAAACCGTCAGCGTCCCAACCCACATATCCCAAAACGCCTGCCCCCGCCGGCAGAATCGCCTTGGATCATCGCCTTCGCTGCAAAACAGGGGCTCGGTGTCTCGCCTGACAAACTGCCCACAGATCTATTGCTTTTAGCTCTCAAATCTGGCACCGAGGAAGAACGCCTGGCGTCTCTTTCGTACCTTCGTATGATGCCTGTTGAAGGTGTCTTTGGTGCACTTTATCAAATTATGTACGGTGGTGAGCCAACCTTGCGCGACGCTGTCTTCCAAACCTTCTCTGAAATGGCTGCGCGCGGTGTTGATGTTCCGGACCCGCTTCAGTTTGGAGTTGGTTACTGATGGTTATCACCCAAGCCACACTTTTTCCCAGACATTACACCATCAGACACCCTCGGAAAGTCTGTCTTACCGGGACAATAAAACAGATGAAAGACTATCAACTCTTGGGTTGTATGTATGGGTTATTTTGATGAAGGAAAAAACATCTGTCAGGAACGGGTACCAGGAGAATTTGAAATGAGCACTAAGCCCATCCTGATAACCGTCGCTGTGCTTGGGGGGACTGGCAAACAAGGCAAAGGTCTCGCCTATCGCTGGGCAAAAGCCGGATACCGGGTACTGATCGGTTCTCGTACGCCGGAAAAGGCTCAGGCGACCGCCGTCGAACTAACCAGTTTAATCGGCGGTGAAGTCTCTATTGAAGGAATCTCCAACCTGGCCGCTACTCAGCGTGCTGATATCATTGTGTTGGCCGTCCCCTACTTCGTTCATCGGGAGACTCTCGAAACGGTTAAGAATGCTCTGAAAGGTAAAATCCTGATCGACGTTACAGTACCACTTGTTCCACCTAAAGTGACCAAAGTACAGATGCCGCCCGCTGGTAGTGCCGCGCAGGAAGCATATGAAATTGTGGGTGAAGAAGTACAAGTGACCTCCGCTTTCCAGAATGTTTCGTACGAACATCTTCTGCATGATGGACCAATCGCAAGCGATGTTTTGGTTACTGGTACGAGTAAGGAAGCGCGTTCCGAGACATTGAAATTGGTCGCCGCAGCAGGCCTCACCGGCTGGGACGCCGGTCCAATCGAGAATTCGGTCGTAGCTGAAGGCATGACAAGCGTGTTGATAGGTATCAATAGACAATATGGAAGCAAATTCGCCGGAATCCGTATTACAGGAGTAAAGGCGCCAGCCCAAAAACCATGACCCTTACATTCACCCCTCTCCCTCAAATGCCACTTATCTATCCCGGCGATAACCTGCCGGATTTGCTTCTGGCCGCCTTGCAAACGGCCCGCGTCACGCTGGATGATGGCGACATTCTTGTCGTGGCGCAGAAAATTGTCAGCAAAGCTGAAGGACGGATGGTCAATTTAACAACCGTTACCCCTTCGAAAGAAGCATTGGAATTGGCAAAGCGCAGCGAGAAGGACCCGCGCTTGGTCGAACTGATCCTGAGTGAGAGCAAGGAAGTATTACGCGTCCGTCCGGGGACAATTATTGTGGAGCATAGGCTTGGATTCGTCTGCGCCAGTGCCGGGATTGATCACTCTAATGTCAGGGGTACAAGCGGCAACCCTGAAGATTGGGTGCTACTCCTGCCCGAAGACCCCGATCACTCTGCCCTCGAAATCCGGCGCAGAATAAAAGTTGCCACGGGTAACCGTATCGGCGTATTGATCATTGACTCACACGGGCGCGCCTGGCGGTTGGGTACGATTGGTACAGCAATTGGCATTTCTGGTCTCCCGGGGGTTGTGGATGAACGCGGCTGGCAGGATCTGTTTGGTTATCGGCTTAAGATCACCACTGTCGCCGCGGCAGACGAATTGGCAGCGGCAGCCTCTCTTGTCATGGGCGAGGCTGCCGAAGGAATCCCCGCTGTTCACGTACGTGGTTTCCCCTATCCTTTGCGCGAAAGTTCTCTGAGAGAATTGATCCGCTCAAAGAAAAACGACATGTTCCGTTAAAATGGATCAGTAGATGATTGCGGACCTTTAAAATGAACCCGGACGAATTCATGACGATTTCCAGTGACGGCAGCGGGATTGACGTCTGGGAGGGCGCATCCGGGACCCGAGACCTGTCCGCTGTTATTTTGACAGTTGACCTGCATAAACGTGACACCGAGATAAAAATACTACTTGGCTGTACTGAAGACGAAATTCAGAACATCCTCATGTTCCATAATCAAAACGATATGCGATCATTACTTATTCGTAAACCAAAGGAGCAAACATGAAGAACATTCCTGAAACCCATCTCGATCTCCTGACGGATGAGAAAAAAGCTTTTCTATATTTGGCAACTTCGATGCCCGGTGGTGCACCCCAGGTTACTCCGGTCTGGTTTAACACTGACGGCGAGTATATCCTCATCAACTCAGCGACAGGTCGCGTCAAAGACCGCAATATGCGCGCGCGCCCGCAGGTGGCGTTGTGCATTCAGGACCCATCCAATCCTTACCGCTATCTGCAAATCCGCGGCACGGTGGTCGAATTCACCACCAATGGTGCTGACGATCATATCGATGCGCTGGCGTTCAAATATCGGGGTGTACCCAAGTACCCGAATCGCCAGCCAGGTGAACAGCGTATCAAATACAAAATCCGGATTGAAAAAACAGACACCCACGGATGAAAATAGTCGCCCTCACCGGCGGTGTTGGCGGGGCGAAACTTGCCGACGGATTCGCCCAGCTCTTACCCCCCGAAAACCTTACCATCATCGTCAATACTGGGGATGATTTCGAGCACATTGGTCTACACATCTCTCCGGATTTGGATACCGTCTGCTACACGCTGGCGGGATTGGCCAATCCGGAGACCGGCTGGGGCCGTCGCGAGGAAACTTTTCAAGCATGGGAGAACCTCCGAGCGCTCGGTGGCTTGGACTGGTTTCGTCTGGGTGACCGAGATTTGGCAACTCACATCGAGCGCACCAGGCGTTTGCGGGAAGGTCAAGTGCTAAGCATTATCACGCGCGATTTCTGTTGCGCCTGGAACGTCCGCTACTCCATTCTACCGATGAGCAACCAATCGGTGCGTACGCTTGTGGATACCATAGAAGATGGCGAACTTGCTTTTCAGGAATATTACGTCCATCGGAAATGCGAACCAAAGGTGAAAGGATTCCGCTTCGCTGGGATCAATAAGGCCCGAGCTGCTCCTGGAGTTCTGGAAGCGATTGAGCAGGCTGATGCGGTTGTGTTTTGCCCGTCCAATCCGTGGGTCAGCATTGACCCAATTTTAGCGGTGGCAGGAATACGGTCCGCCATCGCCGTGAAACTTGTCGTCGCAGTCTCCCCAATAATTGGCGGGCAGACAGTCAAGGGTCCAGCAGCGAAAATGTTCGCTGAGTTGGGTATCCAGTCTTCTGCGCTGGCAGTAGCACACCATTACGACACGATCCTGTCTGGTTTCCTCCTTGATAAAGTGGACGCAAATCTGGCCCAAAAAATATCGATTCCCACACGGGTTACCAATATCATCATGAAAGATCAAGATGACCGGCGACGTTTGGCACAAGATGTGCTAAACTTGATTCAAATATTACAGAATGCTGTGCCATGATACCGAACAAGAACTCATTTCGATAATAAATATGTTGCCCAACCAAAATTCCTAAGAATGCAAACAGCTTTATGACAATTTGGGCCATCGTCCCTGTAAAACCATTGCGACGCGGGAAATCACGGCTGGCCGGTATGCTGACAGAAGATCAGCGCACCCGTCTAAATCGTTACCTGCTTGAGCATGTTCTGTCTACGCTTAATGAGATATCAGAAATTGAACATACCCTGGTTGTTAGCCGTGATCCTGCAGCTTTGACCCTGACGCGCGAGATGGGTGGACGTACCGTTCTGGAGGACGGCGCGCCTCAATTCAATACTGCCATCAAGCGCGCCACTATCGTCGCCAAGGCGCAGGGCGCACATGCGGTGCTTGTCTTGCCCGCTGACCTGCCTCTCATCAAACCGATTGACCTGAAAGCCCTGCTTAAGCGTGGCAAGAATCCACCGGTGGTTGTTATCGCTCCGGACCGACGAAAGGATGGCACGAACGGATTGTTCATCAATCCTGCCGGTCTAATCGAGTATGGCTATGGTCCCGGTTCGTTCCACTTTCATAGTGAACGGGCTATTGAGGCAAAAGCTAGGCTGGAAATCATCGACTCCCCTAATATCGCCCTCGATTTGGACCTGCCTGAGGATCTGGAAGCTCTGGGCGGGATGGAAAAGCTTGGATTGGTATAATAGAACCCAATAGCTACACAACCACTGGCACCCGCAGGCGTGCCTTTTTTTTAAATGATATTATAATAATGTCAAGTTGTCAGACAATTACAGATCGAAAGTTGAATTGCAGAAAATAACAAATATAGAGGTGCTCCATGGAGAATACAGAATTCAATTCACTTGTTATGACGCCTGCACAACTCCAGACAGAATTACTTCGCTGTGAGTACTGTGAGGAGAAACCCTGCACGGAGGCCTGTCCAGCCCACTGCTCGCCGGCCGATTTCATCATGGCAGCACGCGTCGGGAACGCCTCGGATATCCGCCGTTCTGCAGCAGAGATAATGCATGCGAATCCTCTGGGTGGTGTCTGCGGGATGGTCTGCCCTGATACCCTGTGTATGGCCGCCTGCACTCGCAAGAAATTCGATGGGCCAATCAATATCCCGCTAGTGCAGGCAACCATCGTCGCTATGGCAAAGAACCTGGAAGGTATCCCTGAATTCTCCAGAACAAAACCGTGTGGGAAGAAAGTGGCTGTCATAGGCGGCGGACCGGCTGGACTGGGAGCCGCAGGCGCCCTGGCCCAGATGGGTTATGAGGTGGATATCTTGGAGGTCACTGACCGGCTCGGTGGGATGGCAAACCTTATTCCCGACCATCGCCTGGACAAGACTGTAGTCGCTACGGATATCCAGTTCGTTTTATCATTGGGAAACATCAAAACCAAAATAGGAATAAAAGTCGATGATCCGAAAGCTTTGCTTAATAAAGGTTACGATGCGGTCTGCGTCACGACCGGCTTGTGGAAACCAATCGAACTCGGCATCGATAACGAAAACCTGGCGATCAGAATGGTCGACCTTCTATCCAGGCCGTTAACATACCAATTCGATGGACGCGTGGCGGTTGTAGGCGGCGGAGCAACAGCTGTCGACTGCGCTATTACAGCCCGGCAACGCGGCGCGAACCATGTTGAACTCTTCATGCTAGAAAAGAACTCGGAGATGCCTCTAACAACTCGGGAACGCAAGGAACTGCTTGACTTTGATATCGAGGTCAATGGCCGCATCCGCTTAAGTAAGATTATCAAGGATGGGAAGAAAATCTCGGGCGTTGAAACCGTAAAGGTGGAACTCCCACAGGGGAAGGCCTTCAGTCCGGCGGAGGTTCGCGATATACCGGGGTCAGCGAGCGCTCGGACCGGCTTCAGCACGGTCGTCGTCGCCATTGGGATGCGTTCTGCACTGCCACGGGCACAAGCCGATGGTATTTTCTACGCTGGTGATATGCTGACTGGCCCGAGGACCGTCGTACAGGCAGTCGCCTCTGGCAAAAACGCCGCGCTCGAGATAAATTCCTATCTCAAGGGCGAGAAGAAGCCGGCTATCGAGAAGTCCACTAAATCCTACTATCTTCTGCCCGGTTACAACCCCGTGCCTGTCTCCCTGACGACCGATTTTTTTGGTCGTCCGATCATTTCTCCGTATCTCATCTCTGCCTCCCCTTCCACTGACGGATTGGAGCAGATGACCAAGGCCTATGAAGCCGGCTGGGCGGGTGGGGTGATGAAGACTGCCTTCGACAACGTCCCGATCCACATACCGGGCGAGTATATGTTCGCCTTCAACTCGCTGACTTATGGCAACTCCGACAACGTCTCCGGTCACCCTCTCGATCGTGTCTGCCGTGAAGTTGAACAACTGGTTAGGATATGGCCTGGCCGGTTGACGATGGCTTCAACGGGTGGCCCTGTGACGGGCCATGATGAAAGCGACGCGGCCGGTTGGCAGTCCAACACAAAGAAATTGGAGGCAGCCGGGGCAATGGGCATCGAGTACTCTCTCTCTTGCCCTCAGGGCGGCGACGGGACAGAGGGCACCATCGTCTCTCAGAATGCGGCTCTCACAGCCAGGATTATCGACTGGATCATGCAGGTCGGCGACCCGGACATTCCCAAGCTATTCAAGCTGTCCGCCGCCGTAACCTCCATTGTGCCCATCCTGCGTGCCATCCGTAAAGTTCTCGATAGGTACCCAAACAAGAAAGCAGGCATCACGCTGGCAAATTCCTTCCCCACCCTGGCATTTCGCCCTGTTGAAGGCCATCCGTGGGATGAAGGCGTCGTTGTCGGGATGAGTGGTGAGGGTGTCACGCCCATCTCCTACCTAACTTTGGCACAAGCCGCCCCTGAGGGCATCGAGATTTCTGGTAATGGCGGCCCGATGAATTACAAAGCAGCGATGGACTTCTTGGCGCTGGGCGTTAAAACTGTCCAATTCTGTACCATCGTCATGAAACAGGGTTACGGCATCATTCACGACCTCGAATCGGGTACTTCATTCCAGATGCAGCAACGCGGCATCCGCTCGATGAGGGATTTGATTGGCATCGCCCAGCCGCACCCTATTACCGACTTCATGGCGCTGACACCAGTCAAAAAAATATCGGACGCAAACCCATGCCTTTGTGTCTCGTGCGGAAACTGCGCCCGCTGCCCGTACCTTGCGATTACACTGGACGAGAAAGGCCAGCCGCATACCGACCCGGCGCGCTGCATTGGCTGCTCGATCTGCGCTAAGAAATGCTTCACTGGCGCCATTAGCATGCGCATCCGCAGCGCTGAGGAACTGTCTGTTCTGAAAGAATAATAGGAGACAAACCATGACCATTCGTTTCGAGAACGGGATTGTCGCCACGCTTGGAGAAAAGAACCGCGTCCTGTGGAACGCGACGGTTGTCACTGACGATGAATTGGTCGCCGCTGTGGGTGATTCACCCGAAATGAAGCGTCGTTTCCCGGAGGCTGAATCTGTCGACTGCTCTGGGCAGATCATCCTTCCAGGTTTCATCTGCACTCACCACCATTTCTATTCGACCATGGCGCGCGGCATGTCCATCCCCGGGGAATCGGCGGCCAACTTCGTACAGATACTCGAGCGGCTATGGTGGAAAGTGGACCGGGCGCTGGCTGCGGAGGATATTCTACTTTCCGCGCAAATTCCCCTGGTCGACTGCATCCGCAACGGAACGACGACCGTTATTGACCACCACGCATCTCCGTCCATGCGGGATGGTTCGCTCGACCTTATCGAAAAAGCCGTCCGACAGGCAGGCATCCGCGCCTCTTTATGCTACGAGGTCTCTGACCGTAATACTCCCGGCGGTGGCGTGGCAGAAAACCAGCGCTTCATCAATAAGGTTGGGAAAGGCGACGGCCAGATCGCGGCCATGATGGGCTTGCACGCCTCATTCACCCTGTCTGACGCAACCCTCGAACAGTGCGTCGGTATAGCCAGGGATGCCGGTGTTGGCTGCCACATCCATGTTGCAGAGGATGCCGCCGACCGTGAGGATGCGCTCGTCAAATACAACCTACCCACAGTTAAGCGTTTGGATAAGAAGGGGCTGACCGGGGAAAAGTCCATTTTCGTCCATTGCGTTCACATCGATGAATCCGAGATGGACATCCTCGCTGCGACAAATACCTCTGTTGTCCACAACCCCGAATCGAACATGAATAACGCTGTTGGGGTCACACCAATGCTCAAACTACTTAAGAAAGGTGTTCTGGTGGGCCTCGGCACAGACGGCATGGGCTCGGACATGCTCGCCCAGATGCGCTGTGCCTATCTGATCCATCGTTTGGTGAACCATGACCCGCGCGTTGCATTCTTAGAAGCACCGCAATTGCTCCTGCAGAATAACGCCCAGATTGCCGAGCGCCAGTTTGGTCTACGGTTGGGAGAGATTACCGAAGGCCATCCTGCCGACCTGGCCATCCTCGACTACCAACCTCCCACTCCTCTCTGCGAGGCCAACTTCCTAGGGCATCTCATCTTCGGCCTGGTGGATGCGACGGTTGACACTACGGTCTGTAAAGGTAAGATCCTGATGAAAGGCAAGAAAATCCTGAGCATGGACGAAGAAAGACTCACCGCTCGCTCGCGTGAACTTGCCACGCAGATGTGGCAGAGACTGCAGGAACTGTAGAATTCGCATAACGGGCTCTCATGCCAGTCAATTTGAGGCGTGGGAGCTGTATTTACAATATTTATTGGTTTAAGGAGTTACGAACGATGGAACGTGTTGCACTGTATTTACAAGATTCGCATGATCTACGAGACGGTTTGGATTGCGTACGCTACGCCGAAAGCCGGGGGTTCGAAACTGTCTGGCAGGCTGAGTCGCGGCTGGTCCGTGATGCCATCGTCCCAATGGCCGCCTACGCCGCTGTGACCGAACGGATCAAGGTCGGCTCGGCGGTCATCAACAATTGGACGCGCAACATCGGCCTGTTGGCTGCCACTTTCCTGACCCTGGACGATTTGGCTCCGGACCGCATCATCTGCGGTATCGGCGCTTGGTGGGATCCACTTGCTAAAAACGTCGGTATCGACCGCCGGAAACCCCTGACAGCGATGCATGAGACCGTAACGGTTCTGCGCCGCCTTCTTAACATGGAACGCGTCACATTCGATGGTGAGTTCATACATGTCAACGGGATCGAACTGGATGTGGTTCATGGCCGCCGGGAACCCCGCCATGTCCCCCTCATGATCGGCGCAACCGGCGACCAAATGCTGGAATTGGCTGGTGAGATTGCCGACGGGGTGGTGATGAACTATTGCGTTCCTCCGGAACACAACGACCACGCCCTCGAACACTTGGAAAAAGGCGCTCAGAAGTCAGGGCGTAAACTGGAAGATCTCGAACGACCGCAATTGATAGTCTGCTCGGTGGATCACGACCACGACACGGCGATCGAAGCCAGCAAAATGCTGCTCTGCCAATATCTTGCCCAGCAGCCGCATATTGCCAAAGAGAGTGGCGTCTCTCAGGAAGTGATGGCAGATATTCAAGCCACCCTCGGCTGGCCGGCCACCAAAGAACAGATCAACAAAGCCAAGCACTTTGTTCCAGATGATCTGGTCAACCGCATCACCGCTTCCGGGACGCCGGACGAGGCGCACGCCAAAGTTCAGGAGTACATCAAGCACGGTGCAACTTGCCCCATTCTCTACTCAGCAGGGGGAAACATGAAACTGTTAATTGATACATTCACTCCCGGAACCTGAACCACAGGTTATAATCGATTAAAATATTTAAGGCTGACCCGTGTCTCGAACAGGATGATACCATGGTAAATAATCCGAATGGAAAGAACGAAAATACCCCCGCAACTCAATTACGCCTGGAATACGAACATCAGAATTTACTCTTTGACACGCAACTACCCATTATCCAACGTTTCCTTGAAGCACAGGCGCACCAGATCGCCGATGCCTATGTAGAGCGGACGCAGCGCGTCCACTTCACTCTCCCGGATCGGGTCATAGCCTCAAAAGGCACTGAGCCCATCCCTGTTCAACAGGCAGTTCGTGATCAACATGTTGGCGGTCTCTCTGACAAGCTGGTCCGTCGTGATGTCCATGATACATTACGTCAGCGGCTAACTGAATTGGAACAATCCAGCGAACAGGCAATTGTTATCGCTGCAAGTTTGATCCGCTTTGCTTCGGCAACTCACATGATCCGCAATATGCTCCCATCTGGCAGAATTGTCTCCTATAAGGCGGCTGAGGATGATGACATTCCATCCATACCGGTCAGCGAAAGGATCGAACCCGAATCCGCAATTACCGCCTCCACAGATGCAATCGCGGAAGAAGGGAATGCTGAGGAGGGACGCGGTAGTCTCCAGGTCCCTTATGTACCGGCAGCGCGGCGCTTTTACCTGCCGCAGTGGGTGGCATTCGGCGATAAAGGCGAGATGTTGGTCAATACCACCAAGGAGGCTGAGGCTCACATCGCCTCGATGCAGCATTTTTTAACTGTCCTCTTTGCGGCCCGATCATTGGCGCCTTACATGGTCGCTGACGAAGAGTTTGAAAAGAAACGCTATGGAATGCTCGGGCAACTGGTCAACCAGGGACGAGCTCTGGCGAATCATCTTTCCAACGAGATTATTAGCCTCATCAAAAAGCGGGCTGCCGAGCAGAGTCTCAACCGTGGGTTGAGCCTGCGACTGCCATACTTTGATGACCAGGATCTCCGCATCGAGACTCACGACTTTGTCGTCATCCCTGCCGGTAGGATCATGTTTGTCCCGGCTTTTGTGGTGCGCGCAGCCCTTGACGAACAGGCCAAGATTGCCCAGGATACGCGCTTCAGTCCGTCAACACGCAGACACTTGATGGCCGAACTCCAGACACTGGGGATGGCTTTTGAATCCAGTGATAACTAAGTACATCAATGTAAAATAGAGGAATATGCTATTTTCAATTGCTTTATTGATTGTGATCGTTTTTCTCGCCTATAAAGTCGCTCCGTTTGAGCTGTTTGGTGTACACCGCTCGGTACGCTATGGGCCGTTGCTGGTCAAAGCTGGTGATTACGATCACGCTGTCCATTCGGACCATCCGGAAGCGCCATCCTTACTAGCCCAGTATCTGCAAACCAAGCCAAAACAAAAACTAAAAGCCGGTAGTACGCCCAAAGAAACCGCTCCCGGCGACGAAGAAGGCAAAGAAGAATAAACTCCACGGGAGACGAGCGCCGGAAGTTCGTCTCCCGTTTCTTACCTATGAGCTCTGCACCGATCCACAACCTGCGCGTCCCGGAAGTATTTCAATCCCTGGAGACTTCCTCAAACGGCCTGCTCACCGCCGAAGCAGAGTCGCGCCGGTCGCTATATGGGGATAATGTACTTTCTGAACAGGCACGCGAGTCTAGATGGCATAGATTTGTTCATCAAGTCCGCCACCCTTTTATCATATTGATGATCCTGGCAGTATTGATCAGTTTCTGGCAAAAGGATTGGACGCTGACTTTAGTCATCCTACTGCTGACGATCACCAATAGTGTTTTTTCCTACTGGCGCGAGTACCGTGCCGAACAAGCCATCGAAAAGTTGCGTCACCTGCTTCCCACTTATGCGCACGTTACCCGAAATGGAACGGAGACCCATATTCCCGCCAGCGAGGTCGTTCCAGGTGATGTGTTGATACTGGCCGAAGGCGATAACATTGCCGCCGATGCTCGCGTCATCGAAGAGTATGGATTGCGGGTTAATAATGCTTCCCTGACCGGTGAGGCGATCGCAGCTCGCAAAACAGCCGAAGCCTCCATTCTTCCGAATATCAGCGAGCTGGAACGCCCCAACTTAATTTTCGCTGGAACATCGGTAGCCTCCGGCACTGGCAAGGCCATCGTCTACGCTACTGGCATGTTAACCCAGTTCGGTCGCATCGCTCACCTGACCCAGACTGTTCAGGAAGAGCCATCCAGGTTTCAGAAGGAACTCGAACGTCTTGGAAAAATCCTTACCTGGGTGGCAGTGGTGATCGGCGGAATCGTCTGGGCGCTTGCCAATTACGAGCCGAATGTCAGCAGCCGCTACGCCAATCCTCTGCTGCTTGCCTTGGGAACCATCGTTGCTCTGACGCCCGAAGGCTTGCCGGCCACGCTGACCCTTTCGCTGGCGATTGCCGTGCAACGATTGGCCGGACGTGGCGTATTGGCCAAACGACTGAACGTTGTCGAGACTCTCGGTAATGTCTCGGTCATCTGTACCGATAAAAGCGGTACGCTGACTCAGAACCAGATGACCGTCCGAGAAGTCTGGGTGGCGCACCACAGGCTGCAGGTCTCGGGAGTGGGTTACGAGCCAAAAGGTCAATTCACGCCCTCGCCGGTAGATAGCCCCGTCGAAAAAGACCTGCTTGCCTTGCTGGAAGCGGCTCTGTCCTGCAACAATGCCCGTGTCAATCCCCCGACGCCGGAACGTCCCACCTGGACCAGCTTGGGCGACCAGACCGAAGCAGCGATCAAGGTGGCCGCCTTGAAATATCATCTGAATGAAGACGTAGTTTCCATGCTCTTGCCTCGCATCCACGAAATCCCGTTTGATGCCCGCCGAAAGCGTATGACTACCATTCACCGCGAGGTTGGCCGGGAAATTGCTTTGTCGAAAGGCGCTCCACGCGAAGTATTGCAACTCTGCTCCCACATCCAGGTTGGCGGGATGATTCACCCGCTTGACGAGACGGTTCGGACCGAGATCATGGCTGCCAACGACGACTATGCCCGGCGCGCTTTACGTGTTTTGGCATTCGCCCGCCGTGACCTACCTCCCCGTTCCGGCGCGTACACTGCCGAGTCCGTCGAACGCGACTTGACCTTCCTCGGCCTCATGGCCATGATGGACCCGCCACGCCCCGAGGTGGAACAGGCCATTCAGGTTTGCCGTCAGGCCGGTATCCGCATTGTGATGATCACCGGCGACTATGGCCTTACCGCGGAATCGCTGGCCCGGCGCGTCGGCATGGTCACTTCCCCCAATCCGGTTATTATGACTGGCGCAGAACTGGACACGTTAAGCGAGTTGGACTTGCAAGTACTTTTGACCAAAGAGATCATCTTCGCCCGCATGGCCCCTGACCACAAACTTCGGTTGGTTTCAGCTTATCAGGCGTTCGGCGAAGTGGTGGCTGTGACCGGCGACGGTGTCAACGATGCTCCGGCACTGCGCAAAGCCGATGTAGGCATCGCTATGGGTATAATCGGAACAGATGTTGCCAAAGAAGCTGCCGACCTCATCTTGACCAATGACAATTTTGGCTCCATCGTCGCAGCCATCGAAGAAGGGCGGGCTATCTATGACAATATCCGCAAGTTCATCACTTATATTTTTGCCAGCAATATCCCGGAAGTCTTGCCCTTCCTGCTGGCCGGAGCGATTGGCATCCCGCCCGCACTGACCGTTCGACAGATATTGGCAATTGACATGGGTACCGATATTCTCCCCGCACTGGCGTTGGGGAGTGAAGAACCCGAGCCAGGCATTATGAATTATCCCCCCCGTTCTCTCTCCCAGCCATTGCTGGACCGAGGCCTGCTGACGCGCTCCTTTCTCTGGTTGGGGTTGATCGAAGCCGGGTTATGCTACCTGGGTTTCCTGTCTACTTATTTATTCTCTGGCAATGTCAGCCTTCTAAATCTTCCTTTCCTGACCGCCATCCATTGGCCGCATTTAATGGACATATCCGGTGATGTCAATGCAGTTGCCAGCACAGTCTTCCTGGCAGGTGTGGTCACTGTTCAGGTTGGCAACGCCTTCGCCTGCCGGACATCCAAAGCGCACAATACCCAGATGGGTTGGGGCCACAACAAAATTCTCCTGGGCGGAATCGTATTATCGTTGCTCCTTATTGCCGGGCTTGTTTATGTTCAACCCTTGGCTGAGGCGTTTGATAACCAGGTATTCCCCTTCATTTTTTGGCCGGTACTTCTGCTTTATGCCTTGGTCCTTTATACAATGGAATGGCTTCGTAAAGCGATGATCCGTTGGGCAGAAAAGAATCAAGAAAATCATTATTCTGATTCCAATGAAAGGAGGTAGTGAATTATGAAAGTCATTGTCATGGGCTGTGGACGGATTGGCTCGCGGGTCAGCCAATTGCTATCCGAGCAAGGACACGAGGTGACCATCATTGACCACGATTCCAATTCAGATGGGCGGCTCGGCCCCAATTTCAAAGGCAGTATCATTAAAGGCCTTGGTTTTGACCGTAACGTCCTGATACAGGCTGGGATTGAACAGGCAGAGGCATTCGTGTCAGCCAGCCAATCGGATAATGCCAATATCGTGGCGGCGCGCATCGCTCGCAACATCTTCCACGTACCCCGCGTGGTGGCGCGTCTCTATGACCCGCGCCGGGCAGAAATCTATCAGCGCCTGGGACTGACCACCATTTCCTCAACGAACTGGGGAGCGCAACGCATTTTCCAGGTGTTGACTCACCTCGATATTGACGTGTGGGATACCTTCGGGAGCGGGGAGGTTTCCCTTGTCCATGTGGAGCTGCCACCGCAATTGGCCGGGCGAAATGTGATGCAGTTGAACGTACCCGGCGAGATAATGGTTGTCTCGATCACGCGCAACGATCACGCCTTCGTACCTGCTTCCGGAACAGAATTCCATGAAGGTGATCTAATCAATCTGGTCGTCCTTTCGTCGGCGTTGGACCGGTTGGAAGAGTTGTTGGGAATGGAAGGGAGGTAGATATGTTTGTCATAATAGTCGGTGGTGGGAATATCGGCTCACACCTTGCAAAAATGCTTCTGGATGGCGGGCATACCGTAAAAGTTATCGATGAGCGTCCGGCGCCTCTCGAAAACCTCCCAAAAGAACTCCCGGCGGACGTGATTGTCGCCGGAGATGGCAGTTCCCCGCTCACGCTGGAAAATGCCGGTATTCGCAAGGCCAACGTTCTGGCAGCTGTGACCGGGTCGGATGAGACCAATCTGGTTGTCACTTCCCTGGCACGCTTCGAGTTCAACGTCCCCCGCGTCATCGCGCGTGTCAACAATCCGAAAAACGCTTGGCTTTTTAATCAGGAGATGGGTGTGGATGTAGCCCTTAATCAGGCTGACATTCTGGCCCGGTTGGTGGCCGAAGAGATGTCTCTGGGCGACATGATGACCCTGCTTAAGTTGCGTAAAGGTGAATTTTCGTTGATTGAAGAGAAAGTCCATCCGCTTTCTCCCAGTGCCAATAGATGCCTGCGGGAAATTGAACTACCCAACGAATCTGTCATCGTCGCCATCATCCGCAAGAACCAGTTGCTCATCCCGCATGGCGATACCGTTCTGCTTCCCGCTGACGAGGTGCTGGCGCTCGTCCACGCTTCGCAATTGAAACAACTCGCCGTCCTGCTCGGCCCAAAGGAGCGTATCTTTCGCGATGGAAAAACAGGCTAACTCCCGCCTCTGTTTTGTGTGCGGCCTTGAAAATCCGGTCGGGTTGCATTTGAGTTTTTACGAGACCGGACCCGGCGAAGTGACCGTAGACTTCACCCCGCCCGAACATTACCAGGGCTACCCGGGCGTCCTGCACGGCGGGATTGTCGCCTCCATCCTCGATGAAACGGCTGGCCGGGCCCATATGGGTGCTTTCCCGCCCCGCTTCATGTTCACAGCCAGACTGGAAGTGAAATACCGGAAGAACATCCCTATCGGGAAGCCACTGAAGATCATTGGTAGGGCTGGCAAGGACCGCGGTCGCATGGCTAAGGGCTGGAGTGGCATCTACAATCAGGAAGGCGAATTGCTGGCCGAAGCCAATGCCCTGCTGGTGGATGTGCCCAACCCTCCAAACCCGTCTGAATTGGAAGAAACGGGTTGGAAGGTGGTTCCCGATTAACCCGCCGGCCTGGTTTCGTACAGAAACCAGGTCTTTTTTTTCACAGGGTTCTGCGTAAATATTCTAACCCAAATCATCGTTTTCCCATACTTGATTGCCACTTCAGTTCAGAAATTATCCTATAAGCAGGTGTTGTCTGACATCCTCCCCACGCAGATTCCAGAATGGGTATAATAAAGGTACATTCCATCCGGAGAAAAGTGAATGATTACCGCATATCACCGCCCCCAAACCCTCGAAGAAGCATTGAAATTACTGTCTGAACCGAATACACGCCCGCTTGGCGGCGGGACCGTGCTTACACATCTGGGCGATAAATCTTTTGCTGTCGTTGACTTGCAGGCCCTTAGCCTGGGCACCCTCCACAAGTCTGGCAACAATCTCGAAATCGGCGCGACCGTTACGTTGCAGGCTTTGCTGGAATCCCCGCATACACCCATAGCACTGAAATCTGCCCTTAGGCTGGAAACACCGCTCAACCTGCGTAACATGGGGACCGTGGCGGGTACGCTGGTAACCTGTGATGGATGTTCGCCTTTCGCCGCGGTGATGCTGGCATTGGATGGACGTCTGACTGTGTGCGCTGGACAGCCAACGGTCTATAGTATTGGAGATTTCCTCCTTTTACGCCACGACCATCTCCAAAACAAACTCATCACTAAAATCGAAATTCCTCTGCAACCCAGGCTCGCCTTCGAGACCGTCGCCCGCACTCTGGATGATAAGCCCATCGTCTGCGCCGCTCTGGCGCAGTGGCCCTCCGGGCGGACACGCCTGGTCATCGGTGGCTGGGGTAGTTCCCCGTCCGTGGCCCTGGATGGGGCCGAAGCCTCCGGGATCGAAGCTGCCGCCCGCAATGCCGCCCACGACGCCTTCGACCAGTGGGCTTCTGCAGAATATCGTTCCGACGTCGCTGCGGTTCTGGCGAAGCGCTGCCTGGAACGCCTGCATTAATATGCCATGTCAACGCCCGCCTCTGCTCCCCTCTCCCTTCAGGACTATAGTCCCCGAAGCGCAGCGGAGCGGGAGAGGGGCCGGGGGTGAGGTCTCTTAAGATATAATTCCTATGATGTCCACCCTTCCCCTCAACCAGATCCTCCCCGGCGACTGCCTCGAAGTTCTCCCCGGACTCCCCGCCAAATCGGTTGATTTGGTTTTCGCCGACCCGCCCTACAACCTGCAGCTCTCGCAAGGACTCTGGCGGCCCAACCGTACGCGCGTCGCTGCAGTGGAGGATGGTTGGGATAAGTTTGCCAGTTTTGAGGAATACGACCGGTTCACCCGCCTCTGGCTCTCCACCTGCAAGCGCGTCCTGAAAGAGACTGGCACGCTCTGGGTCATCGGGACCTATCACAACATTTACCGTGTCGGCGCAATTTTACAGGAACTGGGCTTCTGGATTCTGAATGATGTCGTCTGGCTCAAGTCCAACCCGATGCCCAACTTCCACGGCGTGCGGTTCACCAACGCCCACGAGACTCTCATCTGGGCCCAGAAGACCAGAGGCGCGAAATATACCTTCAACCATCATGCCATGAAATCGCTTAATGATGACCTGCAAATGCGCTCCGATTGGACTCTGCCACTCTGCACCGGCAGGGAACGCTTGCGCGCAGACGGCGCAAAGGTCCATTCCACGCAGAAGCCGGAAGCCCTGCTTTACCGCGTCCTGCTCTCTTCCACCAACCCCGGGGATGTGGTACTCGATCCCTTCTTCGGCTCCGGGACGACCGGCGCGGTTGCCAAGAAGCTGGGACGGCATTTCATCGGCATTGAACGCGACGAAGGCTACATTAAGATCGCCCAGAAACGCATCGCTGCGGTCGAACCCGCCTCCGAGTCAGCGGTTAACCTGCCGGAACTGCGCCGCCGACCCCGGGTCCCGTTTGGGAACCTGCTGGAGGCTGGTCTGCTCCAGCCGGGCCAGAGTCTGTATTTCGTTAAAAACGAGACCGTCACCGCCACAATTCTGGCGAACGGACAACTCCAATACGGTAACCTGACCGGTTCCATCCATGCTATCGCCAGATCGTTGCTCGGTGGCGCTCCTGCCAACGGTTGGGAAAGTTGGCTTTACGAAAAGGATGGCCAAAAGCTCGTCATTGATACCTTAAGACAGATCATCCAAACAGAAAAGGTATAGTTGCATGAAACAAAAACGCTCTGCACGCAAGATAAACTGGTTCATCCTCGGTCTCATTGGCTTGGCCTTGCTGGCCGTTGGCGCTTATTTCTGGGGGACCAATCTAATGGACTCGGGCCAGTCCTACCGCTCCCCGCTGGCGAATACACCGCCCACGCCGGGTCAGGCCCTGGGCGCGCCCGTCACCCGCCGCCTCGTGGTCGTCTTGGTTGACGCCTTGCGTTACGATACCTCCACCAAATCCACTGTAATGCCCTTCCTGAACGAACTCCGTGCCCAGGGCGCCTCGGCTACCATGCACAGCCAGCCGCCCTCCTTTTCCGCCCCAGGTTGGACGACCATCCTGACCGGCGCCTGGCCGGATATCAACGACAGCCAGCTTTTTAACCCGCCCGATGCGTTCAGCGCCCGCGCCTTTACGCAGGACAACCTCTTCGCCGCCGCCCAGCGCTCCGGGTTGAATACTGCCGTCTCCGGCTACGAGTGGTTCAAAGGAATGCTCGCCAACAGCGGCGTGGATGCCGGTTTCTACACTCCCGGTGATGATAACGCTGCCGATATTGAAGTGGTGGCCGCCGCTTTGCCCTGGCTCACCAGAGACTATCAACTGGTATTAATCCATCTCGACCAGGTGGACTATGCCGGACACTACCAAGGTGGGCCGCGCAGCCCGAACTGGAACGCGGCCGCCACGCGCGCCGACAGTATGCTAAGTGAAATCGTTGCCAAACTGGACTTGACCCAGGATACCGTTCTTGTGATCTCAGATCACGGGCAGATTGACCGTGGCGGTCACGGTGGGCCGGAGCCGATCACCCTGGTCGAGCCGTTTGTGTTGGCCGGAGCCGGGGTTGTCCCCGGCAACTATGGCGACGTGAACATGGTGGATATCGCACCCACGCTTGCTGCCTTGCTTGGGACAAACATCCCGGCCAGCAGTCAGGGTCATGTCCTGACAAATATGCTCACCCTGACCTCCGAACAAGATGGGACAATTCAGGCTGCGCTGAAAGCTCAGCAATCCCAACTATTTACCGCCTATACGAAGGTCATCGGTTCGACAGCCAACGTAGGAGACATTGAAATCGTCTCCGCAACCCAGGCCGCCCTGAGCCAGGCGCGCCTGACCCGCTTGGGGAGCGAACGCATCTGGCGTAACGTTCTGGCTGCCTTTCTGGCCATCCTGCCAGGCTATCTGCTGATCCTTCGCAGGGACAAGAAAGTCCTCTGGTTAGTGGCTGGTGCAGTTCTCTATCTCCTTCTTTTCAACCTGCGCTATGCTGTCGTTGATGGGCTCACCTATTCGCTTGCTTCATTTGATGAAGGTGCTACCTATCTTATCGTCTACCCCGCCACGACCGCCGCAGTCGCTGTTATTCTCGCCTGGCTGGTCCCGATGTTTGGCTCGCGTGCCTTCAAGGCTGGTGCGCACAAGGCTGCCGAAACCGCACTTGGCTACATCTGGTTTACCATCTACCTGCTGGCACTGCCCATCCTGCTCAGCTTCGCCATCAATGGCTTCACCCTTACCTGGACACTGCCCGAGTGGAACACGCTGTTCATCGGGTTGCTCTCTCTTATCCAGTCGATGATTGTTGCCGCGCTTGGATTGCTGTTGGTTGGAGTGTCGGCCGGAATCGGTTGGCTGGCTGGCAGGCGGGCCTGACCCCCACCGGCTTGTTTTATTGTTAAAGATCCCGAAGGAATGTATCCATGAACATCAACCTGACTGTCAACGCCATCCAACATGCTCTTGAAACCACACCGTCCGAGACTTTGTTCGTTGCCTTGCGTCGTCTAGGCTATTACGGCATCAAGTTCGGTGACGAGCAGGGTCTGAGCGGTGCGGACACGGTTTTACTGGACGGGAGACCGGTCAACGCCGGTTCGCTGCTGACCGCCCAGGCCGAGGGCCACAATATCGTTACGATTGAAGGACTGGGAGAGCATCCCGACCAGGGCTGGAAGAAGACCGAGGGCCTGCACCCCCTCCAACTGGCATTTATCGAAAACGGTGCTATCCAATGCGGGTACTGCACGCCTGCGCAAATCCTGGCCGCCAAAGCACTACTGGATAAAAACCCACACCCGACCGAATTCGAAGTCCGGGAAGCCATCTCGGGTGTCTTGTGCCGTTGCACTGGCTATCATAAACCCGTCCAGGCTATCCTGCGTGCTGCCGCGGTCATGCGCGGCGAGGCTGTCGGGCAAATGCAAAAGACGCAACTCCATTCCGTGCAAGGAACGGAATCGTTTCAGCGCGTTGGTAAACCGGACCCGAAAGTGGACGCCATTAAACTCGCCCAGGGCAAACCAGCTTTTACCGCTGACATCGAACTGCGCAACATGTTGCATGCCAAAGTCTTGCACTCTCCCTACGCCCATGCCCGCATCCAAAAGATTGACACGCATAAAGCCAGGGCCCTGCCCGGCGTGGCTGCCGTGCTGACCTGGCAGGATATTCCCCGCGTAGTCTACTCCACCGCCGGACAATCAGACCCGATCCCCGGCCCGTTGGATATGTTCTCGTTGGATAACAAGGTCCGCTTCGTGGGCGATCGGGTCGCCTTTGTTGCCGCCGAAACGCCCGAGATTGCTGAACAGGCCCTCAAACTGATTGACGTGCAATATGAGATCCTGCCAGCGCTTCTAGATCCAGCAAACTCCATGAAACCGGGTACAGTACGCATCCACGACGAACCGGAGTACGTTAATTTCGCCGACTCCAAACCGGAGAAAAACCTGGCGGCCGAAATCAGGATTGATATTGGTGACGTTGAAAAAGGCTTCGCCGAAGCAGACGAAATTTTCGAGGCCGAGTATGCCGTTCCCAAGGTACAGCAGGCACATATCGAGCCGCACGTGACGGTAACATATTGGGATGAAGACGACCGTCTTGTCATCCGCACCAGTACCCAGGTCCCGTTCCACGTTCGCAGGCAATTGGCACCAGTGCTGGGACTGCCCGTCAAGCGCATCCGCGTCATCAAGCCGCGTATCGGCGGTGGGTTCGGTGGCAAGCAGGAGGTCCTGATCGAGGATGTGGCCGCCCACCTGACCATCTACACGAAACGCCCGGTTATTTATGAATACAGTCGGGAAGAGGAGTTTATAGCCTCTCGCTCGCGCCATCCAATGCGCATCCGTATGAAGACCGGCATCAAGCGGGATGGGACAATGACCGCCAATGAGATGTACATCCTGAGCGACACAGGCGCATACGGTTGCCATGCCCTGACTGTGACCGGTAACACTGGGCAGAAGTCCATGGCGCTGTACGTTGGCGATGGGCAATACCGCAATTCGCCCAACATCCGCTTCTACGCCGATGTGGTCTACACCAATACGCCACCCGCCGGGGCCTTCCGCGGTTACGGTGTGCCGCAGGGTTTCTGGCCTCTGGAACGCCACATGGAAAAGATTGCGCGCGCCCTCGGTTTCGATCCGCTCGATTTCCGTTTGAAGAATGCCATCCGCCCGGGTGAATTCCATCCTTTCAGCACAGCTTGGAACGAAGGTCGCGAACCCCACCCGGAGACAATCCGCACCGTCGGGCTGGAACAATGCGTGCGCCAGGGGAAGACCGCAATTGGCTGGGATGAGAAATATGAGAGTGATGAATGGCATAGTTCGTCAAACGTCGCACGACAAAAATCAAGTACGCTGCTTGATGTTCGACCTTCGACGCGTAAAGGGATTGGTGTTGCGCTGGTGATGCAGGGAACAGCAATACCTTATCTGGACATGGGTGGAGCGTCCATCAAGATGAACGATGACGGCTCGTTCAACCTTCTGGTCGGGGCAACGGACTTGGGTACTGGGTCCGATACCGTACTCGCTCAAATGGCCGCTGAGGTGCTCGGTGTCCCGACCGAGGATATTTTGGTTTACTCGTCCGATACCGACTTTACCCCCTTCGACAAAGGTGCCTACGCCTCTTCGACGACTTACATTTCCGGAACGGCAGTTACCCGCGCCGCGCAGATGGCTGCCGGGCGTATTAAACTGCGTGCCGCGCGATTATTAGGGCTATCTGACGATGAGACTATCCGACTCTCCAACAAACAGGTGATTGCCCAGGATGGCAGAGCGATTCCATTATCTGAAATTGCTTTGGATTCCTTACACCACAGCGAACAGGAACAGATCATGGGCATCGCTTCCTATGTCTCGCCATCCTCCCCGCCGCCTTTCGCGGCCCAATTCGCTGAGGTGACGGTGGATATCGTAACAGGTGCGGTCACTGTGGACAAATTGGTCATGGCTGTGGATGGCGGTGTCATCGTCAACCCGCTAACCGCCTCCGGCCAGATCGAGGGTGGTATGACTCAGGCGCTCGGTTATGCCATCTGCGAGGAGATGGTATACGATGAAAAAGGCCGCGCCCGCGAGCGCGACTTTGGGGACTACCACATCTTCCGCGCCAACGAGATGCCCGAACTGACCTCCATTTTCGTCGAGACCTTCGAGCCGAGTCACCCATTCGGTGTCAAGGCCGTGGCAGAAATACCAATGGATGGAGTCGCACCTGCCGTGGGAAATGCAATATTGGATGCTATTGGTGTGAATATTGACGCGAATCCGATCACGCCGGAAAAAGTCTGGAAAGCATTGAAATCACGTTGAAAATCAGGGGCAACCTTCGTGTCGCCTCTGCTGTATAATAGATGACTTGATGCAACAGAATAAAATAACAATTATTGCCGGACGTCCTGGGGTTTCTGGAAAGGTAAACAATGGATAGAATACCCAATTCTCAACTGATTGATGGGGATCTCCCCTCCCGCCGCGCCGCATGGAAGAATATCATCCCCTTCGCCCAATCTTTCAATGGCTATGCACACTGCGGCTCCGTCAAAAAATGCCGCGATGTCGCCAGGCAGGGTGTTGCCCTGCATAAAACGAACCAGCATCTGACCCAGTCCCTGACCGACCTGCGTACCTGCCTGTTCTTCGAAGCCCGTCGCTGGAAGCATTTGGAGAAAAACCCGAGCAAGGCAGGCCTGGTATATGTGCATGCCCTTGTGGAAGCAATCCGCTTACGAGTGCAAGCGAAAGACCTGACCTAAGAATTTTCGGATGAAAGGTTTCTAGAATTATAAAAATCTAATTAGCATACGATTGATAGACCATGCCCTCAATCTATAATGCCCTCTCCGAACTCGAACAAACCCATCAACCCGCCGCCCTGTGTATTGTGGTCAAAACCAGCGGCTCGACTCCGCGTCACATCACCAGCAAAATGCTGGTCTATCCCGATGGGCATATCCTCGGAACGGTTGGCGGCGGTGAACTGGAAAACCGCGTCCGGAAGGAAGCGCTTGCCTCCCTGCAGGATGGCCAGCCGCGCCTTCTTTCTTATAATATGACCGACCCGTCCCGCGGCGATGCCGGCGTGTGTGGTGGTCAGGTGGAGGTATTTGTGGAACCTATTCTACCAGCCCCAATAGTCGTCGTTCTTGGTGCTGGGCATGTCGGCAAGGCTGTGGCTCACCTCGCCAAATGGCTCGGCTTTCGCGTCGCTCTATCGGACGACCGGCCCGAGTTCTGCACCCGCGAGTCCAACCCGGATGCCGACGAGTTCTATCCCCTCCCGATGGCCGAACTACCCCTTCACCTGAATATCACCCGACAAACTGCTCTCGTCCTGACGACGCGCGGCAACAACATGGATATTGCCGGACTACCCGCCCTGCTCGAAAGTCAGGCTGGTTACATCGGTGTCATTGGCTCGCGCAAACGCTGGATGGAGACAGTGAAAAAGCTCAACGAAATCGGTATTTCCGACGAGCAGCTGAAACGCGTCCACTCCCCCATCGGGTTGGGGATTGGGGCTGAAACACCGGAGGAGATCGCCGTCAGTATCATGGCCGAAGTGCTCATGCTGCGCGGGGGCGGGTCCGGGAAGCAGATGCAGGAACCGCGCTGACCTTCCTGATTCATACCCTTTGTTTCTCGATTGGTGTTGTAATACCACATGACCGATAAAACTTTTCGGGGATGGCGACGTAGATTAAACAGGATAAAATAGCTTGTATCAATAACCTGCTTCGAATATAATGAACTAGTTCATCATAAAGGAGAGACAAAATGGCTCGTATCTTTGATGTTATTGAATATGCAAACGAAATGACGGACGAAATCGTCCATCGCTTCCCGGATAACACCACTGTCGGCGATTACCGTATAGGCTCGAACGTAATCGTACGTGACGGGCAGACAGCGGTCTTCTTCCGCGACGGTCAGGCGCTCGATATGTTCGGTCCCGGACGCCACGTCATCGCCACCGCAAACATTCCCAAGCTGATCGATTTCATTGGCAAGGCCTTCAACGACCGCACCCCCTTCCCGTGCGAAGTCTATTTTGTCTCGATGAAGGAATTTGCCAACCGCAAGTGGGGTACACCGCAGCCAATCATCGTGCGCAATCCGGGCATGGGGCTGGGTGTGGCGCTCCTGCAGGGCTTTGGTACCTACAGCTTCCAGGTCAAGGATCCGCAGCAGTTCATCATCCAGATCGTCGGCAAGCAGGCCGCCTTTATGATTGACCAGGTCGAAGAACGCTTGCGCACCATCCTGCTCTCGAAGCTCCAGGATACGCTTGGCGAATGGGCTGCCAAGTACGCCGTCCCCGAAATGATCGGCAAGACGATTGAATTGGGCGGTTACGTCCGCTCGCTTGGCGAAGAGGACTTCAACGCTGTCGGCCTGACGCTCAAATCCTTCTATATCGGCAACCTGAAACCATCTGATAAATCCGCCGAGGAACTGCGGGCGATGGGCATGCTCGACATGGCTACCTACACCCAGTTGCAGGCGGCAGATGCCATGCGTGACGCTGCTTCCAATCCTAGCGGCGGTGCGGGCCTGACGGCCGGCATCGGTGCTGGGATGGGTATCGGTAACCTGATGGGCCAGGCTCTTCAGGGTGGAATGCAGTCTGGCCAACAGCAGCAACAGGCTCCCTCCAGCGGCGCTCCCGCAGGCGGGGCCATGCCCGAAGTGATGACCCCCGGCGAAGCAGCCGGCTTCCTTAAAGTCTCAGAGGAAGACGTATTGGCAGCCATCAACGATGGCAGCCTGAAAGCCAAGAAGCTCGGAAACGCTTATCGCATCAGCAAGGAAGCGCTGGAAGAGTTTTTAAAGAGCTAAAAAAACGTATACGTAAAAGGAGTCCGGCCAAACCGGACTCCTTTTGATTCTGTACCTTCTGACTTGTTTTCTTCGCTTTACTCCAACTCCGCCAGCACGTCTGCTACTGCTTCCAGCACGTCTCCGGCTATTACCGCCGCAGTGCTACCCTGGATTACAGCCGCGGCCAACCCTGCCTGCGCGTGCACCCAGGCCCCAAGCCAGGCCGCCTCGTAGGCCTCCAGGCCCTGGGCGCGCAGACCGGTGATCAGTCCTGCCAGTACATCCCCCGTGCCGGCATGAGCCAGGGCGGAAGTGGCCACCGGGATGGTAGTAGTACGTCCATCCGGGGCGGCGATGACCGTGAACGCACCCTTCAATACAACCACATGTCCCCACTCTGCGGCATACCTGGAGGCAATCGCCAGGCGGTCTTTCTGGATATTCTCGACTGGTAACCCTGTCAACACGGACATCTCGCCAGGGTGCGGTGTCAGGATGGCCGGGGCTGGGAGCAGCTTGAACCAATCAGGCAATTTTGTCAAAAGCTTCAACCCATCAGCATCGAAAACGAACGGGGGCAGTGCGGAAGGCTTATGGTCCGATTTTGATCCGGCGCTCTGAACGAAGCCCATGTGCGCACGAGGGGCCTTCGCAGGCATACCACCCAGCAAGTTCGCAATGAATTCCCCGGTCGTATTATCCAATCCCAAACCTGGACCAACCAAAAGGGCTGTGACGCGTTCGAGATTATCCATCAGTACATCCGCCGCGCCGGAGGCGATGGAACCCATTTCGTGCGGGAGGAGAAGCCAGGTCGCTTCAGGAAAGTGACCTGCCAGGGTGGTGTGTAAAGGTGCAGGGACGGCCAAAGTGACCAAACCGGTGCCGATGCGATAAGCAGCCTTGCCTGCCAGCAAGGCCGCCCCGGAATAATTAACCGACCCGGCCACAACCAGCGCTGTACCGAATGTTCCCTTATGGGCATCAGTTGGACGCTCTGGGAAAATGGATGCGGCCAGCGTTTCATTGGCCACTTCATTGTTTACCGCTTGCCATGATTTAAACTCGTTAAGCGTGCCAATATCAACGACGCATAATTCGCCAATCAAATCAAAAGCCGGGAGTTTGAGCAAGCCTTGTTTAACTGCTGCGAGTGTAACCGTCGCGTCGGCAGTGAGGCATACTTCGGCGACCTCGCCGGTATCACAATCCACACCAGATGGGCAGTCCACGGCGACGATAAAGGGCTGCCATTCAATCGATTCAAGGATGTTTTTAACCGCCCCGAGTACTTTCCCGATATCAGGTTTCAGGGGTAGTTTGAAACCCGTGCCAAGAACACCGTCCAGAACAACATCCGTGGTTTCCAGAAAGGCGGTGAGCTGTTGAAAATCAGAATCCTTTTCAGCCAGATAGATTTCCCCGTCCGCATCTTCCAATCTCTTCACCAGTGGATCGCCACCGGCTTTGCGCTTTATGAGGTAAGCCCGTGCCTTCCAGCCTTTCTCTGCCAGATGCGTCAGTGCAACCAGTGTATCGCCGCCATTGTTACCGGGACCTACAAACCCGAGTACTTGGATGTCTTCCTCGTCATCCTGGGCATATGCTAACTGTAATACTTCGCGGGACAGGTTATGTCCTGCATTTTCCATCATCATCTCGTAGGTCAGGCCATTTGAGTCGGCCTCCTGTTCGATGGAACGCATTTCAGAGACAGATACCAATTTCATACTGGTTCCTCCGTTTAAATAATTTTACCAAGATGTTATTAGAATTTCATTGGAGTTCGCCATTAGGCCTGTAATCCCGTTCCGGTACTAAGATATCACCCCCACAGATCGGTCGCAACATCACCCAGCCCAAGGGATTGTAACTTTTCGCGAGTTGGCTTGCCAGTCTCAGGGTCCCAGCCGCGCGCGACATAATACGCCTCGAGCATTTCAGTAATAGGCGGTACATATCCAGCCGAACCCCCATCTTGATAAGGTTCAAGCAGTGCTTTCGGTAGCCTGTCGTTTTCACGAGTCAGACCCAGGCGGTTATTGATTGCCCTCTTAAGGTTCCAGGCACGCTCGCCGGCGGCGAACAGGTCTTCCACGCCCCAGTCTAGCCCACAGGCAGTGTTGATTAATCTCACGACCGTCTCGACCGATACATTGGCAAAGATGCACATCACCAGCGCATTGAACACGGTCGACCAATCCTGGTGACGGGCCACGTTGGCAGCCTTCTCCGCACCGGCTTGACGATCAAAGAATTCCAGCCCGAGGCCGGGATCGACTTGGCCTATATCCACTTCAAAATACTGGGACTGATTGTGACAGGCTCCGCGCGGCGAAGTAGCATATACAAGCGCCATGCCTGAGAAGGCGCGTGGGTCGTGATAGGCCAATTCCAGACCATTGACTTGAACGGCTTCCTCTTCCGCACCAAAATGTTGGCCAAATCGTTTGGAACCCTGGGCGAGAAATTCACCAATCCCCTGGCGATGAGCGGTCATATGGAGTAACTGCTCAATGGTTTTCACATCGCCCCAACGTAGAACCAAGCCATCGGTATTCTTTTTATTGATGATACCTTTCTCAAAAAGATAAAATGCCAGGCCAAGTGTACCGCCCGCGCTGATGGTATCCATGCCGTAGCGGTCACACAACTCGCCCAGGCGTGTGATCGCAGCCAAATCATCATTCAGCAGGTTCGGGCCGAAACTGACGATCGTTTCATATTCCGGGCCTTTGCGCTTTTCCCCATCCTCCAGCCGTACCACCCTGCCGCATGCAATTACACATGCATGGCAGGCGCTTGTCCCGGCCAGGATGGTTTCGGCCATGGTTGAACCGGAAACCTTCTCTGCGCCAGAAAATATTCCGCTGTGAAAATACTTTTTCGGCATCGCACCCAGATAATCGGCATAATCCACCACGTTGGCTGTCCCCAATTCATGAAACACATGACTAAGATTATCTTCTTTTAGAGCGCGGTTTGCACTTGAGCGCAGAGGAACATACAATTCAGGCCGGGCTAGTGGGATTTTCTTCGTCCCTTTGACGGCAATCGCCTTGAGATTCTTCGAACCGGCAACTGCCCCCAACCCGGTGCGTCCCGCCGCCCTCCCATGATCGCAGTACAGGCCGGCGAACAAAACGCCGTTCTCGCCAGCAGGACCGATCGTCAGGACATGTGCGCCCGGGAGGTCAATTTCATTTTTGATGATGGACTGGGATTCATACGTGTCTTTGCCCCACACTGCCCTTGCGTTCCGAACTTCGAGCCTGCCATCGTTTAGCCAGAGATAGACTGGTTTCTCGGCTTTTCCCGTAATCCACATTCCGTCATAGCCGCAAAAACGCAGCTCTGGACCCCAGAACCCGCCGCAGTTCGACTCCGCCCATAATCCTGTCGCTGGGCTTTTCCCGCAGACCACGAACCGTCCCACGGTCGGGCCAGAGGTTCCGGAAAGGGGTCCATTAAGGAAGAGCAGTGGTGATTCCGGTGAGACAGGGTCAAGGTCCCGCGTCAGAAAAGCATAAAGCAGGCGTGCCGCCAGCGACGCGCCGCCCAGATAGTCACCTTCCCATTCAGCCGGGATGATATACTCCGATATTTCCCCACTGGTCAGGTTGACTTTGAGTATCGGCTGCATGATCAGGAAAGGATTTCGGTGGTGGCTTCACGCGCACACCGGATAAAATCCAGTACCACAGGTACGTTTCGCATGATGTAGGCCATGCTCCCGTGCACCTGCAACTTGCGGGTCATCATGGCCTGCATGGGGTCAAGTTCACCTTTCATGACACGGGATGCGTTGTCATAGGTTGCTGTAAAAACAAACTTTGGCTGGACAGAGGAAAGATCTTTCAGGATTTCCGTTTTACGGCACTTTCCATGCCACAGATCCAGATAATAGAGAAGCTCCTCTGTCAGAGGGCCGCTTGGTTCAAGGACAAAACAAATGTCTCCTTCCCAATTCCTGGCGATTTGTCCATATTTAGCATCACTGTTTAATTTTTCGCTGAGGCCTTCCAGCCATTCTAGGGATGGAAATATTGCAGCCATTCGTTCCTCCTTAATAAGTGATTGGATTATATCAAATTACCCTGCAAAATCGGTCGTACAAATGAGCAATAAACCCGACACTTCATCAGTTTATATAGGGTGGTTTAACGTGGCAATATCTTATGCCTGTTTCTTTTTTGCTTGTCAATTGGCAAATCTGGCTGGTAACGTGAAAAGTGGCGTATAAAACAGAATGAAAATCGAAGAATAACCGGAGCATAAAAGCCGCCAAATGGCGGCTTTTTCTATGCGCTGGGGGGGACTTGAACCCCCACGCCTTGCGGCACATGCCCCTCAAGCATGCCTGTCTGCCAGTTCCAGCACCAGCGCGAGCAAGGACGTATTATAATCACGTTCAACTGCTTGTCAAGCACCATATCCTGAAAAGCCCCGGAGGAATAATGAATCGGATCGTCGTAGATGCGATGGGAAGCGATGACTTTCCCATGCCGGATGTGGTCGGAGCGGTAATGGCCGCCCATGAATATGGCGTGGAAATTATCCTGGTAGGAGATGAAGCGAAAATCAGACCATTGCTGGCCTCTCAAAACCCCGGTAATCTCCCCATCCAGGTTGTCCATGCACCTGAGATACTAACGATGGAAGATAAGGGCATGGCACTCGTTTTAAAGGCACGTCGCCCCAACTCGAAGAACTCAATGGCTGTTGGCATTGACTTGGTCAAGAACGGCCAGGCGGAAGCCTTCGTCACTGCTGGTAATACCGGCGCAGCATCTGTAACCGCTTACTTTCGACTGGGCACCATCCCAGGCGTGGACCGTCCCGGTCTGACGCCCGTTTTCCCCACCGCCACCGGATCCTGCGTTGTGGTCGATGTGGGCGCCAATCCCGACTGCAAGCCCGAAAACCTGCTCCAGTTTGCCATCATGGGCAGCATCTACGCAGAAAAAGTGCGCGGTATAAAAAATCCGAAAATCGGCCTTCTGTCGAACGGTGAGGAAGCTGGGAAGGGCAACGAGTTAATCAAACACACCTATCCTCTATTGAAAGACTCCGGCTTGAACTTCTATGGTAACATCGAAGGCAAGGAACTCATTGGCGGTAAAGTGGATGTAGCCGTGACCGACGGTTTTACCGGTAATATCCTGTTAAAATCGTCTGAGGCGGTTGCCAAACTGCTTATGGACAAGATTAAAGAAGCCATCCAGACCGGCGGTTTGCGCGCTAAACTCGGTGGACTGCTGGTCAAACCTACCCTCAAGGGGATCAAAAAAATGATGGATCCTTCCGAAGAGGGCGCTGCACCCCTGCTGGGTGTGAATGGCCTGGTTTTCATCGGCCACGGCCGCTCAGATCCTATCGCTATAAAGAACGCCGTCCGCGTGGCGAATAATGCGGTCAAAGCCAACGTGCTGGAGTCCATCCGCACGTCCATCGAACAATCTCTCAAGAAATAGAGGAATAAAACATGAAAGTTGTCACTAACACCAAATTGATTAAACGTAACGCCAGGATCGGGCAATATACAAGCGTAGGAGCGCTGGTTATCCTGGGCATCGGCCTGTACATTTCATTCAAAATGCCGGACAAATTTGTTTACTCGCTTGGAGCCTTGCTGCTCGGTTTCTTCATGTCACAAATCGGAATGTATTACGGGAACCGCTGGGGGCGCAGTCCCCGCCCCGACGAAATGATCGATAAAGGCTTGAAAGGGCTGGGGCGTGAGTATACCGTCTATCATTATGCAACGGCTGCCTCCCATCTGCTTGTCGGCCCGGCAGGCGTTTGGACGTTGATGCCCTACCACCAGAGCGGTGTGATCGTCTATGAGAAAAAGCGCTGGAAATCAAGAGGCGGCGGATTTCTCCAGTCCTACCTGCGCCTGTTTGGCCAGGAGAACATGGGCCGTCCGGAAATCGAGTCTGAAACCGAGATCGAGGCAACCAGGCGCTATCTGACCCACATCCTGCCAGAGGGCAGCGAAGTACCACCCATCAAGTCTTTATTGCTGTTCACCAGCCCCAAAGCGGAATTAAAGGTTGAGAATGCTCCCCTACCAGCCATTACTCCTAAAGATCTCAAAGACTTCATGCGTGAAAAAAGTAAGGAAGAACCTATTGGAGACCTGACACTGGACAAACTCCTCAGTGTACTACCAAAACCGGACCGGGAAGAATAACGCCGAAGGAGTATCAGATCTGACGGGTTAAGTAGAAGCCCGTCAGATCTGATTCATGGTACACTTTTTCTATGATCCCTATCGTCGCCTTGGACCTCGAAACCACTGGTCTAGACTCGCAATCAGATGCCATTATCGAAATTGGCGCAGTCCGGTTTGAGGGGAACCGTATCGAAAATGAATTCACAACACTTATTAACCCTGGAAAACACATTCCTGAGTTCATCACCAGTCTGACAGGCATCAGCGACGAGATGGTACGACAGGCGCCGCACATTCGTGAAGTACTGGACGAATTGGCTGCTTTCATCGGAGATGCTCCCATCCTCGGGCATAACATCCAATTCGATCTGTCCTTCCTCAAGAAATTCAAATTATTCGAACTAAATGAGAATATTGACACCTACGAACTGGCCGCGGTACTGATGCCCTCCGCCAGTCGTTACAACCTGGGTGCGCTTGGCCAACAACTCGGCATACCCCTGCCCGCCACCCACCGCGCCCTGGACGATGCCCGTGTCACAGCGGTGGCGTTCCAAATACTTTACGCCCAGGCCCGTGAATTACCTGCCAATGTGTTGGCCGAAATCGTCCGGCATAGTGAACCCATCGAGTGGGATGGGGCCTGGGCTTTTATTCATGCCCTGCAGGAGCAATCGCACGCCAAAATTCAGGCAAAACGCGTTCGCGCCGATCTGGTTGGTCGTCCGGTTTTCGAGGTGGAAGAAGAGAAGCATAAGACACCGCCACTGCAAATTCCCAAGGAACCTGTTCCAATTAATCCGGAAGAAGCAGCCGCCGTTCTGGAACATGGTGGGCCTTTCTCACACTTCTTTGAAAGCTACGAATATCGTCCTGAGCAGGTGGAAATGTTGCGGGCTGTGGCTAATGCTCTATCCTCCGGTCAACACCTGCTGGTCGAGGCCGGCACCGGTGTGGGTAAATCGTTTGCCTACCTTGTCCCAGCGGCGCTGTTCGCATTGCAAAACAATACCCGCGTGGTTATTTCGACCAATACAATCAATCTGCAAGACCAGCTTATCAAAAAGGATATCCCCGACCTATGTGCCGCCCTCGGCCTGGACCTGCGGGCTGCAGTGCTAAAAGGGCGCTCGAATTACCTCTGCCCGCGCCGCCTGGAACTCTTGCGCCATCGCGGTCCCTCCAACGCAGAAGAGATGCGTGTTCTGGCAAAGATACTGGTCTGGATGCTGGATAACACCAGCGGCGACCGGACCGAGATCAATCTTACCGGCCCGACCGAGCGCGACGTATGGGTACATATTTCCGCCGAGGACGACGCATGCACCAGTGAGACCTGCCTGGAACGCACTGGAGGAGCATGCCCATTCTTCCGCGCCAAGCAAGCTTCCCTGAACGCCCATATCCTGATTGTCAACCACGCTTTGTTGCTGACCGATGTAGCCGTCGGCAACCGCGTCCTGCCGGAATATGAACACGTTATCATAGACGAAGGTCACCACCTGGAAGCCGCCACCACCGATGCCCTTTCTTTCCGCCTGACCCAGAATGATATGGAACGTCTGTTCCGTGAAGCCGGCGGCTCCAATTCTGGTATTCTGGGACATTTGATCGCTGCCACGCGCAACCAGATCCGTCCATCCGATTTTGCGATGTTGAGCCAAAAAGTTGAGCGCGCCACCGATTTGATCTATCGCCTGCAGGAACAAACACGTATCTTCTTTGATGCCCTGGCTGAATTTATTGCATACCAGCGCGAAGGTCAACCCACCAGTTCCTACAGCTACCAAGAACGTATCCTGCCTTCCACGCGCACACAGCCCGGTTGGGATACTGTCGAAATTACATGGAGTGCTGCCGCCGAAACCCTCTCCCTACTCATCGCCATCATGAGTGAGATCCAAAAAGGCGCCGCAGAATTATTTTCGGATGGTGTGGAGACGCTGGAAGATGTGATCAGCAATTTAGGTAATCTCTATCGGCGGTTCAATGAGGCCGAGAGCATGGTCGGCTCGATGATTTTCGATCCCGCTGCTGATTACGTTTACTGGGTTGAAGTCAACCCCAACAATAACCGCATGGCTTTGAATGCCGCTCCCATCCGTGTTGGCACGTTGGTGGAAAAATATCTCTGGCATGAAAAGCGCTGCGTCATCCTCACTTCTGCCACGCTGACAACGCACGGCGAATTCGGTTATGTCCGCAACACCCTGTCTGCTGACGAGGCGAATGAATTGGCGCTTGGCTCTCCTTTCGACTACGAGGCCTCGGCATTGCTTTTTATTGCCAACGATATTGCGGAACCGAACGCGCCAGATTACCAGCGCCAGTTGGACCGAACCCTCGTTCAACTCTGCAAAGCCAGCGGCGGGCGTACCTTGGTGCTGTTCACTTCCTATGCACAGTTAAAGCGAACATCGAAAAATATTAACAGCCCCCTCGCGCAAAGCGAGATCACCGTCTACGAACAGGGTGAGGGTGCCTCGCCCAATGCTTTGCTCGAGTCCTTTAAAAGTTCCGAACGAGCCGTTCTGCTTGGAACGCGTTCATTCTGGGAAGGGGTGGACATCCCCGGCGAAGCTCTCTCGGTGCTGGTTATCGTCAAGCTACCTTTCGCTGTACCGTCTGACCCGCTGGTCGCAGCACGCGCTGAAACATTTGAGGATCCCTTCAACGAATATCACCTCCCGGAGGCCATTTTACGCTTTCGACAGGGATTCGGGCGACTCATCCGTACCCAATCTGACCGCGGTGTGGTCGCCATCCTCGATCGGCGTATATTGACCAAAGCCTACGGCAGGATGTTTATCGAGTCCCTGCCGCAATGCACGCTGAAAGTGGGGGCGCTGGCGGAGTTACCGGGCGCTGCGGCAAAATGGCTGGGTATATAATTAGTCTGGAGAAGCGAGTATGGACCAATTAACGTATGAAAAACTTGTGGAAGTTAACGGCCGTTTGGAAGCTGAGATGATCGAGAGCCTGCTCGAGGCCGAGGGCATTGATGTGGAACTTGTCCAGGAATCAATCGGTCATACCATCTACCCGGTCACGGTTGATGGGCTGGGACGCGTCCAGATATTTGTTCCCAAGAACAAGGTTGACGAGGCGCGCGAATGGCTGAAAACTTATCGGGAAGGTACGCAGGAGGAATAAATCATGTCCACGAATGACACGGTCATTTTAGTTACGAGCTACGGTATGGGGAAAGGACCTGAGGAGTTACAACTGATGTTGATTGGCAAATACCTGCAGCTTCTGGGTCAAAGTGAAGATTTCCCCGCAGCCATCTGTTTCTATACAGAAGGTGTCAGAATGGTTATAGACGGTTCGCCGGTATTGGAACAATTGGGTGCCCTGGAAAAGAAAGGCGTCCGGTTGATCGTCTGTTCAACCTGTATAAATTACTTTGGATTGGCAGATAGAGTTAAAACTGGGATCATCGGTGGTATGGCCGACATTCTTGAGGCACAACTTCGTGCCAGGAAAGTTATCACGCTTTAGGCGCGGAAACTCCCCCCAAGTAATATGATAAAAGTACTGGTGGTTGCAGCTACCAGTACTTTTGTTATAAACTATTATTTCTTGCTGTTGAGATAGTACTTATAGCCGTAATAGGCGGCGATGCAGAGAACTGCGACCACGACAAAAATCACCCAGCCCGCAACAAACGCTTGCCCAATCGCACCGAAAGCAGATGCGCCCGCATTGAATAACGGAATCCAGAGGACCGCCATCACGATTGCAAATATCACAACAAAAACGGCAATGGTCCACGTCGCCATTCTCTTAAGCTTCTTCGAATTATCGTTCATGTGAGCCTCCTGATTATAGGTTATAAAAAAGATTTTAGCACCTTTTTGCGATGAAAGTAATTACATTTAGCTTGCTTTTTCAGCACAAACCCAGACATTAAATTTATCAGAACTAATCCTCACATGCATATTCTGGTTCGAAAAGAGTGTGGTAATCTCCTCTACAGGGAGGAAACGGCTACGCATTAATAAATTTTTTTCTCCAATCGTAATCAACTTTACCATAAACTTATGGATATCTGGCTCAATGATGACAATTCTCCCGCCGGGGGCAAGCACTCGCCAGAGTTCGGTGGCTGTTTGGTGCTGGTCAAAAACGTGGTGTAGCGCGTCCACCATAATGATGCGGTCGAAGGCACTGGAAGCGAACGGGAGACGCTCGACCGGGGCACAGGCCGTCGCCAGGCCTTTTTTAGCAGCATAGCATAACATTCCACGCGATAGGTCCGCTACTATTACCTTCCCTACCATACTGCGCAGAGCCTCAGCAACACGCCCAGTTCCGCCTCCAGCATCAAGAAGCAGGCCGTCGGGTGGCAAGGCCAGCAATTCAAGTAACAGTGCAGGGGGGTTAATTTGCGCTGTCTTATTATAAAGGCCGGCAATCAGGCCAAAGTGGTCAAATGGCATATTAGGGTTCAACCGTGATGTAATCTTTTATTCGATCATAAGTTGCTGGACCGATACCCGGCACATTTTGGATGTCCTGGATGAATTGGAATGAGCCATGCTGGAGGCGGTAATCCACGATCGCCTGGGCAGCCGTTGGACCGATGCCCGGCAAGGCGTCCAATTCCGAGGCCGCGGCTGTATTGATATTCACTCTCCCCGCACTGATATGGCTCGTGTCAACAACTCCCGGTACATCAATCTGCTGCCCGTCTACCAGCAAAGCTGCTAAATTGATCCGCTCCGCTTCAGCGCCGGGAGTAAACCCGCCCGCAGCCTGGATCGCAGCTTCCACACGGCTGCCATCCGAGAGAGTATACAGGCCTGGGTTCGCCACTGCCCCACTGATGTAGACCGTAAGTATCCCAGGCGTAGGAGTCGGCAAAATGGATACAGGATCTCCCCGGGGACGTGAGACTGCTAGCCAGATGATACCTGCGGATAACAAGCCAATCAAAACCCCATATGTAATGTATAAGAAGGTTTTCATACTTCCTCCCTCAATCTAAACGCATCACCAGCAACCGGTCGGCCTGCCGGGCTTTAGAGTTAATAATCCGTTCGACAAGACGGATTCTCCGGAAGTAAGGGGGCATTTCTTCGAGTCCTATAGCATGAAATCCGAATATATTGTATAACAACTTCAAGCGGGCGCGACACATTAAGTATAAAGGTCGTTCTGGGTCAAGTTTAAGGAGCGCTTCGATGACTTCCCGCGCCACACCTTGCCCTCGTGCCTGCTCCTGGACTGCGATGGATGCCATCTCCCGTGACCCGTCTGCATGTGGTTTGATTTGACCACAACCAAGCAGGTTACCCTGTGGAGTCACCGCCACCAGGAATCGGTTCCATTGCAGCCCCGTCGGATTGATCTGGACAGTATGAATCAGCGAACGGATCGCTGGAAAATCTCCTTTCGTAGCCGGGCGTATGGAAAAATCAGCCAAGAATACCTGCCGCTAAAACAATTATAAACGAAGTAATAAACCAGTGAATAATTAATGGATATACGAATGATTTTGTTCGCCAGGCCACCCACCCAAATGCAAATCCTCCGAAGATGGTCGAAAGCGTCTCCAATTCTGGTTTACCCATATGAGCCAGCGCAAACGGAACAGCCTGCAGCCAGATCGCTTCCGGTCCAAAGTTGCGGGCGTAACCGAAGAGTAGCCAGCCACGGAAGATGAATTCCCAGCCAAAAAGGTCAAGGAGGGTGCTCCATGGTAATCCGGCCACCATCGGCTTATAGTAATTCTGCAAAGAGGCGTCGCCTTGTACCGCCAACCAAAGGATTGGCGTAACCAATAGGATTGCGCCCACCGTGATTGTAATCCCGGCCTTCCAATCGCCAAAAGTAAAACCATAGTTTTTTGGGCTTTCGCGGAAGATCACCAGGATAAAAAACATGGGGATGATGAAATACAGCAGGGTCCGGTCGAGTACCTTCGGCGAAAGTCTGGTGGCATCCCAGCCAAAAAACCACTTTGTCCACGGTAGTAGCGGGTGGTGATAATAATCCACCAGCAGTACGATCGTGCTGACAGTGGTTAAAATGGCAATTTTCCAATCCAGGTGCAATTTTTCGCCAAATAATTTTCGCATGGATCCTCAATCCGAGGGATAGGCATGATTCTCATTCGTGTCAGAAAGCAAGGCCGGCTTACCAGCATCGCACTATAATTCAATTCCCCAGTTTGTCCGGATAAGCAGAATCGCTGGCAATGCAATTATCAGCATGACCTTCCGGGCTTTCAAAACGGCACAGCGCTGGCGAATGGACAACCTACCTCCGTTAATTGATCAGCGAGGATTGCAATAAACGGGGTTATGGTCAGGTGAAAGTATTCCTCGGCAATGATGAGCAAGTACGGGGTAATCTATTGAAACATATCACCGATCCATTTTTTTCTAATCGTAGGATTGTTTGACCGCCGCCCTGAATCCAGCATGCGCCGCCAACATATCCGGGACTGTGAACTCGATTCGTAAACCATCCAATCGTTTTGCCCCGGGAAGGCGCACCGCTCGATCCGCAGCCTCTGGCTGGCGGAATTCAATTGTTACCTTCACTGGCGTCTTTACGATGAATGGCTGCGGGGCAGTCCCATCCTTAAGGCGTAGAACCGCCCGTTCTGCAGCCTTACTAATCATCAACAAAGTGAGTTTGGGAGACAGGCACTCGGCGGAAAAGTAACCTGTAGCATGTTTGACCACGGCCGTCTCCAACGACCCAAGCAGTTCTACTGCTTGGGCACAAGCCGTCTGATCGCCGGAAATCATCAGTACTGGTGCACCAAAATAACCAGCCATCGCGGCGTTTAGGCCATATTCTCCCACCAGAACTCCGTTCAGCCAGACATTTGCTATCCGTCCGCTGGACCATGTGTGAGCCAGAACCGCGTTTTGGGATCCTCCCCGGGCGTGGTACCCGATGAAAAACACACCCGCTGTTTCCGGGTCCACGCCCTGCATCATGGAGAATGGCGATGCACCCCCGGAATTCAGTCTGGCGCGTGCGTCCAGTTCCTCAACCAGGATGTTGGTTCCGTCACCGTGTCCGTCTGCGACAACGAATTCGTTCGCTCCAGCATCTGCTGCACCGGCAATCGCCGCGTTGACTTCGTCTGTCATGATTCGGCGAAAACGTGCATATTCATTGTGAACTGGATCTGTCTCCTCCCAGCGCGTGACTCCGGAGACCCCTTCCATGTCTGCTGCGATCAGTATTTTCATCTTTGCTCCTAAAGTAATGAATTATTGGAAATTACCGTTATTCTTGGAATCGACCTTTTCCTGGTAATTTTAGATGGCATTCATATAATTGTACTTAGTATATTCGAATCTCTGTAAAAGACAAGCCGAGTAAAGGTTATGCTCAGCCGTGCTATAATTCCTCCCGGTTTGTGACCAAACTCTATCGTCTGTGTTAAAATGTCGCATAATAAATCCCGTTTAACAATAGTTGGCACCAATCACATAGACCTTGGAATTCTCTTGTCGTTTCCAGCGAGGCATGCGGCTTGCCAACAACCATATGTACCCTTGCTATTACTCAATGGCTAGGCCCATAAATGTCTGAGAACCGAAGACCAACTGGAGTAACCTTTCTTGTATTATTCGTCCTTGAATTGGCGCTCTGGAATGGATTGCGCCTGTTACAGGCAATCGTTTTCTGGTCTCTTTTGAAGGAATATCATGCCGAACTGGGACCTTTGTATTCTGCCATCAGTGGCGGAGTCTGGCTTCTTGCCGGGCTGTCCATAGCCTGGGGCTTGTTGCAGGGAAAATCTTGGTCCTGGTTTGTGGCATTTGGAATTGCGGCAGGTTACGGATCCTGGTATTGGGTCGACAGACTGGTAGTACAGACCCCGCGTGCTAACTGGCTATTTTCTCTGGCGCTTACCATTCTGCTTGAAGGCTGTTTCGCCCTCTTCTTATTCAACCCCAAAACGCGTGCGTATTATAAAAAAGAAACGAGCCATGATTAATAAACTCGATTATTACTGGAGACACGAATGAATAGTTCTGAAAGAATCCAAAAGCTGCTTGACCGCAAAGCCAGGACGCGCCTGGGTGGCGGCTCCGAACGGATCGAAGCTCAACACCAGAGGGGTAAACTGACCGCTCGTGAACGCCTAGATCTACTTCTCGATAATGGCTCATTCCATGAGACCGATGCCTTCGTTATTCACCGTTCCCACGATTTTGGTTTGGATGGACAAAAGGTTTCGGGTGACAGTGTAGTGACCGGGTGGGGAACCATTGACGGTCGGCTGGTGTACGTGTATTCGCAGGATTTTACCGTCTTTGGGGGTAGTCTGGGTGAAGTGCATTCTGGAAAAATTTGTAAAGTCTTGGACATGGCAATTAAAAACGGCGCACCAGTCGTTGGGTTGAACGATTCGGGGGGGGCGCGCATTCAAGAAGGCGTGGTGTCGCTAGTTGGATATGCGGATATTTTCCTTCGGAACACATTGGCCTCGGGCGTAGTTCCCCAAATATCGGCCATTCTCGGACCATGTGCTGGTGGTGCGGTCTATTCACCAGCGATGACCGATTTCGTTTTTATGGCACGCGGCACGTCAAACATGTTCGTAACTGGTCCGGATGTGGTTAAGGCCGTTACACATGAGGAAGTGACATTTGAAGAACTGGGAGGCGCCTCTGTCCACTCAGAAAAATCCGGCGTTTGCCACGTGGCTGCCGAAAGCGAAGAAGACGCGTTATACCTCATCCGCAAGCTGCTTTCATACTTGCCTCAAAATAATATGGAAGACCCACCATTCTTGTCAAATGGGGATGACCCCCTGCGAACAGATGATACACTTAATTCCATCATTCCGGACGACCCTGGAAAGCCTTACGATGTTAAAGATGTCATCCGGCACGTGGTTGACAGCGGACAATTCTACGAAATTCATGAAGCCTTCGCTCAGAATATCGTTGTTGGGTTTGCGCGCCTTGGGGGACACTCAGTCGGGATTGTGGCGAACCAGCCGCAAATCCTGGCAGGCGTGCTCGACATTGATGCCAGCGAAAAAGCCGCCCGTTTCGTACGCTTCTGCGATGCGTTCAACATTCCGGTCGTCACCCTGGTGGATGTGCCCGGTTTCATGCCCGGTCCAACCCAGGAACATGGTGGTATCATCCGTTCTGGAGCAAAGCTTCTCTATGCTTACTGTGAAGCAACGGTTCCTAAAGTGACTATCGTTTTACGCAAAGCTTATGGCGGAGCCTACATCGTCATGTCCAGCAAGCACCTGCGTGGAGACATCAACTTGGCCTGGCCAAGCGCTGAAATTGCCGTTATGGGTCCCGATGGAGCAGTCAGTATCGTCTTTCGCAAAGAAATGGAAAAAGCCACTGATCCGGAGCAACGCAAAGTGGACTTGGTGTCTGAGTATCGCGAAAAATTCGCCAATCCCTACGTCGCAGCTGAGCATGGCTATCTGGATGATGTTATCGAACCGAGTGAAACCCGCCCGCGCTTGATTAACGCTCTGGAAATGCTTCAGAACAAACGCGATTCCAACCCCTCCAAGAAACACGGTAATATTCCACTATGACACGCTGCCATTTTGTTGATTATGATATGGTCTTCTATCGGATTGATTGTGCTCAATGCTGACACAGCCATTCTGGCTGGGACTAACAAGTAACTCAGCATCGGAATTATCCTTATAACCACGATTGGATTAACCATGATACATTTCAACCAGCATAACGGTCTCAAAAAACTCCTTTGGAAAAAAACATGAATACTGAACTCAATTCCCGCTTACAAAAGATTTCCGTATTTGTCCAGGCTTATATGAACGCGAGCTACCAGAACCGCTCGGACGAGGACAAAGCCAATCTCGACCGTTACCTTTCCAATGTGGAATATCGTTGGAAACACACGCTGCGCGTGGCGCAATTTGGTAAAGTGATTGCCGAAAACGAGGCCGCGGATGTGGAATTGATTGTCGCCGCCTGTCTACTCCACGATGTCGCCTGGTTTGACACCAACGCTGATAATAGCCGCGAACACGGCCGAATCGGCGCAGAGAAAGCACTTCCTGTTTTGGAAAGTTTGGGATACAACCAGGCACAGATCGAGAATATTTGCTACGCCGTTTCCGCCCACGTAGACGAAGATAATCCTGACACATTGGAAGCGAAAATACTAAGCGATGCTGATAACGTTGATCGTTTCGGTCCTTACCGTATCCTGCAATGGTGCTTCTCTGACATTGAAGATTATGATAAGCTAGCAGCCAAACTCAGCGAGCGCATTCATCGTCTCGAGCATTATCGCGAGAAGAATCCTCTGTTTACGCCCACTGGACAGCAGTTGTTCACTGAACAACTTAGCTTGCAAATCCGCTTCTTCAGCGAATTTGTCGGGGAAAAAGAGTTAAGTGTAATGCCGCGAATTTAGAATGTTCAAGAAAATTCTGATTGCCAACCGTGGTGAGATAGCCGTCCGCATCATACGCGCCTGCCGTGAACTCGGAATCAAGACAGTCGCTGTCTACTCCGAAGCCGACCGGCAGGCGTTGCACGTCCGCTATGCGGACGAAGCCTATTTGCTTGGACCGTCCCTGGCACGCGAGTCTTACCTTCGTGGCGATAAGATTATTGATATTGCCCGCAAGTGCGTGGCAGACGCCATCCATCCCGGGTATGGGTTCCTGGCCGAACGGGCCGACTTCGCTGCTGCTTGCACAGACAGCGGGCTCGTTTTCATCGGTCCAAAAGCCTCTTCCATCGCCGCAATGGGTGACAAGGCTGTCGCCCGTGCCACGGTAGCCAAGGCCGGAGTTACGGTCGTACCAGGGACGGAAGGTGAAGGGTCGCTACGGGACGACGAACTGCTTGCCTTTGCCCCGAAAATTGGTTTCCCGTTGATCATCAAGGCTGTCTCTGGTGGTGGTGGAAAGGGAATGCGGGATGTTCGAAATTTGGATGAAATGCCAGACTTGATTCAATCTGCGCGTCGCGAAGCGGAATCATCTTTCGGTGATGGAAACATCTATTTGGAGAAACTCGTCGAAGGTGCTCGCCACATCGAATTCCAGATCATGGCTGACAAGTTCGGGAATGTCATCCACTTGGGTGAGCGGGAGTGCTCCATCCAACGCCGACACCAAAAACTGATCGAAGAATCCCCATCTCCGTTCCTGGCCGACGACGAGTCTCTTCGCCAACGAATGGGCGCGGTGGCAGTCCAGGCTGCGCGTGCTGTGGATTATGCCAATGCCGGAACAATCGAATTCTTGGTGGATAAAGACCGGAATTTCTATTTCCTTGAAATGAACACTCGCCTGCAAGTAGAGCATCCCGTAACCGAGGCTGTCACCGGCATGGATATCGTCGCCGAACAAATCCGGGTAGCCTTTGGTTGGCAATTGAGTCACAAACAGGAAGACATTCGGTGGCGAGGGGCAGCCATAGATTGTCGCATCAATGCCGAAGACCCTTATAATGGTTTTCTACCATCTTCAGGACGTATCACACTCACGCGACCGCCGGCCGGTCCGGGGGTCCGGATTGATACGGGTGTATATGCCGGTTTTGAGGTCTCGCCCTACTACGACCCTCTTATCTCGAAAATGATTGTCTGGGGCGAGACACGTTCCCAAGCCATCGTCCGCATGCGGCGAGCCCTGGAAGAATACAAAATAGTCGGCGTGCGCACGAACATTCCCTTCCATCAAACTATGATGGATACCTATCCGTTCATCACCGGCAAATATGATACGCGTTTCGTAGAAGAACAATTTTCCATGCTGGATGCAGCTGAGAACCGGGAACTGTATCTGGATATTGCTGCATTGTTGGCAACCCTGGTGGCGCATGAGCAAATGGAACATCGTTCCCAGATATATGGACAGTCCGGGCAAAAACCGACCTGGAAGTGGGCCGTCCGTCGAACAAAACCAAACCTATGAAATATATCGCTGAAGTTGATGGCCTGGAATTCCCGGTAGAAATTCTGGATGAGCACCACATACGCTTTGGAAAAGAAACCCTTGAAGTGGATTTGACAGCTGTCAGCGGACAACCACTCTATTCATTGATCGTGAATGGTGAATCTTTTGAGGGTTATGTTTATCCCGACGAACGGAGCTGGCAGGTTTTATTATTGGGACGTTCTTATTCGGTCAACATCGAAGACGAGCGTGAGAAGCGGTTGCGGACCTCGGATGCTGGTCTCGCCTGCCCGGGTAGGGAGTTCACCCTTAAGGCACCAATGCCTGGTCTAGCAATCGCTGTGCCGGTAACCGAAGGTCAACAAGTGGAAAAAGGACAGATTCTCGTTATTTTGGAATCCATGAAGATGCAAAATGAACTTCGCGCTCCCTATGCAGGAACAGTGGTGCGGTTGCGCGTAAAATCCGGGGAAAGTGTTCAACAGAAGCAGACCTTGCTAAACCTCGTAGCTTCTATCTCCAGCACCCACTAGTTACATTATCATCAGCATATCTGGCTTGTTTACTTTATATGGATTTTTTTATTATCATCCCAGACAACTTCCCGTACCTCCCCCGTTTCGTGAAGCAGCTTCGGCAGCATAGCTTCAAACCGGGTCGCATTGCCGCTGGTAAAAAATCGCAGCGTTCCAGATATTGGGGGTTCCGCCCGCCTCCCTTTCGAATCCAATAGCCGGGATACCTGACGTGCTACTGCCGGTGCCGGGTCAATTACGCACACATCCGGTCCGACAATCTCCTGGATTAAAGGGATGACAAAAGGGTAGTGTGTACAACCCAAAACAATTGTGTCAATTCCCAAGTCCAGCATCGGAAGCAATGCAGATTCGAGTATGGCGCGGGTTTTGCTGCTGTCCAATTCACCGCGCTCGATCTGTTGCACCAGTCCCGGACATGGATTCTGGATTAAGGTCACATTGCCTGCAAAGCGCTCAACGACCGAGGCGTATAGAGCCCCCTGAAAGGTCGCTGGAGTAGCCAGCACCCCGACCACTCCAGTAAGGGTATTCTCCGCTGCTGGTTTGACCGCCGGTTCCATACCAACAAAGGAAAAATCGGGAAATGCCTGGCGCAGAGAACGGAGTGCCGCTGCTGAAGCCGTGTTACATGCCACCACAATCAACTTCGCTCCCAGCCCTAGCAAAAAGCGGGTAATCGCTTTGGAAAACTCCCGCACTTCGTCCAATGGTCGCAGCCCGTATGGCACATGTCCCTGGTCACCGAAATAATAGACGGATTCGTTCGGTAATTGCTGGCGCATGGCTCGCAAAACTGAGAGCCCCCCCACCCCGGAATCAAAAACACCAAGAGGACGTATATCGTCGTTACTGTTCATTGGTAACTATCCGCTGCCACTACAAACGCATGGAATAACCGTCGTGTGGCAAGCTGGTCTGTCAGCCACTCCGGGTGCCATTGGACGGCGATCCCGAATGGGTGGTTTGGTAGTTCAACCCCCTCAACCAGGCCATCCAGAGCATAAGCTGTCGACTTGAGTGCCGCTGAAACATCCTTCGCACCTTGATGGTGCAAGCTGTTCACAGATAAATCCGTCTCGCTCAGAATATTCGCCAGGTATGATCCACCCTCCACCCTAATCTTATGTGCCAGATAAGTGCGTGGAAAATTGGGGGAATAATCGTGTTTCAGAGCGCCAGGAATCTGGTCTTCGATGTGCGTATAGAGCGTTCCGCCTAGCCCCACGTTGATCACTTGAAAACCACGGCAAATTCCCAGAAAAGGTTTTTCATCACGCATAACAGCATCCAAGAGGGCTAATTCGATTGAATCACGCTCTATATCCACGTTGGCTACACGTGGGTGTGGCAAGCCGTTAAACCGGTCCAGGGCAATGTCACCTCCGCCCGTAAACAGGATTCCATCCAGGTGTCCATATAACGCCCAAAGGGCTCCATCTGTTAGGCTGGATGGAATTAACAATGGTGTACCCCCGGCTTGGACAAGTGCATCTACATAAGCACGCAAAAGAGCCACGATCGGAAAACCTTCATCATTTTTCCCATGATAGGTTGTTACGCCAATAATTGGATAGGCCATTTCCTCTCCGTAAAAAATAATACAAAAGGGCGCAGAACACATCTGCACCCTTTTATTGTAAGCGATTTTTGGATTATTCGAATTTCTGCTTGAGGTGAGCCTTCTTGCCCGTAAGTCCACGCAGGAAATACAACTGCGCCCGGCGGACATGCGTGTGCCGGTCTACCACTACCTTGTCAATGCGCGGGGAGAGCATCAGAAAAGTGCGTTCTACACCAATGCCATTGGAGGCTGTGCGTCGGACGGTGAAATTCGCATTATTACCGCCCTTACGCATCCGGATGACCGTGCCTTTGAACTCTTGAATACGTTCGCGATCACCTTCCTTGATGCGAACGTGTACGCTTACTTGATCCCCGGCTTTCAATTCAGGGATATTCGGGTTCTTGGTGGTATTAAAGTTTTGATTCAAATCAATCATTGGTAATCTTCCTTTATAAAAAGTCTATTACTTTTCTGGCGCGGGTCGGGATTATAACATGCGTCCTGAAATGGGACAAGACCAAAATTCGAGTATAATTTCCCGGCTAGCCCCCGTAGCTCAATGGACAGAGTAATGGACTTCGAATCCAGTGGTTCCGAGTTCGAATCTCGGCGGGGGCGCTGCCTAAAGGAGACCAGTTAGTCGGTCTCCTGTGGCTTTTTAAATGATCGACATACCGTGAATATCGCCCCATGCCCCCTGGTAAGATTCTCAATATCGATTCGTCCATGACGATGATTCACTGCCTGTTTGACAACGCCGGCATAAGACCTGTCCACGGTACACCAGAAGCATGACTGGTTTTACCATATGGATTGGCATTCACTATGAGTAATAGAATAAACTACGTCGGTTTCTTGTTTTTCTCAATAAATGCCCGCCGCTGGCTGAGGGGGACAGCCAACGTCGGGCAACTTTATTCTAGCCCATTTGAGATTAAAATTCATTGCCTTTTTCCAAGATATCACAAGAAAAATAGTCACTTTCCTTTACCTATACGTAGTTCATTAAGATCTTGCATACTGCCTCCTGAATGGGAGCCTGCTCTTCTGCATAGAAGTTGCACAGCAGTCTAGACATGCGCTGACAGTTTGTCTGGGCTCAATAGCATGGTTACGAGGCTACCCATACCAAAGCTGAGAATTATGTTGGTTCCATCTATCGGATATAAGGGGCCAGAATCAGTATGTTTTTTTTCATGACTTGTTCCCTCCCCGACATTGTCATTGCACCTATCTTTCCACCGGAGCACAGCATTGATTACCTTGACCGCAATTGGCCGGTGTTGGCCGTAGTAGGCACTGGTTCTTTCATTACTCCTCAGGATTGCTCAGTGGTCAACACCATTCTTCCCCTAATCCAAAATGTCTACCACTGCTCTATAGCTTTTGTTTATCTTCGTCGCGACCTTCGCTTTTCCACACAATTTACCCCGCTGACAACTCAAAAACACCTTATAATAAAGAAAATCCGACTATTATCCGCCTTAGCGGGAAAGAAAGAAAATATAATGCCCGAAGAACAACTCTCTTCACTTTCAAGACATAAAATCGCCATCCTGATTGACGGCGATAACGCCCAAGCCAACCTCTTACCACAGACACTGGTAGAGGCTGGGAAATATGGTCTTGTCACCGTGCGCCGAATCTATGGTGACTGGACTACCTCCAGCATGAATTCCTGGAAAGATGTGCTGAACTTCCACGCTGTACAGCCCATCCAGCAATTCCGTTATACCATCGGCAAGAACGCTACCGATAGCGCCATGATCATAGACGCCATGGATCTACTCCACTCCGGCGTTGTGGATGGCTTCTGCCTGGTCTCCAGTGACAGCGACTACACCCGTCTTGCCACTCGCATCCGAGAAAGCGGTGTATTTGTGATGGGTATTGGTGAGAAAAAAACGCCCAAACCTTTTGTCAACGCCTGTGATGTGTTCGTTTATACATCCAACCTGGTGACCGAACATAAGACTTCCCGTGTTGCCTCCCCGAGACAAACTCAACGGCGTAAAAAGATAGCGGCCCCCATCGCGCCAGCAACCTCTCCAGCACCGATTGCAGCTCCCGCACCCATGCCCGAACCGGATAGTGAAAACGATCCGATGCCGATAATACGCCAGGCCTACGAAATAGCTCAGCAGGAAGACGGCTGGGCGCGCCTCGACCATATGGGTAATGCCTTATACCAACTGGACCCCGGCTTTGACCCGCGTACCTATGGCCACCGTCAGCTCTCGCGGATGATCGCGAGTTACAAGGATTTATTCCAGATGCGCACCCAGGAGATTGACGGCTCGACCTTGTTTTACGTAAAGATGAAGGAATAGCATTCCTGGTAAAACAATTGGGGGTGTTGTATGGAAAACCGATAAGCCGTTGGACGGCGGTCATATATTTCTATTCATTCAATCCAAAGAGCAAAGGATTCAATCCAAAACCATCGTATCAGCCTTTATTCCTTCTTCCCGACCAATTCCTCATACACCACCACAATCTGTTTCGCGATTTTCTTCCAATCATAATTCCGGGCATACTTGGCAGCGTTGCGGCCCATCTGCTGTCGCAGGGACTCGTCACCGAGAATGGCTGTCAGCCGTTCACATAGGGCGTCGTGATCCTCAGCTGGCACAGTGTAACCTGTCACGCCATCCTGCACCAGGAAGGCCAATCCACCCACCTGCGAGGCAATGACCGGTGTTCCGCAGGCCATGGCCTCCAGTGCAACCATGCCAAACGACTCGTAATGCGACGGCATCACCACCACTTCGGCAGCGGAGTAATAATACGGCAGGGTATCCTGTCCACGCTTGCCAAGAAAAGCCACCATTTTGCCCACTGTCAGATCGTCGCACAACTTCTGCAAACGGACCATCTCCTCACTGATCACAGCGGGAGCAGCCTCAGGGTCGCCGCCGATGACAGCCAGTCGTACAGGCTCTTTCAAATTCTTAAGCCGAAGGCAGGCAATCGCCTTGATGAGCGTGGCCACACCCTTGAGTGGCTCGATGCGTCCAACAAACAAAATCATGCGGTCATCCGGGGCAAGGCCGATATATTGACGGGCTTCGTCCGCCGGGATGGGATAGAAATGGCTGGTATCCACGCCGGGCGGTATGATTGTTACTTTGCGGGGTTCAGCGTTGTAGAGCCATTCGAGTTGGGCTTCCTCGGCTGGTGTGGCAGCGATGATGCGGTCAGCGCGGGCGATCACTTGGCGCTCACCATCCAGGCGGTAGGCACCTTCCCGTTCCGTCTCGCTGCGGGCTACGCGGTTCTTCATCTCTCCCAATGTATGGAACATTTGCAGGATTGGTATATATCCCCACAAGTCCGACAACCCACCGGCCGCCATGCCCGACATCCAATAGTGGCTGTGGAGTAGATCATACTTTATCCCCTTTTCCTCGGCGAATTTATGGATGCCGTCCACAAACTGCGGAAGATACCCGGCCAGTTCCAGCTTTGGTAATGGAACCTCAGGCCCGGCTGGCACATGGACGACGCGGTTGCCAAACCCCAGATCGTGTAGAACATGCGGTACATGCTCATCCTGAGAGCGTGTGAACACATCCACGTGGATGTGCATGCGGCCCAATTCCAGAGTCAGGTCGCGCACATACACATTCATCCCGCCGGTGTCCTTGCCACCCAGGGTGGCCAGTGGGCAGGTATGGTAGGAAAGCATGGCTATGTTCACGCCCTGAGTATAACATGGGCAGGATTCTCGCAAACTCCAGTTTCAGGTCATGAGGTGGGAATTTCCAGGCTCTCAGCCTTTGATAAATCCTGATTATATGTGCCCATCACCTTGAAGGGCTTGGGTACCTATAGTATAATCCCGCCGCTAAGGATGCCGCCATAGCTCAGTCGGTAGAGCAGACGTTTCGTAAACGCCAGGTCAAGAGTTCAAATCTCTTTGGCGGCTCAATAAAAAAAACGTCGAAGGTCAAATTTTCAACCTTCGACCTTTGAAGTTTACAGAACTCCTACCATTCAAAAATTTTATCCATCTCCTCCGTGGGGACGTCGAAGACCACATTGTGCGGAGGAACGGGTTCGCGCGTCATCCACTCAGGGAGACGATCATCGGCTTTGGTGAAACCTGCCCCACGATTGAACTCCAGTTCCAATTCGATGGTTTTCTTGCCTAGGGTTTGGAGGAATAATGTGTCCACGCCCCAGCCGTAGCGGGCATTGATGAAATCGCATATGGTTTCCGGTGGAGCGACAGCAAAGCCGAAAGCCGAGAAGATACAAGCACCAAGAGAGTCGTACCCGGCCATGGCAATTTGCTTCTTGAGGGAAAGTTCTACTTGGCCGGCTGGCAGGAGGTGATTGATCTTGTCTCGCACAGTTTGTCCACAGGTGTGATCCGCTCCCTGGGGCGTGGTGGCAAAAGTGACACCCATCCCCTTAATGGCGCGCGGCTCATAGGCAGACATGGCCTGGTTCTTCACCACCGGGACGCGTTCGATGCCAAGGATTTTCCCGGTGAGGCCCGCACCAGAACCAAGGATCCGCCCGAGCGGAGTGTTCCTGCGGATTTCGTTGCACAATTCAATAGCACGCTTACCATCACCCCATTCCATGTAACCGGCTTCAGCAGCCACGCCCAGCGCCGCGCCCAACTCGATTGAGCAGATACCCAGGTCGTTGGCCTGCCAGTTAAGGCGGCCAATCCAGTCGTATTCACGGATGCCCAGGTTGGAGCCCATCAGGCCGACGGTTTCATATTCTATCGGAGAGACGATCGTTTTTCCATCTTCTCCGGCAAAGATATTCGAACAACGGATAATGCAGCCGGGCATACAGGCATGGGTGGTGTTGCCCTCACCGCCGCGCTTCAGGATGAGTTCACGCAAGTTCTCTCCACTGATGTCATCAGCATTCTCAAACGTGCCCAATGAGAAGTTGCGAGTCGGCAGTCCACCCAAACCGTCTGTCAGGTGGACCATCGCCGGGGTTCCATAGTCGCTATAGGTGTGGGTCTGTGGGTGGTCCATCAGGAACTTGTTGTAAATCTTCTGAGTAGCCCGGAAAGCATCCATGTCCAGGATGGGTGGCTTCTGTCCGCCTGTGGCATCAAAAACGATTGCTTTCAGGCCCTTCGAGCCCATCAGCGCGCCCAGCCCACCGCGTGCATTTATGCGCGAAGGAGTGCCATCCTTGTCCAGGTTAAGTATGCCTGCCGAGACGAGTTTTTGTTCCCCTGCTGGTCCGATAATGGAAATGGCGACCTTTTTCCCGTAGCGGTTCTTCAGGACTTCTGCGGTGTCGTACACACCCAGATCCGCCAGGTCATCAGCCGGGTCGAAGCGCACTCCTTCCATGCTCAGGTGCATCACCGACCATCCAGGTTTGGCAGGCCAGTCTTCAATAATGAGGGCTTTGATGCCCATGGATGCAATTTGCAGGCTGGTCGTCCCGCCAGAATTGGACTCTTTTACGCCCCCCGTCAGTGGGGATTTTCCACCCACCGAGAGTCGGTCTATCGAGGAGAGCATATGCCCGGTCAGCAGGCCGGGGCAGAAAAGCAGTTTATTCTTAGGACCGAGCGGTTCGCATTCCGGTGGGACTTCATCCAATAAGATACGGGCGATCAAGCCGCGACCGCCGAGACGTTCCCAGGATTCCAGAACCGGTTCCAGTTTCAAGGTCCGGGTGCGCACGCTGACGCGCCAGACCCGGGAGTAAAATGACTTTACTTCAGACATATAATCCTCAATCCAACTTTTGTTGGGGACAATCGCCGACGTGAGTATTCCTGTTATCCAAACAACGCCTGCACAGCCTCGCGGAAAACTTTGGTATGGTAATCCACGTCCGCTTCGGTGGTGTCTGCGGCGATAAGTGCCATATTGTGGAAGGGCGTCATGAGGATACCACGATTAAGCGTCCATAGATGCATGGCCCGGTCAAGTTCGCTGTCTACGGCAACATTGGCTTCCCCGCCGTTCCGTGGTGGTGACTGCCGGAACCAGTATTCGACCCGGAAGCCGAGTCGCTTAACAATCCAGGGCAGGTCAAACTCTTTTATTACATCGAGCACACCGGTTTCGTAGCGGTCGGCCAGTTTCTCGCAGCGCTCGTACATGGCGGGGGTCAGGACGTTCTCGAGTGTAGCGCGCATGGCAGAAATGGACAGTGCATTGCCTGCCAGAGTTCCGCCAATTCCGCCTACGTCGGATTGATCCAAATCCAGCTTGGCCCAGAACGCGTCCGCCACTTCCTGCGTGAAGCCGTAGACGCCTGCCGGGATTCCGCCCGCCAGTGGCTTGCCGCAGGTGAGGAAATCGGGTTTGATGCCGTACTTGCCGGTATAACCCCCGGGACCGGTGCAGAGCGTGTGCGTTTCATCAATAATAAGCAAAGTGCCGGTATGGTGGGTGATTTCTCGTAATGCCTCGTGGTAGCCGGGGTCGGGGTGGATGATACCAATGTTGGTCATCACCGGTTCGGCCAGTACGACGGCTACATCCCGGGCAGAGAGGGCTGTATCCAGCGCGGCAACATCGTTGAATTCGATCACCTTGGTTGTCTCGGTAGGATTGACGGGCGGACCCAAGTTGCCAGGTCGTGAACCCGGAGTACCTTCTTCATCCAAAGCGATGAAAGTTTCATCCACCGAACCATGATAGCAGTAATTAAAGACCAGAATTTTGGTCCGCCCAGTGATGTGGCGCGCCATCCGTATGGCAAAGCGGTTGGCATCGGTGGCCGTTAACGTGAATTGCCAGTATTTCAGTCCAAAACGGCGTTGGAGTTCCTCGCCCACCCAGACTGCATCTTCGGTGGGCAGCATCAGGGTGATGCCTTTCTCGGCTTGGGCATGGATGGCCGCCAGGGTGGCATCCGGCGAGTGACCGGTCATCGCCCCGCTATCACCGAGGCAGAAGTCAACGTAGGAACGCCCATCTACATCGCTGAAATGAGCCCCTTTGGCTTCTTTAACGAACACAGGAAAAGTTCCGGCCCAGCGGATCATCCAAAGCATTGGTACGCCGCCCTGCATTGATTGTCGGGCGCGCTTGAAGAGTTCGTATGATTTTGGATGGTCGGCGTGGAACTTCTGTTCCTCCAAGCGTAAAAAGGTTTCGAGTCGGGAGCGATCAAGGGTTGTCATAAAGTTTTACCTCGCTCCAAAGTCACAAGCGTATCATCACTTCGAAAGAAACCTATTTGTTGGTTTCCTTCAGGGCTTCGGCGAAAATACCCAGTGCATCGTTGATTTGTTCTTCGTTCACCACCAACGGCGGGATCCAGCGAATGACATTATCATACGTACCACACGAGAGCAGGAGCAGGCCGCGTTCCTCGCAAGCGTGAATCACAGTCTTGGTGATGGACTTGTCCGCTGGCTTCTCCTTGAATGTAAACTCTGTGCCGATCATCAATCCCAATCCGCGCACGTCGCCAATCAGGGGATATTCCTCCTGGAGTTTGCGTAATCCGGTCGTCAATTGGACCCCGCGCCGGGCCGCGTTACCAGGCATATCTTCGTCCCTCATCGCACGGATGGTGGCCACACCCGCCGCGCAGGCTACTGGGTTACCGCCAAAAGTTCCACCATGCGAACCTGTCTGCCACTTCTTCATTAAATCAAGACGGCTAAACACGCCTGACAGCGGCAAGCCCGAGGCGATGCCTTTTGCAATCGTCATAATATCCGGGGTGACACCGAAGTGTTCCTGGGCAAACCATTTCCCGGTCCGGCCAAAGCCCGACTGTACTTCATCGAAAATAAGCAGGATACCGGTTCTGTCACATAGTTCGCGCAATCCATTCATGAATGCCACAGGTGGGGCAACGTAACCGCCTTCACCCAATTCCGGTTCGATAAGGATGGCGGCAGTTTCAGCGGGGGAAGTTTGCGAAATCAGGAGTTCTTCCAGCGCGCCCAAGCAGTATTCTGTTGTTCGGGCGTCGGTCATGCTCAGTTTATAGGCATACGGATATGGGGAAACAAATACACCTGCCGGCAGCGGCTGGTAACCGGAGCGGTAGATGGTTTTCGATGTAGTAAGAGCCATCGCCCCGGCTGTACGCCCGTGAAAACTGCCCGTAAAAACGATGACATTCGGCTTCCCTGTAGCCGCCCGCGCCAGTTTGACAGCGCCCTCCAGCGCTTCCGCCCCGGAATTACTAAAGAAGAACCCGTCGATGGACGGATGCACAATTTTACGCAATTCTTCAATCAACTGGAGCATCGGTTGGTGGACAACGATATTCACCTGGGCATGTAGGAAAAGCCCGGCCTGCTCTCGTATGGCCTCAACGACCTTTGGATGGCAATGGCCGGTATTGGTTACCCCGATACCAGAGGTAAAGTCGAGATATTTTTTACCATCCACTGCATAGATATAACAACCTTCAGCGCGTTCTGCTTGGATGGGGAAAATGCGCGACCAGACAGGAGACATGTGGGGGAAATTTTCTTCATATAGAGACATAATATTCACCTTTTCAACTGGATTATGAGTTTGAAGATTGCGGAGCATTCACAAAATAAAATTTTGGAAGAAGATTCATATCATCATATCGAAACTCTTTTCAAATAGTTTGCAAAAAACCAACAGGGGGAGCAGCCCCTCCCCGTATTGTTACCTGGGTTTACGCAGGTAAATATTTCGCTGCCCACTCGATGCCAAGTTGCTTAAGCGTCGTCGGGGTCGGGATGCCGTCGTTGGTAAAACCGGCCAGCTTGTAGTATTCGTCAAGAGCGGTATCCATTTCTTCATGTGTAAGAGCCACGCCTACCGATGGCCCAACGCCAACCAATGGCTTGAAGAATTTCTTGGGCAGTTTGTCATCTTTGCGCGCAAATCCTTCGCGAGCATTGAATGTGCGCATCAAGACAATACGGCGATGGCCTAGCTCGATGAGTTCATCCACCGTAATGTCCCAACCGGTAATCGCCCTCACCATTTTGGCAGTATCGTTCGGTCCGTATAGGCACCAAGTCGGACCAAAGACAAACTGGCAGATTGTCAACGAGTCCATCATACTGTAGAAGCACTGGGTCAGATAAGCAAAGCGGACCTTTTCCGGTGTCAAACTGCGGGCCGGTTGGGGTTCGCCCAGACCCATTTCCTTGAGCCGATCCAAATTGAATTGGGCAACACCTTCTTCATAATACGGGTCGTGTTCACTGGACTGATGGTCCGCACCGAAGGGATTGATGGCGTAGATGAGCGCCAGAGACCGTTTGACTTGCGGCATGTGCGCAGGGGACTCTTCGTTTTTACAGGTGATGAGGCACTCCTCCGCGCCATTGCCCCACAATTCGGCAGCACGTGCAGATCCTTCAGCCAGAACAGGGCCGAGTCTGCCAGATTTAGTCACGATCTGCTTTAAGACTTCGATCATGGCCTCGGTGTTACCGAAGCGCAGGTCAATGCCTCCGGTGTCTTCCTTTGTAATAATCCCTTTCTCAAAACATTCCATAGCAAAGGCGATCGTCGCACCGCAAGAGATTGAGTCCACACCATACATATCACAAATCTGGTGGGCGTGAGATACAGCTGCCAGGTCGTCAATGCCACAATACGAGCCAAAAGTGCCCAGGGTCTCGTATTCCGTACCGCCGTAAAGTGGATCCGCAGTATATTTACCTTCCGTGATTTCCACCACGCGCTTGCAGCGGACAATGCAGGCATAACAGGTATCACGTCGTTTCAGGATAGTCTCAGCTAGTTTTTCACCACTGATGGCTTCCGCATGTTCAAATTGTCCTTCGCTGTAGTTACGGGTAGGAAGTGTGCCAAGCATATTTTGAAACATAACCACGCCCGCCGTGCCTAAAGCGCCAACGCTCATATCCGGGTTGGTTGTCATACTCGGAGGACCAGCGCGGTTTAACTCTGTCAGGGCTTTTTGGTCGGCGACGGAAGGTTTTGCTTTCCCACGCACAACGATTGCCTTTAGATTCTTACTTGCCATCACCAGCCCCATGCCAGTCCGCCCGTTCATACGGTTCGACATATTAACGATGCCTGAGAAGCGCACACCAATTTCCGCCCCAGGTCCGACCTGCATTACCTGGGCTTTCAGATCGCCGACTTCCTGCTTGAGCAGCGCGTCCACTTCACCAGTGACTTTTCCAGTAAGGTGGGAGGCATCGTTCAGTTTTGCTTCCCCGTTGATGATGGTCAGGTAAACCCACTTGGGGCTTTTGCCACGGAAAACAACTCCATCGTAACCGGCGAACTTAAACTCCGCCGGGAAGAATCCGCCTGCCTGCGAGTCGCCTATCGCGCCGCTCATCGGCGATTTGGCATTCACATTGATACGGCTCTGTCCGGAAATACTCGCGCCCGTAACAACGCTGTCGAATACCGTAAGCATATTTTCGGGTCCGAGCGGATCCGCTCCTTTTGGCACTTCGCGCAGGATGTAATACAATGCCATGGCCGATCCACCCATGTACTTGCGATAGAAGGATTCGGTCGGTGTCTCCACCTCCATCTTGCCAGTGGACAGGTCGACATGCAGGATTTTTCCATGATATCCGTATGGCATGGTAGCCTCCTTGGCCAGGGAAAAATAAACTGGCCGCTAAAAGTGGAAGAGTATTCGACTGCATCGATCCTACAGGGCAGGGGTGCCCTGCAGGATCCCGATTTTCGAACTAACTACATTTCCTTGAGGCCGTATGGGAAACCATAATCGGCCATCTTATTCATGAAGGGCAGCGGATCAAACGCCTCCGGCCCCAAGACGCCTTTCCCTTTCCACTCGCCATGTTCCAGCAGGTCCCAGCCAATAACCGCGTTGAACGCTGTCTGGGCCACGACCGCCTGGCAGCCAAACTTCTGCATACACTCTGTATTATCAGCCACCTGGTACAGGTAAACCTGGCGGGGTTTGCCATCTTTCTTACCCATGATCCAGGTCCCGGCGCTGGTCTTTCCGAACATGCGGTCCCCCAGGTGGGCCGGATCAGGCAGACAAGCCGCCACCACATCGCGAGGTGCGACCTGGACCCCTTTCACCTTGATAGGCTCCTTATTGTCCAGCCCAAGCATATGCAGGGTCTTCAGGACGCCGATGAACTTGTTGCCCAGTCCGTATTTGAAGGTGACTCGCTTCGTTTTGACCCAGCGCGGGATGAGCAAGACTTCTTCGTGCTCAACATTGACAACCTCCACCTTGCCGATCCCTTCGGGGAACTCGAACATCTCCGGCTCAGAAAAAGGAGGCGTGGTGAACCAGCCCTTTGCTTTCTCCCAAATCACAGGGGGGTTCAAACATTCCTCGATCGTGGTCCAGATCGAGAAGTTCGGTGCGAACTCATAGCCTCTGACCTCGATGTTGGCACCGTCCCGAATGCCGATCTCCTCGATCTCATCAAAGAGGTGATCCTGGGCGTATCGGGCAAAGATGTCCGCCATGCCGGGTTCCACTCCCAGACCCACCAGACACAGGATGCCCTTCGCCTCCCACTCCATTGCGCGTTCGAACTGGTAATCCCCCAGCTTGACACCACACTTCTCGAAGGGTTTCTCGAGGTGAGGCGTCGAGAGGGTCATGGCCATGTCCATGTAATTGCAACTAACCTGGTAGGCTGCCTCGAAGATCGGGACATTGAAGCTCGGGTCGCAGGCGTTCATGATCAGGTCCACATTGTATTTCTTCGCCAGCTTTTCGATCAGTTCCTGTTTGCTGGCATCAACAAACTCAACCGGGAATCGTTTGGAATCCCCCAGCTTTGCCTGGACCTCCTTGGCGCGCTCCAGATTGTAATCCGCCAAGACAATCTGCTCGACCCACTCGCGCGGTTCGGCAATACGCGCGATTGCTTCCCCAACCCCTCCCACACCGACGAGTAGTACTTTCATAATGCCTCTCCTTGTTTACATAGTCTTATTTCAATGACGCTTGATCAATTCATCCATAAGATCGGAATCGTGCTTATGGAACCCGCACGCGAGGCGTCTATGATTATTTTCGTTTTCAACCGGGTTTGACCGGTCTGACTGCAGCTCGTGGTTGCGGTCAGGCCGGTTCCGGAGATTGATCTGATGCGTTTAATGCGCCTTAAAGTCTGTCCACAGGCTATCGTACAGAGTGGTTGCATTCCCAACATCAACAATTGGCTTGGCATTCGCCAGGAAAGCCTCGGAGGGATTCGTTCCCGAAAAGGCCATGTATGATGCATAGAACGTCGGATCGGCGGTTTTCATATAGTTAATCGCCGCGGTGTTCGGGTTGGAATATGGGAATTCCTCGGAGATCAGGATGCTCTGCGCCGGGTCCAGGATAAAATTGAGGAACTTCAGAGCGGCATCCTTGTGGGGAGCGCCTTTCGGGATCGCCAGAGTGTCGATCCAAATCCCACAGCCCTCGGTCGGGCAGATATACATCACGTTTGGGTCTGAGGCAAAAGCCAGGGAGGCATTCCCGTTGTAGACCAGCCCCGCCCAAGCTTCCCCACTGATGATCGAAGTTTCCGGAGTATCGCTGTCGAACTTAAGGATGTTCGGTTTCAAGGCAATCAGTTTTTGCTCGGCCTGCTGGAGCTGGTTGGTATCGGTCGAATTGCGGTCGTACCCCAATACCTGCAGCGCCATACCAATGACCTCGCGCTCGTCGTCGAGCATGACAAGCCGACCCTTAAACCTGGTGTCCCACAGGTCGGTGTAGCTCTTCGGTTCGAAGGGTACTGTTGTTTTATCATAAACCAGAGCGGTCGTTCCCCATTGATATGCGATCGTGTATTGATTATTTGGGTCATAATCCCGACTGGTGAAGCGCTTGTCCAGATTGCTGAAATTGGGAATCTGGCTCATTTCCAGGGGATCGAGCATGCCCTGCTTGATCATGATCGCGTCCGTGTAGTCGCTCGGAATGACCACATCATACCCGGAGGCTCCAGCCTGCAGTTTGGCCAGCATCTCTTCGTTGGAGGAATAGGTATCGTAATTCACCTTGATCCCGTATTTTGCACTGAAATTATCCAACAACTGCTGGGGAATGTAGTCCGACCAGCCGTACAGGTTCAAAACTTTGGAACTTGACTGCGATGCGCCACAGGCCGGTAAAATTATCACCAGCAGGGCTACTAGGATCATCAACCGATAGAGTTTCATATCTTCTTCTCCTTTCGAATTTGGCTTTATGCCCTGCGGCTCTGGGCAATCTGACCAATGGCTAAGATTGCAAACACGATCAACACCCACAGAGCCGACAGCGCATTGATCTCCGGGGTGACCACGAACCGCACCATCGAATATACCCTCAAGGGCAGGGTAGTCGAGCCAGGGCCAGCTGTGAAATAGGTGATGACATAATCGTCGAGTGACAGCGTTAAGGCAAGCATCGCCCCGGACAGGACCCCAGGCATGATCGTCGGGAGGGTCACCCGCCAGAATGTCGTCAGCTCATTGGCTCCCAAATCCATGGCGGCCTCGTCAATGGCGTTATCGTAGCCATGTAAGCGTGCCCGTACGACCAGGGCTACGAAGGGTATGTCGAAAGCGATGTGGGACAGCGTGATGGTTACCAGCCCCAGTGTAAAGTGGATCAGGACAAAAAACACCAGCAGGGAAATGCCCATGACAACTTCCGGGATGACAATCGGAATGTACATCAAGGTCTCAGAGGTGCTGTACAGGGGGAAGTGGTAACGTTGCATGGCCAGGGCCGCTATTGTCCCAATCACGGTGGAGACCAGGGTCGCTATCGCAGCGATCATCAATGTATTCCTAGTGGCCAGCAAGATTTGCTGATCCTGGAACAGGACCTTGTACCACCCCAAGGTAAATCCTTCCCAATGGATATTCAGCTTCTGTGAATTGAACGAGAAGATGATCAGCACCAGGATTGGGACATAAATGAACAGGTACGCAAAGAAAGTATAGACGCGCAACCAAAGCGCCGGTTTTTTTTCACTCATATCAGCAGTTCCTCGCCGAAACCGGCCTTACGAGTATAGTACAGGGTGAATACCATCGTCAGGAGCATCAAGACCATCGAGGCGGCTGCGCCGAAGGGCCAGTCACGCGCGGTCAGGAACTGGTTTTGAATGACATTACCAATCAGGATCGTCTTGGCGCCCCCCAGCAGATTCGAGACCACGAACATGCCCATGGCCGGGATGAAGGTCAGGATCGTCCCTGCGATCATTCCCGGAACGCTCAAAGGCAGGGTGACCCGCAGGAAGGCTCTCCAGGGCGGCGCACCCAGGTCGGCCGCGGCTTCCAACAGGGAATTTTCGACCTTTTCCAACGAGGTGTAAAGCGGCAGCACCATAAACGGCAGGAATTCGTAAACCATGCCGATCATCACGGCTGTTGGCGTATAAAGAATATTTAAGGGACCCTTGGTAATATGCAATCCCATCAGAATCGAATCCAGGAACCCACCCGAGCGCAGGATCATCATCCAGGCATAGATCCGGATGATGAAGTTCGTCCAGAACGGCAGCAGGATCAGGAAGAGCAGCAGGGAGCGCGTGCGGGCCGAGGCGCGTGCCAGGTAATAGGCCACAGGGTACCCGATCAACAGGCATAACACGGTGGTCCCCACTCCGACACCTATTGAGAACATCATGATCTTCCCGTAAATTGCGTCGAACAGGCGGGCATAGTTCCCGGGGTTGAATTTAAAAACGATCTGACCGTATTCACCGCGCGACAGGAAGCTCAAACCGGCTACTAATAGTAGCGGTAGGACGACCAGCAGGACTAAATAGATGTCCGCCGGAGCAATCAGCAGCAAGCCCTGCACGACCCGATTCTCACGCAGGGTTCGAACTAGGGATTGTTTTGCCGGCCGCCCGGATTCCTGTGCGCTCGTCATAATACATCCTCCGGGAGCACCAGGGTATTCTCAACGGGGATAAAGATCCTGACCGCGTCCCCGGCTGAATAGTAAGCATTCGGGTCCAGGGTGGAGATCGAGTTCTGCTCCCAGGCTCGCATGCGCAGGCTTGCTCCCAAGTCCAGGACCACTCGCGTATCCGAACCGATATAGGCGGTCGTCACAACCTTGCCGCTCAGCAGGTTCTCTGTGCCGCGCAGGTCCCTGACCTCCTTGCCATCGTCATCCGCCAGCCGCACCTTTTCCGGCCGGATCGATACCGCAACCGCTTTCCCGACCAAGAGCTCGCCCTGCGGGATCCCGCTGATCTCCTGGTTCAAGGAGTTCAGGAGGACGGTGACCCGATCCCTCGTCAGTGTCTTGATGACCCCAGTCAGGAAGTTCGTCTCACCGATGAAGTCGGCCACGAAACGGCAGTTCGGACGCTCGTAGATCTCGACCGCACCACCAATTTGCAAAGCCTTGCCTTTGCTCATCACAGCGATACGGTTGGACATGGTCAGGGCTTCTTCCTGGTCATGGGTCACATAGATAAATGTGATGCCCACCTGTTCCTGCAGCGCCTTGAGCTCCAGCTGCATTTCCTTGCGCAGCTTCAGGTCGAGCGCGCCGAGTGGTTCGTCGAGCAGGAGCACCTCGGGCCGTTTGACCAGGGCACGTGCCAGTGCGATCCGCTGCTGCTGGCCGCCGGAAAGCTGCTTGGGCTTGCGGCGTCCCATGCTGCCCAGCTTGACCATTTCCAGTGCCTCACCTACACGCCGGTTGATCTCTACCTTGGGCACTTTTTCCATCTCGAGCCCGAAGGCGATATTTTGGAAAACGGTCATGTGCTGGAACAGGGCATAGCTCTGGAAGACGGTGTTGACCGGCCTTTGATAGGGCGGTGTATGGCCCATCTCTTTCCCATTGATAATGACCTCTCCGCTGGTCGGCCATTCGAAGCCAGCCATCATGCGCAACGAGGTGGTCTTTCCACAGCCTGAAGGTCCCAGGAAGGAGAAGAATTCACCGTGCTTGATCTCCAGGGAAACATGGTCGACAGCAGTCACTGTGCTGCCTTCCGGTGTTGGAAAGATCTTGGTGACATTGTGGAATTCAACTGCAAAATCGCTTTTCATAAGTTATCGAGCGACCCTAGCCTTTATTTCTTGGCGGAGCCATTCGGATCTCCTTTCGTATCGTCGTACGCTTGTTCTAATGAGTGCTGGCCCCGGTGCTGGTCGGCATATTCTTGCAGACATATTTCACAGCGTCCTCCAGACGGTCCAGGACGGTATCAATCTGCTCATAAGTAATCACGAGCGGCGGTTCGATCCGTAATGTCTGGGCACTGATTAATGTTCCAGCCACCAGCACACCTCGCTTGAAGAGCTCGGCAGCTACCATATAGCCGACCTCGGGCGTCTGGAAGTGGTTCCCGATCAGCAGGCCGCGCCCGGTGATTTCCCGGTAAACCTGCGGATACTTCTCGGCCAGAGCCTTCAGCTTCGGGATCAGGTATTCTCCCTTGGCAGCTGCCACTTCCCACAGCTTGTCCCGCAGGGTGACATGGATGGCTGCGATCGCCGCCGAACAGGCGAGCGCTCCACCGCCGGTGGTGGTGGTGTGGATGAAGGGGTTCGGGTACATCATGCACTGCCATATCTCTTCGGTTGAACAAAAAGCGCTGATCGGCATCACTCCACCGCCTAAGGATTTGGCCACCGAAAGGATGTCTGGGACGACATTCCAGTGCTCGACCCCCCAGAGCTTGCCGGTGCGCCCGAGGCCCGTCTGGACCTCATCCGCCAAGAGCAGGGTTCCGTAATGCTTGGTTGCCTCACGGATGCGCGGCCAGAAATCCTCCGGTGGGACGATGGCTCCGGCCTCACCCTGGATGGGTTCCATTAAGACCCCGGCGATACCGATGCCGATCTTCTTGCAGATATCCAGCTGTCGTTCGACCGCGTCTGCATCCCCGAAGGGGACATGGTAGACAGGACCTCCGTATAGGATGCCGACCGGCTCGCGGTAATCAGCCTTACCGATCATGCTGAGCGAGCCCATCGTCTTGCCATGGAAGGCCTTGACAGCCACGATGAAGCCCGGTTTGCGGGTATACATCTTGGCCAATTTGATGGCTCCTTCGATCGACTCGGTCCCACTCGCACAGAAGAAACTGTACTTGATATCTCCGGGTGTAATCAACGCCATGAGCCGCGCCAGCACACCCCGCAGCGGGTCGATCAACTCCTGGCTGGGCATTGGCGTTCGGTAGTTTAACTGATCCCTGACTGCGGCCACGATATCTGGATGTCCCCAGCCGTGATCCATCATTCCGTATCCGCCCAGGCAATCGATATACTCCCGCCCAAGAATGTCGTTAAAAATCGCACCTGAGCCCGTCCATTCAGTCGCTGCCCAATCGCCGGATTCCGTCACTGACTTGCGATAGTCCAGCCAGCCTTTGTTGAAATGATCAGCGAAGTTACGCTTCGATTCTTCGATGATCTTCTTGCCTTCTTGTTCTGTTACCTCTTTCTTGTGGATGATTCCCAGCCAACGATCGGAATAATCCAGAGCTTCCTTGATTTCCTGTGACATCTTATCCTCCTCTTTCCTAATCCCAATCAGACACTTCTTGGTACCAGGGCTTGCTTGTCCCGGTCTTGGCCCGGCTCTTCCACTTGCCAGATTTGGGCATGTCCTCAATGAATTTGAGGAAAGAATCCATCTTTTCGGCAATGATGGCGCAATGATCATCGGTCAGCGCCTTCACTCCAGCCGTGGCTTCCTTAATTTTCTTTAGATTGGTCGTGGCAGTGTAATAGAAGCCCCAATCATCGGAAAACAACTTTGCAATGTATTTGGCGTTGAGGGCTTCCATATCCGTATCGCTGACTGGCACAGCTAGGAGTAGTAGCATGGCATCCTTAAGGTCTTTGTCATTGATCTGTACGATCTGAAGTTTTTGCAGCATCAAGTCTGCCAGTGAAACACAGTAAGGATGGAGTTCCAGTCTATCGCGATAGTCAACTGGGTGGTTGTAATCCAGTTTATCGAAGAAAACGTCAATCATCGGGATACGCCCACCGAAATAGATGTGACGCGTGTTCCCGCTGAGCATGGCGGCTCGCTTTTCAAGTTCGTAACCCTGTTTCTCAAAAAACGGTACAATCTTGCTACGGCACTTGCCGTAACAGGCATAATCGATGTCAGTAAAGACGCGCTCACCCAAGCGCTCCATCCGGCGGTACAAATCCACATAATCGGGGAAATAAAAGTGCAACGCAATCGGACCCATGACACGCAAGATAATCCCTTGCTTCTGCGCTTCTTCGGTCAAGTGACGCGCTTCGTCCAGATATTCCTCCGGCTTGGGATATTCAGTGAGTGGAATATCTTTTGGAAGTCTGAATACTTTTTGCAGCATCATAGGTTTGCTCCTATCCTGATGTGAAGACATAGTCTTTCACTTTGTTCTTCTCCAGCACTATGATAGCGCCTTTTAAAATCCCCTCGGAGTATTCGCTTCCCGGGTTAATAATAGTTGTCTTGTGGATCTTCTGGACGCCGCGCGATTCATGGATGTGGCCATGCAAGCCCAACAGTGGCTGGTACTTCTGGATCATTTTTGCGACTGCCAAGCTGCCTACATGAATTTTATTATCTGCAGCCTGAACCAGGTTCTCGTCCAACTTGGGAGCCAAGTCCAAGGCGAAACCGTAAGGCGGCGCGTGGAAGTTGAAAATGGCACTCGGCATATCCTTCACCTTCGCGATCAACTCTTCCAGCATCGGTTCCAATTCCTCGTCCGGTTTCTCACGCGGCGTATTCCATGGGGTCGGGTTCGCCCAGGAAAAAGTGACCATTTCGTGTTCGCCAACATCCACATTTTTATTATTGCAATTGACGATGACCGCCGAGTCTTCGATGACTTTATCCACCTCAAAATGGTCGTCGTTACCTGCCGCCATGTAGACTTTGAAGGTTGTACCTGTGAGACGTTCATCAGCCAGCGCAATCCATTCCTTCAGGCGCTCGAGCATCAACCGCTTGAATAAAACATCCACTTTCTTGGGATCCGCCTTATATTCCTGGAACTCGTCGGGAGTCTGATGGATCCAATAGTAACCCATCATCTCGATGGTCTTGATTAATTTATCCAGTTCTTCCTGGGTGGCGCATTCGGTATGCGTGCCCATCAGTGTGGTTTCCCATCCACCACCAGCCTTCTCAACCAGCGGGACAAGCACCTTGCCGGTCAGGTCGCCGAGCAGGATACCCACATCCACGTTGTAAACCTTTAAGGCGTTCAGGTATTTCCTGTAACAAAGGTTTGAACCATGGATATCTGTCACGAAAAAGATTTTGGTTGTTTTACCCATCAGCGACTCCTTGGAAAACGAAATCGTATAATTGCAAAGAAGGGCGGAGGAATTGAACCTTCGCCCCTCGATCACAGATCGTAACTTTAATCGGGCGGCAATTCGCCAAAAGTCATATTGGTATCCACGCCAGCTTTCTTACTGCGTGCTTTCCAATAGAAGTACCAGACGATGCCAAGGCCCCAGATAAAGACATAGAAGATCAGGGAACCAACGGTCAACCCTTCCAAATCTGGCATAACAATGAAGAAGTAGAAGAGGATGGCCAAGTAAATAAGGTTCACGACCCCGCCGATCGTGACAACCGGGATGCCCAGGATATTCCATTTCTTATAAGGCGAAGAATCCCAGATGTTCCTGGCTCTTTTGGAGAATGGGAAAATGGCCGCCGCAACGGCAGTCACCCCGAACACTGATACAATCTCCAGACCAGTAACTGAAAGGCCACTCATTTGATTCTGGAATATCGTGTAAAGCAGGATGCCGATTTCACCCAGGACAAAGCACAGGACGTGGTTCTTGACGGGTGAAGCCCAGCGATAGTCAATATCCGCAAACCACTTGGGGCCCATGCGGTCCATGCCCCAGGCGAACAGGATGCGCGGGAAGGCCAGGTAGGAAAGCGCCACCCACCAAAGGTTGAATACGATGAACGACATCGCCATCATGAAAACTACAAACCAGTTGTGGTTGATGACAGCCGCCAACCCGACGAAATTTGGTGCCCATGGGAGTGTATAACCTGCCAATGCCGTCCCGCTGTTATCCACCCACGCCGTGGCCGAAAGGAATTCGAATCCGATCGTGTGGTACAGGACGATCGCCAGCCACAGCATAAAGACTGCCGGTACCAGGATGGCGGACAGGTTCGCCAGGATGATTGTCTTATCCGGGCGTTTGACTTCGCCAGCGATAAAGGTGATGCAGTAGGAATAGGCGAATAGCCACGACCCGGCCACCATCACACCCAGTGTGTCGTACCAGTTCCATGTCTTTGGCAGCACATTTCCCGCCGCCTCGATGGTTGACCTTGCAGTTGACAGGAAACCATTGTAATCCAGCGATCCATACTGCGCTGCCAGATTGTTCCAAGCCTGGATGAATGCATTGTGGGTGGTAAAGGTAAATACCAGCAGGATGACAACAGTTCCTGCAATACCCAGCACCATGATAACCTTCTGAACTCTGGCAAAAATCTTAATGCCAAAAACCACAAACAAGAAAGCAATGAAGTTGACCAGAGTGGCAATGATAAAAAACCAAAGGTAAAAGGGGCCGATCGGGGTATTTATCGTGCTGGTGAGGGTCGTGGCTATATCCGGCCTGCCGAGGAACTGGAACATCATGGTAAGGCCAGGGTCCACGGTCCACGGAGCCAGGATGTATATCCACATGATCCATACGAAGGCATTCCCAAATGATTCAGCAATGCCAATCAGCGGGTGGATGATGCGTGAGTTATAAATATACTCGCCACCAGAACGAGGCATGGATCCGCCCAGGATACCCCAGACAAGCGAAAAACCGATACCGCATAACAGCGCTGAGAGCAGCGTGGCGATGATCAGGTTCCCCCCGGTATAAACGCCCAATCCCAGGCTGATCATCACCCACATGCTAGGGGTCAGACCCTGATTCATGAAGCCAACGCCAAAGGCATCAATGAACGATAAGCCCCTTACAAGGCCACTGGCCTTACGAGCAAACGCCATTTGTTCAGGCATAGCACTATTCTCCTCTCACAAGTTAGTAGGATGGTTTGCTAAATTTGCAGAAGCAATACGTTTGCACTTGCTGATCATGAACTTTCTCCTCTGGTCCTCCTTCCTCCGGCTAAAATTTTCGCGTCCAATCTTTAGGCCAACGTTCGATGATGACCTTGGTCTGCGTAAAAAACTCGATGGCGTGTTTCCCCTGGCCATGCAGATCTCCGAAGAAACTATTCTTCCAGCCGCTGAATGGGAAGAACGCCATCGGGGCAGCCACTCCAATATTGATGCCAATGTTACCGGCGTCTGCTTCGTTGCGGAATTTGCGCGCTGCCGAGCCATCATGGGTGAAGATCGAACCCATGTTGCCATACATGCCGTCGTTCAGGATCTTGATCCCCTCTTCCACTGTCTTGCAGTGCATGATGCCCAATACCGGACCGAAGACTTCGGTCCTGGCAATGATTCCATCGACCGGGGTATCGGTCAGGATGGTTGGTTTGATGAAGTTACCCTTTTCATACCCGGGGATGACCGCGTTGCGGCCATCCACCAGCATTTCAGCCCCTTCATCGAGGCCCTGTTGGATCAAATTCTCGATGCGTATTTTATCTTCCGGGGTGATGACCGGCCCCATCTGGACTTCGGGCTTAATTCCGTAACCCGTCACTCGCTTCGAGGCCGCTTCAGCAAATTTGGGGATGAAGATCTTATCTGCCTCGCCAATCATGATTGCCGTCGAGGCCGCCAGGCAACGCTGACCGGAACAACCAAAGGCACTGTCCATCATGATACTGGTGGTGGTGTTCACGTCTGCATCCGGCAGGATGAGCACTGGGTTCTTGGCTCCGCCGGCCGCCGAGACGCGCTTGCCGTGAGCAGTGCCGCGGCTGTAAACATGCATGGCAACCTCGGTCGAACCGACAAAACTGATTGTCTTAATCAGCGGATGATCAAGGATGCCATTTACGATCTCGGAACCGCCGTGCACCATATTAACCACGCCTTCCGGGAACCCCGCTTTTTCTAACAAACGGAACAGCTTGACCATCGTGATCGGCACCCGGCTGGAGGGTTTGATTACTACAGTGTTGCCGGTGGCCACGGCATACGGAAGGAACCAGAAGGCAATCATGGCCGGGAAGTTGAACGGGGAGATGATGCCTGACACACCCAACGGCTGGCGAATCATCATTTCGTCAATACCAGGGGCGATGTCTTCCACGATATCTCCCATAATCAGGGTTGGAGTTCCGCAAGCCACTTCCACATTTTCTATCGCTCGGCGCATTTCACCCCGCGATTCGTCCAATATCTTCCCGTGCTCTTCGGTGATACATCGAGCCAGATCTTCGAAATTCGCTTCCAGAAGTTCCTTAAGCTTGAAGAGGTATTGGATACGCTGGGTGACCGGCACCTTGCGCCAATCTTGAAAAGCCTTATGGGCTTGTTGGACAGCTTCATCCAGTTCGGCAAGGGTCGAGATCGGAACCTTGGCCAGCACCTCAGATGTAGCCGGGTTTGGAACGTCACGGAATTTCCCTGTCGAAGATTCAACCCATTTTCCATTAATATAGTTCTTCAAAACCTCTTCACTCATATTCATCTCCTAATGTCAGGAAATTATTTCATAAAATTGCCTTATCGGTTACTTCCAACGCCTTCTCGACAATCGCCAGTCCCTCATCTAGCTGTTCTTTGGTGATACACAAAGGCGGGACGACGAATACCAAGCTCCCCATGTTGTTTGCCATGATGAAAGTGAACAGCCCATTCTGCCGTAGCACCCTGCCTACTTCGGCCATTACAGATGGAGCAAAGATTTCCTTCGTATCGCGGTTGGTGACCAGTTCTATCGCTGAGAACAAGCCGATATAGCGCACGTCGCCCACCGAGGGATGCCGGGTTTTGATAACTTCAAGCGCCTCGCCGAGATGCTTACCTACTATAACGGCATTGTCGATAAGATGGTCTTCTTCGTAAACCGCAATGGTTGCCAGAGCCGCCGCGCAGGCCAGGGCATGACCGTTGTAAGTTAGGCCGGCATATAAGTATTTGTCATCGAAGAATTTGGCAATCGGCTCCGAGACAATGACTGCACCGAGCGGCACGTACCCGCTGGTGATACCCTTGGCGGTGGTAATAATGTCGGGGGTGACACCCCAGTTGTCTACTGCGAACCATTTCCCGGTCCGGCCCCAGCCGCTCATTACTTCATCAGAAATCAGCAGGATACCGTACTTATTGCATATTTCGCGGACGCGTGGCCAGTAATCATCTGGCGGGATAATTAACCCATTCGAACCTACTACACCCTCCATGATGACGGCTGCAATCTTGTCTGGACCCTCGTAGAGGATTACTTCTGCTAGGTGGGAGATGCATTCCCGCCTGCAGGATTCTTTTTTCTGCCCAAACGGACAGCGGTAACAGAATGGATCGAGGAAATGCACACCCCCCGGCATGGCTGGTTCAACGGCGAGACGTCGATAGTCGCCGGTGAGCGCAATGGAACCATGGGTAGCCCCGTGATAGGAGCGATAGCGCGCCAGGATTTTGTGTCTTCCGGTGTAGAAACGGGCAATTTTAATCGCATTTTCATTTGCTTCCGCACCGCCCAGGGTGAAAAATGTTTTCTTGAGGTTGCCGGGTGTGACCTCAGCCAGTTTTTTACCCAGCAGGCCGCGTGGTTCAGTTGCGTTTCCGGGATGCACGAAGCATAGTTTTGCCGCCTGGTCCTGGATGGCCTTCACTACCTTCGGGTGCTGGTGACCGATGTTCGTATTCATCAGCTGTGAAGAGAAGTCAATGTACCGCTTACCATCCGTATCCCAGAAATAAATCCCCTCGGCTTTTTCCACCGGGATGGGACTGGTCTGCCCTTGGACCGACCAGGAGAAAAAGGTGTATTCCCGGTTCATTTGCACAATTTCTTGCGAAGTTAATTTTGACAAGGTAGCCTCCATGAGCAGGTCACGACTTAGCGAGACCTGCTCGCCAATAGGTTCACCGTTTCACGGTCTTGACCGACTCTCTTACCACTTCCAGCGTGGTATCTATGTCCGCCTCGCTATGGGAGTAACACAGGAACCAGGGCTCGCGCGCGTCGTGATCGGGCATCACCCCTCGCTCGATCATCGCCTCAATCAGGGCAAGGTAATATTCCTTCTCACTCCCGTTCCACGTGCGCTGGTCAGTGACCTTTTCCACGCCAATCGCGAAAGAGAACATGGCCGGGTAGCCGTTCATGCAAACCGGGATACCTGCTTCCGCGAATATATTACCGATCCCATCCATGAGGCGTTTGCCGCGCTTCTCAATGGTCTTAAGCACCGGCTCACGTTGGAGCACTGTCAGCGTGGCCCAGGCCGCCGCGACACCCGGCTTGTTGTTCGTGAATGTCCCACCCTGGGCAACACCGTGACCGATAATGGACATGATTTCTCTCTTGCCGCCGAAAGCCGCCAACGGGTAGCCATTGGCAAAGGCTTTGGCATACGTTGCCAGGTCCGGCTCGATCCGGTAGTACTCTTGCGCGCCGCCATTGGCGATACGGAAGCCCGTCTTGACCTCGTCGAGGATCATGACAATCCCGTACTTGTCACACTGCTCGCGTATGATATGTAGGAAATTCTTTTGTGGCAGGATGGCGCCGCAATTCCCCATGCAAGGCTCGACAATGATGGCTGCTACCTGCTCGCCGATGGATTTCAATATTTTTTCCAACGTATCCCGATCATTGAATGGCAAGGTTGTGATCAGCTCGCTTAACGTACGTGGAATGCCCGAGCTGGATGGAATCGAAATTGGGTTACGGGGGTTCCCGTACGCCTCCACCGGGGCATAGGTAGACCAGAGCGTGTAATCCTGGAAACCATGATACATGCCCTCGAATTTGATGATGCGTTCTCGGCCGGTATATGCACGTGCCACGCGGATGGCGTGCATGGTCGCTTCGGTGCCTGAGCAGGCAAACCGGACCATTTCAACACCGGGGCACATCTTTACGAATTTTTCGGCAGTCTCAATTTCAAGTTCGTAGGTCATCGCCGACATCGTGCCCAGGTCGATTTCCTGCTTCACTTTCTCGTTGACCTCGTCATAGGCATGGCCCAGGATTATGGGGCCAAAAGCCATGCGATAGTCAATATATTTATTCCCATCAGCATCCCAGAGATAGGCGCCTTTTGCTTTCTGCATGTAGGGAGTGATGCCTTCGCCCCAGAAGCGAAAGTTCGAATTAACTCCCAGCGGTAGTACCTTGAAGGCCCTTTTTTGCAGTTCGTTACTTTTCTTCCAAGGAAGGTTCAACATGATATCCTCCTTACAGTTTTATCTCGAGTTTTCTCTATTTTTTTCCGGAGCAGATCCTCGAGGCATGCGCCACTGGTACACGTCTTTCAAAACAATTGGTACGATTGATGTTGTCGTTCTACGCACCCCCGGTATTTTCCCGATTACTTCAGTGACAAACTGGTAGATCTCTGCCGTATCCTTCGCTACAACCTGGATAGAAACATCCGTTTCGCCTATGGAACAGGCCACGTAAGAAACACAATCGTATGCCACAGCTTTGCGTGCCACATCCATGATGGCGTCCGACTCAACTTCCAGCACCACATCGGCGCGTGTGGTCAGCCCAAATACTTGCGGGTTGACAATCGGACGGATTTGAATCACTCTGTCGTTTATCATGCGGTCTATCCGGTAACGCACAACGCGTTCTGATATCCCCCCACCAATGCGGCGCGCAATTTCCGCCGCTGCCATGCGGCCATCTTCCATGAGAAGTTCGACAATTTCCAGATCTATTTGGTTGTTTTCAGGCATTATTTAAGCCTTTTATGTTATCTTCCGTCTTCTACATATACTTTAAAGTAGTAAACAATAATATTCAAGTGACTTATATCACTTGAATATTATATTTTTATATTGTAAAGTAATTATTGTAGTCGGAATATAACAATATATCTATTTTCTTTGTCCTAACACGACAAATTATATCAGATAATTGTCGAACTTTTCGTGATAAATTCACTGCAGGAAAGGATTGTGTTGATGACTGATCTTCTCCTAGATGTGCAAGGACTCGAAACACAATTCAAGACTGAGGAAGGAATCGTCCACGCAGTCAATGGCGTCTCATTTGGGCTGAAGAAAGGAGAAACGCTGGGTTTGGTGGGGGAAAGCGGATGTGGTAAGACCGTGACAATGCTCTCCGTCCTTCGCCTTATCGCCTCGCCACCCGGAAAAATCACAGCGGGTAAAGCAGTTTTTCTTGGGAAGGACCTGCTTCAAATGACGCCTAAAGAAATACGCCATGTGCGCGGCGGTCAGATTGCCATGGTTTTTCAAGACCCACTGACTTCTTTAAACCCGGTCTTGAAAATCGGTTTACAGATGGAAGAACAACTAACGCTCCATTTAGGCATGACCAGGAAGCAGGCCAGATTGCACTCCATAGAGTTGCTTGAAAAGGTGGGAATCCCGAATGCGAAGGATCGCCTTCCAGATTATCCTCACCAGTTTTCAGGTGGTATGCGCCAGCGTGTGATGATCGCCATGGCGTTGTCATGCGATCCGAAGATTCTCATTGCCGATGAACCCACTACAGCTCTGGACGTGACCATCCAGGCCCAGATTGTCGAACTGGTCAAGCGATTGCGCAATGAACTGGGCATGACGATCATCTGGATTACACATGATTTAGGGATCATTGCTGGCTTGGCGCAGCGCGTCATAGTGATGTACGCGGGCTATATCATCGAAGAGGCTCCTGTAAAGGAATTGTATGCTCACCCGGAGCATCCCTATACTATTGGTTTGTTAGGCAGCCTGCCTCGTGTGGATGAAAAAGAACGCCACCGCCTCTATTCCATTGAAGGTCTGCCTCCGGTGCTGTATGACATACCGCAGGCCTGTCCCTTCGCACCTCGCTGCAAGTGGGCGCTCGAACGTTGCTGGAAAGAAAATCCGAAGTTGCAACCTGTTTCAACTGATCACCGCACCGCTTGCTGGGTAGATACCAAGACCAGAGAAAGCCGCTCATGAGCGCCAACAACGATATCTTGCTTCACGTTGAAAACCTGGTGATGCACTTTCCGATCTACCGCGGCGTTATCCGGCGCAAGGTGGGGGCGGTTCATGCAGTGGACGGTATCTCGTTCGATGTGCAGCGCGGTGAGACTCTCGGTCTGGTCGGTGAATCTGGCTGCGGGAAGACTACAACCGGGCGCACGATTTTGCAGCTTTTCAAACCCACCTCTGGCCATGTCTACTTTAATGGCACTGATTTGGTCGGGCTCAAGCGGGAAGAGATGCGCCATTTTCGCCGTGAGATGCAAATGATCTTCCAGGACCCATACGCAAGTCTCAATCCGCGTATGACCGTTGGCGATATCATAGGCGAACCGCTGGTTGTTCACAATGTTGCCACTAGAAAAGAAATCCAAGAGCGAGTCGAGCAATTACTCGACTTGGTGAAGTTGAGCTCTTCTTTTACCGACCGCTACCCGCACGAGTTCTCGGGCGGGCAGCGCCAGCGCATCGGTGTAGCGCGCGCCCTGGCCCTTCAGCCCTCCTTCATCATTTGCGACGAACCCATCTCAGCGTTGGATGTATCAATTCAGGCGCAGGTGATCAATCTTCTCGAAGAACTGCAGGAGCAGTTTAATCTTACATACTTATTCATCGCTCACGATCTTTCAGTGGTGCGCCATATCAGTGACCGGGTGGCGGTCATGTACTTGGGGTTGATCGTCGAGCTGACCAGCCGGAATGAACTCTATTCGCATCCACTTCATCCATATACACGGGCGCTGCTTTCTGCGGTTCCCATTCCGGATCCAGTCGCGGACGCTAAGCGCCAGCGCGTCATTCTGGAAGGAGATGTTCCTTCCCCTGTCAACCCGCCCTCCGGCTGCCATTTCCGCACGCGTTGCCCGATTGCCGAGGCGATTTGCGCTGAGAAGACGCCCGATTTCCGAGAGCTGAAACCCGGCCACTTTGTCGCCTGTCATTTCGCAGACCGGTTTGGGTAATTAATTTCTTAAATAGGGAATTAGATGACCTACATCATTCGGCGCCTTTTACAAGCCATACCATCTCTATTGATTATCAGTGTTATTCTTTTCTTCCTAATACGACTTACCCCTGGCGGCCCTCTGGGCGCTTTGGAACGCAACCCCCAAGTGACCCCTGAAGCTATTGAAAATATGCGTGAGCAATTGGGGCTGGATAAGCCGTTGCCTATCCAATACCTCAGCTGGATAAAAGGCATGCTCCTGCGAGGTGACCTGGGTATGTCCTATATACATTACCGCCCTGTAACAGAAATGATTGGAGAACGCATCCCTAATACTTTCTGGTTGGTAGGAATTTCATTTCTGGTCACTTTGCTGGTGGCCATTCCTATTGGTGTGATTTCGGCAATAAAGCCGTATTCATTTTTCGATTATGCAGCGACTTCGCTTTCATTTATGGGTCAATCTGTGCCAGTTTTCTGGCTTGGATTGTTGATGATCCTAATTTTCTATGTCACGCTGAAGAATCCTATGACAGGATTGCCTCTTCTTCCTGCGGGTGGAATGCACACAACAGGACAAGAGAACAACCTCCTGGACACAGCGGTACACTTAATCCTGCCTGTGGCCACCCTCAGTCTGGTATGGATAGCATGGTACTCACGGTTTTTGAGAGCCAGCATGCTGGACATATTGCATGAAGATTATATTCGTACCGCGCGTGCCAAGGGTCTGAGAGAAAACACCGTTATCTACCGCCATGCTTTTCGGAATGGGATAATTCCCATCATCACATTGATCGCCATGGATTTGCCAAGCTTTTTCAGCGGTGCCCTGTTCACAGAAACAATATTCTCCTGGCCTGGTATGGGGCGTCTTTTCTGGGACGCAGCTAAAACGCGGGATTACCCGGTTCTTCTCGGTGTGGTGATCATAAATGCGGGGTTGATCGTCATTTTCAACCTGGTCGCAGATATTCTGTATGGTTTTCTGGATCCACGGGTGAAATATGACTGACACACCGAAAGATACTATTACTTTATTTTCCGGCGGATTCCTTAAGAAGAGGGAAACCCCACAGAAACGCATTCTCCGCCGCTTCCTGAGACACAGATTGGCTCTGGCAGGTTTGATCTGCCTGGTTATGGTCATTATTGGTGTGCTTTTTGCGCCACTTTTTTCCTATTCGCCAACAGATCAGAACGCTTTGGATACGCTGAAACCACCCTCGATGGAGCACTGGATGGGCACGGATGAAATGGGCCGCGATGTTTTCGCTCGTATCTTGTATGGCGGGCGGATATCCCTACTTGTCGGGCTTTTTTCCTCATTATTGTCAATCATCGTCGGTACTTTGATCGGGGCGGCATCGGGCTATTTTGGCGGATGGCTAGACAACCTGCTAATGCGCATCACGGATGCTTTTTTAGCATTTCCGACCATTTTTGTGCTGATCCTGCTGGCCTCATTGCTGCTCGCACAGAACCTGCGTTGGTTACAGAACAGCGTTCTTCTGGTCATTTTGGTCATCGCAACCCTTTCTTGGATGTTGCCTGCACGCCTGGTTCGAAGCCTCTTTCTGACCCTTCGCGAGCGCGACTTTGTGATTGCCGCGCACACTGTGGGTGCGAAGGACAGGCGTGTGATTTTCCGCCATATCCTGCCGAATTGCCTCGGACAGATATTTGTCAGCGCGACCTTGCAAATGGCATACGCCATTATCACTGAATCGGGCTTGAGTTTTCTCGGTTTCGGTGTGCAGCCACCCACACCCAGCTGGGGTAATATTCTTGCCACTGCGCAGACCTATGCTTTATTTTCGCCGTGGCTTGCGATCTTCCCTGGTTTGATGATTTTCCTAACGGTGATCAGCATTAATTATATCGGTGACGGATTACGGGATGCCTTCGATCCTTTTTCCGTCCAGGCAAGAAAATAGACGGGAGGCTCAAATGCTTAGTGAAGCATCGCTTGTGGTGAAAAATGCCAACATTGTCACGCTAAATGACCTGCATCCGTATGCCAACGCGCTCTGCATCCGGAATGGGAACATCACCTGTGTTGGTAGCGCGGAAGATGTGGGAAGGCAGGCGCTACCCGGTACTACCGTTCTGGACGCGGGCGGGGCCACTGTCGTCCCCGGCCTGATCGATTCGCATATGCACTTGGCTCAAACTGGCATATCAGCAAGCAGCTTGGATTTAGTGAACGCATCCAGCATAGAAGAGATTGTAGAGCTGGTATGCCAGACTGCTCGTGAGATTCCGGAAGGGATGGTTGTGTATGGAATCGGCATGGACGATGCACATCTTAAGGATAACCGCTACCCGACCCGCCAGGAACTGGACGCGGCTGTGCTCAGGCATCCAGTCCTGCTGAGGCACCGCACGGGCCACAGTTCGGTTTTGAACACCATCGCCATGCAAATGGCTCACATTCCGGTAGGAACGCCGGGGGTTCAGTTGGATGAATCCGGGCTGCCCAATGGGTTGGTGCTGGCTCAGGCTAACAGCGCTTACCAGGCGCAGTTCAAGCAGGAGATTCTTAAGCAAATCGGTTTTGATCGCATTATCCAGCTGGCCGTCAAACAAGCTTTGCAGGCGGGTTTGACGACCATGCACACCCTTGAAGATGTTGATATTGTGCAGAAATTGCTTCCCATGCTGCCAGACCTTCCGCTGCGGGTCATCATCTACCCTCAGACGCGCAATATACAGCAGGCCCTTTCTTTTGGCCTGGGGCGTATTGGCGGTTGCGGCCCCAGCTGTCTGGATGGGGACATTGGCAGTGTGATGACCGCCGCTTTGCTGGAGCCTTACACATGCGATCCCTCCAAGAGTGGTTTGCTGTATTTCAAAGACGAGGAATTAAAAGCCATGGTGCTCGATGCTCACCAACGTGGGCTGCAGGTTGCCATGCATGCGGTGGGGGATAGGGCAGTGGCACAGGGGTTGATGGCGGTGGAATATGCACAGGGTATTTCCCCGCGCCCGGATGCGCGCCACCGCATTGAGCATTGGGAAATCCATAATCCCGATTTGGCATTCAAAGCGGTCGATCTAGGTGTCTGGGCGGATATCCAGCCGCCCTTTAATCATTTCTGGCCGCACGACAAAGGGTATCCGACTACTGTTGGGATGCACCGCATCGATTTGGTGGATCCCATTGCTGACCTGATCCAGGCTGGAGTTCAGGTTTCTGGAGGTTCAGACAGCCCGGTGACCCCACTAAGCCCGATGCTTGGTATCCACAGTGCTGTCAATCATTCCAATCCGCGCCAACGCATCTCTCCGCGCCAGGCGCTCGAATTGTTCACAATTCAAGCAGCACGTATCGTTTTTGAAGAAAAGTCTAAAGGTACTCTGGAGGTTGGAAAGCTGGGAGATCTGACCATTCTAGGAGACAACCCGCTGACAGTGAACCCGAATGCAATCAAAGAAATACCAGTGCTTTATACTGTTGTAGGAGGCCAAGTTGTTTACCGAAAATAAAACCGGATCGATTTTCGTTCATCCATTCTATTTCAAAGGAGAAAAGATCATGAAACAAAATCCTATGTTGTAGGAGGTTAAGTTGTTTTCCCGCAAGCATGGCGGATCCATTTTCGGTTTATCCATTCTATTTCAGAGGAGAAAAGATCATGAAGCAAAAACCCGTTGGTACGTTTGTTGTGTTAACGATGCTTCTCATCAGCATGGTGTTGGCTGCGTGTCAGCCCCAGGCTACACAAACTACTCAAGCTCCAGCAGCGGAAGCCAGCGCCACGACAGCTGCACCGGTAGTGGAAACCAGCGCCGCGACAGCTGCACCGGCTGCCGGCGAGCCCGTCCGTGGCGGCACCGTGGAACTGATCATCCCGGAAGAACCACCCATGCTAAATTATTACATGACGACTGCAGCTGTGGTCCTGCAGGTTGCCGCCGCCACCAGCACTACAACCCTGGAGGAGGTAGATCCAAATGGCGAATTTAAACCTGTCCTAGCCACAGAAATCCCCACAATTGAAAATGGTGGGCTGTCTAAGGATTACCTCACTGTTACCTGGAAGCTGAAACCCAACCTGAAATGGTCGGACGGTGTCCCGTTCACATCAGATGATATCAAATTCACCTGGGAAGCGATAACCAATCCTGCCAGCGGAGCAGTAAATGTGCAGGGTTTCAATCAGATTGCTTCAATTGAAACTCCAGATGATCTGACAGCGATTATCCATTATACGACGCCATACAATGGCTACATTTTGCAGTTCAGTTATGGGATTTTCCCGCGGCATGCCTGTGGAACTCCCGATACCATGACCACCTGGGATTGGAACAAAAAACCTGTCGGCATGGGTCCCTTTGTAGTCAGTGAATGGGTCGCCGGCGATAGCATCACTATGAAACCCAACCCATATTATTTTATTGCAGGGAAGCCTTACCTGGATCGTTTGATCTTTAAGATCGTTCCTGCAGGTGCCGTGCAGACTGCTATGATGAAAACAGGCGAAGCTCAGGTGCAACTCTGGCCGAGTGAGACCAAACAGGAATATGATACCTTGCTTGCGGGTGTTGGTCAGCAGGTGATGGTCCCATCTCTCTGGAACACGGCGATCGATCTTAACCTGAGCAAACCGTTTGATAACGACCCGACAGCAACCGTGCCTCACCCCATTCTTGGCGATGTGCGCGTGCGTCGAGCGATCTCCCATGCCATCGACTACACTACTCTTGCCAATGATGTGATCACGAACGCCGATATCACTACCAGCCCCATGGCATACGGATGGTCTAAGTGCGACCTTGCCCGTATATACGACTATGACCCCGAAGCAGCTAAAGCATTGCTAGAAGAAGCCGGCTGGAAAGTAGGCGGCGACGGTATCCGAGTTGCCCAAGGAGCCATGTATGCTAAAGATGGTACGCGCCTGTCGTTGGAACTGCTCAGCTACGAATGGGGTCCCATGCAGAAAGCTCAGCAAACCCTTGTGGAGAATTTGAAGGTGGTAGGTATTGAGGTCAAACCTCAAACAGCGGATATGTCCCTCCTGTTTGGAGCTTACGGTGAAAACGGAACACTGTCGGTTGGCAATTTTGATATGGCTGTATATGACCGGTCTATTCCCCTTATGCCGCAATCCCGTCTGGAGCAAGTGTATTCCACCACTTCTATCCCCGGACCAGATAATCAATCGGGTCACAACTGGACACGCTGGGTAGACCCGGAAGTTGACCGGTTGCTGGCTGATGCTGGCGGAACATTTAACCTGGACGCTGCCCGTGCGGATTATTGCAAATTAGGCGAACAGATCTTGGACCAGGTACCGCAGATTTTCCTATTCATTATCAAGGATGGGTACGGGTTCAGTAATAAGGTTCATGGGTACAATGTTAGCACCTGGGGTTCGATGACCTGGGATGTGCAGAACTGGTGGCTGGAACCATAACCGGCCATTGGAGTTGTAGTAAATTAAAATAATGGACCCCTTCTACAGACCTGAACTGGACCCTATAAGGAAGACACAAAAAGAAAGACCCCGAGTGAGCTAAGAGGACAGACACCTAAGTTGTTAGGGTGTCTGTCTTATTTTCAAGTACTTAACACACCCTAGTGGGGAGGGGCAGTGAAGGGGTACCGAAGAGGTGTTGAATCGCATCGATGGAAGAAATGCCATTCAAAGCAGCAGTACCGATGATAGATGACAGAGCAGCATAAGCTCTTGCGCCCCAACCGGAGCGGAAACAGCCGATGACCTTGCGGTGCACAACCGATCGGCGCAAGTTTCACTCACTGACATGCGGCCATCTTCTATGTGAAGTTCGGCAATTAGTAGGTTTATTTGGTCGTTTAAAGTCAAAGTTCTGATACATTCTCTTTTTCGCCTCCCATCCAAAGGCAAAACAAAGATTGAAATAACGAGAGCCTATGGGAATTCCAATGATAAAGGGAAAGGGTATAATTCAAATGTGAACAACCACAGCCCACTTATCATCGGCATCGCTGGCGGATCGGGATCCGGAAAGACAACTGTCGCCCAGACCATTCTCCAACGCGTAGGTCCGGACCGGATATCGTTCCTCCAGCACGACGCCTATTACAAAGACTTGAGCGGTCTGCCCCCGGCTCAGCGCGCCGAAGTCAACTTCGACCACCCCAACTCGCTCGAAACTGAATTGCTTACCCAACACATCCTGCAACTCAAAAACGGACAGCCTGCTGAAGTTCCGATCTATGACTTCTCCACCCACAGCCGCACAGAGCGAACTTACACCGTCCAGCCGCGTAGCGTTATTTTAGTGGAGGGTATCTTGATTTTCACCGAAGCTGCTTTACGGCACCTATTTAACGTCAAGATTTTTGTGGACACCGACTCCGACCTGCGCTTCATCCGCCGCCTGGAACGCGATATTTCAGAGCGCGGCCGGACCATGGAAACAGTCGTCAAGCAATACCTGTCCACCGTGCGCCCGATGCATCTGGAATTTGTGGAACCATCCAAGCGGTACGCAGATGTGGTCATCCCCGAGGGCGGGTTCAACGCTGCTGCTCTCGACATGGTCGTGGCGCGGATTGAGACCATGCTTTCGTAATTTATGGGGCAGTAAGCATCCGCCCTCTTTTACTGTCTTTCAATGCAAGCGGGTTCCGTCCGCCTCGAAAAAAATATGAAAAGGATAAAACATGAAACAATGGAATAAACCTCCGGAATTTACTATAGACCTGAAGAAGAAATACTCAGCCACTCTGAGCACGGAAAAGGGCGATATCATCCTCGATCTCTTTGCCGATAAGACGCCAATCACGGTCAATAACTTTGTCTTTCTGGCTCGCGAAGGTTTTTATGATGGCATCATCTTTCACCGCGTCATCTCCAATTTCATGGCCCAGGGTGGCGACCCGACCGGCACCGGCCGGGGAGGTCCCGGCTATCGCTTTGCGGATGAATTTCACCCGTCGCTGAAGCACGATAAACCCGGGGTTCTTTCGATGGCCAATGCGGGTCCCGGCACGAACGGCTCACAGTTCTTCATCACTCACATTCCAACGCCTCATCTGAATTATAAGCACAGTGTATTCGGACAGGTCGTTTCCGGCATGGATGTGCTGCTCTCCATCCCGGAACGTGACCCGGTGAAGGTCAATACTCCGGCAGTCAAGTTGAATAAAGTCACCATCCAGGAAGTATGAACCCGAAAACACGCCTCACCATCCTGCGCATTCTGGTGCTGGTGGGCGTGGTAGCGCTCATCGCCGCCTTATTCATTTACAGGGAACAGGTCAAGAAGCTCGAAAATTACGGCTATATTGGCATTTTCCTGATTTCCATCGCCGCCAACGCAACAATCATCATTCCTCTGCCGGGCGTCGCTTTTACCACTGCCATGGGCGCCATCTTCAACCCCCTCGGCGTGGCAGTCGCGGCCGGGCTGGGTGCCGCCATCGGCGAACTCACCGGGTACATGGCTGGTTTCAGTGGACAAGCTGTGGCAGAACGCGCAGCGCTGTACGACCGCCTGACAACCTGGATGAAAGCTCACCAGAACCTGGCATATGGAGTGATCCTGTTGCTGGCCTTTATCCCCAATCCCTTGTTCGATTTGGCCGGTATGGCCTCTGGTGCACTCAAATTACCGCTTTGGAAATTCCTGCTCGCCTGTGCCATCGGTAAGATTCTTAAAATGATGATGTTCGCCTATGCTGGTTACTATTCTGTTGCATGGCTTGCTTCTATTTCCAGGCTCACCGGATTATTTGGCAAGTAGACGAGATTAAGATGAATGATTACACCAGATTTGATGTCTATCTCGAAACACATATGGGTGAAAGCATCGCTGAACTATCCCGGCTTGTGGCCCAACCGTCTGTAGGGGCACAAAACCTGGGGATGCAGGAATGCGCCGCGTTGGTAGCTGGAATGCTGTGCCAGCGCGGTTTCGCTACCGACGTGATGCCCACCGCCGGTGCGCCGGTCGTCTTCGGGGAACGCAAAGGCAGGAGTGATAAAACATTACTCTTCTACTGTCACTACGATGTACAACCGCCCGAACCATTGGAACTGTGGGAAACACCTCCCTTCCAACCATCCCTGCGGGATGGCAAGCTATTTGGACGGGGCGTTGGTGACGATAAAGGTCACCTGGTTGCCCGCCTTTTTGCGGTGGATGCCCTGCTATCCGTGTTGGGCGAACTGCCCTGCACGGTCAAGTTCATCATCGAGGGCGAAGAAGAGACTTCCAGCATTCACCTGCACGAATACGTTCGCGACAATCTGGAGCGACTCAGAGCCGAAGGCTGTATCTGGGAATTCGGTGGTGTAGACCAAACCGAAACGCCGGTGCAGTATCTCGGTCTGCGTGGCATCTGCTATGTGGAACTTTCGGTCGAAACCGCCGCTACCGACGTCCATTCCGGCGTGGGCGGCTCGATCTTCCCCAATGCTGCCTGGCGCCTGGTCTGGGCGCTCAACAGTCTCAAGGGTCCCGACGAACGCATCTGCCTGCCCGGATTTTATGACAAGGTACGCAAGCCATCTGCACGGGATATTGAATTGATGTCCGCCCTGCCTGAGTCGTCCAATTTTTACAAGGAGCAGTACGGCGTCAAGTCATTCATCAAGGGCTTGACCGGCGGCTTGGACCTGCTTGTGGAGGAAGTTTTCACCCCCACTTGTACCATCTGTGGCTTGACTTCAGGCTACCAGGGTCCCGGCGGGAAGACCGTTCAACCGGCAAAAGCTTCGGCCAAGGTGGATTTTCGCCTCGTCCCGGACCAGGATCCCGCGGAGGTCGTAAAACAACTGCGTCACCACCTGGACTCAAATGGCTTCTCCGACGTGAAGGTGGAACAATTGGGTGGCGAAGCCCCGGCCCGCACTGACCCGGATGACCCGTTCGTGAGGCTGGTCTGCGATACCGCCGTAGAGATTTATGGTGTGCCGATGCGCATCCTGCCAATGGGCGGTGGCTCCGGGCCGAATGCGCCTTTCATCCATGACCTTGGACTGCCGGTGGCAACTGCCGGCCTCGGCCATCCGGATGGACGCGGTCATGCTCCCAACGAAAACATCCGCCTGGATCTTTACTTGAAACATGCTAAACATATGGCGAGATTGATGATAGAGTTCGGAAAGTAATCAACAAGAACAAACCCCCGAGTTCATGATGAACTCGGGGATCTCTTTTATTGTTGTGGCAATTTGACAACCACCTGGAACGGGAGCGTCAAACCTTTTTTCTTACTTTTCCGAGATCGTAATACTCTCGATCACATCCCCGGTAAAAGCAGGTTTCTGGTCGGGGTCTCGCCGCGTGATCCCGTTCACCACCTCCATCCCGCTGATCACCTGCCCAAATATAGTATAGTCGCTCTCTGAAAGGCCGTACTGCCCAAACATGATAAAGAACTGGCTGCCGTTGGTATCACGTCCTGAATTCGCCATGGCAACCACACCAGCCTTATCGAATGTCAGGTCGTTGGCTTCGTTGACAAATGAGTAACCTGGTCCACCACTACCGGTACCAGTCGGGTCACCGCCCTGAGCCATGAATCCCTCCAACACACGGTGGAAAGTGGTTCCGTCATAATAGCCCTGGCGCGCTAAAAAGACGAAACTATTCACTGTGATGGGGGCTTTGTCGGGATAAAGCTGGATGACAAACTCCCCTCCCTTAGCCATTTTTACTGTGGCGAAATATTGCTTAGTCACATCAATCATCATGGGCGGTTCGGCAGAATATTGCTTCGTTCCGACTAGTTCCGGGGTCGGTCCTCCTTGTATCGGGAGTGATGTCAAGGTTGGCGTTGCCGACTGCGCCGCGATCTGCTGTGATCTCAAGGAATTTGTAACCAGCCAGATAACCACCACGAGGATAACGAAAATAATTCCGGCGGTGATGATACGAGTATAGAGTTTCCGCCTGGCACGTGCAGCGCGCCTCGCATCCCTTTTTGTTATGCGTGTTTTGGACATTGTCTTCTCCTTTTTTAATCCTGGACTCTGCGGATGGTCTTGGGTTTTCGAAGGGTGGTTTTGGATTTCATATTTCCTCTCGCCTTCGGAATTTCTGGCCCGAATTTCGGTTCTTGTGTTTTACTTGGCTTCTTCAGTGCAGCAACCTCCTGCGGCGTCAGATAACGCCATTCCTTTGGCTTGAGATTGCCCAGGCGCAGTTCCCCAATCCGCACTCGCACGATGCGGACCACCGGTAGGCCGGTTACTTTGCCCATTTCGCGGATCTGGCGCTTGTATCCCTCTTTCAGAGTGACGTTCAGCCAGGCGCCTTTCCCGTATTTAGAAACCACATACACATCCGCAGGGGCTGTCTTGTAGCCATCTTCCAGCACCAATCCGCGCCGCCATTTGGCTAATTGATCACCATCGGGATGGTTTGCCACCAAAACGCGGTATTCTTTTTCGTGCTCATAACGAGGATGGGTCAGATGATTGGCCAGGTCGCCGTCGTTTGTCATCAGGATCAGTCCCTCAGAGTCGAAGTCCAGACGCCCAACCGGGTAGAGTGTTCCTTCCACGGGGACCAAGTCACGTACCGCCGTCCGAAGTTCTGGATCGGTGACTGTGGAGATCACACCCCTCGGTTTATAAAGCGCGACATAGACAAGTTGCTCTGCTTCTTTGACCGGTCTACCATCCACAGTGATCTGGTCTTGAGCCGCGTCAGCCTTATCACCCAACCCCGCCACCTGACCATAGACCCTCACCCGTCCGGCGGAAATCAATTCTTCGCAGCTTCGCCTCGAACCGTATCCGGCGCGTGCCAGTATTTTTTGCAGGCGTTCTTTCATATTAGCCTTTCAATGTTTCGTCGTGATCCGCACCATTTTCGACTTCCGGTAAATTAAGTGGAGGCAGTTCCATCAGCGAGTTCAAACCAAAATGCTGGAGGAAATCGGGAGCGGTACCGTACAGGATTGGGCGACCAGGACCTTCAGTCCGTCCGACCTCCTGGACCAGTCCTTTACCGAGAAGGGATTTCATCACGCCATCACTGCTGACGCCACGCACAGCTTCGATCTGAGGACGGGTAACTGGCTGCTGATAGGCTACGATTGCCAGGGTTTCCAGGGCTGCCCGGCTCAGGCGACTGGTGACTTCCAGCCCAAGGAAACGCTCCACTGTCTCGGCCATCTCCGGGGCAGTAGTCAACTGATATCGTCCGCTGTGGCGCTGGAGACGCAGACCGCGGTTCAGCAATTCTCCGTCGAGCTGTTTGAGTCCCTGCTCCACAGCTGAAGCGGAAATCTCCAATGCTGTCGCCAGTTGAGACGCCGCCACCGGTTCATCAGAGACAAACAACAGCGCTTCCAACGCGGCGGGGATATCCAGCGGGGCCTCATTTTCAGATTCGGTCATGCTATAATAACTCCCATCGGTTTGGAATGCGGTAGCAGGGTGCTCCTCAAGTGTACGGCGATACAAATGCGGAGGCCAACTGCCTCATTCCATTGCAATCAATCATAGTTTACTGTGTAAATATTCGAACGAATCATCTAAGTTTCCTTACTATTTATATATTTCATTATAAGAGAAAGATGTAAGGAGCATTAGAGGCAATATGAATCATAGCAAGATTTCGCTTCTCGCCGGCTTTATCGTCCTGTTACTAGCTGGTCTGGCCTGCACTATAAACATTGGCGGTCCAGGCTACCCAACTCCCGCCATCCCGGTCTCGACCGAAGCGGTGGGTGACCTCCAATCATCCCTGGAGACAGCGGTCGCAGCCGGAGCGGTCTCTGGTCAGATCACACTGACCTTCACGGAGCCGCAGTTGACTTCGTACCTGTACTACAAACTCCAAACTCAATCCCAGCCGCTCATTACCAACCCACAGGTTTATTTGCGGGACAACCAGCTCCAGGTCTACGGGACCGCCAGTAAAGGCGACTTAGAGGCTACAGCCATGATAATCCTGAGCGCTGGGGTTGATGACCAAGGCCAGTTAAAGATCAAGTTAATTTCTGCTGATTTTGGCCCTCTGCCCATCCCAAATGGGCTGATGGAAATCATCACCGCCACCATCCAGGAAGCCTACACAGGCGCTCTAGGCCCGGTCGCCACCGGCTTTCGGCTGCAAAGCGTCGCAATTGGTGACGGCACGATGACTATCGTTGGGCAAACGAAATAGCGATTGGATTATACCAGCAACCCTTTATGACCAGAAAACTCATCGCCTTCTTCGTGGTCTTCTTCTTGCTGGCAGCCTGTTCACCGCAGGTCCAGCAAACAGATATTACTGTCAGCGTAACCGCTGATGGTGCCAGCCAGAATATTACTCTCCCGTCCGGCAGCACGGTGCAACAGGCGCTCAATGCCGCGGACATCAGCCTGTCCCAGACTGACCGCGTGAGCCCGCCTGCCTACACCCTCACGACGGAGGGATTGACCATAACGGTCACGCGTGTGCGCGAAGAATTCGAGACACAGCAAGTCATTATCCCCTTCGAGCGACAGGAATTACATAACGAATCTTTGCCGGCTGGAGAAACCCGCCTTGTTCAGGCTGGGGAAAATGGA
>Ga0209777_10000211_pt1 | contig 103232 bp, 78 predicted proteins | sample FrelakmetHBP12HB_FD_187147 | JGI IMG/M metagenome (GOLD analysis project Ga0209777, IMG submission 187147) | Freshwater lake sediment microbial communities from the University of Notre Dame, USA, for methane emissions studies -HBP12 HB (SPAdes)... | ecosystem: Environmental > Aquatic >...
AAGGCCACAGGTTCGACTCCTGTCTGGCGCACTCTCACAAGATCAATGGCATCAAGCACTTGGGGCCGCCCATTTGGGCGGCCCTTGTCGTGGACGCAGTTGGGACGCGGTTGGGACGCGGTCGGGCGCCAGCCACAAGCTGATCAACAGGCACCGCGGTCTCGGCCGCCGCCTGGAAGGCGGCCCGCACGTAGCTGCCGACCACGACGTTCGCCGTCGCCCGCTACCACATCGCCCAGAAGATGATCCTTTCGCCGCAGCGTGCGAGGCGGGTGTTGCCGAGGAGGCCGCCCACGAGGCGTGTGGCGCCGACCGCCGCCGCCTCGAGGAGATTAACCTCTAGGCCTCCGCCGACCGGCGGACCCCGCCACGCCGCCCGTTCGTACAGATCGATGATCGCCGAGTCCGACGGGAAGCGCGCCAGCTCGCGGCGGGCGCGGGCGAAGACGTCGGTCACTTCCTTGCCCGGACCGAAGAGGATCTCGCGGAGGTCGGTGCACGGCGCCACCATCGCGGCGCGCACATCGTGGAACCTGAGACTGAATGGCACTGAGGCATCGAAGGGAATGGAAAGGGTGATGTCACGCGTCTCGCGCACGTCCAGGTGCGAGAGGCGCTCCCGCTGCGACGTGTCGCCGGCGGCGGCCGAGTCGCTCCTCGCCTGCAGCGCCGCCCTCGCGTCCCGCAGCGCCGGTCCCTCGACGCGCCCCGTGAGTGTGAAATACTGCTCGAGGGCCTTTCGCGCGGTCTCCGCGATGCGCGTCCCGGTGTATACGTCCATGTACGTCCGGCCGTGGTCCACGAGCTGGAGGGCGAACGACGCCGTCTCCCGCAGCGCGCGCTCCGCGTCCTCGCGGCGCCCCGCTGAGAGGAAGTACGCGGCGCGCACGGTATTGGCGGCGCCAAGCCACCGCAGACCGTTGTACCCGCTGATCGTCGGGAGCCCCCAGGCATCCGCGTCCTTGGGGAACGGCAGGGCGAAACGCGCGCCGTAGTAGTCCATATCCGGAGCCCGCGCGACTCTTCCGAACTCCACCCAGGCCGGGTGCGCTGCGAATCGCTCGAGCCACGCGCGCTGGGCTGGGCTGAATCCGTGGAGCGCCATCCCGAGGATGCGTTCGTCGTCGGGCGCCTGCCACGGGCCGGCCCGCGGGAACAACGTGGTGTCGCTCAGCGCGGGGAGCGCATCGAGCCGCCGGGTCAGCGGGTGCTCGGGGAAACCCCCGTGCTCCCGTCTCGGCGGACTACCCATTTCGGAGAGCGCGCGGAGCGCGGTCCCCGCTTCCAGCGGCGTGATCGCGCTGTCGGGTGGCAGCGCGAAGCGCCGGACCAGGCCGGCGCCGGCGAGCTGCGCTTTCTGCCTGCTGCCCAAGCTCGGGTACGCCCATATCGACCAGAAGTGCGGCGCCAGCGCCCCGAGCGACCACAGCGGCACGGCGACGAGCGTCCCCAGCGCGACGAGGAGCACGGCCGCGGTGCCGCCGACCCATCCGACGAGGTCGCCCCCGGGCCGTCCGCGGCCGATGCCGCCCGGCCCGCGCGCGGACTCGAACGACACGTACCACGGCTCCACCAGGGCGGGGCTGTCGGTTCTCCGGCGCCGGCGTGCAAGGGTGGCCCGCTGGGCACCGACCGACCGAATCTCGAGATCCGCGAGCGCGATCGCCGCGAGAAGGGCGACGATCGAGGGGCCGACGACCAAAGTGACGGCGGAGCCGGGGCCGAGCGAGCCGCCGTAGGCGAGGTGCGCCGCAAGGACGAGCAGCAGGGCGGGCAGCGCACCGCCGGCGAGGAGCAGCATCCCGCGCGCCAGTCGGAAACGGCGCAACGCGTTGCGCTCGGCTTCGTGGAGCCGCGCGTACTCGCGCGAGCCCGCGATGAGGGCGCCGGTGTCACCGCGGCTGTCGGACAGGGTCTCGAGGACAGTGTGCCAGGTATAGCCGCGGTGGACGGCCACCGAGGCACGCCGCAGCCCGGAGGCGGTGCCGACCACCGCCGCGCCGAGGGACACGGTGCCGACCGCGGCGCCGAGGGCGAGGAGGAGCAGCACCGTCGCGCCGCCGCTGGCGATCGCAACGCTCCCGAGGCACGCGAACGCGAGCGCGGCGCCGACCGCGAGGATGCTGCCGACCCAGAAGCGCAGGCTCCAGCCTCGCATCGCGCCGTGCACCGCCTCGAGGCCGGGGGGCGGCCACTCCAGCGCGCCGCCGCCGCCGGGGGCGAGCTGCTTGGCGACGTCGGCCGCCGAGGGGCGGCGCGCGGGGTTCTTCTCGAGGCACGCCGCGACCAGCCGCTCGAACTCGGGGTCCACGTCGGGGCGCACCGCCGAGAGAGGCTTCGGCACGTCGCGCAGGTGGGCGGCAATGAGCGCCTCCGGCGTCGTCGCCTCGAACGGGCCCGCCCCGGCGACCAGCTCGTAGGCCATCAGGCCGAGGGCATACACGTCGGTGCGGTCGGTCGCCTCCTCGCCCTCCAGCTGCTCGGGGCTCATGTACTGCGGCGTGCCGACCAGCATCCCCGTCTGCGTGAGCCGCGTCGCCGGCTTCGCCTCACCCTTGGGGCGCACCGCCGCAATCCCGAAGTCGGAGACGAGGGCGCGCCCCGTCTCGTCGTCGTAGAGGACGTTGGCGGGCTTGATGTCGCGGTGGATGATCCCCTTGGTGTGGGCGGCCGCGAGCGCGCCGGCCACCTCCCCGGTGATGCGCCGCGCGTCGTCGGGGTCGAGGGGCCCCTCCTCCTCGAGTCGTGCGGCGAGGCTCTTCCCCCCGACGTGCTGCATCACGAAGTACGGCGTCCCGTCGGCGAGGGCACCGAGGCCGTGGATGCCAACGACGTTGGGGTGGACGAGTCCTGCGACGGCCTGCGCCTCGCGCTCGAACCGGGCGCGCGCGCTCGGCGAGACGGCGAGCTCGGGGGCGAGGAGCTTGACGGCAACGAGGCGGCGGAGGGCGGGCTCGCGGGCGAGCCACACGCTGGCCATCCCGCCGGTGCCGAGGCGGCGGACGAGGAGAAAGGCGGGACTCAGCGCCTCGCGGAGGCGCTCCTCGAGCGCGGCTTCGTCTTGAGCGGAGCGCTGCGGTGGCTCGGGCTGGGACGCGGTACCCGGTGCCACGGGCACTTGGTCGGCGGAGGGCAGCGCTGCCGCGGCGAGGGCCGTTCCGCACTTTGGGCAGAAGCGGTCGTCCGTGGCGGCGGCATGGCCGCAAGCGGGACAGCGCGTCGACTCGGGCATCGTCGTGCGGGGTCGAACATACCGGCGCTACAGAAGCAGGCAAGGTTCCCAATCGTCGGCGCCAAGACCACCGTCGCGACTCCTGTCTTGCGAATTCTCGTAAGGTCACGCGCATCAACAACTTGGGGGCGCCGATTCTTGGCGGCCCCTTTTTTGCGCGCCCGAATGAGTGCCCGACACACGCTGCCCTTCCGTGACGCTGATTTCGGAGGGCGTGAACGGCGAATCGTATCCGACCTTCTCGCTTACCTATCCCTCGACGCGAGAAGGGTTGCGAGAAATGCCACCGCGCGTTATGTGGTTGACGCGCATTGTGGGTTCTTGTTCAGTCTTTCCCCGTAGGACGACAACGGCACAGCACCCGGTTGTCGATACCGTGCACAGCTAGAGAGGACGCGTATGAGTATGAGACGAGTACGGTACTTGATCGGTGCGTTCCTGGCAGTGCTTTGGGTGGCGCCGCTTCGCGCGCAAGTGCCCACGGGCACGATCCGTGGAGTGGTCACCGACGAAGCGACGAAGGAACCGCTCGCGTCGGTCACGATCAACGTCGGGAGCCACCGAACGGTAACCCATGCGGACGGTCGCTACGCCCTCACGGGGGTACCCGAGGGAACTGACACCCTGCGGGCGAGAATGCTCGGTTACGCGCCGGCAACGCAGCCCGTCACGGTCGTGGCGGGCCAGATCGTCGTCGTCGATCTCACCATGACCGCCCAGGCGGTAGGCCTGTCGGAAATCGTGGTGGTGGGCTACGGCCAGCAGACCGCGGGCGACATCAGCGGCGCCGTGAAGCAGCTCTCGTTCGAGGACTTCAACCCCGGGCAGATCACCACGCCGACGATGCTCATCGAGAACAAGATCGCGGGCGTGCAGGTCGTGGACAACAACACTCCCGGCGGCAGCGTCTCGATCCGGATCCGCGGCACGACCTCGATCAACGCCAGCAGCGACCCGCTCTACGTCGTTGACGGCATGCCGGTGGGCCCCGGCTCGGGCGGCGGACTCTCCGCCGGCGCCGACCCGCTCAACTTCCTGAACCCCAACGACATCGAGAGCATCACGGTCCTCAAGGATGCCTCGTCGGCGGCGATCTACGGGGCGAACTCCGCCAACGGCGTCGTGATCATCACGACCAAGTCCAAGGGGGCCGGTGGGCAGGGAGCGCGGATTGACTACAGCGGCACCGTCTCCTCCTCCTCCGTCACCAGACTTCCCTCGGTTCTGAGCGCCTTCACGTACGACTCGATCGTGAGGAAAGACGCCTCAGCCCAGCAGATCGGTCAGCTGGGGAAAGCGAACACCAACTGGTTCAACCAGATTGACCACACCGCGTTCACCCAAGAGCACAACCTTGCCGTGACGGGCGCGGGCGAGACGTCATCGTACCGTATCTCGGCTGGCTACCTCGACCAGCAAGGCGTCATCCTGAAGTCGGAGACCCAGAGGCTCTCCCTCGGGGTGAACTTCGAGCAGCGCCTTTTCAGCGACAATCTGGACATCAAGGTCAACGCGAGGGGCTCGCGCACCTACGACTCGTACGTTCCCGGCAACGTGCTGGGCGACGCCGCCAACATGGGGCCGACGCAGCCCGTCTTGGATCCGACCGCGCTCACGGGCTACTACAACTATCCGGGCTACAACATCCAGTCCCCGCCCAACCCGGTCGAACTCCTGAACCTGGCCACTTCCGACGGCACGGAGTACCGCAGCATCGGGAACGTGCAGGCCGAATACCGCCTGCCGTTCTTCCAGGCGCTCAAGGCCCACGTCAACGTCGGCTACGACGTCGCCAGGGCCACGCAGGGGTCCTTCACGCCGAGCACGGTGGCGCAAGAAATCCAGAGCAGCGAGCTGGGCTACGAGAACCGGCTGGACAACACGCAGGTGAACACGGTGCTCGAGGGGTACCTGAACTACGCGGCGCCCCTGAACGTCGTCCCCGGCAGCATCGACGTGACCGGCGGCTACTCGTACTCGGAGTCGCAGGCCCAGTACGGCACGATCACGCTGAAGGGCCTCAGCACCAACTTCCTCGGAGAGAGCGGCACCCCGACCGCCACGACGGTGACCAACCTCTTGGACACCGAGAAGAGCTTGCTGATCTCCTTCTTCGGGCGGCTCAACTATAACCTCGCCGACCGCTACCTCGCCGCGTTCGCCGTCCGTCGCGACGGTTCCTCGCGCTTCGGGCCGGCCAATGCGTGGGCCGTGTTCCCCTCGGCTTCCTTCGCCTGGCGGATCTCGCAGGAGCCGTTCCTGAAGAGCTTCACGCCGCTCTCGGACCTGAAGCTCCGGGCGTCGTATGGGAAGACCGGCAACCAGCCGCTCCAGAACTACGTGCAGTACGCGACCTACACCCCGGGCGACGCGGGGTCGCAGGTGCAGTTCGGCAACACGTTCACCACGACCGTCCGGCCCGGCGCGTACAATCCGAACATCAAGTGGGAAGCGACGAATTCCTACGACCTCGGGCTCGACTACGGCTTCCTGAATCAGCGGTTCAGCGGCGCCGTTGACTGGTACATCAAGAACACCACGGACATGATTTTCACGGTGCCCATCGCCGCCGGCACCAACCTGTCGAACCAGCTGACGACCAACATCGGCAGCATGCGGAACTCCGGCATCGAGTTCAGCCTCAGCGCCAAGATACTGGAGGGGCGCGGCCAGGGGCTGAGTGGCCTGAGCTGGACGGCCGACTTCACCGCCAGCCGCAACACGAACACGCTGCTGAGCATCAACCCGTACGCCGGCAGCGCGACGCAGATCCCGGTCGGCAGCATCTCGGGCGGCACGGGCAACTACGCCGAGATCCTCACGCCGGGACAGCCGATCAACTCGTTCTGGGTCTGCCGGCAGTACTTCCAGTACGACAGCACTCTGAAGCGGTCGATGCCGGTCGAGGGCAAGTGGTACTCCGTCGTTCAGAACAAGAAGGGCGACAGCACCTTCACGGGGACCTGCGACACCCGCGGCCTCCGGGCCGACCACGACCCGGCGCCGAAATGGATCCTGGGCCACACCTCATATCTGACGTACGGTAACTTCGACCTCAGCTTCTCGCTGCGGGCGTGGACGGGCAACTATGTCTACAACAACGTGGCGGCCGGCGGATTCCTCCAGCAGCTCACCCTCCGGTATTCGGCCTACAACGTGTCCACGTCGTACTTGAAGACCCACTTCCAGGGCGCCCAGTACTTCTCGGACGTCTACGTCGAGGACGCGTCGTTCCTGCGCATGGACAACATCACGCTGGGCTACAGTTTCAAGTATCGCGGCCAGCCCATGCGCGCCTACGTCGCCGTGCAGAACGTGTTCACCATCACCGGCTACAGCGGCGTGGATCCGACCACGAACCTGAACGGCATCGACAACAACATCTATCCGCGCGCGCGCACCGTCACTGGTGGCCTGAGCGTCCGGTTCTAGGGGGGGACGAAGACATGAACCTCAGAACACTGAAAGCGCCGGCGGTCGCCGCCGCCGTCCTGCTCCTGGCCGTGGCCGCGGCCGGCTGCACGGACACGACGGTGTACCCGACGAGCACCATCAGCAGTTCCACCCTCTTCAGTGATCCGCGCTCGTACCAGGAGTTCCTCGGGAAGATCTACGCCAGTCTGGCCCTGACCGGGCAACAGGCTGGGGCCGGGAACGCCGACATCACGTGCAACGACGAGGGAGCCTGCAACTACATCCGCCTGTGGTGGGAGTTCCAGGAGCTGCCGACCGACGAGGCGATCATCGCCTGGAACGACGGAAGCCTCTCGCAGCTGAACACCCAGCTCCTGACTTCGGACAACGGATTCCTGTACGGTATGTACTACCGGATCTACTTCCTGGTCGGCATGGCGAACGAGTTCCTGCGCCAGACGACGGACGGCGCGGTGGCTTCTCGTGGTGCCAGCGCCGCCCTCAAGGCGCAGGTCCAGCAGTACCGAGCCGAAGCCCGGTTCCTCCGGGCGCTGGCCTACTGGCACGCGCTTGACATCTTCGGCGGGTGGGTGCCGCTGGTGACGGAAAACGACCCGCTCGGCTCGACGCCGCCGAAGCAGAGCGACCCCGTGACCGTCTACAACTACATCGTGAGCGAGCTCACGGCCATCCAGGGTCAGCTGCCGGCCCCCAGCGCGGCCACATACGGCCGCGCGACGACGATGGCCGCGAACATGCTGCTGGCCCACGTTTACATGAACGACAGCGTCTACACCTCAGGAACGAACTGGACGGGGGCGCTGAACGCCGCGCAGGCCGTCATCAGCTCGGGCGTGTACAGCCTTGATCCGAGCTACCGGCACCTGTTCCAGGCCGACAACAACACGTCGCCCGAGATGATCTTCGCCATCCCGCAGGACGGGCTGAAGACGCAGGAGTACGGCGGTACCGATTTCCTGATCTGCGCTTCAAGCGGTGGCTCCTTCTCCGGGACCTCGGGCCTCGGATGCAGCTGGTGGGGGATTCGCCTGAAGCCGCAGGCGGACAGCTTCTACATCACCACGGCCGACCACCCCGCCGGCGACACGCGGAACTCGTACTTCGTCACGGAAGCTGGCGGCCAGTCGCTCGGCATAACCGACTGGACCGCCTTCACGCAGGGGTACGGCGTGCCCAAGTACGTGAACATTACCTCGACCGGCGCGAACGGCTCCAGTACGCAGTTCGCGGACACGGATTTCCCGATGTTCCGGCTCGGCGATGCGTTCCTGATATACGCCGAGGCCTGCGTGCGCAGTGGCGCCAGTGGCTGCGCGGCGAATGCGCTGACGTACGTGGACTCGCTGCGGGTGCGCGCGTACGGCAACGCGACCGGCAACATCACGGCCCCGCAGCTGACCCTGCCGTTCCTTCTGACCGAGCGGGGACGCGAGCTGCTGTGGGAAGGCCACCGCCGGACCGACCTGCTCCGCTACAACCTGTTCACGGGCAGCACCCGTCTATGGTCGTATAAGAACAACGTGCCGGCCGGGGCGGCGACCGCTTCCACGTACAATATCTTCCCGCTCCCCAGGACGGAGCTGCAGGTCAACCCGAACCTGAAGCAGCACGGCTATAATTGAGCGCAGAGAAGCTACCACTTTCCCTTTGCCCGCAGCTCCGCCGCCTCGGCGGCGGAGCTGCGGTTCTCTTTTGAGGCACGAGTCGTGTCGCACGCCTTCCGCATCGCCGTAGCTGGACTGCTCTCGCTGGTCGCAGCGGCCTGCCACGAGCGGTCCACGGCCGCACCGGTCACGGGCACGGGCCCGCCGCCGCGCCCGACCCTCAGCCCCGCCTACCGCCCGAGCGGCCACATGGCCGCCGGCGACGTGTTCGTCCACCTGTTCGAGTGGAAGTGGACCGACATAGCGAACGAGTGCGAGCAAGTCCTCGCGCCCGCGGGATTCAAGGCGGTGCAGATCTCCCCGCCCCAGGAGCACAGCATTGTGCCCGCCCACGACTGGAGCGAGCGCTACCAGCCGGTGCGCTACGACATCGCCCGCAGCCGCTCGGGCGACAGCACCGAGTTCGTAGACATGGTGAACCGCTGCAACGCGGTGGGAGTCGGCATCTACGTGGACGCCGTCATCAACCACATGACGAACTTCCCGAGTCCCGGCACCGGTAGCAACGGCAGCCCGTATGCGAAGTACAACTACCCGGGACTGTACGACTCGACCGACTTCCACACGCCCTGCACGGTTACGGACTACACGGATGCGGCCAACGTGCAGGACTGCGAGCTGCTCAGCCTACCGGACCTCAACACGGAGAAGCCGTCGGTCCGGGACACGATTGCGGGCTACCTGATCAAGCTGGCGCGCCTCGGCGTCGCGGGCTTCCGCATCGACGCCGCGAAGCACATCCAGCAGGTATCGCTCAACGACATCTTCGCGATCGTGGATTCCACGCTGGCCGCAGAGGGACGGTCGATCCCGTACTACTTCCTAGAGGTGAGCAGCGGGGCCGGCGAGGCGCTGCACCCGAGCGACTACTTCGGCGAGGCGCACAGCTCCGGCGGCGCGGCCGACATCACCGAATTCACCTTCAGCGGCATCCAGGACAAGTTCCTGAAGAACGGCGGGCAGTACATCGCGCAGCTGAACCCGAACGGGCCGCCCGGCAGCCAGTTCTCGCCGTCCGCGTGGGGCCTGATGCCGTCCGACAAGGCGGTCGTGTTCCTGGAAAACCACGACACCCAGCACACCGTCGGCACCATCGGCTACCGCGACGGCAACGTGTTCCGGATCGCGAACGTGTTCATGCTCGCGCAGCCATACGGCTACCCGTCGATCCTGTCGAGCTACTCCTTCATCCGTACGGCGGAGAACTCGATGGGCCCGCCGTCAGACGGGAGCGGCTGGACGCTGCCCGTGAGCTGCGCGTCCACCTGGAACGCCGGGGATGACCAGTGGCAGTGCGAGCATCGCGACCCGTACATCCTCCGCATGGTCGCCTTCCGGAAGCTCGTCGCGGGCACGGACCAGAACCACTGGTGGGACGACGGCGCGAATGCGATCGCCTTCACGCGCGGCAACAAAGGCTTCGTGGCCATCAGCCGAGAGGACACCGTCGTTGCCGCCATGGTCGCCACGGGGATGCCGCCCGGCACCTACTGCGACCTCCTGACCGGCGGGCTGGTGGGCGGAACCTGCGCCGCCACTTCCGTGGTCGTGGACTCCACCGGCGCCGTCCAGGTCCGGCTCCAACCCGTTTCCGCCATCGCGATCGACGCAGCGAACAAGATGTAGGCATGAGGCAACCGCTCTCGCTCGCGCTCTGGGCGGCGCTCGCCGCCTGCGCTGCCCAGCTCGCGGCAGCGCAGACGCCCGCTCCCGCCTGGACCCGCGGCGGCGTGTGCTACGAAGTCTTCGTCCGCTCCTTCTACGACAGCGACGGCGACGGGACCGGCGACCTCGACGGCCTGATCCGGAAGCTCGACTACATCAACGACGGGAACCCTCGCTCGAAGACCGACCTCGGCGCCTCCTGCATCTGGCTCATGCCGGTGGCCGCATCGCCGAGCTACCACGGGTACGACGTCACCGACTACTACCGCGTCGAGCCGGCCTACGGCACCAACGCGGACTTCAAGCGCTTGGTCGCGGCGGCGCACCGCCGCGGCATCAAGGTGCTCGTCGACATGGTGCTGAACCACAGTTCGAGCCAGCACCCGTTCTTCCAGGCGGCGCTGCGGGACACCGCGTCGCCGTACCGAAGCTGGTACCGCTTCTCCCCGAAGCCGCTGGGCATGGGCCACTGGGGCGAAGAGGTCTGGCACCGGTCCCCCGTGAGGGACGAGTACTACTTCGGCGCATTCTCGAGCGAGATGCCGGACCTCGATTACCACACGCCCGCCGTGCGGGCCGAGGCGAAGCGGATCGCCACGTTCTGGCTTCGCGAGATGGGGGTGGACGGCTTCCGCCTGGATGCGGTTCCCTACCTCGTGGAGGAAGGGGACTGCCTCATCGATTGCGCGGGCACCCACGTGTTCCTGCGCGAGTACGCCGCGCATCTCCGCAGCGTCAGTCCCGAAGCGTATACGGTGGGCGAGGCGAACGTCGGGGCTGTCCTCCCCTACTACCCCGACCAGCTCACCTCGTACTTCGCCTTCGAGCTGTCCGACTCGCTCCTGGCGGCGGTCCGCAGGGGTACGGTCGGCGGGATGCTCGCCGGCTACCTGCGGTTACAGGACACGCTGCCGGCCTACCGCTGGTCTCCGTTCCTGAGCAACCACGACGGCACGCGCACCATGACCGCGCTTGGCGGTGACGTCGCCCGCGCGAAGCTCGCGGCGACGCTGTTGCTCACGCTTCCCGGCCTGCCGTTCGTCTACTACGGCGAGGAGATCGGGATGACGGGCGACAAGCCCGATCCTCGGCTACGGACCCCCATGCAGTGGGGCCCCGGTCCGGGCGTGGGCTTCACCACCGGCACCCCTTGGGAGAGCCCCCAGCCGGATTCGCTGACCTCCAACGTCGAGGCGCAGGACGCGGATCCCGGCTCGCTGCTCAACCTGTACCGCCGGCTGATCCACCTCCGTGGGGAGAACGCGGCACTGGCGACGGGCAGGCTGGTGCCGCTCTCGGCCAGCAGCTCACGGGTCGCGGCCTACCTGCGCCGCGCGGGCAACCACGCCGTGCTCGTGGTGGTGAACCTGGGCGGCACGGCGCTTTCCGGCGTCTCGCTCGCCTCAGGTGAGCGCGCTCTGCCTCCGGGGCGGTACGTGACGCGGAACCTCCTCGGCGGCCCGAGCGGCGCCACGCTGCGGGTGAGCGGCGACGGCCGCCTCACCGGCTACGTCCCCGCGGCGACGATCGGGCCGCGGGAGAGCGTGGCGCTGGATCTGGTCCGCCGGTAGGCGGCCCCCCGCCGGCGCCGGGCCTTGCGGTCCCGCCCCCCATCACGCATCCTGCACGCGCGCCGCGGAGGGGCGGCCTGAAGGGAGACTCGTGCAGACACGCATCATGGTAGTCTTGGCAGCGGTCCTCGCGCTCGGCTGCGACAGGAGCGCGACGGGACTGCAGCCCGGCATCAGCAGCTCGTGCACGGTGACGCTCTCCGGCGCGGTCACCGGAACGTACGACTGCCGGCCAGCGACGACGGCATGGTCCGCATTCGACAACACTGGCGGCTTTTCGTTCGCCGTGATTTCGTCGGGGGCGAGGCCCGGCATCGCAACAGCCATTGTATGGCTCGGCGAGCCCACGACGCGCACGTACACCAACGCCGACTCAGCCGCTCAAGCAGATCTCTCGGTTACCACCTCCTCCAACCAGTCCTGGCTGGTCACGGTGGGCCAGGGCTCCGCGGCGACCGGGAGTTACAGCTTGACCTTCACGTCGGTCGTGAACAACATCACCCAACAGACCGGGAAGGGTTACTCAACAGAAGGCACGCTGACCGCCACCCTCCCGGCAGTGGCCTCCTCCGGCGCGACCGGCACTATCACGCTCACGGCCACCTTCTAGAGGCGACGCGCCGCGGCTAGCTCACCTCTTTAGCACGACTGCGCCGTAGGCCCGCAGCGCTACGGTGTCCCCGTGTTGGACACGCCCCAACAACAGGTCGCGCGCTCCATCCACGCCGTAGCCCGTCACCGCGACACGCACCTCCCGGGCCCGCACGTTCACCAGGACCAGCGCGTCGCCGCGCCGGTAGGCGATCACGTCGGCCGGGGCGGTGGTCATGACCGCGCGCAGATCACCCCGCAGGAAGGCCGGGTCGGTCCGCGCCAGGCGCACGACGCGGTCGTAGAAGGCGCGGGTCGCGGTCGCGTGGGGTTGGTTCCACGCGACGGCCTCCCGCTCGAACAGGCCCAGCTTCTGCGGGCTCTCGACTTCCTGCCCGTCGTAGATCAGCGGCCGGCCCGGCAGCAGGGCCATGGCGACAAATGCCGCGCGCGCCCCGGCCGGGCCCCCGAAGAGCGTTACCGGCGGCTTGTCGTTGGCCGTCTCGTCGTGGTTCGTGGTGAAGCGCAGCCGCATGCCACCCACGGGCATCGCCTGCACGTCCGCCAGCTCGCCGTGGACGAACGTGTCTGCCGGCGCGCCTCGCCACACTGCCTTGAGGCGGTTGTACGACTCCCACGGGTAGGTGAGGTCGAAGCCGAGCCGGTGCATCTTGAGCTCGCCCGACTCCGCGAGGAGCAGAAGCGGCCGGCGGACGGCGGAGCGCAGCGCCGGCACGGCTTCGCGCCAGAAGTCCTCCGGGACGGCATTGGCTTGGTCTACGCGGAAACCGTCGATGCCGAACCGCTCCAGCCAGTAGCGCATGGCGACGATCATCGCGTTCCGCAGCGCTGGATTCTTGAAGTCGAGCTGCGCGACGTCCGTCCAGTCGGTCGGCTTGCCCTGGTCGTCACGCGGCACCGTCAGCTCGCCGCGTTCGTTGCGGACGTAGAAGTCGGGGTGCTCCTTGACCCAGACGTTGTCCCAAGCGCTGTGGTTCGGGACCCAGTCGAGGATGAGCTTCATCCTGCGAGCGTGCACGGCCCGCACGAGTGAGCGGAAATCCGCCGCGGTCCCGTACGCGGAATTGACCGCCTGGTAGTCGCGCACTGCGAACTGCGACCCCAGCGGTCCTTTCCGGTTGGCAATCCCGACCGGGTAGATGGGCATGAGCCATACCACGGTGGCCCCGACCGCCTGGATGCGGTGAAGCCCGCGGGTCACGCCGCGGAGATCGCCTGTGGGTGAGAAGTCCCGAACGTATACCTCGTAGATTGCGCAGCGAGCCACCCAGGACGTGTCCGGCGCCAATACCTGCGCCTGCGCGGGCCGGGGGATCGCCGAAGCGGCCGCCAGCACGAGGCAGGCCGCGAGCGGGGAAGAACGATTCCGCATCGGTGTCACCTCTGGAAGGAATGAACAGCGGTGCCAATGTACCGGCTGCGGCGACGGTGCGGGAGTCGCGGATTGCCGGTACTTTTGAGGCGCACGCAGAGCTACCGGGAGACCCATGTGATCCGTTCCGCACGAGTGCTCATCCTCAGCCTGGCCGCGCTGTCGGTGGCGGCCGCTCCGGTCACCGCCCAGCGGCAGCGCTTGTCCATGGACCCGGGCTGGCGCTTCACGTTGGGGGATCCCGCCGGGGCCGAGCGGCCTGGGTTCGACGATCACGAGTGGCGCCGGCTGGACCTGCCGCACGACTGGAGCATCGAGGGGACCCCGCGCCAGGACGCTCCTGGCGGAGGCCGCATGGGTTACTTCCCGAGCGGCATCAGTTGGTACCGCAAGGTGTTCCGCTTGCCCGCCGGGGCGAAGGGCCAGGAGGTCTGGCTCGAGTTCGACGGCGTCTACATGAACAGCGACGTCTGGATCAACGGCTTCCACCTGGGACGGCGGCCCTACGGCTACATCAGCTTCGCCTACGACATCACCAGCCACCTCGTGCCCGGCGTGAACGTGGTGGCCGTGCGCATGGACAACTCGCGCCAGCCCAACTCCCGCTGGTACACGGGCAGCGGCATCTACCGCCACACCTGGCTGACTCTGGTGGCGCCGCTGCACGTGGGCCACTGGGGGACCTATGTGACGACGCCCGCCGCGGACTCCGCGGGAGCGGACGTGGTGGTCCGCACCCGCGTGGAGAACGACTACCCGTCGACACGCCAGGGCACGCTGCGCGCCGTGGTGCTCGACAGCGCGGGCCGCGAGGTGGCACGCACGGAGACGCCCTTCTCGCTGGCTGCCGGGCAGAAGGTCGAGCTCGAGCAGCGGCTGCGGATCGCCGCGCCGCGGCTCTGGTCCGTGGAGACGCCGAGTCTGTACGCGCTCCGCTCGGAGGTGCTGGACGGCCAGCGCTCCACCGACGTGACGAATGCCACGTTCGGCATCCGCACCATCGCGTACGACGCCAACCGCGGCTTCTTGCTGAACGGCCGGCACCTCAAGATGAACGGTGTCAACCTGCACCACGACGGGGGCGCCGTCGGCGCGGCCGTACCGGAGCGGGTCTGGGAGCGCCGGCTGGAGCTTCTCAAGGCCATGGGGGCGAACGCCATCCGCACCTCCCACAACCCGCCCGCGCCGGAGTTCCTCGACCTGTGCGACCGACTCGGCTTCCTCGTGATGGCGGAGGCCTTCGACGAATGGACCATCGGCAAAGTGCCGGAGGGCTACCACAACTATTTCGCCGAGTGGTCCGAGCGGGACGTGACGGACTTCGTGCATCGTGACCGCAACCATCCCTCGATCGTGCTCTGGAGCGCAGGCAACGAGATCGGCGAGCAGGACACGCCCGACGGCGTGCAGGTGCTGCGCCGGCTCGTGGACGTCTTCCACCGCGAGGACCCGACGCGTCCGGTGACCACCGGCAACGACCACATCGCCGCCGACGGAGGGCGCGCCACCGAAGCCTTCCTGAATGCCGAGGACGTGGTCGGCTACAACTACGTGGACCGCTGGCACGAGCGCCGGGAGCTCTTCGCCGAGCAGGACCGGCACGACCACCCCGACTGGAAGATGATCGGCACGGAGAGTGAGGCGGCAGGCAATGCGTTCGGCGGCCGCTACTCGCTGGGGAGCGACAGCGCGGTCGCCCGGCCCAACTATACCACCGGGATGATCCGGGTCGAGCGTCTCTGGAAGTGGGTCGCCACGCACGACTACTTCGCCGGCGACTTCATGTGGACGGGGGTGGACTACCTGGGCGAGAGCTTCTGGCCGTTCAAGGGCTTCGGCTCCGCGCCCGTGGACATCACCGGCCACCCGAAGGACTCGTACTACCTGTATCAGAGCCAGTGGACGGATCGGCCCGTGCTCCACCTCTTCCCGCACTGGAACTGGCCAGGCCGCGAGGGTCAGGTGATCCCGGTGCTGGCGTACACCAACTGCAACTCCGTGGAACTGTTCCTCAACGGCCGCTCACTGGGCGAGAAGCGGCTCGAGTTCCCGGCGCAGGGCACATCCGGCGGCTGGAACAGCTACGCGCAGCCACAAGTCAACGCCACGACCAACGACCTGCATCTGAGCTGGGACGTGCCCTACGAGGCGGGCGTGCTCCGGGCCGTCGGCAAGCGTCGGGACGGCACGGTGGCCTGCGAGGGGGAAGTGCGCACCGCCGGTGCGCCGATTGCCATCCGGCTCTCCGCAGACCACGACACCATCATCGCCGCCCCCGGGGAGGTGGCGAACGTGACCTTCGAGATCGTGGACTCGGCGGGCACGCTGGCCCCCACCGCGGACAATCTCGTACGCTTCACCGTGACCGGCGGCAGCATCGTGGCGCTCGACAATGCCGACCTGCGCGACCACGACCCCTACCGCTCCGACAACCGGCACGCGTTCAACGGTCGTGGGCTGGCTATCCTGCAGGCCTCACAGCCCGGCATACTCCGCGTCGTCGCCTCCTCGGACGAACTGCGATCGGCGAGCGTGACTGTGCAGGTTGTGCGCGGCAACGCGGCTCCACTCGTCCCGGCGGCCCGGTGAGGTCGCCGATGGGCGGCATTCGTCTCCGTTGACACACGGTAACAGGAGCAGGCTGATGGACCATTCCACACGGGTCTACGACGACATCACCCAGATGCTCCCGAGCGAGGAGAACCCCTCGCCGCTCGTCCGACTGAACCGTCTGGCGCCCGCCGGCTCCAACCTCTGGGCGAAGCTGGAATGGCTCAATCCCTTCGGGTCGGTGAAGGACCGGGCGGCCTGGGAGATGATCCAAGACCTGGAGCGTCGCGGGGAGCTCGGACCGTCCCGCCCGGGACGGGGCATCGTCGAGCCCACCAGCGGCAACACCGGCATCAGCCTCGCCGCCCTCGCCGGCGTCCGCGGCTACCCGATGCTCGCCGCCGTCCCCGCCAAGGTGCCGGCGGAGAAGAAGGTCCTTCTCCAGATCTTCGGCGCCAAGGTCGAGGTGGTGCCTGATGCGCTGTGCCCGCTGCCGGGCAGCGAGGACGGCACCATCGGTCTCGCCAAGACGCATGCCCGAGCCTCCGGGCACAAGTACGTGATGCCCAACCAGTACGAGAACTGGCAGAACGTCGAGGCCCACTACCGCACCACCGGCCCGGAGATCTGGCGGCAGACCGGGGGCAAGGTCACCCACGTCTTCACCTCCCTCGGAACGTGCGGCACCGTCACCGGCCTCGGCAAGTTCCTGAAGGAGAAGAACCCGGCGGTGAAGATCGTCGCCGTCCAGCCGAGTCCCGGGCACGACGTGCCAGGCATCCGGAACGTCTCCGAGCTCGACGTGTCCAAGCTCTACGATCCGAGGTACGTCGACGAAATCCTCGAGATCGACTTCGAGCTCGCGTACACGACCGCCGCCGAGCTGGCCCGCCACGAGGGCCTGCGCGCCGGACCGAGCTCCGGCCTTATTTTCGAGGGCGCCCGGCGTACCGCCCGGAAGGAGCCAATCCCCTGCGGCGTCATGATCTTCTGCGACGACGTGTTCAAGTACACCTCCAACATGCTCAAGCACGTGCCCGGCTTGACGGTCGAGCCGTGACGGACAAGCCACTTTCGCGCTCAAGGAGCACCGACATGGCCGGTTACGTACACCCCGAAGTCCTCGTCTCCACCGAGTGGCTGAAGCAGAACCTCAAGACTCCCGGTATCCGCATCGTCGAGGTCGACGTGGACCCCAAGCTCTACGCTGCCGGGCACATTCCCGGCGCCGTGGGCTTCGACTGGACCACCCAGCTCCAGGACCAGGTGAACCGCGACATCGTCTCAAGGGCGAACTTCGAGAAGCTGCTCTCCGAGGCGGGCATCAAGAAGTCGGACACCGTGATCATCTACGGCGACTCCAGCAACTGGTTCGCCGCGTACGGCTTCTGGCTGTTCAAGATCTACGGCCACAAGGACGTGCGGCTCTTGGACGGTGGACGCGCGAAGTGGCTCAACGACAACGCCCTCCCGCTCACGACCGACGTCCAGACGTTTCCCAGGAGCGAGTACAAGGTCGCTGACGTGGGCGCCTCACTGCGTGCCAACGTGACCGACGTGCTCGCGGCGAGCAGCCGCAGGGTGCCGCTGGTGGACGTGCGCAGCCCGGACGAGTTCACCGGCAAGGTGATCGCCCCACCGGGCATGTCGGAGAGTGCCCAGCGTGGCGGCCATATTCCCGGAGCGACCAGCATCCCCTGGGGCACCGCCGTCACTCCGGAGAACACCTTCAAGAGCGCCGATGAGCTGCGGGCCATCTACCTCGACCAGAAGCGGCTCGACCCGAACGAGGCGACCATCGCCTACTGCCGTATCGGCGAGCGGAGCAGCCACACCTGGTTCGTGCTCAAGTACCTGCTCGGCTTCAAGGACGTCAGGAACTACGACGGAAGCTGGACCGAGTACGGCAACCTCATCGGGGCTCCCATCGAGAAGCCCTGACTCCGGAGCCTTCACGTGCGTGCAGCGTTCGGTCTCACCCTCGTTGCCTGCCTCGCCGTCTTGCCCCCGGCAGCGCGCTCCCAGACCGCAGCCGGGGCGACGCAGGGATCGCAGACTCACGGCCTCGCCGCCGCCAACCGTGCCGTCTACCTCGACAGCGCGGGCGTCGTGCGCTGGGCGGACAACCGGCAGGAAGTCTCCCTCTTCGGCGCAAACTACGTGGTTCACACCGCGTCCGACTACCGCGCGGCCGGCTACGTGCACGCCGACCGGAAGCGGATGATCGACGAGGACATGGCGCAATTCGCCCGCATGGGCTGGGACGGCCTGCGGCTGACCTTCTGGGGCGACTGGGAGGCGTCCGACAGCGCCGGCAACCTCCTCGCCAACGACCATCTGGACCTGCTGGACTACCTGATCGCCCGCGCCCGGGAGCGCGGCATCTACATGCTGCTGAGCCCCATCCAGCTCTACGGCTCGAACTGGCCGGACGCGCTGCAGGATACTTCGGCGCCGGGCTTCGGCCGGCACTTCGGCAAGGCCCGCATGGGCACCGAGCCGGCCGCCATCGCGGCGCAGGTGAACTACCTGCGGCAGATCCTGGATCACGTGAGTCCTTACACGGGTGTGGCGCTGAAGAACGAGCCGGCCATCCTCTTCATCGAGCTGGTGAACGAGCCGTGGCATCACCCGGAAGACCTCCAAGGCTCGATCCGCTACATCAACGCCCTCACCGACGCCGTGCGCAGCACGGGGTGCACGAAGCTCGTCTTCCACAATGTGAGCCAGGACTTCAGGATCACCGAGGCGATCGGGCGTTCGCGGGCGCAGGGCGTGACCTTCGCCTGGTACCCCACGGGCCTCAACTCCGGCCACGAGCTCGTGGGCAACTACCTTCGCGCGGTGGACACGTTCCCCGACATGCTGCACCCGGAGTTGGCCCGCATGCCGCGCATCGTCTACGAGTTCGACTCGCCGGACCTGCGCACCGGTTACATGTATCCGGCGATGGCGCGGACGTTTCGGGCCGTGGGCGCGCAGTTCGCCGCGATGTTCGCCTACGACATGCTGGGAACCGCTTCGCGTAACCTGGGCTGGCAAACCCATTACCTGAACCTGGTCTACACGCCCCGCAAGGCCATGAGCGCCATCATCGCCGCGGAGGCCATGCACCGCCTGCCCCGCCTGCGCTTCTACGGTCCGTACCCGCAGAATACGCGGTTCGGCGACTTCCACGTCTCCTACGACGACAACCTGGGCGAGCTGGTCGCGCGCGACGCCTTCCTGTATGCAGGCTCGACGCTCGCAGTGCCTCCCGACCCGGCCGCACTGCGACGCATCGCCGGCTACGGCTCGTCGCCCATCGTGACCTACGACGGAGAGGGGATCTACTTCCTGGACAAGGTGCGCTTGGGGCTCTGGCGTCTCGAGGTCTATCCCGACGCCGTGCCCGTGCGCGACCCCTTCGAGCCGCCGAATCCGGACAAGATCGTGACACGCGCGATCACCCGCGCCTGGCCGATGACTGTCACCCTGCCCGACCTCGGCAGCTCCTTCGCGGTGCAGCCCATCGCGGCCGGCAACCCGCAGACCGGGGCGGCCACGCACGGTCGGTTCACGGTCACGCCCGGCGTCTACGTCCTGAGCGCCGCCGGGCCCGTCGATCCGGCCACGCTGCCCGCGTACCTGGGGCACATCGGTTTCGCCGAGTACCACGCGCCCCCGCTCGATACGGTCCCGCCGACAGTGCTGCCGCTGGCTGCGCCCGAATACCTCGCGGGGCGCGACGCCGAGCTGCGAGCCCGGATCGTCGACCGGACACCGCCGGATTCGGCGAAGCTCTTCATCCGGCCCGTGGCCGGCTTCTTCTACCGCGGTTACGCCATGCGCCCCGCCGGCGGCTCCGACTATGCCGCCTCCGTCCCGGCGACGGCGCTGCGGGAGGGCCCATACGAGTTCGTGATCACGCTCTTCCGCGGGGACTCAGCTATGACGTTCCCCAGCGGCCTGAACCTGAAGCCGTGGGACTGGGACTACTACGGCCGGGAGTCCTGGAAGCTGGATGTGGTCGGCCCCCAGACGCCGTTGCGGCTGTTCAACCCCGGCGATGATGCCGCGAGCCTGGTGTTCAGCCGCATCGGCGACGCGGGACGCCGCGGGCTTTTCGGCCTGACGCTGTCCGAAGCCACGGGCCAGCCGGTCTTCCACTTCGAGCTGCCGGCCCACCCGAACGGCGAGGCGTTAGACGACTACACGGCCTCGCTGGTGATCAAGGATCGGATCATCGCCCGGCAGGAGACCATCGCCGGCGCGGACGCGCTGCACGTGCGCCTGCGCGGCCTCGGGCCTCACCAGGTTCTGCACGTCACCCTGATGGAAGACGACGGCACGAGCTGGAGCGCGGCGGTTCCCGTGGACAGCACTTGGAGCGAGCAGTCGCTGCCGCTCTCAGACTTCACCCTCGGCCGTGGCGTCCTGCTCCCGGAGGGGTTCCCTGGTGAGTGGAACTACTGGGTGGGACCCGCAGCTGCGCGCGGCGGCAGCGGAGACCGACCGCGGCTCGACCGGGTGGAGCGGCTGCAGCTCTCCCTGCGGCACGAGCCAGGCGTCGCGGTCGCGCCGGGCAGTTACGGCGTGGAGGTGGAGGCGATCACGCTGAACTTCACCCGCCCGGCCGACAGGGACGCGCCGGGACCGTGACCGAGGGCCCGCGCTCCGCGGCCCGCCGGCTGGCCGGAGCAGGATCGCTCGCCCTGCTGGTCGCCTGCGGCGATCACTCATCCACCGCAGCCCCGCCGGGCGGCCGGACCTTTGCATCCATGTTCGTGGGCGCCGACGTCTCGGCCCTGGCGCGGATCGAGCAGGCCGGCGGCATCTTCCGCAACGGCGGCCAGCCGGGCGACGCCATCGCGATCCTGCGGGCGCACGGCAGCAACGGCTTCCGGCTGCGCCTGTTCGTGAATCCCAACGACTCCGAGGTGCAAGTCAACGACCTCCCGTACACCCTGCGCATGGCCAGCCGGGTCAAGGCGGCCGGCGCCAAGCTGCTGCTCGACTTCCACTACTCAGACACCTGGGCGGATCCGGGCCACCAGACCACGCCGGCCGCCTGGGCGAGCCTCGGTTTCGATTCTCTCGTGCAGCAGGTCCAGAGCTACTCCACCGGCGTCATCACCCAGCTCAAGCAGGCGGGTGCGCTGCCGGACATCGTGCAGGTGGGCAACGAGATTGACGATGGCATGCTGTGGCCGCTGGGCCAGCTGTACGGCGCCGGCTCCGATACCACGCTGCAGTGGACCCAGTTCACGGGCCTGCTCAAGGCGGGCATCCGCGGCGTGCGCGCCGCGCTTGGCCCGGGCGACTCGGTCCGCATCATGCTGCACTACTCGCAGGGCGGCAGCACCGGCGGCACGCAATGGTTCTTCGATCACATGAACGCGTACGGTGTGCCCTACGATCTCATCGGCCTGAGCTACTATCCCTGGTGGCAGGGGACGCTGGCCGACCTCCAGGCCAATCTGCAGGCCACCGCCCTGCGCTACGGGCGGGACATCACGGTGGTCGAGACGTCATACCCGTGGCGCGCCGGCGGCTGGGAGAGCATGGCCACGAACGGCACCGCCATGACCTGGCCTGTCACACCGCAGGGCCAGGCGCAGTTTCTGCTGGACGTCCTCGATGCCGTCGCGGCCGTGCCGAACGGCCACGGCGCGGGCGTGGTGTGGTGGTACCCGGAGGCGATCCAGGTGCCCGGGCTCTTCGTCTGGGGCGGCGGCTCGCTCGCGCTCTTCGACTCCAGCGGCAACGTCCTTCCGGCCGCAGCGGAGTACGGCGCGCGCTGAATGGAGGGCTCACCCATGCTCATGTCTCGCGCTCTGGCCGCCCTTCTGGCGGTCGCGTCCGGCGCCTGCGGGACGGCATCCGCCCAGGAGTCGGCCACTGGATGCTGCACGGCGACCATCCGTGTGCGTGTCCCGGAAGGCACGGGCACCGTCTATCTCACCGGCAACCTTCCAGAACTCGGACCGTGGCGTGCCGACGGCCTCGCCATGACGGGCGAAGGGCGCGAGCGCACGGCTCGGGTCACCGCGCCGCGCGGAACGATGCTCGAATACAACTTCACGCTGGGCTCCTGGGATCGCGGGGCGCTTGGCTATGCCGGCGCGGTCTCGCCCAACCACCGGCTCCTCATCAACGGCGACGTCGAGGCCGTTCACGAGATCAGCGGCTTCAAGAAGGACCCGAAGGAGTACATCGCCGACTGGCAGGGCTCGGGCGTCGAGGGCCGCCTCGTCTACCGGACGGACGCCGTGTCGGCGTTCCTGGGGCCGACGCGCCACATCGAGATCTGGCTCCCGCAGGGCTACGACGCCGATTCTTCCAGGCGCTATCCCGTCCTTTACATGCACGACGGGCAGAATCTGTTCGACCCACGCATTGCGAACACGGGAGTTGACTGGGGCGTGGACGAAGCAGTGGTGCGGCTCGTCCGGCGGGGCACGATCCAGCCCGTGATCGTGGTCGGCGTCTGGAGCACGGCCGAACGGTGGCCGGAGTACTCGCCCTGGCACCGCGCGCCCGACTACGCCCGCTTCCTCATCGAAGAGCTGATGCCGCGGGTCAACGCGGCATTCCGCACCCTGACCGGGCCGGAGAACACCGCTGTCATGGGCTCGTCCATGGGCGGACTTCTCTCATTCTATCTCGTGACCCACCACCCGGACGTGTTCGGCGCCTGCGGCTGCCTGTCCACGAATTTCCCGCTCTCGGAGGCGCTGATGGCGCGGACCGTGCCCGGCATCGTCACGACGCCGACGCCTGACACGACGCCCTACATCATTCGCGACATCGCCGCGGGGCTGAGGGTTCCGAGGGGCGTGCGATACTGGTTCGACTACGGCACGCAGGGGCTCGACAGCACCTACGGACCCACCCACGAAGCCGTGCGCGCCTGGCTGCTGAGACAGGGCCTCGTCGAAGGCACGGACTTCGTGGTCCGTCGCTATGGGGGCGCCGACCACAACGAAGCTTCCTGGCGCGCCCGGCTCGACGACCCGCTGACCTTCCTGTTCGGAAGGCGAGGGCGCTGAGCGCCGGTACCCGCGCGAGGACTCCCCGGGATCGGGGCGGCTACGGCCGCACCGTGGCGTAGCTGGCGATCAGATGGGTCGTGATCTCGAAGTCCACCACCTCCCCAGGACCGAGCAGCAGCCCGCCGGTCCGGACCGGCGGCCCAGTGCCTGCGGGTTGGGCCACGAACTCCACCATACCGCCGCTGCCGAGCATGGCCTGACGAAGCACGAAATGGCTGACGATCCCCGGCGCCACCGTCCCCATCCGGTAGTAGGTCCCGGATGCGACGGCGTAGACGTCCACCTGGAGCGCGTAGTTGTTGGTGACGTTCACGACGACGGAGTCCCTCTCGTGCGTGTCCAGCCCCTCGCTGAGGAGCACCAGGCCGAAGTCGGTCGTGAGCGAGACGCTGTCGTGCTTCACGGTCCCCGTCGCCCCCGAGTAGGCATCCGTCAGCTCCGTGCCGTTGGGGAACACTCCGAAGACGGGAATAGCCTTCGGGCCCTTCGGCTGGTCCATCGCCACCACCACTCGATCGTCAAGATTGTCGGTCACGAGGATGCGGCTGAAGATGTACGGCTGCGCCTGGAGCGTGCGATGCACGCCCGCTCCCACGGCCGGGTGGGCCCGCCGGAACTGGCCCAGCTTCCGCCAGTGCCGAAGGATCTGGCGCGTGGAGTCCCCGCGCTCCAGATCCCCCCAGTTCATGAATGAGCGGAGGTTAGCGTCACCCGCCGCGCCCGCGACCCGGAGGGGACGGGCCAGTTCGTCGCCGTAGTAGATCTGGGCGCCCCCCGGCGCGAGGAGGAGGCGGGTCCCGGCGCCCATGGGGTCCTTCCGGTCCGCGTCGTACGGCGAGCCGTCATCGTGGGAGCTGACGTAGTTGAGGATCCCGACTCTGCGCAGCGCGCCGCCATGGAGCGCGGCGGAGTACCGCGTGTAAACACTGTCCAACGGCCCGGCGGCCTCCCTCTTGAAGCCGAAGTTGATGAGGGCATCGTAGCCGTGGGCGAAGAAGTCCACCGTGCTGTCCCCGTAGCTGTAACCCCGCCCCTGGCTCGGTTCCCAGCCAGATACCTCGCCCACCATGTAGAAGGGCAGGTCGTCCAGTACCTGGGCCGGATGCGCCCGCTTCCAGTCTGAGAACGCCAGCTCGGCTTCCTTCTTCAGCTCGGCGGCGACCGTCTCTTCGAAATGCTTGGCGGTATCCATGCGGTAGCCGTCGAACCCGAACTTGCGCACCCAGTCGGTGAGCCACTTGATGAGGTAGTAGCGCGGCGCCCGCGGGTACCCGGTGCGCTGGAAGAAGGCGTCGAGCGAGGTCCGCTCCTGATCCAGCCGCCCCTCCCGCGTCCACTTCTCGACCAGCCACGGAGGCAGTTCCACAGGATCGTTGCGATCGGTGCGGATGTCCGGCAGGTTGTCCACCAGGGTGCACACCACGGTGGTCACGTAGCTCTGGTAGGTGCACCGGGGACCCGTGCGGACCCAGTCGTCAGTCCACTGGGGATCCAAGGGGGTCACGGGCCCCGTGTGGTTGATCACGGCGTCCATGAGCACGCGGATGTGATGCCCGTGCGCCGCGTCCACCAGCGCGTGCAGGTCGTCCCTCGTTCCCAGCGCCGGCTCCACCGCGGTCCAGTCCCGAGCCCAGTAGCCGTGGTATGCGTAGGTCTTCCCCGTTCCCTCGTCCACACTCCCCTGAATCTGCTCCACGAACGGAGTCAGCCAGATGGCATTCACGCCCAGGCTGTCGAAGTAGCCGTCGTTGATCTTCCGGAGCAGACCCTTGAGATCCCCACCCTGGAAGCTGCGCAGCACCGCTCCGTCCTGCGCGCGGCCCAGGGCGTGGTCGTTGGAGGAATCGGCGTCCAGGAAACGATCGGTGAGGAGGAAGTAGACGGTGGCACCGTTCCAGAACACCGCCGCACGCGCGGCCTTGGCTGACACGACGTCCTGACGGCTGGCGGCGGAATTGGGGGCCTTGTGAATGCACGAGGAAAGGACGCAGGCGCCTAGACCCACGAACGCTACCGAGCGGAACACGGTCTTCATGCGCCCACCACCCTTTCGTTGCACGCCCGCTTCATCGTCCGTCTCGCGCTGCGACCTGCCTATCCAGCCCATCCGTGTCACCGCGATACCGCCGCCGCCACGTCGTCCTGGTCCTTCACCCGCAACGTCAACGCCGCGGCCAGCACCAGTGAGGCGCCGCCGACGACGAGGGCGTAGATGGCCTCGCCGCCGAAGAAGTGCCGCACGAAGAAGCCGAGCACCACCGCCGCAATTATCTGCGGGATGACAATGGTGAAATTAAAGACCCCCATGTAGTAGCCCATCTTCGACGGGGGCAGCGAGCCGGTCAAGATCGCATACGGCATCGAGAGCACGCTCGCCCAGGCGATCCCGACGCCCACCATCGAGGCCAGCAGCAGCCTCGGGTTGGCGATGAGGAAGATGGACAGCAGGCCGACAGCTCCGAGGGTCAGGCAGATAGCATGCGCGATCTTGCGGCTGGTGTGACGGGCCAGCACCGGAATCGCGAAGGCAACCACTGCCGCGACCGCGCTGTACGCGCCCATGCACACGGCCACCCAGTTCGCGCCCTCGTTGTAGACAGCCGACGTCGTGTCGGCGGTGTGGTACATGTGGCTCGTCACACCCGGCGTCGTGTAGATCCACACGGAGAAGAAGGCGAACCAAGTGAAGAACTGCACCAGGCCCAGCTGCTTCATCGTGGGCGGCATGTCCTGGAAGTCGTTGAGGATGGTGACGAATCCATTGGCGTACCGGCCGCTGCGCTGCAGCAGGCCGCTCACGATCAGCAGCGCCCCGACCACCCCCACGGCGGCAGCAAGCATCATCAGCTCGTGGCTCCCCCGCCGCGCCAGCCACACGCTCAGCGCGCCCAGCACGATGAGCGCCAGGCCCAGGCGCATCTGCCGGGTGCCGTTGCGGACGAATTCCGCCGCCGTCCGTCTCGCCCCGATCGACTCCTCCCGGGCGCGGTTCTCCTCGAACGAGGCCATCTCCTCCGGCGAGTACTCCTTCGACCGTACGACGGTCCACACCACCGCGCCGAGGAAGATGACGGCCGTCAGATAGTACGAGAAGCGCACGGACTGCGGGATCTGGTGCTCCGGCGCGGTGTTCGCCACGCCGAACGCGTTGGTGAGAATCCAGGGGAGCAGCGACCCCACCACGGCGCCGACGCCGATGAAGAAGCTCTGCATGGCGAACCCGGTGGTCCGCTGCGACGACGGCAGGTTGTCGCCGACGAAGGCGCGGAAGGGCTCCATGGAGATGTTGATGGAGGCATCCATGATCCACAGCATGCCCGCCGCAACCCACAGCACCGGCGAGTTGGGCATCACCAGCAGTGCCAGCGAGGCGGCGATGGCGCCGCCGAGGAAGTACGGGCGCCGCCGGCCCAGCCGGTTCCAGGTGCGGTCGCTGAAGTAGCCGATTATCGGCTGCACCACGAGTCCAGTGACCGGCGCGGCGATCCACAGGATCGGGATGCTCTCGACCTTGGCCCCGAGGGTCTGGAAGATCCGGCTCGTATTTGCGTTCTGCAGCGCGAAGCCGAATTGGATGCCCAAGAAGCCGAAGCTCATGTTCCAGATTTCCCAGAACGACAGGCGCGGCTTGGGCCGGACGGCGCTGGGAGCGGTGGCAGCAGGTAATGGCATGGTGGGCCTGGGCCTCAGGGGTGGTTGCTTGGTATGGCGTCTACTCGGGGTTCCGCGCGCGCTGGAGGCGACGGAGCAGCCCGTCTATCTCGGGGTCGGCGAAGATCTCGTCGAGGAGCCGCCGCATCGGGCGCTGCCAGTTCGGACGCTCGGAGGACCGCGTGCCGGGGAGGTTCACGCCGACGTCCTCGAGCCAGAGGTCCTCGAGCCAGGGAACCACCAGCGGGCTCTCCGAACCGCCGAGCCACTCCAGCAGCTCGGCCAGGAGCGCGCGCGGCTCCTTCACCGTCCGGTGCAGCCGCCTGGAGAGTCGCCGCGTGGCCCGCTTCCGTTCCTTCCGCACGGCAGGCTCGGCGGCTGCGTCCAGCAGATGGTACCGCACCCGCTCGCCGATGTCGGTGCCGGCAAGCCATCCCGCGAAGGGGGGCGTGTCGTGCGTACCGACCAACGCTATGTCGGCGGCGGTGGGGGGGCTGACGTTCTTGTCACTGCTCGCTTGGAACTGGGCAAGGTACATCCCCCAGATGCGGTGGCGCGGCAGCGCCTCGAAGATCTCGCGCGGCACGGTCCCCAGGTTCTCGCCCACCACCTCGCAGCGGCCGCGGTGCGACTCCAGCGTGAGGATGGCGAACAGCTCCTCGGCCGGATACGAGACGTAGGTCCCTTCGTGCAGCGCAAACCCGTGGGGAATCCAGTACAGGCGCGTCCAGGCCATGATGTGATCCACCCGGAGCACCCCGGCGAGTCCCGCCTGCTGGGCGATGGACGCCGCCAGGTACTGGTGCCCTTCCCGGCGCGACGCGTCGGGGAGCACGGGGGAGAAACCCCAGTCCTGCCCACTCGGGAAGCCGAGGTCGGGAGGAGCGCCCACCGACATCCCGTCACCGAACAGGGTTTGTCGGGACCATGGATCATAGCCGTCCGGGTGGCCGCCCACCGCGAGGTCGAGCCCGAGGCGCAACCCATCGCGCTCGAGGCGTTCGCGGAGGTCGTGGAGCTGCCGGCGGACCAGCGTCTGGGCTACGAGGTGGAAGCGCTCCTCCCCGGCATCGACGTGGTCCGGTTGCAGCGTTCCGGCGCGGGCCTGGGGCGGCCAGTCACGCCAGTTCCTGCCGAGCCGGGCCTGAGCGCCGCGGAACCGCGCGTAGCGGACCAGCTCCTCGTCCAGCAGCGACGGATGCGGAGCCGGATGTTCTGCCAGGGCAGAGCGGACCTCGGCGTCCGCCCGGGCCACGTCGAGCGTTCCTGGACGCGGCGCCGGGCGGTGTGCGTCACCAAGGTCGAGGATCAGCTCGGACCAGAAGAGGCGGCTCACGCCGGAATACGGGCTCGGCTCCGGCCACTCGCCGTTGAAGGTCGGGCCCAGCGGGAGGACGGTGACGAGGTCGCCGCCGCGCGCTCCCACCCAGCGGCACAGGGACTCCAGGTCCCGGAGGTCGCCCACGGAGCGGCTGCGCGCCGAGCGGAGAGCGGCGAGTTGCGTTCCGACTCCCCAACTCCGGTGTGACCCAGGCCGACGATACGCCTGTACGGGTGCGGCGATGACCGTGCACGTCTTGTGACTGCGCGAGGCTTCGACCGTGAGGCGGTGGTAGCCGAGCGGGAGCGGGCGAGCCGCCCGAAGCGCGCCGCCCGAGATTTCGAGCGGTGCGACGCTGCCGTCCTCAAGATGCATCTGCGCACGGGCCGGACCGTCTTCGGAGATCGCGAGAGGAGGCAGCACTCCGTCCCAGGCGACGAGGACGGGCGGCACGAGGCCGCCCTTCCGGGTCGCGCGGTGTACCCGTAATGCTCCGGCGGCATCGCCGGGGCCGGCGATGGGAGCGCCCAGCGCGACGCAGACGCGGACGAGCGTCTCGGGGGCCACGGTGACACGCTTGCCAAGGCCATCCTTGTAGTGGGTGTGGACACCCATCGCCTTGGCGAGGGATCGGAGGGCCCTCAGCTCATCCATGCGCGCTGGAAGGAGAAATGGGCCGCCTCTGGTTCTGCCGTGATCGGCCTCGGCTTCCAGCCTGCGCAGCGGACCGCAGTACCGTCAGCCGTCGGACGTGATCCGCTGGATGAGCTCGCCGAGGACGGTCGCCGCCCGATCATTCTCCACCTGGCATGTCCCGGCCGCTTCGTGGCCGCCGCCGCCGTAGCTCAATGCCAAGCTCCCGATGTTCGTCTTCGAAGTCCGATTGAGGATGGACTTCCCCATCGCGAAGACCGTGACCTGCTTCTTCACTCCCCACATCACGTGCATCGAGATGTTGCATTGGGGGTAGAGTGCGTAGATCGAGAACCGGTTGGTCGCGTAGATCGGGTCCTCGTTCCTCAAATCGAGCACCACGAGGTTCTTGTGGACCGTGCTGCAACGCTGCAGCTGCGCCCGGGACGACGCTACGTGTTCGCGATACAGCGCGACCCGCTCCGCCACGTGCGGCAGCCGCAGAATGTCGTCGACGTCGTTGTGTTTTCGGCAGTACTCGATCAACTCCATCATGAGCTGGTAGTTGGACACGCCGAACGTCTTGAAGCGTCCCAGGCCGGTCCGTGCATCCATGAGGAAGTTGAGCAGCACCCAGCCCTGCGGGTTGAGCACTTCCTCCTTAGTGAAATGTCCCGAGTCCGCCTTGTCCACCGCGGCCATCATCTCCTGCGACACGGACGGGAACGCGTCATTGCCCCCGAAGTGGTTGTACACCACCCGTGAGGCGGAGGGCGCTTTCGGGTCGAGGACGAGGTTCTTGGGAGCCGAGCCGCCGATCCGGGCCGTTTCGCTCGCGTGGTGGTCGAATGCGAGGTGGCACTCCGGTGCGTACGGCAGGTTGGTGGTGATGTCACGTGCGCCGATCTGGACCTTGCCGTCCTGCACGTCCTTGGGGTGGGCGAACAGGATGTCGTCGATCATGTCCCGACTCTTGAGCAGCACCGCGCACACCAGGCCGTCGAAGTCGCTGCGTGTCACCAGCCGATAGCGCTGTTGGTCAGCCACGGGGCACCCGCTTCCTTTCCGCGAAGCCTTGTGTTCAGGCGACGAACGAACCGAGAGGACTCCAATCTAGGCTCCACGGCGATCGCCACAAGCGCCGCCCGGGGCGCGGGCCTCCTACCTCACCCCGCTCCTCGGATCCGGCCGCACCGTGAAGGTCTGCGTGTAGCTCTGCCCGTTCACCGTGAGCTTGGCGGTGAACGTGCCGGTGAGCAACCGGACCGGGCCGCGGCGGAAACCGCCGGTCCCACCCGCGCCCGGGCTGCCCGGCCTCGGAGCCACCGGGCGCCATACCACCCGGTGCATGCCCGCGGCCGCGGAGAACGGCTCCGGCACCGGCTGCCACAGCGGCGAGACGCGCGGAATGCCACCCGCCCCGCCGGATCCGCGGCCTCCCACAGGCGCCGACTCGCTGGCAGGCGCGCTCGAAAACGTCCTGAGGCTCGCGCCGCTCGCGTCGAGGATCTCGAGCGTCACCGACCCCGTCGCGGCGCTCTTGAGGTAGTAGTCGATGACCGCGCCGTCCGGCGGGTTCGGCGCCTGCGGCTCGTCCTTCTGCAACGGCGTGCCGTCGTCGCCCCCCTGGATCACGTTGATCGCGTCGGCGGGCTTGAAGAGGTACGCGTCGGCGGCCAGCACCGCGTCGCTGATCTGCCGGAGCGGGCTGATGTCGTCGATCACCCAGAAGCCGCGGCCGTGCGTCGCCACGATCAGGTCGTTGCCGTAGATCGCGAAGTCGCGCACCGAGTTGGCCGGCAGGTTGAGCTGCAGCGGCTGCCAGTGATCGCCGTCGTCGAACGAGACAAACGCGCCGCGCTCGGTGCCGGCGAACAGGAGGCCGCGCCGCACCGGATCTTCCTTGACCGTGTGCACGTACACCCCGGCCGGCAACCCGTTGCTGATCTGCTCCCATGTTCTGCCCAGGTCGCGGGTGCGATACACGTACGGATCGAAGTCGTCGAGCTGGTGGCGGTCCACGCTGGCGTACGCCACGTTGAAGTCGAAGTGCGACGCCTCCGCCATCGTCACCCGGCTCCACGCGGTCAGCGCCGGCGGCGTGACGTTCCTCCACGTCGCGCCATCGTCCATCGTGAGCTGGATCAAGCCGTCGTCGGTGCCCACCCACACCATCGGCACCAGGACCGGCGATGCGGCGATTGTGTAGATCACGCCGCGCCGGCCGTTGCCGTTGTCGGCGGCCGCCGCCGCGTCCAGGTTCGGCGGCACTCCCGGGTCGGATCGCGTGAGGTCTGGACTGATCTGGGTCCAGGTCTGCGCGCCGTCCGTGGTCTTGAACAGGAACTGGTTCGCGTAGTAGAGGGCATGCGGATCGGCCGGCGAGAGCACCAACGGCTGGGTCCAGTCGCCGCGCGCCGGCTCGGGGCTCTGCGGCGTGGTCGTGCCGGGCACCGCGCTGTTGGTCTCCAGGTCCCACCGCGCTCCCGCGCCACCGTAGACGATCCCGGGATGCAGCGGATCGCCCGCGGTATAGCCGCTCTCGCCTGCCGCGCCGACCGGTTCCCAATCGTGATCCGAGATCTCCCCAAACTTTCCGCGCGAGCGCACCGCGATGGCGCCACTGTCCTGCTGCGCGCCCGTCACCCAGTACGGGAACCGGTAATCGACCGAGACGTGATAGATCTGCGCCGTGGGCTGGTTGAGCCACGAACTCCAGGTCACGTCCCGGGGGTCGTCGGCCCTCGCGTTCCGGGTGATGATCGCGCCCTGGTCGCTCGCCGCGATCAGCGTGTCGGGATCGTCGGGCGAGATCCAGACCTGGTGGTAGTCATCGCCACCCGGGGAGCCGCGCAGGGCGACCCAGGTCTTGCCGCCGTCCTTGGTCCGGTTTACGGCGACGTTCGGCACGTAGACGACATCGGGGTCACGCGGATCCACCGCGATCTTCTCGAAGTACCAGCCCCTTCCCCACAGCGCGGGATCGGACGAGAGTCTGGCCCACGTCGCGCCGCCGTCATCCGAGCGGAAGAACCCACCTTGCCCCGGCGGCCCCTGCTGGCCGCCGCGCCCCTCGGCCGCAGGCGCCGCACGTGGGGCGGCCGGCGCGCCCGCCGCCGGCGTCTCCGGCACAAGGCAGTCCACGACCGCGTACACGCGCCGCGGGTTGCTCGCCGACACCGCGATGCCGGTCCTTCCGATCCCCTCCTTCGGCAGCCCCACCGTGAGCGCCTTCCACGTCGCGCCGCCGTCGGTGGACTTGAAGATGCCGCCCCCCGGCCCGTTGGTCGGCGCGTATGTGAACCATGGCGGACGGCGCGTGTTCCACAGGCCGGCGTACACCACGTGCGAATTGGTCGGATCGATGACGACCTCGACGGCACCGACGTTCTCATCCTTGTAGAGGACCTGCTCCCAGCTCCGGCCGCCGTCCCTCGACCGGTACACCCCGCGCTCGCGGTTGGCCGAGTACAGCGAGCCCATCGCCGCGACGAACACGACGTCCGGGTTCCGCGGATCCACGGCGATCTTGCCGATGTGCTGCGTGCCCTCGAGGCCAAGATGTGTCCAGCTGCGGCCGCCGTCCGCAGACTTGTAGACGCCGTTCCCGTAGCCGGTCGAATCGCGCGGCGTGGATTCGCCGCTGCCCACGTACAGCACGTCCGGCGTGGAGGGCGCCACCGCCATCGCGCCGATGGAGGCGACCGGCTGCGTGTCGAAGACCGGCGTCCATACGCGGCCGCCGTCGATCGTCTTCCATAGGCCGCCGTTGACCGAGCCGAAGTAGAACTCGTTCGGCCGACCCCTGACCCCGGCGACCGCGTCCACCCGTCCGCCACGGAATGGGCCGAGCATGCGCCACTTCAAGCCGGAATAGCGATCGGTGGGCTGCTGCTCCAGCGTCGCCGCGAGGAGACCCGAAGCCGGCTGGCCACCACTCGTCCGTGCCAGGGTTGGGACGGAGGTCAGGGCGTGGCCGAGCCACGGGCCGAGGGCGAAGGCTCCCCATCCGGCCTGGCCGACGAGGACGAGGAATTCGCGGCGCGGGAAGCCGGTCTCGCCGGGCGACGCCGCGCCTGGCATGGGCAAGTCGGTGCCGACCCGATCAGTGTTCGAGCGCCGTCGCCTCACGGATGGCTCCGATGACATGTCCATTGCGGTACAGGGACGAACTCAACCTGTCCAGGGCGAGCGGTCAAAGTCAATCGCGGCGACGGGTGGATCGCCGCTTGCCGTAGCCTTCCCCACGACCAATATCTATGGATGGACCGGCTCGGCCCGCCGGCCGAGGACTCCGAGCAACGGAGGGCCAGATGCGATCGGTTCGTCGGTCAACCATCCTGGGCGCGCTCGCGCTCCAAGCCATCGCTGGCATGCCGAGCCGCGCCACCGCCCAGCAACGCCCCGATGTGGTGCGAGGGACCGTGCAGTCCGGCGGCGTGAGAATCCCTTACGCCGTCGTCGAGCTCGGCGGGTTGCGTGGCAAGCAGTTCAGCGATGACAGCGGCGCTTTCCGCTACGCCGGCGTCCCGGCCGGCACCTACCGGCTGCGGGTGCGCCAGGTGGGCTTCCGGCCGTTCGACTCCACCGTGGTGAAGATCGAAGGAACGCCGCTCGTAGTATCGATCGAGTTGGAACCGCTGGTGATCGAGCTGGCAGCCATCAGCGTCGCCGTGCCACGTACCTGTGCGACGCCCGGCCCCCCGGACTCGGCGCTCGCACCCGAGCTGGCAGCCGTCTTCGATCAGTTGCGCCAGAACGCGGAGCGGTACGCGCTCCTGTCCGACTCGTACCCGTTCCACTACCGCCTGTCGCGGACCTTCGCGGACTACGACGAGCAGGGCCGGATCGTGTGGTCCGCGACCGACACGGTTCGATACCTCAGCAGTGCCCAAGTTCGCTACCGCCCCGGACAGGTCCTCGCCGTGGGACCTGGACCGGAGCACAGCATGGCGAAGGTCATCCGGCTTCCCACGTTGGCGGACATTGCCGACAGCGCGTTCCAGGCCAACCACTGCTTCTACTACGCGGGGACGGTGCAGCGTGACAGCAGCCGGTTGGTCCGGTTCGATTTCATCCCGGTCGATGCCCTGCGCACGCCCGACATCGAGGGGGAGGTGGACCTGGACGCACGCTCGTTCCAGATCCGGTACGCGACCATCCGTCTCACCCGGGTCGGGCGCGCGATGCCGGGGCTGATCTCGACCAGTTCGATGATCAGCTTCACGGAGCTGTACCCGAACATCGTGGTGCCGAGCAGGATGGACGGCCAGCTCGTCCCGGAGCCTCGCTTCGACGTGCGCACGCCCATTGCCCGTTCCACGGAGACGCAGCAGCTGCTGGACGTGCACTTCGAGCGCCCGCTTCCGGCGGCTTCTCTCCCCCGCCGCTAGGCCGCGTCGCAGGGCGCGGGTGAACGTTTCGGATTGCCGTGGCGACCTCGCGGCGCCACGTTATGTGCTCCACCAGGGGAACCCATGACCGCACGACGCAGCACGCTGGCCCTGCTCGCCCTCGCGATGCTGGCCGCCACGCACGCCCAGGCCCAAGACGGCCGCTTCACGTTCCTCGGCAACTACCGCGGCATGGAGCGCGTGAGGGGCGGCGTGGTCGCGCGCGCCGACAACGGCGCGGTTCGCATCGAGCAGGTCGCCGGCGTCGGGTTCCGCGTCCGGTACTCGTTCACCGGCGCCTTCGACACCACCTCGTCCTGGGCCACGATCCCCGACAGCATCGTGCTCGCCGATCCGCAGGTGCGCGAGACGCCGGACGCGGTGATCGTGCGCGGTGGCGGGCTGATGGTCACCGTGCGGAAGCGTCCGCTACGCCTTGCCATCGCGGACACGGCCGGAACCGAAGTGCTCTCGGAGTCCTTCGGCGCCGGCCACCAGGGCGCGCGCGTCACGCACGTCGTCGCACGCCCCGCAGGCGCCCACTATTTCGGCCTCGGCGAGGAGCCGGACTCGCTCGACCGCACCGGCACCATCCTCACCATGTGGAACACCGACGCCGGCTATCGCGCCGGCCAGGCGACCCCGATCTACTCCTCCATTCCCTTCTACGTGGCCGTAAGCGGAGGCCGCGCGTACGGTCTCTTCTACGACGATTCGTACAAGAGCGAATTCGACTTCGGCGCCAGGCTGAGGAGCAACGTGGGCTTCACGGCCGACGGCGGCGAGCTGCGCTTCTACGTCTTTCCCGGTCCCTCCGTGGCGGCGGTGCTCACCGAGTACAGCCGGCTCACCGGCCGCACGCCGCTCCCGCCCGAGTGGGCCCTCGGCTTCCAGCAGAGCCGCTGGGGCTACCTCCCCGACAGCGAGCTGTTCCGGATCACCCACGAGTTCCGCAGCCGCGGCATCCCGTGCGATGTGCTGTATCTCGACATCGACTACATGGACGGGTACCGGCTGTTTACGTGGAGCCCGCAGCGCTTCCCGGATCCGCGCCGGATGCTGGCGGACCTGAGGCGCCAGGGGATGAAGGTCACCACGATCGTGGACGTGGGAGTGAAGGTCGACAGCGCCTACGACGTGTACCGCCAACTCCTGGCCTCGACCGGCGCCGTGACGTGGCCCGACGGGTCGCCGTACGTGGGCGACGTGTGGCCGGGCAAGACCGTCTTCCCCGACTTCAGCCTGCAGCGCACGCGGACCTGGTGGGGCGAGATGAACAACCGGCTGTGGGACGCCGGCATCGCGGGCATCTGGAACGACATGAACGAGCCCGCGAACTTCTTCGGCGGCACGCTGCCGGACGTCACGCTGTTCGGCAGGGGCGAGCGCGAGGGCAGTCACCTCGAGTATCACAACCTCTACGCGCTGCTCGAGGCACGGGCCACCTACGAGGGATGGCGACGCCTCCAGCCCGACCGCCGGCCGTTCATCGTTACCCGCGCCGGTTTCTCCGGTCTGCAACGCTATACCAGCATCTGGACCGGCGACAACTCCGCCGACTGGGAGCACCTGGGACTGGCGATCCAGATGGTGCTCGGCCTCAGCATCAGCGGCGTCCCGTTCGCCGGCGCCGACATCGGCGGCTTCGCCGGTGCGCCCGACGCCGAGCTGTTCTCGCGCTTCCTCGAGGCCTCGACCTTCTTCCCGTTCTACCGCACGCACTCGGAGTTCTCGGCGCCCGGCCGGGAGCCATGGGCGTTCGGACCGGTGCAGACAGAGCACAACCGCGAGATGATCCGGCTGCGCTACCGGCTGCTGCCGCAGCTCTACACCGCGTTCTACCAGCACGGCCGAGACGGCAGCCCCATCGCGCGGCCGCTGGTCTACGAGTACCAGGGCGACTCCGCGGTCTATCGCATCAACGACGAGTTCACCTTCGGCGACCACCTGCTCGTGGCTCCGGTGACGCAGCAGGGACGGGACACGCGTCCGGTGTACCTCCCGGCCGGCCGCTGGTACCGGTATCCCTTCGACTCCGTGTACGACGGCGGGCGCACGATCATGGCGAGCGCCCCACGGGTGAACCCGTGGGCGCGCGACGACTCGAACTTCGTGCGCGGCGTGCCGCTGTTCGTCCAGGCCGGCGCCGTGATCCCGATGCAGGCGGTGCAGCAGTACGTCGGCGAGCGGCACGTGGACACGCTCGAGCTGCACGTGTGGGACGGGGGATCGGAGACGAGCGAGCTGTACGAGGACGCCGGCGAGGGCTTCGGCTACCAGCAGGGGGCATACCGGCTCACCCAGCTCCAGACGACGGCGGACGGCGCCGCGCTCCAGATCGCGCTGACGCAGTCCGGCCGCTACGACGGTGCGGCGTCACGCTTCCGCGTCGTGGTGCACGGGCTCGCGTCGGCGCCCAAGGCGGTGACGGTCGACGGCAATGCCGCAGCGGTCCGCTTCGAGACGGCCGGCAAGGTCGCGGTGTTCGACGTGCCGGCCACGACACGGGAGATCAGAATCGAGCGTTGAGAGCACAGGCCTGAGTGCAGTTGCGAGACGCCGAGTTGCGAGTGGTTACGAGGGGAGAGAGCAGAGTGTGCAGGTCAGCGGTGAGGCGGTGAGGAAAGGCCTCTGACCTCTGCACCCTCCAACCTCGAGACCACTCGCAACTCGGCGTCTCACAACTTCCCTGCACTCTCCGCTGCTGCCACCCTGATTACTTTTCCGAAGCATGTCCAAGCCAACCAACAAGTGGATCGTCGCCAGCACGGTCCTGCTCGGCACGATCATGGCCGTCCTCGACTCGAGCGTGGTGAACGTCGCGCTGCCGAACATGAGCGGCACGCTCGGCGCCACGATCGAGGAGATCACCTGGGTCGTCACCGGGTACATCCTGGCCCAGGTCATCATCATGCCCATCACCGCGCTCCTGGCCTCGCGGTTCGGCCGCAAGCACTTCTACATGGCGAGCGTGGTGCTCTTCACCCTCGCCTCGATGGCCTGCGGCGCGGCGCGCAGCATGGAGCTGATGGTGATCTTCCGCGCGATCCAGGGGGCCGGCGGCGGCGTCATGATCACCGTCTCCCAAGCCATCCTCCGCGAGAGCTTCCCCCCCGAAGAACAGGGGACGGCCATGGGGCTCTTCGGCGTCGGCACGGTGCTGGCGCCCGCGTTCGGCCCGACCCTCGGCGGATGGCTCACCGACCAGTACTCCTGGCCCTGGGTGTTCTACGTCAACGTCCCCATCGGCGTGCTGTGCATTCTGCTGGTGAACCGCTTCGTGGAAGACCCGTCCTACCTGGTGCGGCAGAAGGGCCGGATCGACTGGGGCGGCCTCTTCGCGATGACGATTGGCCTCGGCTCATTCCAGATGATGCTGGAGAAAGGGCAGGACAAGGACTGGTTCCAGTCCCCGTTCATCGTCTGGCTCGCCGTCATCGCTCTGGTCGGGCTGGTGGTGTTTCTGTGGCGGGAGCTGCGCAGCGAGCAGCCGGCCGTCGACCTGCAGCTGTTCCGGAACATTCCCTTCGCCTCGGCCACGTTCCTGGGCGGGGTGCTGGGGATGGGGCTGTACGGTGCCCTCTTTCTCTTGCCGCTCTTCCTCCAGGAGCTGCTGGGCTATCCCGCGATGAAATCGGGGCTCGCGCTGATGCCGCGCAGCCTCGCGATGGCCGTCTGCATGCCGGTCGCCGGGCTGATGTACAATCGCGTCGGCCCGCGGGTGCTGGTCGGGACCGGCCTGGTCGTGAGCGCCTTCTCGTTCTGGGACCTCGCGCACCTGACGAGCGACACCGGCATCTGGGACATCCTGCTCCCCCAGGTGTGGCAGGGCGTGGGGTTCAGCCTGCTGTTCGTGGCGTTGAGCACGGCGGCGCTGTCCACCATCCCGCGGTCGAAGATGACGGCCGCCTCCGGCCTCTACAACGTGGTGCGGCAGGTCATGGGGAGCGTCGGCATCGCAGCGGCGGCCACGGAGCTGGTGCGGAGCCAGACCCGCTACCACGATGCGCTGGCGACGAACGTGACCATCTACGATCCCGCCACGCAGAGCTGGCTGCACGCCGTGACGGCGGGGATGGTACGCGCCGGCGCCGACGCCTACACGGCGCTGCAGCGCGCCCTGAACATCCTGAACCTCAATGTGACGAAGCAGGCGCTGGTGCTGGCGTACAACCACGTGCTCTGGCTCGTGGGCGTGCTGTTCCTCTTCTCGGTCCCGCTGGTGCTGCTGCTGCGGGGCCACCGCGACGCCAAGGTGGAGGTCGTCGCCGACTGACCTACGGCGTGTCGGGCGCCTCCACGATGGTCGAGGCCACGCCATGGCGCTTCCACACGAAGTACACCGGGATCCCGATCATCACGATGATGAGGCCCGGCCAGGTGTAGAGCGGCTTCATGACGAGCAGGTCCACCATCAGCAGACCCATCGCCGCCAGGTAGAGCGCTGGCATCCACGGATAGCCGATGACCCGATACGGCCGCTCGGCGTCGGCCCGGATTCGCCGCAGGCGGAACAGCGCGATGACGGTGAGGAAGTAGAAGAGCACCGCCGCGAAGATCACGTAGTCGAGCAGGTTTCCGTATGTCCCCGAGAGCGCCAGCAGGCAGGTCCACAGCGCCTGCACCCACAGGGCGACCTTGGGGGTGCGGTGCCGGGGATCCACCCCCCCGACGCCGCGGAAGAACACGCCGTCATGGCTCATCGCGTAGTAAACGCGCGCCCCCGCCAGGACCAGCCCATTGGTGCACCCGAAGGTGGAGACCATGATGGCGATGGCCATGATGGCCAGTCCCGCCTGGCCGAAGATGACCTGCATCGCGGCGGTGCCGACCCGGTCCTGGGCCGCGTTCTGAATCTGGCCGAGCGGCAGCACGTTGAGGTACGCGACGTTGGCGAGGAGGTAGAGCGTGCATACCACCGCCGTCCCCAGGCCGAGGGCGAGGGGGAGGTTGCGGCGCGGGTTCTTCACTTCGGTGGCGGCGAACGCGACGTTGTTCCACGCGTCGGAGGAGAACAGTGAGCCCACCATCGAGGCACCGATGACGGGGAGGACGGCGAGCGTGAGCGGCGCCGACCCCCAGAAGCGCCCGGCGCCGAAGTTGGCCGCGAGCGCCGCGGCGTTGCGGCCGATGGCCAGGCCCAGGAGGACCAGCCCGCCAAGCGCGAGGACCTTGGCGGCGGTGAACGCGGTCTGGATCCAGGCGGCCGTCTTCACGCCCTGCGCGTTGACCCAGGTCAGGAGCAGCACGATGCCGATCCCGAACAGGCGCTGCCACGACACGCCAATCTCGATCGCCTGCGGGTGCGCCGTCGGGCGACCGAACAGGGCGAACAGCGCGTCCCCGGGCGCGGGGATGTGCCCCAGTGAAAGCCACACATCCGGAGAGAGCGCCGGCCACAAGACGGCCAGGAAGCGCGAGAAGGCCACCACCACGGCGGCGATCGTCCCGGTCTGGATCACCAGGAAGAGCGTCCACCCGTAGAGGAAGCCCCACAGCGGCGACAGCCCCTCACGCAGATACGCGTACTGGCCGCCGGCCCGCGGGTACATCGCGGCCAGCTCGCCCTGGGTCAGCGCTCCCATCACGGTCACGACGCCGGTGATGGCCCAGACGACCAGCAGCAGGCCGGGCGACCCGACCTGGCGGGCAATGTCGGCCGGGACGATGAAGATGCCGGACCCGATCATCGAGCCCATCACGATGGCGACGGCCGCCGTCGGGCTGATGCCGCGCACGAGCGTCGTGCTGCCGCTGGGTTGGGTCACTGGCGTGGTCCCGTCGGTGAGTGGTCGCGAAATCCTAGCTTTCCGGCCGCCCCCGAGTCAACGTCCATGGCGAGAGGAGGCGCGACGCATGTACGTGCCCGGGCACTTCCGCGAGACCGATCAGGCAACGCTTGACGGCTTCATCCGGCAGCACGATTTCGCCACCCTGGTGAGCTGGGACGGCGCGCGCCCCGTGGCCTCGCACCTGCTCCTGGAGCTGGAGCGCGCGGCGGATGGGACCGCCTGGCTGCACGGCCACATGTCCCGCGCCAACCCGCAGTGGCGGAGCTTCGAAGGCGGGCGCGAGGTGCTGGCGATCTTCTCGGGTCCACACAGTTACGTGTCGGCGGGCTGGTACAACCACGTCAACGTGCCGACGTGGAACTACCTCGCCGCACACGTCTACGGCGTGCCCGAGCTGATCACCGACGCCGGCGCCCTCAAGGCGATGCTGAAGCGCCTGGTGGACAAGCACGAGGCCGCGGAGGGCGCGACGCCGCCGTATCGCCTGGAAGCACTGCCCGATGGCTACGTGGACAAGGCGCTGGAGGGCGTGGCGGGGTTCCGGATCCGCGTGACCCGGATCGAGGCCGGCTTCAAGCTCAGCCAGAACCGCGACGAGCGTGACTACGACGCCGTGGTCGCCGGGCTCGAGCGGCGCGGCGACGAGAACTCAGCGGCGATCGCGCGGGCCATGCGGGCGGGCCGCCGCGCGGGCCGCGCGGGGGGCTAGTACCGGCGACTTGGCCGCTGCGCGCGCGGCGCGCGGCTTCGGCAGGAGCGCCAGCCGCAACACCTCGTCCACCGTCTCGACCAGGTGGATCTTGAGCGCGCGCTGGATGCTCTCGGGCACGTCCCTGAGGTCCGGCTGGTTCGCCGCGGGAATGATGGCGGTCGTGATGCGCCCGCGCACCGCGGCGCCGAGCTTTTCCCTCAGCCCGCCGATCGCCAGCACGCGGCCCGCCAGCGTGATCTCGCCGGTCATCGCCACGTCGGAGCGGATCGGCCGGCCGGTGAACAGGCTGGCCAGGACGGTCGCGATCGTGACGCCCGCCGAGGGCCCGTCCTTGGGGATCGCCCCCTCCGGGAAGTGGACGTGCACGTCCTTCTCGCCGAAGCGCCGGCGCGGCACGCCGAAGTCGTCGGCCCGGCTGCGCACCCACGACAGCGCCGCCTGCACCGACTCGATCATCACGGAGCCGAGCTGGCCCGTCACCTGGAACTGGCCGGTGCCCGGCATCGAGATCGCCTCGACCGGCAGCAGGTCGCCGCCGGTGGACGTCCAGGCGAGTCCGTTGGCGATGCCCACCGCCGGAACGGGCTGCGCGCGCTCGTCCACGTACCGCGGCTGCCCGAGCACCTCGTCAATCAGCTTCGCGTCCACCGTCCACGGCCCCGCCGCGCCGGCGGCCTTGCGCGTCGCGACGTGCCGGAGCAGCGCGGCGAGGTCGCGCTTCAGGCCCCGCACGCCCGCCTCGCGCGCATACCCCAGCACCAGGAGCGACAAGGCGTCGTCACCGATCGCGATCTCCGCGTCCGCCAGTCCGTGCTCGGGCAGCAGCTGCGGCAGCAGAAACTTGCGCGTGATCGCCACCTTTTCCTCCGGCGTGTAGCCGGGGATCTCGATGACCTCCATCCGGTCCAGCAACGGATCCGGGATCTGCGGCTCCGCGTTGGCCGTGGCGATGAACAGGACGTGCGAGAGATCGAACGGCACGTTCAGGTAGTGGTCCACGAAGGCGACGTTCTGCTCCGGGTCCAGGACCTCGAGCAGTGCGGCCGAGGGGCTCCCGTGACCGGGACGGTCGGCGCCGAGCTTGTCGATCTCGTCGATCATCAGGACCGGGTTCATCGCCCGCGCGCGGCCGATCTCCTGGACGATCTTCCCCGGCATCGCGCCGACGTAGGTGCGCCGGTGGCCGCGGATCACCGCCTCGTCGTCCACCCCGCCGAGGCTCATCCGGCCGAACGGGCGGCCCATCGCGTCGGCGATGGCGCGCCCGAGCGACGTCTTCCCCACCCCCGGAGGTCCCACGAAGCAGAGGATCGGCGGCCGGGCCTGCGGCGCCAGGCGGCGCACCGCGAGGTACTCGACGATCCGGGTCTTCGCCTCCTCCAGCGCCAGGTGCCCGAGGTCCAGGACCGCCCGCACCGCCGCCGGATCGGGACGCCGCTCCTCGACCTCGATGCCCCACGGCAGCGCGAGCATCCAGTCCACGTAGGTCCGGGAGACCTGGTATTCCGCCGACGCCGGCGTCAGCCGGCCGAGGCGGTCCACCTCGCGCAGCGCCTCCGCTCGGGCCGTGTCGGGCAACTTCAGCGCCTCGAGGCGCCCCTTGAGCTCGCGCGCCTCGCGCAGCGCGTCGTCCTCCCCCAGCTCGGCGCGGATCGCCTCGAGCTGCTGCCGGAGCAGGTACTCCCGGCGCCCGCGCTCCACGTGCAGCGTCGTCAGCCCCTCGACCTCGCGCTGCACCTCGGCGCGCTCGACCGCCGCGGCGAGGAAATCCGCCAGCATGTCGAGGCGCGCGGCCGCCGCCGGCTCCGCCACGATCCGGTCGCGCTGCACCAGCGAGAAGGGGAGCTGCTGCGCCACCAGGTCGGCGAAGTGGCTCGCGTCCTCGACGTTGGTCCGCAGGTTGTCGACCGACTCGACGTTCACCGCCGGATCCAGCGACGCCAGCGTCTCGGCCAGGCGCAGCACCGCGCCGATGCGGCGGTCCAGCTCCGGCCTCAACTCCTCGAGCGGCGGCACCGGCACCACCTCCGCCACCGGCCACGGCCCGTCGGTCGCGACGCTCGCGATCCGCACCCGCCGCTTGCCCTGGAAGGTGACCTGCACCGCCTCGTCGGCGAGGTTCATCCGGTCGAGCACGCCGGCCGCCACGCCGATCTTCCCGACGAACGACGCCGCAGCTGCGCCGGCCGCCGCCTCGCCGCGCACGACCGCCACAACGTTGTCGGTGCGGGACAGCGCGCGGATGGCCGCGACGTTGGTGCCGCTGGTGACCTGCACCGCCGCCACGCCGAGCGGAAAGACGTGGGTCGAGCGCAACGTCACGAGCGGCACGTGCCGCGGCACGTCCCAGGCGCGCAGGTCATCCCGGGTCGTGGTCAGCAAATCGTCGGTCATGGAAGGAAGGCGCCGCGGGCGCAGACGAGCCCCGCCCGGCTACCCCGCGGCGCGAGTCGCGGCGAGCATCTCACGCATCCGGCGGCTGAGGGCCTCGATCTCCCGGAGCCCCTCGACCGTCTCGGCGTCGAGCGTCGCCTCGTTGAGGAGCAGCAGCTGCGTTTCGGCGAGAATGGCGGCCAGCGGGTTCGACAGATCGTGTCGCAGCTTGCGGATGACGTCCAGGTCCGGTGCCGCCATGGGCCCCGTCAGGTCGCGAGGGAACGGTAGAGATCGCGCAGGTGGTGTTCCCGGAGATCACGCACCGCCTGCCACAGATCCTGTTCGGAGGTCGCGCAGAAGATCTCCGCGGTGACCCGCTCCTCTTCCCCGCCACTCTCGATGAAGTGCAGGCGGCCGCGCCAGATGCCGTCCTCACTGCGCCGCACGCCGAGCTGCACGGCGATGGCGACGCCCTCATAGCGGATCGGAGCCAGGTCGTGGAGCACCGGCTCGGATGGATCGGGAACGCTCGGTCGGGGCTGCGGAAGCGGCATCGGAAGCTCCGGTTCAAAAGGGGGCATCCGAACCCGGACTAGAGCCTTCAGAACGTCCGAGTTTGAAGCAATATAACGAGTTACGAGGCTCGCGCAACATTCCGGTGCGCCGGTTCGCCATCCGGCGGGTGGCGCGACACCCGCGGGGGTACCGCACCACCCCCATGATGCTCTTGACCAGGCTATGTGGCTCGCCTATAATCAGTTGCTCGCAAACCAACCCCATAACTGCACTGCTTTCTGGGCTGGCCACACTGCCGGCTTCGCGCTTCCACACAATGAGGGCACACCAGGTAGAGGGCTCACCGCCCTCCACCTCCCGCACCACACTCGGAGTCTCCAACCCGTGGACATCGCCGAACTGAAGAAGAAGTCCGTCGCCGAGCTGCATGCGATGGCCGAAGAACTCAACATCACGAACTACTCGGGACTGCGGAAGCAGGATCTGATCTTCCGCATCGAGCAGAACCTGCTCGACTCCGACACCGTGCTGCGCGGCGAGGGCGTGCTGGAGATCCTCCCGGAGGGGTACGGGTTCCTGCGCAGCCAGGACTGGAACTATTTGTACGGCCCCGACGACATCTACGTCTCGCCCAGCCAGATCAAGCGCTTCGACCTCAGGACCGGCGACACGGTCCTGGGCCAGGTGCGGCCGCCCAAGGAAGGGGAGCGCTATCTCGCGCTGCTCAAGGTCGAGACGGTCAACGGCGACGAGCCGGAGAAGGCCAAGCACCGCATCGCGTTCGACAACCTGCGCCCCCGCTACCCCGACGAGCGGCTGCGGCTCGAGCGGAAGGACAGCGACCTGTCGATGCGGGTGATCGACATGCTCGCACCGATCGGCAAGGGGCAGCGCGCGCTGATCTCCTCGCCGCCCAAGGCGGGCAAGACGATCCTCCTCCAGAAGCTCGCCAACTCGATCACCGAGAACCATCCGGAGTGCGTGCTGATCGTGCTGTTGATCGACGAGCGGCCCGAGGAAGTGACGGACATGGAGGAGAACGTGAAGGCCGAGGTCATCTCCTCGACCTTCGACGAGCCGGCTGACCGGCACGTGCAGGTCTCCGACATGGTGCTGGAGAAGGCGAAGCGGCTGGTCGAGTCGGGGAAGGACGTGGTGATTCTGCTCGACTCGATCACCCGGCTGGCGCGGGCCCACAACGTGGTGGTCCCGCACTCGGGCAAGATCCTCTCGGGCGGCGTGGACGCCAACGCGCTGCACAAGCCGAAGCGGTTCTTCGGCGCGGCGCGCAACATCGAGGGCGGCGGCTCGCTCACCATTGTCGGGACGGCACTGATCGAGACCGGGAGCCGAATGGACGAAGTGATCTTCGAGGAGTTCAAGGGCACCGGCAACATGGAGCTGGTGCTCGACCGGAAGATCAGCGAGCGGCGCATCTGGCCCGCGATCGACGTGCAGAAGAGCGCCACCCGGAAGGAGGAGCTGCTGCTGCCGCCGGACGAGCTGAACCGGATGTACCTGCTGCGGAAGTTCCTGGCCGACATGCCGCCGGTCGAGGCGATCGAGTTCCTGATCGAGCGGATGAAGCGGACCAAGAACAACAAGGAATTCTTCGCGACGATGGCCCAGGGGTAGCGGGCCGTGCAGCCCGGAGGGGGACAGCCGGGGGGAGGCCCGGACGCTGGGCGCGTGCTCGCCGTGGACTGGGGCGGCAAGCGTTTCGGCCTCGCCCTCTCGGACCCGACCCGGCTCATCGCCCAACCGCTCGCCACCCTGACCCGCCGCGCCAAGCATCGCGCTCCCGTCGCCGACATCGTCGAACTCATCGCGCGCCACGAGGTCACGTTGGTCGTGATCGGCCTTCCGCTCGACCTCGAGGGCGCGGAAGGCGAGGCCGCGCGTGAGGTGCGGGACTTGGGCGATGCGGTGGCGCGCCGCTCCGGCATCCCCGTGACCTACTGGGACGAGCGGCTCTCGACGGCCGCGGCCCTGCGGTCGGCGCGCGCGGCCGGCGTCCGGGACCGTGACTCGCGCCCTCGGATCGACCAGATGGCGGCGGTGGCGATCCTGCAGCACTACCTCGACGCGCGGGGGCACGGACGCACGGAGGCACAGGGGCACGGGGGCACGGAGTGATGCGGGCACGGGGCCACGGGGGCACAGGGGCACGGGGCAGGCGTCTCCTTTCCCGTGCGCTCGTGCCCCTGTGCGCCTGTGCCCTCCTGGCTTCGTGCGGCCCCGCGGCGAACGCCCCGCACGAACGCCTCATCGTGCCCAAGCGGGCCTCGCTGAAGGCCGTGGCCGACTCCCTGGCCGCGCACCGCGTCATCGCCTCCACCGACCGGTTCCTCCTGAAGGCGCGGCTGCTGGGCTTTTTCGTCGCCCGGTACCGGGGGCTCGACCGCCACCTGCGCCCGGGCCGGTATGACTTTCCGGTCGGGGAGAGGACCCAGACGATCCTCAGCGCGATGATCACCGGCCGCACCGACGACGACCTGTTCACGGTGCCCGAGGGCTACACCATCGACGAGATGGCGCAGGCCGCGGCGAAGCGCCTCGGGATGGACAGCGCGGCGTTCCTCGCGGCGACGCGCGACCCCGCCCTGCGCGCCAAGCTCGGCGTCCCGCGCAACGACCCCAGCATCGAGGGCTACCTCTTCCCGGAGACGTACCGGGTCGTGTTCGGCGCGTCGCCGGAACAGCTGGTCGCGCAGATGGTGCAACAGTTCCAGGTGCAATGGGACACGGCGTGGGACGCGCGCGCCCGTCAGCTCGACCTCACCCGCCACCAGGTCCTGACGCTCGCGAGCATCGTCGAGGCGGAGGCGCGGCGCCACTCCGAGCGCCAGGTGATCGCAGCGGTGTACTACAACCGTCTCAAGCGCCGCCACCCGATGAAGCTCGAGGCCGATCCCACCGTCATCTACGCGCTCGGCCGCCACGTGAACCGGGTCCTGATCCGTGACCTCAGGATCAAGTCGCCGTACAACACCTATCTGCACACCGGGCTGCCGCCGGGCCCGATCAACTCGCCGGGCCGCGCCAGCATCGTCGCCGCACTGTGGCCGGCGAGGCACAACTACCTGTTCTTCGTCGCGCGCCCCGACGGGAGCCACATGTTCAGCGAGAACGGGGAGGAGCACGCGGACTCGGTGAAAGTGGCGCGTCGCCTGCGGGCCGAAGCGCAGGCCGCGAAGCAGGACAGCATTCTGGCGGCACGGCGCGAGAGCACGGCCGTCGGGCGGCAGGTGAACGCCGCGCGGCGGGCCGCCAAGCCGGCCAGCGCCACCCCGCTCCGGCCACCACTCCCGTGAGCGCGCCGCCGTCCCTGGAGGAGGCCTTGCGCCTCGTCGTGATCCTCGACGCCGGCGTCGCGGGGGATCGGGACCTGGCCGCACTCGCCGCCGGGGCGGCCCGGGGCGGCGCCACGATGGTGCAGGTGCGCGCGAAGGGGGCCGCGGCGCGGGACGTGGCCGACCTGGCGCGCCGCGTGATGGCGGCGACCTCGCTGCCGGTCGTGGTGAACGACCGCCTCGACGTCGCGCTGGCCACCGGCGCGGCCGGATGCCACCTCGGGCAGGACGACTTCCCGATTGATGCCGCGCGCGCTTTCGCGCCGGCCGGCTTCTGGCTCGGCGGCTCGGCCGGCAACCCCGAAGAGGCGCACCGCGCCACGGGCGCCGGGGCGGATTATCTGGGCATCGGGCCCATCGCCGTCACGGCCAGCAAGGCGGACGCCGGCGCGGTCATCGGGGTGGAGGGATTCCGGCGGGTGCATGCCGCGGCGCCGGGCGTGCCCGCGGTCGCCATCGGCGGCGTCACAGCCGCCCTCACCCCCGACCTGATGGCCGCCGGCGCAAATGGCGTGGCTGTGATCCGGGCGTTCCTCGATGCACCCGACCCGGAGAGCGCCGCACGGGCACTGCGCGCGGCCGTCGGCCGATGACCGCGTCCGCTTCGCTCCCGACCGTTGTCGTGGCCCCGCGCGGCGTGGGCCGGCTGCGGGCCGGGCACCCCTGGATCTTCCGCTCCGACATCCGCGACGCCGACGGCGACACCCCCGGCCTCGCTCGGCTCGTGGACGAGCGCGGCAAGGGGTTCGGCACGGCACTCTACTCACCCGCGTCCGAGATCCGCGCGCGCTGGCTGGCGCCCGAGGGCACGGCGGTGCGCGGTGCCTGGTGGACGGCGATGGTGGCGGCCGCTGTAGAGCGGCGGCGGGGAATCAGCGACGGCGCCTTCCGGGTAGTCCACGCCGAAGGCGACGGGCTGCCGTCGCTGATCGTGGATCGCTACGGCGACTGCGCCGTCGCGCAACTGCTCTCGGCAGGACTCGAGGCCGTGCGGGACGACGTGATCGCCGCCATCCGCGAGACCCTGGCTCCCACCGGCCTGCTGCTCCGGAACGACGCCGCGGTGCGGGAACGCGAACGACTGCCACGCGAAGTCACGCTCGCCTTCGGCGTCGTTCCGGAGGAGATCCTGGTCGAGGAGGCGCCGGGCATCCGCTACGTGGCGACGCCGTGGACCGGCCAGAAGACGGGTGAGTTCCTCGACCAGCGCGAGAACCGCCGGCTGGTGGGGGCGCTGGCCGGCGGCCGGTGCCTCGACGCCTTCGCGTACCACGGCGGCTTCGCGCTGCACCTCGCCGCCGGCGGCGCGCGGGAGGTGGTCGCGGTGGAAATCTCCGGCGAGGCAGTGGACCGGCTGCAGCGCAACGCCGCGCTCAACGGCTTCGAGGCGGTCCGGACGGTCGAGGCGAACGCGTTCGATTGGCTCAAGGAGGCCGCGGCGGCGGGTGAGTGCTTCGACGTCGTGGTGCTCGATCCGCCGGCGTTCGCGCGGGACCGGCGCTCGCTCCCGCGGGCGCTGGCCGGCTACAAGGAGGTGAACCTGCGGGCAATGCAGCTCCTCGCGCCCGGCGGCCTGCTGTTCACCGCCTCATGCTCGCACCACGTGCACCGTGGCGATTTCTTCACGATGCTCGCCGACGCGGCGGCCGACAGCGGGCGCCGGCTCCAGCTCCTCGAGATCCGCGGCGCCGCGGCGGATCACCCGGAGATCGTCACCATTCCGGAGACCGGCTACCTCAAGGGTGCCCTGCTCCGCGCCGTGGCCTAGCGCGTCACCCGCTCGACGAACGCCGCCACCAGCGGCACCAGATCGGGCACCAGCGGCAGCGACGGATCGTTGTAGGTGACGAGTTGCGCCGTGCGATCCGTGGTCGCGATGTGCACGAAGAGATGGTTCGCGTCGGGGAGAATGCGCACCTCGGCGTCGGGGCGCGCGGCACGCAGGGCTTCCGCGTCCGTCACGCTCACCTGGATGTCGGTCGCGCCCTGCACCACCAGCAGCGGCACCGGCAGGCGCTGCGCCTCGGCCGCAGGATCAATCGCACTCTCCGTCTGGACGAACCGGCGCACCGACGGGTGAAGGAGCGCGCGCAGGTCCTGCGGCACGTCCGGCATTGGGCCGGTGCCGAGGAACAGGGCCATCAGGCTGTCGTACGCCGCGAGCTGGGTGCTGTCGAGCTGGCGCCCCATCTGCTCGTGCAACACCGCCGTGAACCGCCGGCCCATGCCCGCCAGCATCACGACCCCTGACACCGGGGCACCGCCGTTCGCGGCGCGCTCGGCCAGCAGCGCCCCCTCGCTGTGCCCGACCAGCACCACCTTCGAGAAGCGCGGGTCCGCGGCCAGCGCGCGCGCGCCTGCCACCGCGTCGGCGGTGAAATCGTCGAACGCCACCGCCGACACGTCGCCCATGAACGTCGAGCCGCCGATGCCCCGCTTGTCGTAGCGCACGCTGGCGATGCCGCGCTGGGCCAGCGCCCACGCGAGCTTCTTGTACACGTCCGAGCTTAGGCCCAGCCGCGAGTTGCCGTCTCGGTCGGTAGGCCCGGAGCCCGCGATGATCAGAACGACCGGGGTCTTGCCCGGCGCCCGCTCCGGCCGCGCCAGCGTCCCGGCCAGGCGCTGCGCGCCGTCGCTCCAGCCGTACTGCTCCTCGACCACGCCGGCCGGCGGCGGCGCGGGCGGGTGCACGGCCAGCGGCCGCGAGGCCGACACGCTGTCAACGGCGACGCGCTCAACGACCAGCCCCTGGCTGGGCACGGTGGCCGACGCGAGATTGCCGTCCGCCGCCGGCACCAGGACGACCTCCGTGCCCGCCAGGGACGCCGTCACGCGGCCGCCCCGCCGGGCGAGCGTCAGGTCGAGGATGCCGCCGTTGTCCACTAGGAGGGTGTGCAGCACGAACGAGGTGTCGCCGACCGGCGGGAGGCGGCGCGCCATCGCCGCCATATGGCTCCACACTAGGTTCTGCATCACCGCCCGCGGCGCAGGCAACGCGCGGGCGCCCCCGGTCGGTTGCCCCGCGACGGTCCAGCGCACGGAGTCGCCGACCGTCACGCTCACGGCACGCTGCTGCTCGCCCGTCGCCCGCGCCACCACCTTCAGCTCGTACGACAACGGCTGCCAGGCGTCGTCGTACTGCATCCGCGTCACCAGGCGATAGCCCGACGCGTCCACCGTGGCCTCGAGCGTGTGCCCGGTCCAGTGGAAGTACTCGGCCGCGATCTCGCGATCGCCCTGCATGGTCCGGTAGCCCCCGGACTGGGCGGATAAATCGAGCGGCAGCAGGCTCACCAGCGCCGCCGCCACGTAACCAGTAACGTGCACGGTTTCACCCTCTGCTAAGGAATGGGAATGCCGAGGCGCTCCAGGAACGCCCCGACGTGGTGCTCGGTCACGAACCAGCTGCCCAGCGCGGGTCGCGTCGCGCCGTGCCAATCCGAGCCGCCGGTCACCACGAGGCCCGCGGCGCGCGCCGCCTGCTCGAGCTCGACCGAGCCGTGCGGATCCAGCGAAGGGCGGAGCGCCTCCACGCCGGCGAGTCCGCTCTCCTTGAGTCGCGCGAAGTGGCGCGCGTCGTCTAGGGCCGGATGCGCCCACACGGCACACCCGCCGGCGGCGGCGACCACCGCGATCGCGTCGGCGACTTCCACGCCGCGGCTCGGCACGAAGCCCGGGGCCCCGTTTCCGATGAAGCGCGCGAACACGTCGGAGATGGAGCCAGCCCTGCCCATCCGGACCAGGGTGCGCGCCAGGTGCAGGCGCCCGATGGAGGCGCACTCCGGCTCGGCCGTCACGTCGGCCGTGGTGATCGCCACGCCCATGGCCTGCAGCCGCTCGACCATCGCGGCCATGCGCTCCCGGCGCGCCACGGCCGCGCGCCCCGCCAGGGCGGCGATGCCCGCGTCGTCGATCCGGAAGCCGTACCCCAGCAGGTGCAGCTCCTTCCCGTCCAGGCGGGAGGTGATCTCGATGGCGGCGATGACCCCGCACCCGGCCTCCACCGCGGCCGCCGCGCGTGCCGGAGCGAGACCCGCGGCCGTGTCGTGGTCGGCGAGCGCGATCATCCCGAGACCGGCCCGCCGGGCGGCGGCCACCACCGCCGCCGGCGCGAGCGCCCCGTCGGAACAGGTCGAGTGGACATGCAGGTCCAGGTGCATCGCCCTCCCATCCTCGTGAAACCGAAGCTACGGAGCGGCGGAGAAGCGAACAAGGGAGTTGACAGCCGAGAGTGGGTTCCTCAGCTTGCCCGCATGGCAGTGGCCCGCGTCACCGGGCGCGACCGCACGGTTTCCATCCAGCGCGTTTTTCTCGGCCTCCTCGCCGCCAATCTGGTGGTCGTGGGGGCCAAGATCGTCGTCGGCGTCTCGGCGGGTTCGCTCTCAGTCATCAGCGACGCCGTCCACTCTTCGGTGGACGCGCTCAACAATATCCTGTTCGTCATCCTGATGCGGTACGCCGGCGCCGAAGCGGACGCCAACCATCCGTACGGGCACGGCAAGTTCGAGGTGCTCGGCGCGCTCGGCATCGTGATCTTTCTCGCGGTCGCCTCGTTCGAGTTGCTCAAGAGCGCCGTGGGCCGCCTCGTGGCGCAGGTGCCGGCGCCGCGCCTCACCGGCCTCGACCTATGGCTCCTCGCGGGCACCCTCGCCATCAACCTGTGGGTGGCGTGGTTCGAGTCCCGCAAGGGACGCGAATACTCGAGCGACCTGCTGCTGGCGGACGCCGCGCACACCCGCGTGGACGTGATGATCACCACCGGCGTGATCGCCGGCAGCGTGCTGTCGCGGGCCGGCGTACGGCACGTGGACCCGATCGTGGCGCTCGCCATCGTGCTGCTGATCGGGCGCGTCGCCTACCAGATCCTGCGGCGCGGCGTCCCCGTCCTCGTGGACCAGGCCGCACTCGAACCGGAGGCGGTGCGCCGCTCCGCCGAGGGGGTGGACGGCGTGCACGCTGCCCACGACATCCGCTCGCGCCTCGCGGCGGGCGTCGCCTACGCCGAGCTCACCATCAAGGTCTCAGGCCAATTGCCGGTGGATGAGGCCCACGACATCGCCGACGCAGTCGAGCACCGCCTCAAGGACGACCTCAAGCTCGACCGCGTCGTCGTGCACATCGAACCGTGCTGAGCACCGTGGAGCTCCGCGCCCGCCGGAGCCCGCGCAGCCTGCGCTCGGAGTACGAGCAGTTCATCGAGCAGCGCATCGAGGAGTACAAGGACGGCCTGCCGCGCGCGTCGATCCTCGGCATCGGCGACGAGGCGGTCCAGGAATTGGCCCGCACCGAGCAGTACCAACTGACCGAGGTGCTGCTCCAGGAACAGGTGGATTCGATCATCCGCCGGCGCCTCAGGCTGCCGTCGTACCGTCGGTGGCGCGAGCGCCACGTCGCCTTGCGCGCCGCACAGGTGCAGCCGTCGCACTGGGGGCTTGCCCCACACGACCCGGTGGTCACCCTCGCGGATCGCCTCGAGGATCTGGACCTGATCGCGGTGGTGGGCGCCGCCGACGGCGCCTGCGCGCTGTTCCTCGCCGCGCGCGGCGCCACCGTGCTGGTGGGCGATCCCGACCTCGCCGCGATCGAGGGGCTCGAGAACCGCGCCATCGCGGAGCAGCTCGGCAGCCGCGTCGAGTGCCTCGTCGTCCCGCTCGAAGCGTGGACGCCGGATCGAGCCATCGACGGCTGCGTCATCGAAACACCGGCGCTCGCGGGGCTCGCCGCCGGCGACCGCGCCGAGCTCATCCGGCGGCTCAAGGCGGTCACCGCCGCCGGGGGCCACCACGTCGTGATGCCAGCCGTGAGCCCGGGCGGGAAGTCGGCGTCGGTTTCCAGCGACGCGCTACGTTCTCTTTACGCGGATTGGACCGTCTCGCGCGCCCAGCCGGCCGTCGCCAGCCCCCGTCGCGCACGCAACGTCGGGTTCATCGCCACTCACCCCGGCACGAGTCAGAGTGAAACGAGTCAGGCCGTGTCAGAGTGACACGGAATCTCGATTGCGGTTCCTGCACTAATCTGTAACAAGCAACAGGACAATCACTTACAAAGAGCGACTACTCGGCACGGCGAATGCCATAGGAAGAGACAGCGGTTCTTGTTTCGCGCCCGGTCCGGGCGTCCCTTCTTCGTGGCAGGATGGTCGTATGACGACAGCGGTGTTGGCGGTCAATGAGCCCGTGGGCATCGTGATCCGCGACGGCGGCACCGTGCGTCGCGTACCGCGGATCCTGATGTGGTTCTGGGCCAGCGAAGAAGAGGCGAACGACCAGGAGGAGTGGCGGGAGCGGATGTAGCTCCCCCAGCCGTTGTCGCAGGTGAAGGGGCCCGGCCATGTGCCGGGCCCCTTCCCTTTTCGGGAGTCTTCAGGCTGGAGTCGAGCAGATCGCGGTTCAGTGCGAGACGCTGTTCTCTCCCCTCGCATCTGCGGCGTCAGATCCCGAGTTCCGCACGGGCTTCCGGCGGCAGCCAGCGGCGCGCCCGGCCGATCGGTATCGCGAACCCGAGGGAGCCGGGCGCGCGCTCGCCGCCCGGCGACGCGTACGCGCCGTAGTGGACGCCGATCACCGCTCCCTCGGCATCGAACACTGGGCTCCCGGACGAGCCGGCGTCGGTGGAGCCGGCGAACTGAATCCACTCACTGGTGGCTTTGGCGATGACCCCGGCGAACATCGTCGTGCGCACGAAGCCGTTCGGGTCGAAGGCCAGCTGCGTGCCGTGGGGGAAGCCGATCAGCGCCGCGGGCGCGCCCTGCCGGACGCCGCGCCCCGTCCAGTCGATGGCCCGCACGACGGCGCCGTGGAAGTTGCGGATCTTGAGGACGGCGATGTCCTGATCCTGGACGTCACTGGCGGCGACGAGGTCGGCGAGCAGCGGCGTGCGCGAATCGGCCATCACCACCTCAATGGCGCGTGGCCGGCCGCGGGCTGGATCCTGGACCACGTGCCCATTGGTCAGCAGGTAACCCGACGGCGTAATGACGAAGCCGCTTCCCATCACCGAGTCGGACTGGTAGCGGACGATCACCAGCCCCACCGCCGCCTGGTTCTCGGCCGAGACACGCGAGAAGTCGGCCACCGTCGAGGGGCCGACGGCGGAGCCGGCGCGGGATTCCGCGTCCCGCAGCTTGGTCTCGAGGCTCTCAACCACGGCGCGCGGCACGCTGGACCGCCGTGCCGCGGTGAGATCGCGGCGCAACCGCACGATGACGGAATCCGCCCGAAGCTGAGTCTCGCTCGCCGACCGGAGCTGGGCGGCGAACGCGCGTTCCGCGCTGGCCAGGCGCAGCTCGGCCGCCGCCCGCTCGCGCGAGGCGCTCCGGTAGATCAGCGTCACGATCACCGTCAGCGCGACGACGGTCAGGACGGCGCCTGCTCGGAACGACGACGACGATTCCCGCGCCACTTGGCGCGCGAGCGACCGGACGAACACCCCCACGCGGGCGCCCCGGGCCGCGCCGGCCTCGCCGCGCGCCACCTGCACGATGCCGGCGAGCGTCTTGGGCGGCTGCAATCGCGGACGGTACTCCGCTCCCTGGCCCTCCGCCAGACTCGCCGCACCCAGCACCCGCACCTCGAACAGCGGGCCGCGCCAGCCGAGCATGATGCGGTCGCCCAGCTTCAGCATGGCGGGGCCGCGGACCTGCTGGCCGTTGACGTAAGTGCCGTTGCGGCTGTCGAGGTCGGTGACGGTCGCCGCCCCCGCCTCGTCGAAGGCCACGGCCGCGTGGCGCTTGGAAACCACGGTGTCGGCGACCGTGCGCAGCGGGATCGTGCAGGTGGCCGAGCGCCCGAGCAGGATCTCGCGGCCGTGCCCTACCAGGTCCTCGCCGCCCGCCACCCGCCGCAGCCTCAGCTGCACGTCGCCAGCCTCGGGTTCGGCGCGGGTCCGCGCCAGCTCACCCGGCAGACTCACCCGCAGCGCGGGCCCGCGCTGGCCGAGGGTGAACCGGTCGCCGGCGCGCAGGGGCTCCGCCGCGGCGATCCTCCGGCCGTTCAGCCAGGTACCGTTGGTGCTCCCGAGATCCTCCAGCCACCACGAGCCGCCGGCGTCGCGCCACACGCGCGCGTGCACGGCGCTGACGACGTCGTCGTCCGGGTCGAACGGGATGTCGAGGGTGGGGTCGCGGCCCAGGCGCGCGGACGCGCCGTCCACGGGGAGATCGAGATCGCGCCGCTCGTCGTGCAGAATCACGCAGCGCAATATGGGGGAAATGCGCGGGGCCGGCAAAATCACCGGCCCCTGTGCATCTCCGCGAAAGCTACTTCTTCTTCTTCGCGGTCTTCTTCGCCGTCTTCTTGGCGGCCTTCTTCTTCATCGCCATACAGCCTCCTCGAAATGGTGAAACACTCCGGCGGCCGGAAGTGGCCGGCGGTCAAACACCATGCACAGTGCTGTTGGTGGTGGAAGAGCGGATGTCGGAAGAGATGCCACGCGAGTCGTGGAGGGACGCCGCAACCGTCGCCACGGTCGCGACTGACTTTTTCGTCTCGAGAATCGTAAGGGTTGAATCCAACCAGTGCGTCTCCGCGCAGTGCGCAAAGCCTTGAGTGCCAATATATAAGACTCGCTGCGACACGCAATAGCTCGGAGCGACGATTTGGCACGTCGCGCCACTGTGGTGTACAATGACGTCCACCCTTCAGACACGCCGATGATCACGTTGACGGTTGATGGCCGCCTCCTTCGTGTCGCCGACGGCACGACGATTCTCGAAGCCGCGCGTTCCGCCGGCATCGACTTGCCGACGCTGTGCTGGTATCCCAAGCTCCCGGTCGTCGGCTCGTGCCGGATCTGCCTCGTGGGCGTTGCGGGATCGCCGAAGCTCGCGGCCGCATGCGCCACTGTGGCGCAGGACGGCATGGTGGTCGAGACGGAGTCGCCCGCCGCCGTCGCCAACCGGAAGAGCGTGCTCGGCCTGCTGCTCGAGCGCTACCCCGCCGACCACCTGCTGTCGGGCGGCAACCACCTGAACGAGTTCGAGCAGCTGGTGCGCCGCTACCACGCCCCAGTGCACCCGGTTCGCGACCACGAGCTCGCGCTCCGCAGCGGCGACGAGCGGCCCGGCGATCCGATGATCCGGCACGACATGAGCACCTGCATCCTGTGCACCCGTTGCGTCCGGGCGTGCGCCGACCTCCAGGTCGTAGGGGTGCTCGACGTCGCGCAGCGGGGCGGCGCCGCCGAGATCGTGGTGGGCGACGACGGGGACCCCGATCACGCCGCCTGCACCTGGTGCGGCGAGTGCGTGCGGGTGTGCCCCACCGGCGCCATTCACGAGGTGCTGCCACGCGAGAAGTTCACGGCGCTCCAGATCGCCGAGCCCGACCGCGTGGTGCGCTCCGTCTGCCCGTACTGCGGCGTGGGGTGCCAGATCGATCTCCACGTCCGGGGCGAGGAGGTGGTGCGCGTCACCAGTCCGTGGATCGAGGAGGACACGCCCAACCTCGGCTCCACCTGCGTGAAGGGCCGGTTCGGCTACGACTTCCCGCAGCATCGGGATCGCCTGATGACGCCCCTGATCCGGCGGGGCTGGATGAAGCGCGACGGGCGGTGGGTGTGGGAGGGGCCGGCGGAGGGGGAGCGCCGCCGCGGCCCCTGGCTCACCATCGAGGCCGAGGGCCAGCGCGGCAAGTCGCGCCCGCCCGCGCGGTCGGTGGGGAAGTCGCTCGGCGAGATCTCTCGCACGCCCCGCGGCGTGGACGACGTGCGCGACCGCGTGGCGACGCCGGACTCGTGGTACGAGCCGTTCCGCGAGGCCACCTGGGAGGAGGCGCTGGAGCTGACCGCCCAGGAGCTGGTGCGCATCCACGCGGAGCGCGGCTCCGACGCACTCGCCGTCTTCTGCTCGGCCAAGTGCACCAACGAGGAGAACTACGTCCTGCAGCGCATCTTCCGCGGCCGCTTCGGGACCAACAACGTGGACCACTGCACGCGGCTGTGCCACTCCTCCTCGGTGGCGGCGATGCAGCGCGCCCTCAGCACTTCCGCGGCGTCCGGCTCGATGCGCGAGGTGGAGCACGACGCCGACGTAATCTTCGTCGCCGGCGCCAACGTGACGGAGGCGCACCCGGTGTTCGGCGCCGCCATCAAGCGGGCGCAGCGCCGCGGCGCCACGCTGATCGTCGCCGAGCCGCGCGGGATCGAACTGGCACGCCGCGCCGACATCCACCTGCAGCTGACGCCGGGCACCGACGTCGTGCTGTTCAACGCGATGCTGCACCACGTCATCGCGCAGGGACTGGTGGATCGTCCCTTCATCGCGGCGCGCACCCACGGCTTCGAGGCGGTCGCGGCAGCGGTGGTGCCGTACACCCTGGAGCGCGCCGCGGTCATCACCGGCGTCCCCGCGGCCGACATCGCGCGGGCCGCGGAGCTGTACGCCCGGGGGCCGAAGACGTCCACGCTGTGGGCGATGGGGCTCACCCAGCACTCGACCGGCACGGACATCGTCGCCTCGCTCTTGAACCTCATCCTCGCGAGCGGAATGATCGGGCGGTGGGGGGCGGCGATGATCCCGATCCGCGGGCAGAACAACGTGCAGGGAGCCTCGGATGTCGGCGGGATCCCGATGTCGTACACCGACTACCAGCCGGTGAACGATCCCAAGGTCCGCCGCCGCTTCGCCGAGGCGTGGCACGTGCCGGCGGAGGCGCTGTCCCTCAAGCCGGGGCTCAAGGTCACGGAGATCGTCGGCGCCGACTCGCCGGTGGCCGGGATGTACATCTTCGGCGAGAACCCGGTCATCTCCGATCCCAACGTCGCGCACGCGGAGGACTGGTTCCTCGGCCTCGAGTTCCTGGCGGTGCAGGACCTGTTCCTCACCGACACGGCCCGCTTCGCCGACGTGGTGCTCCCCGGCACGTCGTTCGCCGAGAAGGACGGCACTTTCGTCAATACCGAGCGCCGGATCCAGCGGGTGCGGGCGGCCTGCGCCCCTCCCGGCCGCGCGCGCCGCGACCTCGACATCCTGGTCGAGCTCTCGGAGCGGGTCGGCTTCCGCACGCCGTTCTCGGGCGCCGAGAGCGTGATGCGCGAAATCGCGGGTGTCACCCCCTCCTGGGCCGGCGTGACCTACGAGCGGCTCGACATGGCGGGACTCCAGTACCCGGTGCCCGATGCCGGGAGTTCCGGCACGGCCTTCCTGTTCGACGACCGCTTCCCGACCGCGGACGGGCGCGGTACGATGGTCCCGGTGGAGTACCTGCCGCCGGCGGAACTGCCGGACGAGGAGTTTCCGTTCGTGATGAACACGGGTCGCCAGCTCTACCACTGGCACACCGGCACGATGACGCGCCGGTCCAAGGGGCTCGACGCGCGGGAGCCCGTGCCCACGGTCGAAATGAACCCCGCCGACGCCGCCGCCCTCGGTGTCCGCGACGGCGATCAGGTGCGCATCACGTCGCGCCGCAACTCGATGCTGATCGGCGCCCGGCTTTCGGACCGGGTGCGGCCGCGGCAAGTGTTCGTCCCGTTCCACTTCCGCGAGGCAGCCGCCAACCTCCTCACCAACCCGGCGCTCGACCCCTACGCGAAGATCCCCGAATTCAAGATCACGGCCGTCCGCGTGGAACCCAGGGACTAGCGATGGATCTGGGGCTGGAGGGACGAGTGACCCAGGCCGGCGCGGTCGCCTTTCTGGCCTCGGAACGCGCGTCGTATATTACCGGCGCCGTTCTTGCGGTAGACGGCGGGCGGCTCCGCAGCATCGACTGACCTCTCTTCAGTTCGAGGGACCATGAAAGCGATCGTCAAGGCGGCGCGTGGGCCGGGCCTCGCCGTGCGCGACGTCCCGAAGCCGGCGTGCGGGCCATCCGACGTGCTCATCCGGGTGCATCACGCGGGCGTCTGCGGCACCGACCTCCACATCGCCGACTGGAATCCGTGGGCCCAGGGCCGCTGCAAGCCGCCTTTCACGGTCGGCCACGAGTTCGCGGGCGAGATCGTCGAGGTCGGCAGCGAGGTCCACGAGGACTTCAAGACGGGCCAGCTGGTGACCGCGGAGGGCCACATCATCTGCGGCCACTGCCTGCAGTGCCGGACCGGCAACGGCCACGTCTGCAAGCGCACCCAGATCATCGGTGTGGACCGCAACGGGTGCTTCGCCGAGTACCACGCCATGCCGGCGAGCAACGTCATGATGCTGGACGGCATTCCCACCGAGATCGGGGCCATCATGGACCCGATGGGGAACGCGTTCCACACGGTGCTGAGCACCGAGGTGTCCGGCAGCATCGTGCTGATCCTGGGGTGCGGACCGATCGGCTGCTTCGCGGTCGGGATCGCCAAGGCCGCCGGCGCTGCCGCCGTGATCGCGGTGGACGTGAACCCGAAGCGGCTCGAGTTGGCCCGGAAGATGGGCGCGACCCGGGTCCTGAACCCGACGAAGGACGACGTGGAAGCCGCGGTGCTCGAGATCTCGAAGGGCGACGGCGCCGACCTGGTGTGCGAGATGTCGGGCGCCCCGAGCGCGTTGCACACCGGCTTCAAGGTGGTGCGCTACGGCGGGCGCGTGCACCTCCTGGGCATCCCGGACGGCGACGTGCCGATCGACTTCGCCAACGAGATCGTGTTCAAGGGCATCACCATCTACGGCGTGATCGGCCGCAAGATGTACGAGACCTGGCATCTGATGCAGCGCTTCCTGCGCTCGGGGCAGTTCGATCCGCGTCCGACGATCACGCATCGCTTCCCGCTCGAAAAGATCGACGACGCGATCGCCGCCATCCGGAGCGGCGACGCCGGCAAGGTGATCCTCGACATCGGATCCTGACCCTGTGACCGCCACCGCATTCACCGCCCGGCTGCGGGCGGAGCTGGAGGAATTCAAGCGCACCGGGGTCTACAAGCGGCTCAACCACCTGGACGCGCCGCAGGGCGCCCGCACCGTGATGGAAGGGCGCGGCGACGTGGTGATCCTGTCGTCCAACAACTACCTGGGGCTGTGCAACCATCCGGAGGTGGTCGCCGCCGGCAAGGCGGGGCTCGACAAGTACGGCGCGGGCACCGGCTCGGTGCGGTTCATCTGCGGCACCTTCACGGTGCACCGCGAGCTGGAGGCGGCGCTGGCCGCGCTGGTCGGCAGCGAGGCGTCGCTCAGCTACGTGTCGTGCTGGAATGCAAACGAGGGTCTGTGCGCGACCGTCCTCGGCGAAGACGACGCCGTCATCTCCGACCAGCTCAATCACGCCTCCATCATCGACGCGGTGCGCCTCGCCCGGCAGATCACCAAGTGCCAGTCGCTGGTGTACCGGCATTCGGACATGGCGGACCTCAAGGAGAAGCTCGAGGCGGCCAGGGGAGCGCGCACCCGGTTGATCTTCACCGACGGCGTGTTCTCGATGGAAGGCGACGTGGCGAAGCTCGCCGACATCTGCGAGCTGGCCCGCCGGTACGACGCGGTGGTGGCGGTGGACGATTCGCACGCCACCGGGGTGCTGGGGAAGACGGGGCGCGGCACGGCGGAACACGCCGGCCTGATGGGGCAGGTGGACGTCATCACCAGCACGCTGGGGAAGGCGCTGGGGGGCGCGGCCGGCGGGTTCACCGCCTCGTCCGCGGCGCTGTGCGACTACCTCACGCAGCGCTCGCGGCCGCAGCTCTTCTCCAACGCCCTGCCCCCCACGGTCGCGGCCAGCGCGCTGGCCGCGGTCCAGGTGCTGCAGGCACGTCCGGAGCTGGTGACCCGCCTGCACGAGAGCGCGCGCTGGTTCCGCGCGGCGCTCCGGGAGACGGGGTTCAAGCCGCTCCCAGGCGAGACGCCGATCATCCCGGTCATCCTCGGCGAGACGGCGCTGGCCATCAGGATGAGCGACGCGCTGCTGGATGAGGGCGTGTTCGTCACGGGGTTCGGCTACCCGGTGGTGCCGCAGGGCCAGGCGCGGGTGCGCTGCCAGGTTTCCGCGGCCCACACGCCCGAGCAGCTGGAGATGGCCGTGCAGGCGTTCAAGAAGGTGGGACGCAAGCTGGGCGTGATCTAGCGGGGCCTGCTGACGAAGGGACTGTCCCGGACGTAGAAGCGCAGCTTCCAGTCCGCCGCGACGCGGATGCCGATGCGCGGCCCCGCCACCACCTGCCGCGACGCCACCGGCCGGCCCGCGGCGATCCACAGCGGCCGTGACGCCAGGCGGTGGCCGTTGAGGCGCCGGTCGATGCCGAGCGCCTGGGTGAGCCGGGCCGGACCGGCGGCCAGCACGAGGTCGGGCACCCGGCCGCGCCGCCGCCGCATCGTGGCGAGCCCTTCGAGCGGCTCGGCGGCGCGCAGCAGGACGGCCGCCGGGTAACCCGCCGGCTCCGTGACGACGTTCACGCACCAATGCATGCCGTAGGTGAAGTAGACGTACGCGAAGCCGGGCGGGCCGTAGAGTACCTCGTTGCGCGGCGTGCGCCGCCAGCCGGCGGCATGGCACGCCGGGTCGTGCGGCCCAACGTAGGCCTCCGTCTCCACGATGCGCGCGAGGCAGCGCCGGCCCCCAACCGCGGACACCAGCAGCTGCCCCAGCAGCGCCTGTGCGACGACGACAGTGTCCCGCGCGTAGAACCCGAGCGGGAGCGGCCGCAGGCTCACGATTCCGAGGACGGCTCCTCGGGCTTCTTCTTGGACCTGCCGCGCGCGGCTGGACGCCGCCCGGCGCCTCCGCGCGCGCGCCGGCGGGCCGGGGCCTTCGCCTTGTCCGGCGTCGCCGGGTCCGCAGCCTCGACCTCCACCATCCCCACCATGGGCACGCCCGCCGCCGGAGCCACCGGACGCACCGAGCCGCGGCGGTAGCGGATTCCGCGCGCCGGTGCGGCGTGCACGGCCGATGGCGCGGTCACGACCGGCGCTGCCGGCACGGTAGGCGCCGCCGGGGCCGTCGCGGGCTCCACGACCTTCTCGGCATGGTCCGCGACCCTGCCCCTGCCGCGGCCCCGTCCGCGGCGCCCACCGCGCTCGCCACGCGCCTCGGGTTCCGCGGGTACGGCCGCGGGCGCCGCTTCACCCTTCAGCGCAACCTCGAAGCCGCGCTCGTTCTTGGCCAGGTCCACCAGATCGGCGTCATGCGCCTGGCGCAGCAGGCGGCCAAAACGGGGCCGGTGGAACAGCGGATCCTGGGCGTTCCCGTGCAGCACCTCCATCCGCTCGCGCACGATGTCCTCGTCCACGACCGTGGGCGCGAACGCCCCCACTTCGCGCAGCGCCCGCTTCAGCAACTCGAACGCCTCCGCCAGCGACAGCGGAGCCACGCTGGAGGCTCCCGCCGCCGGCTTCTCGTGGGCCGGCTCCGGCGCTGCCCCGCGGCCGCGGCCGCCGCGATGCCCGCGGCGCGTCCGTTCTCCTCCCGGTACCGCCCGCTCCCGGTCGTGCTCGGCACGCTCCTGCCCGCGCCGCTCGTCGGCCCCGCCAGGGATCGGCGGCAGGGCCCGTTCCCCGCCGGGAGCCGAAGAGCCCAGGTCGATTTCGTACTGCCCGTTGTCGAGCTTGGTCGCGGTCAGCAGGCCGCGGCGCTTCGCTTCGTCCACGAACTTCGAGAAACGGCTCATCCCGACGTTCTTCTCGTCGAACGACCCATCCAGCTCCTGCATCACCTGCTTGAGCCGGTCCGAGCGCATCACGTCGCCGCGCCTCTTCATTTCCAGCACGGCGTCCACCACGAGCTCCCACGGGTCGCGCCGCACTCCCTCGTCCTCGCCGGCGCGGGCCAGGCCGGCCAGCTCGTTGTACGAGAAGTACTCGTCGCAGTTCTGGATCAGCAGGTCGGACGCCGACTCGCGGATGCCCACTCCGATGACGTACTTGCCGTATTCCTTGAGCTTGATGACGAGCGACGAGAAGTCCGAGTCGCCCGACAGCAGGATGAAAGTGCCGATCTCGGGCCGCGTGAAGATCAGCTCGAGCGCGTCGATGGCCAGCCGGATGTCGGTGGCGTTCTTCTTGTTGGACCCGAAGGCCGGCGCGAAGATCAGGTCGATGGACGCTTCCGACAGCGGCACGATGTACTGCGGATAGCGACGCCAGTCGGCGTATGCCCGCTGGACAGCCACTTTCCCCCGGATGACCTCCGAGTTCATCAGCTTCCGCAGCTCGGCCTGGAGGTCGGAGCGGATGCCCATCGTGACGTTGTCGAAATCGATCAACAGCGCGGCGTTCGGCGCATGCGCCGGCGGCTGTTTGCTCGCCGGTCGCGGAGACGGAAAGGTCATGGACTCCTTCAGGAGGCTGTGTGTTCCAGCGCGACGACCTGCGCCAGCTCGCGACGCGTCACCTTCCCGCTCGCCGTCAACGGGAGTGCGTCAAAGAACCGCACCAGGTCGGGCACCTCGTAGTCGGCCATCTGCTTCCGGGCGAAGTCCGTGATGTCTTCGCCCCGGAGGATGGCACCCTCGGTCGGTACGACACAGGCGCTCACCGTCTCGCCGAGGCTGTCGTGGGGGACGCCCACCACGCAGACCTCCTCGACGCCGGGATGCGCCCGCAGCACGTCTTCCACTTCACCGGGGTAGATGTTGTAGCCACCCCGGATGATCATCTCCTTGCGGCGCCCGACGATCCGCACGTAGCCGTCCTCTTCCAGCATCGCCAGGTCACCGGTGAGGAAGAACCCCTCCGGCGTGAAGGAGCGCCGGGTCTCGGCCGGCATCCGGTGATACCCAGACATCACGTTCGGCCCCCTGACTGCCAGAGCGCCGACGGTGAACGGCCGCTCGGGATCCCGCGCCACGGCGGCGTCGAAAACGTCGGCCAGATGAACCGATTGCAAGCGCCTGCCCCCGCGCCACGCAAGCAGGGAATTGTACTCACCGCCCGGACCGCTGGCCAGCCGCCGACCTGGCATCCCTTGAGGCGCCGGAGCGCCCGACCCCATATTGGCGCGTGGCCATGACCTTTCGCCGCCGCATTTTCGTCTGGCTCGTCGTGGTCGCGGCGATCCCCGCCGGCATCGGCGTCGGGGTGACCCTGCTCGCCCCGAGGCTCGCGGTGCCGGTCGGCGGCGTCGCCGCGTGGGACCGGGCCGGCGCGACGTGGCGCGAGGTGGAACAAGCGCTCGCCCGCCAGGATCTTCCGCCGGAGGCGCGCGCGGCGCTGGCGCACCACCGCCACGAGCTCAGCACGTCGGTGGGTCGCGCGCACCAGAGCCTGTTCATCCGCAATGCCGCGGCGGCCGCGCTCGGGGGCGTGGCCGCGGCCCTCGCTGCGCTCGTCGCGCTGGGCACCGTCCGCCTCGCCGGCCACCTGTCGCGCCAGCTGTCGCGTCCGATCGACGAGCTGATCGCGTGGACGGGGCGCCTGACGCGCGGCGAGCCGCTGCCGGACGCGCCTCCGGCCAAGGGTGCGCCCGAGTTCGACGTGCTGCGCAACGCGTTTCGCTCCATGGCCGAAGACCTGGCCACGGCGCGCGCGCGGGAAGTCGAGGCCGCGCAGCTCAGGGCCTTCCGCGACCTCGCGCGCCAGGTCGCCCACGAGCTCAAGAACCCGCTCACGCCGCTGCGCTTCGCCGCGTCGCGCCTCACCCAGGAGGCGCGGCCCGACCAGCGCGAGCTGCTCGAGATCATCGACGGCGAGAGCGCGCGCATCGAGCAGATGGCGCGGGACTTCGCCACCCTGGGACGGCTGCCCGAAGGCCCGCCCGCGCTCGTCGACCTCGGCGAGCTGGTCGAGACACTGGTCAAGAGCACCGTGCCCCCCGGGATTGCCGTGCGTATTGAACGGCCGCCGGAGCTGCCGATGGTGAGTGCCCACTACGAGCCGTTGCGCCGGGCGCTGCACAACCTCGTCCTCAACGCCTGCGACGCGTGTGAAGCTGCGGGCACGGGGGCACGGGGGCACGGACGCACGGAGCCGGCGACCCCGCCGGAGATCACCATCAGGCTGAACGCGGTGCCGGACGGCGGCGCGCCGGCCGTTCAGATCGTGATCGCGGACACGGGCATCGGCATCCCGCCGGAGCAACTGGGCCGGATCTTCGAGCCGTACTTCACCACCAAGGCAAAGGGGACCGGCCTCGGCCTGGCCCTGGTGCGCCAGACGATCTACGACCACGGCGGCTCGATCGGCGTGACGAGCGAACCGGGGCGCGGCACGACGTTCACCATTTCCCTGCCCCTGGCGCGCGCATGACCCGCCACCCGCTCGTGCTCGTGGTCGACGACGAGGCCAACCTGCGCCGGATGCTGTGCGCCGTGCTCGCGTCTGACGGTTACCGCACTGCCGAGGCGGCCTCAGGCACCGAGGCCATCGCCGCCGCCGGCCGCCGCCGGCCCGACGCGGTGTTCCTCGATCTCTCGATGCCGGGGGGCCCCGACGGACTCGAGACGCTCGAGCGCCTCAGCGCCGAAGCGCCCGGTGTTCCCGTGATCATGATGAGCGGACGCGCGGGGCTCTCCGACGCCGTGCGCGCCACCAAGCTCGGCGCTTACCACTTCCTCGAGAAACCGCTGGCCCCGGAGGCGGTGCTGCTCACCCTGCGCTCCGCCCTCGAGTTGGCGCGCGCCCGAGCCGAGGCGTCGGCGCTGCGCGAAGTGCTCGGCCCCACCGCCACGCTCGTGGGCTCCAGCCCGCAGATGGCCGAGCTGCGGTCGTTGATCGCCCGGGTCGCAGCCACCGAAGCGCGGGTCCTCGTTTCAGGAGAGTCCGGGACCGGGAAGGAGCTGGTGGCCGGCGCGATTCACGCGGCGAGCCAGCGCGCCGACGGACCGTTCGTTCGCGTCAACTGCGCCGCAATTCCACGCGAGCTCGTGGAATCGGAGATGTTCGGCCACGAGCGCGGCTCGTTCACCGGCGCGACGGAGCGCCGCATGGGTCGCTTCGAGCAGGCCGACGGCGGCACGCTCTTCCTCGACGAGGTAGGCGATCTGTCGTCCGAGGCGCAGGCCAAGCTGCTGCGCGCGCTCGAGGGCGGCGAGGTCGAGCGGGTCGGCGGCGATCGCCCGATCCCCGTCGACGTGCGCGTCGTCTCCGCCACGAACAAGGACCTGGAGCGCGCCGCGCGGGACGGCCGCTTCCGCGACGACCTGCGCTACCGGCTCAACGTCTTTCCGATCGCCATCTCACCCCTGCGGGAGCGGCCAGGCGACATCCCGGAGCTGGTGAGCCACTTCGCCACCCTCGTCACCCAGCGCATCGGCCGGCCCGCGGTGACCGTGACGGACGAAGCCATGGACGTGCTGGTGCGCCATCCGTGGCCGGGGAACGTGCGGGAGTTGGCCAACATCGTCGAGCGGTTGATCATCCTCTCGCCGCGGGCATCGATCGGCGCCGACGACGTGGCCAGCACCCTCCCGGCCGGTGAGGGGCGGGAGCAGCGACTCCCCAACCCGACCACGATGACGCTGTCTCTGACCGAGGAGCTGGACCGCTTCGAGCGCGTGCTGATCGCGCGGGCACTCTCCGCTGCGGGGGGCAGCGTGGCCGAAGCCGCGCGCCGGCTCTCGACGGACCGGGCCAACCTCTATAGAAGAATGAAGCGGCTGGGCATCGAGCCGACGTCGTGACGTGTCGGAACGACACGGCGGCTTCGTTGTCGGGGAGACAGGCGCCCGGCCAGTCGCAAGTTGCGAGAGGCCAAGTTGCTAGATTCATTTGACTTGAGGAGAGCCAGGCCGCGGCATGGGCCGTGCCTTTACACCGCCCGGCACTCCTGCAGGAGCGTGGCATGACCAAGGCGGCGATCGCAGCACTTGTCGTCCTGAGCGTCGCGCGAGCGGCATGGGCCCAGGACACCACCATCACGATCCGGCCGGCAGCGCACGGAGCGGCCGAGCGGCTTGCGCGGCGGCAGCTGCCGCGCGACGTGGCAGACGACGTCATCCGGCTGTTCAACGCCGAGAGCACGATACGGCTCACGGGGTCGACGCGCATCCCGGCAGGCCGCGGCGTCGACGGCGACCTCGCGGTGCTCGGCGGGCCGGTTGTGGTGGGGGGCCGAGTGAGCGGCGCCCTGGTGGTCGTGAACGGCGACGTGGTCTTCGACTCGGGCGCCGTCGTCGACGGTCCCGTGCTGGTGGTGGGCGGCACCGTGCAGGGCGCAGGCCAGGCGAGCATCCACGGCGAGGTCCGCTCCTACAGCGATCCGCTGCGCTACCGGCGGCAGGGCGACCAACTGGTGTACGCGCCGGAACGCGTCTTCCAGCCGCCGCGCTGGATCGAGCAGTACGGCTGGGGCGAGGACCAGGCCAACCACGCCGGGATTCTGCTCGCGCTCGCCGGGACGTACAATCGCGTCGAGGGGCTGCCCATCCTGCTCGGCCCCCGCGCCGATCTCCGGGTCGCCGACCAGCTCCGCTTTCAGGCCGACGCGACCGCCATCTTCCGCACCAGCGACATTTCCTTCGCCAGCAACGACATCGGGTACCGCGCGCACGCGGAGTTCGTGCTGGGCAGCGCCAACCGGAGCATCGGCCTCGGCCTGCGCGGCTACGACATCGTGGCCCCGGTCGAGTCCTGGCCGCTCAAGGAGTTCGAGGTCGGCTGGGCATCGTTCCTGTTCCACCGCGACTACCGCGACTACTACCAGCGCCACGGCGGAAGCCTCTACGCCACGCTGCAGCTCTCCCCCGCGGTGTCGTTCACGGTCGAGGGCCGCGACGAGCGCGAGTCGTCGCTCGACGCACGCACCCCGTGGAGCCTGTTCAGGACCGACGAGGCCTGGCGGGTGAACCCCGCCATCACGGACGGCAAGTACCGCTCGGCCGTCGCCTCCTTCCACATCGACACGCGCAACGACCGGGGCACTCCGAGCGCGGGGTGGTTCGTCACTGGCGAGTACGAGCTCGGACACGGCGGCAACGTCACCGGCGACCTTGGGCCGTTCTACTGCGCCGCCTCCCCGTGCATCGATTCCGCGCTGGCCGACGGCAAGCTGGGCTACGAGCGGATCGCCTTCGACGCGCGCCGCTACCTGCGCCTCTCGCCGACCGGACGCCTCAACCTGCGGCTGGCGGGTGGCGGCTGGGTGGGCGGAGATCCGCTGCCCTTGCAGCGGCGTCTCTCGCTGGGCTACCCCGACCCGCTGCCGGGCTACGGGTTCCGCCAGTTCTCGTGCAACGGGAACGAGCTGGCGGGTGATCCGGCGTTGTGCGATCGCACGGTGGTGGCCCAGGCGGAGTTCCGGACCCATCTCGGCTTCGACTTCGGGCCCAAGTGGGCAAGCGACTGGGGCGACAGCGGCGACGAGCACTACGAGCCGTTCCACGTGAGCGGACCCGACCTGGTGGTGTTCGCCGACGCGGGCCGCGCCTGGTCGGTCCCCCGCAACGGGAGCGCGGGGCCGGACATCATTCCTGCTGACAAGCTGCCGGCGCTGAGCACCTTCCGCACCGACGTGGGCGTGGGGCTCGATTTCGGCCCGCTCGGCTTCTATCTGGCAAAACCGCTCGACCAGGCCAATCTCGCGGTGACCTTCACCGTGCGGATGGGCCGCCGCTTCTAGGAGGGTGAACCGGGCCGCGGGGGTCCTGCTCGCGCTGCTGGTGAGCGCCGGCCCTGTGGCCCGCGCCCAGGAAGTGCGCGAGCGGGCCCCCCCCCTCCCGCCTCACCTGTCCATTACACTGTCGCGCGACACGGCGCAGGGCCTGCGGCCGCCCGTGCTGCGCGCCGAGCACCTGCTCGAAGACGGCGTCTTCCAAGGGGCGCTGCAGAACGGGTTTTCCGTCCGGTTTCACTTCCGCCTGGAGCTGTGGCGCAAGGCGACGCTGTTCGATCATCTGGAGCGCGACGTCGAGTGGGACGCGGTGGTCCGGCTGGATCCGCTCACGGGGGAGTTCGAGTTGATCCGGACCGGCGGCGCCGTGGAACACTACGCCGCGATGGAGGCGGTGAGCAGCGCGCTGGCCAAGTCGTTCACCGTCGAGTTGCTGCCGCCCACTGCCGGTGCCGACACCCGCTACTACTACCTCGCCACGCTCGAGATCGTGTCGCTGTCGCAGTCGGAACTCGACGAGGTGGAGCGCTGGCTGCGCGGCGACGTCGGGCCGGCGATCTCGAGCCACGGCGGCCTGACGAGCGCTCTCGCGGTCGGGGCGCGTCGCCTCCTCATCCGTCTCTCGGGGCTTCCGCACCTGCGGCTGGAGGCGCGTACCGCGACCTTCCTCGCGGGTCGCTAGGTCTTGAAGCGCGCGTCGATCGCGCGCCGGATCTCCTCCAGCGTGGCGCCCTGGCCCCGCAGCTGCGCCGCCATCGCGGCCTCGGTCAGGCAGATGTCGCACGACGCCGCGTGCTCGGACTCGTAGCACGTCAGCAGCGACACGTGCCGCATGTCCTCCTTGCAGTGGCAGTAGCAGTACAGCCCGTCGAACACCTCAGGCATCGTGCGCGCAGCCGTGTAGGCGCGCACCAGGTGCTCGTCCTCACCGAACATCGAGGCGGGCAACACCTTCGCGCCGGTGATGCCGAGCCGCGGCGTGGGATGATGCCCCACGCCCGCCGTGCGCGTCGCCAGCACGATCGCGACGATCGCGACGACGGCCGCCGCCGCCACGAGCCAGGGGAGCTTCACTCTCGCCATGGTACCCTCCGGTGCGCCGCTCAGGCGTCCAGCGCGTCCGAGCGCTCGGCCAGCTCGGATCCGTGCTCTGGCCGCAGCGTCTCCAGGATCGTGTTGTCCGGCTTCAGCAGGACGATCGCGGGCCGGTGGGCCCGCGCCTCCTCCGGTGTCATCAGGGCGTACGCGATGATGATGACCGGGTCGCCCACGTGCACCAGGCGAGCGGCGGCGCCGTTCAGGCAGATGATCCCTGAACCGCGCTGCCCCTCGACCGCGTAGGTCTCGAACCGCGCCCCATTCGCCACATCCACCACCTGGACCCGCTCGAACGGTACGAAGCCGGCAGCTTCCATGAGCGCGGCGTCGATCGTGATGCTGCCCACGTAGTGCAGGTTGGCCTGTGTGACCGTGGCGCGGTGCAGCTTGGACTTGCAGAGCGTCAGCAGCAAGGCGATCGTCCTCGTGGCCCGGGATGGCCGGAAGCTAACGACCTCGCCGCCAGGCCTGGTAGCGCCGGTCAGCCACCGGAGAGCCCGCCCCGTCCCGCACCGGGACGGCGTGCGCGGCAAACCGGTGCCCGGGCGGCTTGACAATCGCGATCCGCCCGTGTGGCTTCCTGTTCGTGACCGGCTCCCGCCGCTTCGTCGTGATCCAGCACCTCGCCGCCGAGGGCCCGGGCCTCATCGCCACGGTGGCCCGCGCTCACGGCTTCACCCTGGACATACGGCGCATGGACCGGGGCGATGCCGTCCCGGCCGCGGACACGCTCGAGGGGCTCGTCGTGCTGGGCGGTACGATGGGAGCGTACGACGCGGCGGCCTACCCGCATCTCGCCGCCGAGCAGCGCCTGCTCGCCGAAGCCTGCACGCGTGACATCCCGGTGCTCGGCGTCTGCCTCGGCGCCCAACTCCTCGCGGCCGCGCTCGGCGCGCGGGTGTTCAGGGGCCAGGCGGCCGAGATCGGATTCGGCATCGTCACGCTGACGCCTGAGGGTATGCGCGATCCGATCCTTGGACCGTCCGGCCCGGCATTCCCCGCTTTCCACTGGCACAGCGACACCTTCGACCTGCCTTCCGGCGCCACGCATCTGGCCACCTCGGCAGCGTATCCTCGGCAGGCGTTCCGTGTCGGCGAGCGAGCCTATGGGCTCCAGTTCCACGTGGAGCTGGATTGGACCCTGGCCCGCGACTGGGCCGCGGCGCTGCCTCCCGGCATCAAGCTCGAGGAGCAACGCCGCGCGGCCGTCGAACAGATCGGCCGCGCCATCCTGCACCGCTTCTTCGCCGAGGTGCCGTTCTAGACTAGTGCTGCTGCCCCATGCCGCCGTGCCGCATCTGCATCGGGCCCTTCGCCATCGCGTCCACCTGACTCCGCTGCGCATCGGTCAGCAGCGCGCGCGCCTGCGCCGCCGCGCGCAGCATCGCCCACATCGCGTCACCCATGAACTTGTGCGCCGCATCGAGGTGCAGCTTCACCGCGGCGGTGTCGGGCGCCGCAGCTTGCATCACTTGCTCCAGCTCCCCCAGGTGCATCTGGGCCTGATGCGCCGCCGCGTCGTGCGCCGCCTTCGCCGAATCGCCGAGCGCCGTGAGCTGCGTGACCTGGTCGCCGGTGAGGTGCAGCTTGTCCTTCTGCACCAGCAGGTGCTGCGGTGCGTCCGCCATGGCGCGCATCATCGGCGCCATCATCGAGTCCATGCCCGGCATCATGTCGCCGTGCATCGCCCTTCCCTGCGCCATGCCTCGATGCGCCGGGTGCTGCTGCGCAGCGAGCGGCGTCGCCGCCGCGGCCAGGACAACCACAATCGCCATCGCCTTCATCTGTTCAACTCCGTCAAGGGGTAGGAGACAACGGTAGCGCCCCGAGCCGCGGCGTTGCAGTGGCTCGCAGTCGTCAGCCTGAAGGTCGGGGTGTGCCGTCAGGGCACGGCGGGTCCCGCCCGCACCGTCTCCCTCGGCGCAGACCCGCAACCGCGCCGCCCGCGGACTCACCGTTCTCGCCAGCGATCAGCCTAAAACCTACTAGACCAGTCCGCATTGGAGGTCGTTAGCCGAACGGCCGACGCCGGATCACACGCACTAAGCTGTCGCAATCTGTCCACGGGCCGTTTGTGAATTCGGACACAAGGGGTTCAGTTTGCATGGATCAGCCCCAGCGTCGCACTATATGACATTGCAATATATGCAGTTAGGAGCCTCCTACGTGTGGCACAGGCAATGCTCTGTCGTCCGTACGACTACTGAGGCCAGGCATGACTCCTACTGGCACCTGAACAACTGGGAAGCGCGAGGGACCGCTCATGAAGCACTCCATCGGCGTCCGACACTTGCTGGTAGGCGTGGCCTGCGCCTTGGCAGCCACGGCGTGCGTGAAAGACAGCACGTCGCCGGCCGGCGGGGGCGGTGGCACCGCGGCGGTCGCATCGTTCGTAGGCTACAGCGACGTCGCCACGAAGCAGACGACCTGCGGCAACTGCCACGTGCTGAAGCAGCAGTCGTGGTCGAAGACCGGGCACGACAGCGCGTGGGCCAACCTGCAGGCGAGCGGGCACGCGGACACGAGCTGCTACCGGTGCCACACGACGAACGGCACGAGCAACACCGCCCCCGACACCGCGGGCTTCTTCAGCGCTGCCCCGGCGTCGCAGAAGTACTTCCAAGATGTCCAGTGCGAGGCGTGCCACGGTCCGGGGGCGCTGCACGTGGCGACGCCCGACGCGGTCGCAACGCAGCCGATCCCGTACTTCGTCTCCCGCGACACGACCCTAGGCGTCGGCTGCGGCCAGTGCCACAGCGGCGCGCCCCACAACCCGTTCTACGAGGACTGGTCGCGCGGGGCGCACGTCATTCTCGAGGCTCCCGCGATCAGCAACGGCGGGACGTGCTTGCAGTGCCATGAGGGCAAGACCACGATGGAGCGGTTCGGCGGGAGCAACGTGTTCGTCGAGGCCGGCAACACGAAGGCCTACCCGATCGGCTGCACGACCTGCCACGACCCGCACGGCTCCGGCAACACCCACGAGCTGCGCGAGCCCATCACGGTCCGCGACACGACCAACCTGTGCATCCAGTGCCACAAGCGGAATTCGGTTCCCGACACCGCGAACACCCGCGGCCCGCACTCGCCGCAGGGGACGACGTTCCTCGGTCTCTCGGGGTGGCGGCCGGTGGGTTTCACGTGGGATTCGACCAACGTGACCACGCACTCGAATCCTGCCGCCAACCCCGTCCTGTGCGCAGGCTGCCACGTGGCCACGCTCGACGTCAACAATTCCGCCGGCAAGCTCGCCTGGCACTACACGGGGCACAGCTTCTACGCCATCCCCTGCGTGGACACCGCGGGGATCGACTCCACGAACTCGTGCGACATCTCCGTGCGCAGCTTCGCGGCCTGCACCGTGAGCGGCTGCCATTCTTCCCAGGCCGTGGCGCAAACCTACTTCACGTCGTTGAGCCAGGAGATGGCCTACTTCGCCGGCGTGCTGTGGACCGACGTCAACGGGAACGGCAAGATCGACGCGGGTGACACGGGCCTGCTGACCAAGGTCCCGTCCACCGAATTCAAGAGAGACTCGATCATCACGGTGGCGGAAGGCGCGCTGTTCAACGTGCAGTTGATCAGCACCGACCGCTCGCACGGCGTGCACAATCCGCCGTACCTGCGGGCGCTGCTGATCGCGACGATCCAGGCCGTCAAGACGAAGTACAACGTGACAGCCTCTCCGCAGCAGGAGGCACGCGTCCAGCAGGTGGCCGCCCAACTCGGCGTGCGCATCCGCTGAGGAGGGCACGAGGCGGGCAGGGACCGGCGCAGCAGTTTTCGGCGCTCGACGCCCGGTAGCACGCAGCGGGTCGGTCCTTTCGGGGCCGACCCGTTTTGCGTCGCCGCTCGAACGGTGAGAGAATAAGCTGGCATGACGCGATACTACGAGTGGATCCTGGAGCGGTGGGCTCGCCTGAGGCGCGGGTGGCGCGTCGCCCTGGTCACGGGTTTCACACTCGCCCTGGGGAGCGCGTCGGTCGCCGGCTACCGCCAGTGGCACTACATGCAGCACGACAACCGGTTCTGCACGTCGTGCCATCTCATGGTGGACCCGTTCCAGCGATTCAGTCGCAGCGCGCACGCCAAGCTCGAGTGCCACAACTGTCACGAGGGGCGGATCCCGGAGCAGCTGCACCAGCTCTGGCTCACGGCCGTCGCGAACCCCACGACCATCGGCCGGCACGCCCGGGTGCCGAACGAGGTCTGCGCCAAGTGTCACATCAGCGGCGATTCCACCAAGTGGAAGATCATCGCCGCCACGGCAGGCCACCGGATGCACCTGGAGTCGAAGGACCCGCGGCTCAAGGGGATGCGGTGCGTGGAGTGTCACGGCGTGTCGCTGCACGAGTTCGCGCCGGTCGACCGGACCTGCGGGCAGTCGGGATGCCACGACCACAACACGATCCAGCTCGGCCAGATGGGGCAGCTCAGCGAGCTGCACTGTACCACTTGCCACAACTTCCTGGCCGAGGCGCGGGCGTTTGCCGTGGACTCCCTCGGCAAACCGCTGACGCCAGCCGCGGCGCAGTGCCTGGCTTGCCACGCGATGCAGGAGAAGATGAAGGAGATGGACATCGGCCGGGACCCGCACAACGGGGTCTGCGGCGATTGTCACAATCCGCATACGCAGACCAAGCCCCAGGATGTCAGTTGCACTAACGCCGGCTGCCATGCCGGCTGGCAGCGGGTCAGCTTCCACAACGGCGTGCCGCACCCCGAGCGCTGCACCACCTGCCACCAGCCGCACAGCTGGCGGGTGGAAGGTCAGAACTGCGTCCGCTGCCACGCGAACATCCCGCGGGAAGCGCCGAGCCGCGCGCGGCGCGTCTCGATGTCCCCGCGGACGCAGCTGACGGCCCCGACGGCGGTCGCCGACTTCGCGTCGGCCACAGGCGCGTGGCTGCCGGATGCCGCGTATCAGGCCCCTCAGGTCCGCGGGTCGCCAGCCGTCGGGACCCCGCCGCGCTTCTCTCACGGCGATCACCGCGGGCAGATGTGCGCGAGCTGTCACTCAAGCCGCGTGCGGCACGGCGAGCTGCTGGTGCAATCCAGCGCCGACTGCCAGCGCTGCCACCACAGCGGCCCCGAGCGAACGCAGTGCTCGACCTGCCACGACGTCGCGGCGCTCGGCCGGGCCACGCTGCAGACCGAGCAGACGTTCCCGGTGGTGGCGAAGCACGCCACCGAGACCCGGCGGCTGCCGTTTGAGCACGCGCGGCACCAGAGCTTCCCGTGCACCCAGTGTCACACCAACGCGCTGTCCCGCGCGCCGGAGGGTGCGGCATGCGCCGCGTGCCACGCGAGCCATCACGCGGCCTCCGCCAACTGCGTCGCCTGTCACGCCGCCACCAGGCCCATCGCGGCCCACAAGGCCGCCGACCACCCGAACTGCACTTCCTGTCACGGCGCGCGTGCGGCGAACTTGCCTTCCACGCGCGAGATGTGCCTGATGTGCCACACGGCCCAGGCGCGGCATGTCCCGGGCACCGTGTGCGAGCAGTGCCACAAAGTCCTGGCCCGGAGCTGACGATGCGCCACCGCCTCCTCTCGACCTGTGCCGTGCTGCTCGGACTCGCCGCGGCCGCGCCGGCGCTGCTCGCCCAGTCGGTGCGACTGCACGGGACGACCACGACGCAGTACGTCCAGCTGCGCCCCATCCAGTACGATTCGTCCGCCGATTCTGGGGCTGGCGCCTACGTGTCCCTGCCCGTCAGCTACGCGGCCCCCTTCACCCAGGACCTGGAGCTGTCGGCGTGGGGGCTCGGGATGACGGGCCTGCGCGCCTACGTCCTGGTGCGCGGGCGCGCGGCGCTGGGCTCCGAGTTGATCTGGCCGCAGTCGGACACCCACTTCGAAGCCCTGGATGCGTACCTGGAGCTGGAGCGGCCGCAGTACCTGCTGCGCCTCGGGCGGCAACAGCGCTCGTCGGGACTCGGGTTCTACGGGTTCGACGGGCTGACGGCCTCGTGGCGGCCCCTGGCGGCCCTGCGCATCGAGGGCTACGGGGGACGCGGGCTGGCGCGCGCCTCGGAGGAGTCGTACAACAGCTCGGCCATCACATCGCTCGATCCCCTCCGCCCGGACCTGGGCACCATCCTGCTGGGGGCATCGGTGTGGGCCGCCCCCAGCGCGCGCTCGACCTTCTCGGCGATCTACCAACGCGAGCTGCTGAGCGACGCCAGCGGCCTGGTTTCCGAGCGCGCCGCCTTCGATGGTCGCGTGGGCCTCGGCTCGCGCCTGATCCTCTCCGGCTCGGCCGACGCCGACATCGCGCGGCAGCAGTGGGGCAAGGCCAGGATCAGCGCGATGGTCCTTCTGCCGCGCGGCACCTCCCTCGAGATCGAAGCGTTCCAGTACCGGCCAACGCTCGATCTGTCGACCATCTGGGGGGTGTTCACGCCGGAGTCGCACTACGGCTACTCGGCCACGGCCACCGTCGCGGCCGCCCGCGACATGACGTTCTCCGGTGCGTTCACCTACCGGCGCTGGCAGCCGCTCAGCTCCGGCTCGCCGTTCCTCGTGGATGTCGGCGATGACCAGAAGGAAGTCTCGATCGGGGCGCACGCGCGCCGTGGCACGTACACGCTGGACGCCGGATACCACCTGCAGCTCGGTTACGGTGGAGACCAGAGCGGTGGCGATCTTGCGGTCGCCTACGCTCCGCCGGGCGGGTGGCGCCTCGGCGTCCAGACGACGGCGTTCCAGCAGACCGACATGTTCCGCGTCGCCGACGGCACCGTCTACGGGCTGGGCGCGAACGTCAAGACGCCGCTCGGCCGGCGGCTCGGCCTGAGCGCCGAGGCGACGCGCTACTTCCACCGCCGCCTCACGGGCTCGACCGGGATCGACTGGAACCAGACGCGGGTTTCGGTCAGCTTCGATTGGACCATCGGCGCCGACGCCGATCGCATCGGGAGCTACCGATGATCGCCCGCGCGCTCGCCGCCTTGCTTGCGTTGGTGGCCGCGCTGACCGGGACGCCGGCCCGCCACGGGCCTGGGCCTGCCGTCGCGGCCCAGGTTGCCACCGACACGTTCCCGCATTCGCTCCACGCCAAGCTGTTCACGACGTGCGCGTCGTGCCACGCCGGGATCTCGACCGGCGACACCGCGGCGGTGTGGCCGTCGCCCGAGCTGTGCGCCGGCTGCCACAACGGCGACCTGGCGCGCCAGGTGAACTGGACGCCGCGGCCTCCGCGCGTCACCAACCTCAGCTTCGACCACGTGCCCCACGTAGCGCTGTTCGAGGCGATGGACAGCGGAGGCGCAACCTGCCAGCGCTGCCATGCGCCGGCGGATTCCCTCCCCTTCATGGAGGTCGGCCGCGCATCTCCCGCGCGGTGCGTCGACTGCCACGGCCAGGGCGCGACGAGCCACCTGACGCAGACCAGCTGCGAGCCGTGCCACACGACGCTCCACGACGCCACCGCGCTCGACACCGCGACGATCCGCGCCTTCCCCAGACCCCCGGCGCACGACTCCGCCTGGGTCCTGCACCACCAGAGCGCCGCCATCGGCACGACCTGCGCGGTGTGCCACGCGCAGCAGTTCTGCGCCTCGTGCCACGTGAACGCGCGGATGGTGCAGGCCATCGAGAGCCTCCCGGCGGACGACCGCGTGGCCGCAATGGTGCGCGGACGGAGGGTCACCTACCCGCGCCCGGCGTCACACCTGGCGGCAGACTGGGACCGCGCTCACGGCACGGTCGCCAAGGCCGGCGTCGCGGAGTGCGCGAACTGCCACGCCCAGGAGTCGTGCCTCGGCTGCCACCGCATCCAGGAGCGTGTGCCGACGATCGCGGCCCTGCTGCGCCGCACCGCCGGTGCTGCGCCTGGCGTCGACCTCGCGGGCTTGAGGCCTGCCTACCATCTGCCCGACATGCAGCTGCGGCACCGCACGCTCGCTGCAGGCGGTACCGCCACCTGCAGCACCTGCCACCGGCCGTCGTACTGCGCGAGCTGCCACGACGCCGCCAAGGCGCCCGGCTTCCACGGCGCGAACTTCGTGCAGCGGCACGCGCAACAGGCCTACACCGCCGAGGCGGAGTGCGCGGCTTGCCACCAGACTCAGATCTTCTGTCGCGACTGCCACCGGATGCTGGGACGGGCCAACACGAATGCACCCATTGGCAGTGGCCGCTACCACGACAAGCAGCCCGGTTGGCTGTTCGGCCACGGCGGGGTGGCGCGGCGCTCCATCGAGACCTGTGCCAGTTGCCACGCCCAGGACTTCTGCTTGCGCTGCCACTCGGCGACGAGCGGCTGGCACATCAACCCGCACGGCGCCGGCTTCAACCCGAGTGTCGAGGGCAAGAACAGGGCGATGTGTCTGGTGTGCCACGCCACCGGCGTACCCACCCACTGAGACGGGCGGCGGTCGCTGCTCCCCGGAACGCGAGGAGGCCAGCCGTTGTCCGGCTGGCCTCCTCGTTTGGTACGGGCCGCGGCGCGGGTCGCGCTACGGTCGCGCAGCGCCTCCGGCCGGCGGGTGCTCAAGGCTGCGCCGGGTCAGCGCCCCCGCGCCGAGCGCCACCGCGACCGGGGCCAGCACGGTGATGGCCCACAGCAGCGGCACCCCCAGGCCCAGCTCCGCGCCGAAGCCAGCCAGCGACAGGGCCAGGAACAGCGTCAGGATCGCGAGGCCGAAAGCGAGACGCCGCGGGCCCGCCAGCGGAGACTCCGCGTAGTACAACGACGCCGGCGTGCGATCGAGCCACGGCACGAGCACGATGATCAGGGAGAGGATGCCGGGCACCAGCATCGCGCCGATGGCCTCCGGGCCGATGGTCGCCCCGAGGAACCGCATGCTCAGCGTGCCAGGGATCAGCCGCAGTGCCCCGTACACCCACAGCAAGTACCAGTCGGGCTTGACGTCGGGCGTCACCGGCTGCGGCGGCCCGTAGAACGCCGAGGGATGCACCGGGAGGAACGCCGCCAGGGCAGCGGCGATCGCCACGATCACAAGGAACAGCACCCCCATCAGCGCCGTCTGCTCCGGCCACAGTGGGATGCCGCGGATCCACCGGCCCTCGGCGGCATCGCGCCGCGCCGCGGCGCCGATGAACTCGGTGTGCTTCTGCTTCAGCACCACCACCAGGTGTGCCGCCACCAGAGCGGCGAGGGCGAGCGGCGCGAGGATTACGTGGTAGGCGAAGAACCGCGGCACCGTCTCGGGCGACGGGAACTGTCCGGCGAAGACGAAGTCGGCGAGCGTCGGGCCGATCCACGGCACCGACCGCGCGATGCCGTACCCGATCGCCGTCGCCGTCACCGAGAACTGGTCGTACGGGAGCAGGTAGCCCGCGAACGACGCCGCGATGGTGGCCCCGAGGAGCGCGAGCCCCAGCACCCAGTTCACTTCGCGCGGCCGTTTGTACGCGGCCGTGAAGTACACCCGCAGCAAGTGCAGGAGCACGGCCGCGATCATCAGGTGCGCAGCCCAATGGTGGATGCGCCGCAGGAGCGCGCCGAACGGCGTGGCATCGATCGCCAGTGTGCTCGCATAGGCCGCCGGCAGCCGGCCGCCCTCGACGGCGACTGCCGCCGCGGAGGGCTCGTAGAACAGCGCCAAGTACACCCCGGTCGCGACCAGGAGCACGAAGCAGAACAGCGCGATCTCGCCGAAAAAGAACGTCGAGTGCACCGGGAACGGCTTGCCGAGATACTTGGCCCGGAACCGATCGAGCGCGAGGCGCTCCACGAACCAGCTGGAAAGGCTCATCGTGCCGCCTCCGCCCCGCTAGGCCTTCACGCCGATCGGTGCGTTGAACGGCCCGGCCACCAGTACCTCGCCCTTGTCATTGAGCTTGATCGGCAGCTGCGGCAGCGGGCGGGGCGGGGGCCCGCCGAGCACGACGCCTCCCCGCTGCGGGTCGAACATCGCACCGTGACACGGGCAGTGGATGTGTGGGAACGGCGCCTGATCCATCGGCTCCTCGGAGAAACGGACGGTGCAGCCCAGATGGGTGCAGATGGAGCTGTAGGCGACGATGCCCTGCGCCGTGCCCGCGATGTCGAGCGGAGGCTTGAACGCCGCCGGATCCAGCTTGCACACCAGGACCAGGTTCTCGTGGTTGTCCGACTTGCCCTCGGGGTAGGCGAGTACCGCCTCGTTCTGGGTGAAGCTCCCGTCGGTGATCGCCTGGCCGGCGTTCTGCCCCAGGGCGAACACGAGGCGGTCACCGGGCTCGACTCCCTTCGTCGCCGCCGCCCGCGAGCGGCCGCGCAAGGTGAGGACCCCGGGGATGACCGCGGCGACGGCCGCCACGATGGCGGCCTTCAACGACCAGTCGGCGAAACGTCTGCGATCCACGCGTGTCCCTCCCTTGCCCAGCGACCCTCTGCGGCGGCGCGCCGGCGCCCCTCTACCAGGGTATCCCGTCGTCGCGCTCGGCGCGCGTCGACTCCCAGCGCACGAACGCCCGGCTGTAGAGCACCACGATGCCGGCCAGCGCGAGCAGCCCGATCGCCAGTGCCGAGCCCAGGAACCACACCGGCCAGGTCGCCACGACACCGACCGCGAATGACCCGAGCGCGGCCAGCTCGAGCACGATCAAGACCGCGATGAGCGCGACCGCCACCCCGGTGCGCTCGGGCGAAGCGGCGGGCGATCCCACCTCCGTGCCCTCAGCCCACCGCGACGCCAGACCGTGCACCCCGATGATCAGCAGCACTGCCATCCACGCCGCGATCATGATCTGGACGTCGGTGAGATGGTCCGGCAGCAGCGCCCCGGCGCCCGCCCCGGCCGCCGGCGGCCCCGCGAACATGTCGAGCAGGGCGACCGCCTTATGGCCTTCCATGTGATAGGCCATCAGGTCCGACGACTCGGACGAGGCCATAATGACGTGCATCTGGCCAGTGGTGATCGGCCGGTCCGTGGTGTCGTGCGCCGTGAGGGGGCGCTCGAACTCGATCGTCGTCCCTTCCTTGGTGCGCAGGCCGGCGGACGCAAGCACGTGGTCGTGGCCGCTGAGCGTGGTCTTCGCCACGTGGCTGGTAGGGGTATTGGCGAAGTGGTCCTCGACGTGCGCGCCGCGCGCATCCACGTAGCCGATCACGATGTCGGCTCCGTACATCAGCGGCCCCTCGCCACCGAAGCCGACCGCGATCCAACCGGTGTCCGGCGACGAGACGGCACCGATCAGCCGGTCCCCGACGATGCTCCACTCGAAGATCAGCTTGCTGGCATCATCCGCCCAGCGGAACCGGTACTCGCCCGGCGTGATCCTTCCGTCGAGGCGATGCGCGGAGCCCCTGCTTCCGGCCAGCGACAGCAGCCGCTGCGGAAGGCGAAAGGTGAGCGCCAGAAGCACGGCCAGTAGGATCCCACCGGCCAGCGCCACCTTCGGTACGCGGTCCGCACCGTTCACCGCCCGCCCTCCCTGCGCAGCAGCTGGGACTCACGGGGCTCCGGATGCCCCAGGGCGACCCAGGCGGCGACGAGGTTCTCCCGCGCGTCTCCGAGCCGCGCCGCCGCCGAGTCGAGGCGGAAGCTGTGCCACACCTCGGCGGCCGCCGTGAGGTGCCGCTCGGCGTCGTCGAGCATCACGCGCGCGCGCGCGGCGCCGCGCGCCCCGCGCTGTGCCGCCACTTGGGACGCGACGACGTCGAACAGGATGTTCTCGGCGCGCACCAGCGAAAGCACCTGGGCGGCTTCCTGCGCCTTTCCCGGCGGCGCCACGCCGCCCGCGACGTGGCACGCCGAGCACGTGCCGAGCAATCGCTCGGGCGTGAGCACGGACGTGGCCATCGCACCGTGGCAGGTCGCGCAGTTCGGACCCCTGCCGTCGCTCCGGAGCCGCGCATAGTGGATGCTCGAGCGGAAGTACCCGACCTCCGAGGCGTGACAGCGGCCACAGGTGTCCGGGATGCGCGCGAAGAACACCGGGCTCGCGGGGTCGGTCGAGCGCGTGACGCCACGGTGCGCCTGGGACGCATCGGTTGCGGCGGGGTCACCGCCGTGGCAGGCCTCGCATCCCACTCCGGCGCGCGCATGAGGCGAGCCCCGCCACGCCGCGAAGCCGTGACCCGCACCCGTCGTGTCACCCAGCCGGCCGTGACACACCACGCACTGGTCTGGCGCGGCCCGGGTGCTTCGCGGTCGGGCGTCACGCGGCTGCTGGCGAGCGTGGGCCGGCGCCGCCGCAAGCGCCACTGCCAGCACCACCATCGGCACCACGCGCCAGCTGAGCCGCCAGAGCTCACGACCGCCTCGAGGACGGGGGCTCATCTCAGCCACCGCCGGGGCCCGGGGACGGCGCGGCCGCCACCTCGTGGCATAGCTTGCACGTTGAGCCCTCGAACTTCGCGTGCGACGCGGGGGGCGACGGCGCGCCGCCGGGCGCCGCCGCGGCACCCTCCGCCGCCTGCGCGTGGCACTTCCGGCATTCCGCGTGCACCTCGTCGACGGCGTGCTTGATCGGCGTCGGCGTCTCCGCGATCGGCTTGTGGCACATCCCGCACGCGCCGTTGGCAAAGTGGTGCGTCGCCGGCACGCTGGTGATGTGCGCGTTGGCTCCGGCGCCGTGGCAGCTCAGACAGTCCTGCTTTCCGGCCGCCGGGTGAAGCATCCGCGGCGGCGCGTGCGACGCCGCCTGCGCACTCAACGTGGACGCCCCGACCCAGGCCACGAGGGCGGCGGCCGCGAGCGCTGCACGTGCTGCGCTCATGCTCACCTCCTGCGCACAGCGGCCGATGCCGGCCCGCCGGCGGCTCGAGTCCCTAGTGTTTGCTGAACGTCCTGATATAGCTGACGAGCGCCGCGATCTGCTCCGGCGTGAGCCGGCTCTTGTACGCCGGCATCATGCGACCCTTGCCGTTCATCAGGGTCGCGCGCAGCACGCTGTCCGGCACCGAGGCCAGGGTGGCCGCCACCGCGAAATCCGGCACGCCCATGGACGTCTTCATCGACGCAGTCGGCGTGCCCGCTGCGCCGTGGCACGAGGCGCACGTCTTCGCGAACAACGTTGCCGCGTCGGAAGGCTGCTGCGCGGACAGCGTAACCGCGGTAGCAAGTCCGAGCGCGACCGTAAGGAGGAGTACTTTCGTCGCCATGAGTCCTTCCCGATCTCAGGAGTCCACTCGCCGCGGCGGCTTGCCGGCGGCACGAGTCACGACACGGCCGAACGCCCGACCCGGACGTCCTGGCGTCAGCTTATGGGCAATCTGGGACAGTAGCAAGCGCTGGCTCGCGGGAATGGCAATTTCTATGCCGATTTCCGAAATGACCTTTGTCTCACTAAACAATGGAATTCCGAAGGTTTAGCTCGGCAAATCTGGCTGCGATGCGAGGACTCAGGCATCTCAGCGTTGCCTGTACTCCGATAGGCGCGAAAGATGGCCCCAGGGGCCTCCAATGGCCCGCAGAGCACGCCCTTGGTTGCTATCATGACTTAACCTGACCACCTTTCGGGACAGGATGCCTCAGACCGTCACCCAACCCGACCCCGCGCTCGTCGCCGCCATCCTCGACATGGCAGCCGACGCCATCATCTGCGTCGGCCCGGATGACCGCGTCCTCTCATGCAACCGGGGTGCCGAGAAGATGTTCGGCTGGACCGCCCCGGAGCTGGTGGGCCAGGCCTTCGCGGTCCTGCTTCCGGAGGAGGAGCTGGCGCGCGGCGAGGTCGACTGGATGCGCCGTACGACGATCGCCCAGGGTTCGATCCGCGACTACGAGACGCGGCGGAAGTCCAAGGATGGCCACATCGTCGACGTGAGCATCACCCGGACGGTGGTGTACGACGAGTCCGGGAACCTCATCGGCTACTCGGCGATCCTGCGCGACATTTCCGACCGCAAGCGCATCGAGCGGCAGCTGCTCACGGCGGAGCGGCTGGCCACGGCGGGCCAGGTGGCTGCGGGCGTCGCGCACGAGATCGGCGCGCCGCTCACCGCCATCTCGGTCGCGGTGGATCACATGCTCCAGTCCCGCTGCAACTTCTGCGGCGGCGGCGAGGAAATGCAGGTCCTGCTGTCGCAGACCGACCGCATCGCCAAGCTGGCCCGCCGCCTGGTGAATCTCGCAAAGCCGGCGGGGCTCGTGTTCACGCCGACCAGCGTCAACGAGACGGTAGAGCAGGCGACGAGCCTGGTGCAGCCACAGCTTGGGCGCCACCGCATCCGACTCGCGCTCGAGCTGGAGCCGGAGCTACCCCCCATTCACGCGGATGAGGCGCAGCTGCAGCAGGTGCTGATCAATCTGTTCCTCAACGCGCAGCGGGCGATGGCCGACACGGGCGGGCTGCTGAAGGTCGCGACCGGGGCGAACGGAAGCGACATGGTCGAGATCGTCGTCTCGGACAACGGCCCGGGCATCACCGAGGCGGATCTCCCCCACATCTTCACGCCGTTCTTCTCGCGCTCCGGCGGCACGGGACTCGGCCTGGCACTCGCGGCACAAATTGTGAAGTCGCACCGCGGGACCATCGACGTCGCCTCGCAGGTCGGCCACGGCGCGACCTTCACCATCCGGATTCCCGCATCGGCGAGCCATGACTGAACCCGAAGCCATCGCCCAGCCGGCATCCCGGCGCCGCGTCCTCGTGGTCGAGGACGACGCCGTGGTCCTCGGGCTCCTGACCAAGATCATCGCGGAGGCGGGCTACGACGTGGTGGGCGCTCCCACCGGGGAGGCGGCGCTCACCGAGCTCGACAAGCAGCTGTTCGACGCGGTGCTGCTCGACCTCAACCTCCCGGGCGTGCAGGGAATGGACGTCCTCTCCGTCGGGCCGACGCTGCAGACCGACGTGCCGTTCATCGTGATGACCGCCTTCGGCTCCGTGGACACGGCGGTGGAGGCGATGAAGCGGGGCGCGTTCGATTACGTGAGCAAGCCGTTCCGCACCGAGGAGCTGCTCCTCACCCTGCGGCGCGCCCACGAGGAGACGGAGTTGCGCCGCGAGGTGGCGCGGCTGCGCCGCCATGTGAAAGAAGAGGGCCCCGGCGTCGAGATGGTCGGCCGCAGCTCGGCGATCGAGCGGGTCCGCGACCTGATCTCGCGGGTCGCGCCGAGCCGGGCCACCGTGCTGATCGCGGGCGACACCGGCACCGGCAAGGAGCTGGTGGCCCGCTCCATCCACTTCATGAGCGGCCGGGCCGAGCGCCCGTTCGTGGCGGTGAACTGCTCGGCCATCCCCGAGACCCTGCTCGAATCCGAGCTGTTCGGGCACGTGAAGGGCGCCTTCACCGGGGCGATCGCCAACAAGCGCGGCCTGATGGAGGAGTCGAGCGGCGGCACGCTGTTCCTGGACGAGATCGGCACCGTCTCCGCGAACATCCAGGTCAAGCTGCTGCGCGCGCTGCAAGAGCGCAGCATCATGCGGGTCGGTGGCCGGGAGCCGGTCGCGATCGACATCCGGCTCATCGCCGCGACCAACCTGGACCTCGGTGAGGAAGTCCGCTCCGGGCGGTTCCGGGAGGACCTCTACTACCGGCTCAGCGTGTTCCCCATCAGGGTCCCGCCCCTGACCGAGCGGCGGGACGACATCCCACTGCTGGCCGCGTTCTTCCTGCGCCGCGCCGCGGCCGAGCACGGCGTGACGCCGCCGGCGATCCCGCCGACCACGATGCAGCGGCTGATGGAGTACGAGTGGCCGGGCAACGTCCGCGAGCTCGAGAACTTCGTCGAGCGGTCGGTGATCATGCACGCGGGCGCGAAGACGATTCCGTTCGACCCCGCGGAGGGGCTGTACCGGCGTCGCGAGCACGACGTGCTCAAGACCGCGCGATCGGAGCGCTGGAACCTGGATCACCTCGAGCGCGAATACATCCTCGCCGTGCTCGAGGAAGTGGGCGGACACCAGGGGCGTGCGGCCGAGGTGCTCGGCATCGACCGGCGCACGCTCTACCGCAAGCTGAAGCGTTACCGCGGCGAACCCGAGGAAGGCGAGCCCGACGACCTGGGGGACGAGCCCGAAGCCACGACGGTTGAGACGGGCTAGATACGCCGCCGCCCTCCCGGCGCGGACACGATGTCTCATGGCACGCTGAGGCCCCGGCGAAAACCTGCCGGGGCCTCGTCGTAACTAACAACTGCATACGGAGTTACGAAACAGGCATCGATTCGCTCCCGTGGTACGCGATGCGCAACGAAGGAGGAGCGTGATCGAGTCGCTGCTGATCGCCGTGGACGCCGCCCCCTTTGCGGATCGCGTGGCCGGATGGCTGCCCGATCTGGTGAGCGCGGGCGTGCGCCGGGTCACCCTGTTCCACGCCATCGAGGGTGTCGGCGAGGAGTGCGTGAAGGAGCTCGACGAGCTTCGTCCGAGGCTCGACCGCCTCGCGGTGCAGCTGTCGGCACGCGAGGTGGAAGCAGAGATCGCCCTCAAGCGCGGCGACCGGGTGCGGTGGCTGACATCGCTCGCCGAGCTGCGCACGAGCCAGGTCGTGGTGCTGGGCGTGCGGTGCTCCGTGGCCTCGAATCAGCATACCATCGGCGCGACGCTGCGGCTCATGCTCGAGGAGTCGCACGCTCCGCTGCTCGTGCTTCCCGCGCCGGTCGACCCGGCGGCTCCGCGGCTGTTCGATAAGCCGGTGCTGCTGTCGAACGGCCGCACCAGCGCCGCGCTCGAATCCCGGGCGCGCGCCCTGATCCCGGTTCCGCTGCGCGCGGCCAAGTTCGATCCGGACGACGCCGCTCCGCCGGAGGCCTCACTGCTCGTCGCGGGTCCCGAACTGTCGGGTCACGCGTTGGAGCGCGTCATCACTACTGGAAACTCCTGCCCGGTGCTCGTCTTCCCGGCCCCATCCCTTTCGATCCATCCTGAGAAGGGCCCGAGCACCGTAGTCACCCCACCGTCGGAAGCATCGGGCACTGCACGCAAGGGCTAAGTCAGCAATGACCGCGGCCAGCCGTGTGGTGCCCGACTTCCGAGTCGGGCATCTCTTCTTTTTGGGGGGGAAGCGAACCGGTGCCGGAGGTTCCGGCGCCGCGGCTTAGAGGGCCGACAACTCCGCCAGGACTTCCGCCCCGTAGAAGAGGCGGATGTACTTGGCCTGCGTCGGCGTGAGCCGGCGCACCGCCCACGCGAGGTGGACGAAGTGCGGCTCGACCGGCAGCCGGAGCGGATGCATGCCCAGCTCCTCGGGCAGATGGCTGCCCTTGCGGGCGTTACAGGTCGAGCAGGCCGTCACGACGTTGGTCCACGCGTTCGTGCCCCCGCGCGACAGCGGCACGAGGTGGTCGCGGGTGAGGCACTCGCGCGGGCGAAGCTGGTTCTGCGGCCGCGCGCAGAACTGGCAGCGATAGCTGTCGCGGGCGAACAGGAACGTGTTGGTCACCTGGCGGCGGAAGCGCCGCGGCACGTGGACGAACTTGACGAGCCGGATGACCGCGGGCCGCGGGATGGTCAAGTGCGCCGACCGCGACAGGCGTCCGGCATCCGCCTCGACGATCTCCGCCTTCCCGTCGATGACGAGCCGCAGCGCCCGCCGCACCGGCACCATGGTGAGCGGTTCGAACGACGCATTCAACGCGAGGCATCGCACCCGGAACACCCTCCGAGGCCCAGCCGTGTACCCACAAAAAAACCCGTCTCGCTCGCGGCGAACGGGACGGGATGACGCGGATGCTACGGTTGTCGTAACCACGTCCCTGGAGCGCCCTACCCGGCGCCCGAATTAGATAGTAGCGCGAGAGCGCCGGGTCGGCAAGCGCGGTGCCGGCCCGCCGGCCTCCGGGCGCTAGGAAGCGACAACGGCCCGCGCGGCGTCGAGCTGCGCGAGGACGGCGCGCCGCGCGGTGCCTCCCGGCAGCGCGCGCCGCTCCACCGCCGCCTCGGCCCCCCCCAGCGCGCGCAGCGAGGCCGGGAGCGCCGGATCGAGCCGCTCGGCCTCCGCGGCGCTCACGCCGTCCAGCGGAACACCCAGCTCCTCGGCACGGCGGACCAAGGCACCCACCAGCGCGTGCGCGTCGCGGAATGCCATTCCCGACGTCACCAGCAGGTCGGCAAGATCGGTCGCGAGCAGCGAGGGCTCCAGCGCCGCGGCCATGCGCGCGGCATCGGGCACCAGGGTCTCGACGACGCCGGCCAGCAGCTCCGCGCCCTGCTCGGCGAGGTCCAGCGCCTCGAACAGCGCCGCGTTGTTCTGCTGGAGATCCTTCTGGTAGCCGGTCGGCATCGCCTTGAGCGTGGCGAGCAGCCCGACCAGCCGCCCCAGCAGGTGGCCTGCCGCTCCCCGCACCAACTCGAGGGAGTCGGGGTTCCGCTTCTGCGGCATCAGGCTGCTCCCGGTGGTGAACGGTTCGGACAGTCTGACGAAGCCGAATTCTGCCGAGGAGAAGAGCACCAGGTCTTCGGCGAGTCGCGACAGGTGCGTACCGGCCAGCGCCGCCACGAACACCGCCTCCACGGTGAAGTCGCGGTCACCGACCGCATCCATCGAGTTGGCGGTCACCCCGCCGAAGCCAAGGTCCGCCGCCAGCTGGTGCCGGTCCACGGCGAACCCCGACCCTGCGATGGCCCCGGACCCCAGGGGGAGCACGGCGGCACGCCGGCACGCCTCGCTGAGCCGGGCCCGATCGCGGGCCAGCGGCCAGACGTGCGCCAACGCCCAATGGGCCAGCCGCACCGGCTGCGCCCGCTGCGTGTGGGTGTACGCCGGCAGCAGCACGTCGATCCCGCGCTCGGCCTGGCCGATCAGCGCGCGGGCCAGCGACACCAGCGCCGCGTCCAGCCGTCCCAGCGCGCCGATCGTCCACAACCTCAAGTCGGTCGCCATCTGGTCGTTGCGCGACCGGCCGGTGTGAAGCTTGCCGGCCAGGGCACCGATGGCTTCGCCCAGCAGCCGCTCGATGAGCGAGTGGATGTCTTCGTCCGCGGCGGCTTCAGCCGCTCCGGCGGCGAGGGCGGCCTCGACCTGCGCGAGCCCCGCCAGCATCGTCTCGCGCTCGGCGGCCCCGAGCACGCCGCACCGTTCCAGCGCGCGCACCCAGGCGCGGTTGGTGGCGAGGTCCTCGCGCCACAGCCGCCGGTCCACGGGGAGGCTGCGATTGAGGCGGTCGAGACGTGGATCCATCGGCTCCGCAAACCGGCCGCCCCACATCACGTGGGACGCGTCAGGCATGCGCGCCGGCGGGGAGGTGGCTGAGTTCGGAGAGCGCCCGTGGCCCCCAGCCCAGCAGCGACGCGGCCCGCCGTGAATCGAGGGACGTGTCGCGCGGACGCGAGGCCGGCCGGTCGGCTTCGCGGATCAGGGCGGGGTCGAAGTGAAACAGGTCGCACACGATGCGGCCCAGCTCGACCCGGGTCAGCCGCTCCGGGCCGGCCACGTGAAAGACGCCCGACACCTCGAGCGAGCACAACTCCCACGAGGCACGAGCGACGTCGTCCACGTGCGTCGGGCTGCGCCATTCGTCGCGATACAGCGTGACGCTCTGCCCGCGTACCAGGCTCTCGCATTCGTAGGTGGGACGCAACGTGATCCCGCTCTCCCCGACCAGCAGCGAGGTGCGGATCACCAGCGCGCCGGCATGTTCCGCCCTGACCAGCGCCTCCGCCTCCGCCTTCATCCTGCCATATGGGGAAATCGGCGAACTGGGCGACTGCTCGGAGTAGCCGCCCGTCTGCCCGTCGAACACCATGTCGCTGGAGAACAGCACGAAGCGGGCGCCCCCGGCGACGGCCGCGCGCGCCGCCGCGACCGCCGCATCCACGGTGATGGCGGGATTGGACTTGTCGTAGGCGCAGTAGAAGACGGCGGACGGCCGCTCGCGCTCCACCACCTCACGCACGGCGGACGGCGCGGCGAGATCGAGGTGCACGTCGCGCCAGTGCCCGGGCCGGACCGGCCGTTGACCGCCGGTGCCGACCAGCTCCACATCGTGGGGCGCAACCGCCAGGAGGCGCGAGCCCAGAAAGCCCGACGCGCCGACGACGAGCGCGCGAACGGGCCGCGGACTCAGTCGGCGGCCTCCGCGTGGCGCAGGCCGACGCGGCGCTCGCGCTCGGCCGCGGTCCGCACCGCGAGCCCGTACAGCCGGATGAACCCCTCAGCGTCGCTCTGCCGGTACACGTCGTCGGCGCCGAAGGTCGCCAGGCCCTCGTGGTACAGCGACACCGGCGATGAGCGGCCGACCACCTGCAGGCCCCCCTTGTACAGCTTCATGCGCACGTTCCCCGTCACGTACTTCTGCAGGGAGTTGACCAACGCGTCGAGCGCCTCGCGCTCGGGCGTCCACCACCGGCCGTCGTACACCAGATCAGCATAGCGCCGCCCGAGGTCGTCGGCCAGCGCCAGGCTGCGCCGATCCAGAACCAGCTGCTCCAGCTCCCGGTGGGCCTGGAACAGGACCGTCCCGCCCGGCGTTTCGTACACGCCGCGTGACTTCATGCCGACCAGCCGGTCTTCCACGATGTCCGCGCGCCCCACGCCGTGCTCCGCCGCGATGGCGTTCAGCGCCTCGAGCAGCGCCACCGGGGCCAGCAGCTCGCCGTCGAGCGATACCGGCTCGCCCGCCTCGAAACCGACGGTCACCACCACGGGGATGTCGGGAGCCTCCTGGGGAGCACGCGTCAGCACGTACATGTCGGCCGGGGGCTCCTGCCACGGGTCCTCCAGCGCGCCGCCCTCGTGCGAAATGTGCCACAGGTTGCGGTCGCGGCTGAACGGCTTTTCCGCGGTTGCCGCGGTGGGAATGCCCTTCTCCTTGAGATACGCCAGTAGGTCCTCGCGGCCCCGGAATTCCCATTCCCGCCACGGCGCGATGATCCGCAGATCGGGCGCGAACGCGGCATAGGTAAGCTCGAACCGCACCTGGTCGTTGCCCTTGCCGGTGCAACCGTGGGCCAGGGCCGTGCCCCCCACCCGCCGCGCGTGCGCCACCTGGCGCTCGGCGATCAGCGGCCGCGCCATCGACGTGCCGAGCAGGTAGGTGCGGGCGTAGATCGCGTTCGCCTTGAGCGTGGGCCAGATGAACTCGCGCACGAAGCGGTCGCGGACGTCCTCGACCACGCACGACTCGGCGCCCGACCGGCGCGCCTTCTCCACGATGCCCTTGAGCTCGCCGGCCCCCTGCCCCACGTCCGCCGCCACGCAGATCACGGTGGCGCCGTACCGCTCCCGGAGCCACGGGACGATCGCCGACGTGTCGAGACCGCCGGAGTACGCGAGCACCACGCGCTGTGCCATGACTACCACCCTCGCTGGGGAGATGACTGTTTATGCAGAGCGACGCATAAACATACATTCCCCCAACGCAGGGTTCAATGCCTCGGCGCGGCGTAGTCGGCGAGCCGGCGCGCCAGTTTCCGCCGGGCGGCGGGGCTCCGCGCCACGATCAGGACGGTGTCGTCGCCGGCGAGGGTGCCGAGCACCTCGGGCCACGCCTCGCGGTCGAGGGCGGCGGCGAGCGCGCCGGCACCGCCGGTCGGCGTCCGGAGCACCAGCAGCGGTCCGACTCCGTCCGACCGGAGCAGCAGTGTCGGGAGAAATCCGGCGAGGGTCGGGGTGGGGACGAGCTCGTCGGGCGGGGCGGCGTAGTACAAGGTGCCGCCCTCGTCCTGCTGCTTGATCAGCCCCAGCTCGTGCATGTCGCGTGACAGGGTGGCCTGGGTCACGTCGAACCCGGAGCGCACCAGCAGCGCGCGCAGCCGCTCCTGGCTCGGGATGGAGTGCTCGCGCACCAGGCGCAGGATCGCCGCGTGCCGCTGGGCTTTCATCCGTTCCTCGTCGTCAGGGCCGGCCGAACATACCGCGCGGGACGACCGGGCGCGACACGGCGGCCGCGGCGGCCGCCGCCCGCGCACACGCCGCGCGCTCCTCTTCGAGCGCCACGCCTGGCCACCGTCCGCGATCGAAGACGACCCGGCCGGCGACCGCGGCGAACACCACGTCGGCCGCCGTGGCGCCCCATGCCACCACCGCCTCGGGGTCCGCGGCGGCGGCGAAGCCGGGCGCCGTCAGCCCCACTGCCGCGAGGTCGCCCCAAGCGCCGGGCTCCAGGGTGCCGAGGCCCGGCAGGCCGAGCGCCGCGGCGCCGTCCGCGGTCACCAGGCGCAACAGCTCACGTGGAGACAGGCCGGACTCCAGGCCGAGCTCGGCAAGCCGCGCTTCGGCGAACAGGTCGAGGCGGCCACCCGTGATCACCGAGTCGGTGCCCAACCCCACCACGACACCTACCCGGCGCATGGCGGAGAGGTCGGCGCGCCCGTGCCCCAGCACGGCGTTCGACCAGGGGCAGTGCGCCACGGCGGCCCCGTGGCGGCGCGCGATTCCGAAGTCCCCGAGCCCCGCCGTCACGCAGTGGATCAGCAGCGGGCGGCAGGCAAGCAGGCCCGCGCGTTCGAGCCACTCCACCGTCGAGCAGCCGCGCGCTTCGACAGCGATCCCTCGGGCACGCAACTGCTCCGCGAACGGCCCCCGCCCTTCCTCCACCAGCGCACGCTCCTCCCGCGATTCGGCCACGTGCATCGCCGTCTTGAGGCCCCGTCCTGAGGCGAGCGCCGCCACGGCCCTCACCAGTGGATCGGAGACCGTATACGGTGCATGCGGCGCCACGCCCACGGTCACGCGCTGGGATTGAAAGCGCTCCAGCGCCTCCAGCGCCCGCTCCACCCCGGCGAGCGCCTCCGCGCACGCGGCCGGATCGGGGCCGAAGATCTCGTGGTACGCCACGCCGCGCCCGCCCAGCTCCGCCAGCGCCGCAGCGGTCTGAAGGCCCGAGCCGGTGTCGCCAAAGGTCGTGATCCCGGCCGCGAAACCCTCCAGGACACCCCACCGCGCCGACGCGCGGACCGCGGCCGCATCGAGCGTATCCTTGATGGCGCGGACCGTAAGCAACCAGTCAGGAAATGGGAGGCCGCGGACCAGGCCACGCAGCGCCGTGAGCTCGAGGTGGCTGTGCACGTTGACCAAGCCCGGCAGCAGCGCCGCGTCCCCGAGGTCCACCACCTGCGCATCCGGAGGACGCGGCACCACGGCGTCGGGGCCCACCGTCTTGATGCGCCCGCTGGCCCCGATCAGCACCGCGCCGTAAGCGATGGGGGCACCGCTCACCGGCAGCACCCATTGCGCGCTCACCCGCAACGGCACCATGCGCTCAGCCGCCGCCGTGCGGCGGACGCTTGGGGGGCTTCTGTCCGCCGTCCGCCGGCGCCGCCGGCGCCGGCGGCGCGCCCGGGCCGGGGTGCAGCGGGCAGAACTCGGTCGGCACCGCGTTGGGCGCGAACACCACCCACCGGCGCACCGCCGGCGGGCAGTACGGCGTCGCGAGCTTGCCGCTTGTCACGTCGATCTCCCGCTGCACCACGCCGGTGGGCCGCACCCAGTCTCCCGCCGAGGGGCGGCGCTCGTAGACCTCTTTCATGAAACTGGCCCACGCCGGCGCCACGAGCAGGCCGCCCTGCGCGTTGTTCTTGATGGTCTGAGGATTGTCGAAACCCATCCAGAACCCGGCGACCAGTTCATGGGTATAGCCCACGAACCAGACATCCGTGTAGTCGTTGGTCGTTCCGCTCTTCCCGCCCGCCGGGAGATCGAACCCGGACCGTTTCACGGCCCCGGCACCGGTGCCATAGCGCACGACGTCGCGCAGCATGTCGTTCAGCACGTAGGCCTGGTCGGTTGACATCACCCGCTCGCGCCTCGGCTGCTGCTGCCACAGCACCTTGCCGTCCGCGTCCTCGACGCGCAGCACCGCGAAGGGCGCCGACCGCACGCCGAGCGTGGTAGGGGCGGTGTACGCGGACACCATCTCGAGCGGAATCACGCTGGCCGATCCGATGAACATCGAGGGCACGGCGGGCACCTGGGTCGAGATGCCGTAGCGGCGCGCCTCGTCCACGACCGCGTCCACACCCAGCTCCATGCCGAGCCGGATGGCCACCAGATTGATGGACAGGGCGAGCGCGCGCCGCAGCGTAATGACGCCCTTGGATTCCTCTTCCTCGAAGTTGTGCGGCTCCCAGATGGTGCCGTCCGACATCGGCAGGGAGATGCTTGAGTCGGGGAGCATCTCGTCCGGCGAGTGCCCTCCGCGGATCGCCGCGGAGTACACGAACAGCTTGAAGGTGGAGCCCGGCTGGCGTTCCGCCTGCGTCGCGCGATTGAACTTGGAATCGTCGAAATCGCGCCCTCCCACCATCGCGCGCACCGCACCGGTCGTGTCCATCGCCACCATCGCGCCCTGCAGGTAGGGCGTCGAGTTCTGTTCCTCGGTCTCGGCCCCGCTGTTCGCCGCCATGTACTGCGCGTACGTCTGGTGCGTAAAGCGGCCGTACGCCCCGCCCTCGATCGCCTCGAGCTGCGCCTCGAGAGTCCGCTCGGCCGCCTGCTGCATGTCGAGATCGAGGGTGGTGTAGATCCGGAAGCCTCTCTCGTACAGGTCGCGGCCGAACCGAGCATCGAGCTGCTCGCGGATCCACTCAACGAAATACGGCGCGACGTCGCCGTAATCCTGGCGGGCTGACAGGGTCAGCGGGTAGGACTCGGCCTCCTCCGCCTGCGTTGCGGTGAGATAGCCCTGCGCCTGCATCAGCTCGATGACCAGGTTGCGCCGCTGCACCGCGCGCGCCGGGTAGCGGCGCGGGTTGTAGCGACTGGGCGCCTTGGGGAGCGCGGCCAGCAGCGCCGCCTCCGGAATGGTGAGGTCGCGCGCCGACTTGCCGAAGTAGCGCTGAGCCGCGCTCTCCACCCCGTTGGCCCCGTTCCCGAGAGGGATCTGGTTCAGGTACAGCTCAAGGATGCGGTCCTTGGAGTAGGTCTTCTCCAGCTCGAGCGCGACGCGAGCCTCCCTCAGCTTCCGGGCCAGCGACTTCTCCCGCGAGATCCGGTCGCGGAACACGTTGCGCGCCAACTGCATTGTGATGGTCGAGAAACCCTGCACAAACCTTCGCGCCGCCAGGTTCGCCAGCGTCGCGCCGAGAATGCGGGAATAGTCGATGCCGTGATGCTGGTAGAAGCGCTTGTCCTCGATCGCGACGAACGCCTGCCGCAGGTACGGCGGCATCTCCTGCAGCGGGATGACCGTGCGGCGCTCATATCCCAGCTCGGTGATCAGGCGGTCGTCCATGGCGTAGACCTTGGACGCCATCTGCGGCCGGTAGTCGTCGAGAATGGCGATGGACGGGCACGCCCGGCCGGCGCAGACCCGGGTCCAACTCCCGTAGGCCAGCCCGAGCAGGAAGCCGAAGACGAGCAACAGGTAGGTGACCGTCCGGCGGGCGTGGTTGGGCGAGAACCAGCGCCGTAGGCGGCTGCTGAAGCGTGTATCCGCCATGAACGACGGAAGTTACCGGAACGCCGCCGCGCTTGCCAGCGGGCGGGGGCCGCGGCTACGATAGCGCATGCGCGCCTTCCCGCCCCTGAACGAGCAAATGGACGCCATCCGCCGCGGTACGGTGGAGATCACCCCCGAAGACGCCCTGGTCAAGAAGCTCGAGCGGTCCATCGCGACCGGTGTCCCGCTGATCGTGAAGCAGGGCTTCGACCCCACGCGCCCGCACCTCCACCTCGGTTACCTGGTCTCGATCCGGAAGCTCCGCACCTTCCAGGACCTCGGCCATACGGTCGTCTTCCTGCTGGGCGATTTCACCGCACTGGTGGGCGACCCGAGCGGCCGGAGCGAGACGCGGCCGCGGCTCACCGAGGAGGAGGTCGCCGCCAACGCGACCACGTATCAGCAGCAGGTCTTCAAGGTGCTCGACCCGCAGCGGACGGTGATCGAGCGCAACAGCCGCTGGCTGCGCCAACTCTCGCTCCCCGAGATCCTCACCCTCACCAGCCACTACACCGTGGCCCGGTTGCTCGAGAGGGACGACTTCGCGAAGCGGTACGCGGCCGGCAATCCGATCTCGCTGTTCGAGTTCCTCTATCCGCTGCTGGTGGGCTACGACTCGGTGGTCCTCAAGGCGGACGTCGAGATGGGCGGCACCGATCAGAAGTACAATCTGCTGGTCGGGCGGACGCTGATGGAGCGGTACGGGATGGAGCCGCAGGTCGCCTGCATCATGCCGCTGCTGCGGGGCACCGACGGCGAGCGCAAGATGTCGCAATCGTACGACAACTACATCGCCATCACCGCGCCGCCCGAGGACCAGTTCGGGAAGACGATGTCCATTCCCGACACCCTGCTGGAGGAGTGGACCACGCTGATCTCGTCGGCGCAGGGCGCCGACCTCGCGGTGGCACTCGAGCGTTGCCGCGCCGAGCCGTACGCCGCCAAGCGGTGGCTGGCGCGCGACATCGTAGCGCAGTTCCACGGCGGCGACGCCGCCGCGCGCGCGGAAGCGCACTTCGACCGGCTGTTCAAGAACAAACTGGCGCCCACCGAGCGCCCGGCGTTCACGCACGCCGCCGCGCAGCTGGCGCAGGTACTCAAGGACATCGGCTTCGCTGGCTCGCTCGGCGAGGCGCGCCGGATGGCGGCGCAGGGGGGGCTCCAGCTCGACGGGGTGAAGGTGGACGACGCCAGCCGGGTGCTCGACCCAGGTACCTACGTGGTGAAGTACGGGAAGCTGAAGTTTGCGGACCTGACGATCGAATAGGCGGTGTCGTGAATGGTGTGATGCGGGAGCTCACCTCATCACTTCATCACCTTCATCACGTCATCACCTCCCCGTCACTTCATCACCTCCTCGAGCACCTCCACCACCTTCTCCATCTCCTCGATCGTGTTGTAGCAGTGCGGCGCCAGGCGGATCGCGCCCTCCCGGACCGAGACCACGATGCCGGCCTGCCGGAGGCGGCGGTGGGCCTCCCGCGCATCGGGCGGCGCAAGGCACACGATCTGCGACCGATGCAGCGGGTCGGTGGGCGAGCTGATCGGGACGCCGCGCCGGGCCGCCCAGGCGAGGACCGGTTCCCCGAGGGTGCTGAGGTAGGCGGCAATGGCCTCCACACCAAGCTCCAGCAGCAGGCCGATCGACGCGGTGAGGCCGAGCTGGTCCTGGGTGGCGGGGCTCGCAACCTCGAAGCGCCGGGCGTCGTCCACCAGCCGGTCGTCGTAGCTCAGCAGGTTGGTGAAGTCGTCCATCCCCTGGTACGACAGCCATCCCGCCATCGGCGGCACCAGCTTGGTGATCAGCTCACGGCGCACGTAGCAGAACCCGGAGCCCCATGGCCCCAGCAGCCACTTCTGCCCGCCGCACGCGACGATGTCCACCGGCTGGGCCTGCACGTCGAGCGGCAGCGCCCCGAGACCCTGGATGGCGTCGACGACAAGATAGACGCCGTTGGCGCGGCACGCCTCGCCGAGGCGGGCGAGGTCGGCGCGGAAGCCGTTGGAGAACTGCACCAGCGAGACCGCGAGCACGCGGACCCGCGGATCCGCCAGGCGCTCGACCAGATAGTCCTCGTCCGGGAAGCCCTGCTCGGTCACCGGCGCGCGCTCGACCACCACCCCGTTCCGCCGTCGCGCCATCCAGGGATACACGTTCGCGGGGAATTCGCGGTCGCTCACCAGCACGATGTCGCCCGGCGCGAGCGGCAGCGCGCCCGCCGCGGTGTGCAGGCCGGTCGACGTGTTCGGGGCCAGCGCGATTTCCTCGGGTGCCGCGTTCACCAGCTGCGCCGCTGAGGCGCGCGCCGCGGCGTGGATCGCGAACAGGTCCCGATCCGGGAGGAGGTGCGGCGCCGTGCGCTTGGCGTTGAACGCCTCGATCGCGAGGCGGGTGCGCTCAGGCAGGGGCCCGACGGAGGCGGCGGCCAGGTAGGTGGTCGCCGCAGTCCACGGGAACTCGCGATTCCTGAGCTCGCGCACGAGTTCGGCGAGTCGCGCGGAGGGCGCGATGTCCGTCATCGCGAGAGTGGCGCTGGCATGGGTTCGGCGGCTACGTTAACCCCCCATGAGCGGACGCGGCAAGCGGTGGTGAGCACCCCGGGCTGGCGCTTCGCGCTCGTCCTGGGCGGCGGTGGTATCAAGGGGCTCGCCCACGTCGGCGTGCTCCGCGCCCTCGAGGAGCGGGGCTGGACTCCCGACGTCGTCATCGGCAACAGCATCGGCGCGCTGATCGGCGCGGCCTGGGCGATGGAGTTCACCATCGCCGAGCTCGAGGCCGTGGCGCTCAGCATGACGCGCCATGACGTCTTCACCATCGCACGCGGCGAGATGGCGGCGCGACGCCTCCGGGCACCGGGACTCTACAAGACCGAGCCGCTCGAGATGTTGCTCCGCGGCTTCCTGGGCGACACCACGTTCGCCGAGCTGCCCCGGCGCCTGGTGGTCGCCTCGGTGGACATCAACAGCGGCATGGTGACCTACTTTGGCCTGCCCGGCCTCAAGGGCGTGCCGGTCGCCGACGCCGTGTTCGCGTCGTGCGCGCTGCCGGGCTTCTTCGCGCCCCGCGAGATCGACGGCCGCTTCCTGGTGGACGGAGCGCTGGCGGACAACCTTCCGGTCGGCCTGGCCGCCGGCCAGGACGTGGACGGGGTGGTCGCGGTGGATGTGGGTTCCTCCGGCGTGTTGCGCGCGGAGGTCCAGGAGTCCGGCTTCGCGGCGGTGTTCGCCCGCGCGACCGAGATCGTCTTTCACCAGATGCTGGAAGCGCGACTCGCCCACTGGACCGGCCCGGCGATGCTGCTCGTCCAGCCGCGCGTCGAGCACGTCCCCATGCTGTCGTTCGCCCACAATCGGGAGCTGATCGACGAGGGGTACCGCGCCACGGTCGCGGCGCTGGATCAGGCCGAGCACGAGGTGCGCCACGCCGCGGGCGGGATCTTCCCACGGCGGATGGTGGAGGTGTCGGTCGATCGGGAGCGTTGCATCGGCTGCGGCGCCTGCGTGGTGCTGGCGCCGCCGGGCACGTTCCGGATGGACGGGGATGGCAAAGCCGTGGGGCCGGCCCAGCCGCAGGAGTGGTCGCCGATCAGCGGCGGATTCATCCGCCACTGCCCGACCTACGCCATCACGGCCCACCCGGCGCGGCAGGCGGCTGGCGGTCCCACAGGCGGTGGGTCCACAGGTACTGCTCGGGGTTGACCCGGACCGCCGCTTCGAGTCGCTGCCGGAACAGCGTCGCGATCCGCCGAATCAGCTCCGTCGCATCGCCCTGCGGCGACGGGTCCAGCAGCTCCGCGTAACCCCGGTAGCGCCCGTCCGCCTCCGCGATGAACGCGCCGAACACCACCGGCGCGCCCGTGCGCGAGGCGAACAGGCCCGGGCCCTCCGCCGTCTGCGTCGGCCGGCCGAAGAACGGCACCCAGGTGTGGCTGCGCATCGCGCCCTGATCCGCGACCAGGCCGATGAGCTTGCCGGCGGCGAGCGCCTCGGGCACAGCCGTCTTCGCCTCGGGCAGCGGGATCGGCTCGATGCCCATCTTCCGCCGCGAGCGCTCCACCAGGTCGGCCACCCACGGGTTGGAGGGCGGCTTCACGACGCCGCACACCGGCAGGCCGATGGCCGCCGCCCACGCCGCCGCCAGCTCCCAGTTGCCGAGATGACCGGTGAGCACGATGGCCCCGCGCCCCTCGCCTGCGAGCGAGCGCAGCAGGTCCTCGCCCTCGAAGCTCCGGACGAACGGCAGCACCGCCCGCGGCCCGCCCGCGGTCAGCCGCAGCGAGTCGGTGGCCACGCGGCCGAAGTGCGCGTACATCCGGCGCGCCAGGTCCACGCGGTCGCGGGCGGAGAGGTCGGGGAATGCGAGGGCGAGGTTCCGGTCGGCCACCTCGCGCCTGAGGCCGAGACCACGCACCCCTCGCCCGAGGGCCGCCCCGACGCCCAGCGCGAAAGAGCGCGGCAGCGGACGCACCAGCCCCAGCGCCGCGCGCAGAGTCAAGTAGACCGGGTAGTCGCTCCGCCGTCTCATCGCCGCTGGGCCAGAGCGACACGATATGCCGCTTCGGTCAACGCCGCGGTCCGCGCCAGCGAGAAGCGCTCGCGTGCCGTGCGCCGGGCCCGTTCACCGAGCGTGCGTCGCAGCGCTGCGTCGCCGAGCAGGCGCTCCAGCGCGGCCGCGAACGCCGTGCCGTCGCGCGGCGCCACGAGCCACCCGTCCTCGCCGTGGCTGATCAGGTCGGGGTTGCCTCCGGCGCGCGAGGCCACGACCGGCAGACCGAGGGCCATCGCCTCCAGGAGCGCCTGCGACATCCCCTCGCTGCGCGAGGGCAGCACCACGACGTCGAACAGCCGGTAGAACGCCAGCACATCGGGCCGGAACGGCACGCAGCGCACGCCGTGCTGCGGGGCGGCGGCGGCGAGGGCCCGCAACTCGGCGTCTGCGTCCACGCCGACCAAGGTGACCGTGACCGGGCGCTGGAGGACCGCGAGGGCACGAAGCAGGACGTCCTGGTCCTTGCGCCGCGCGACCACACCCACGGTCGGTCGCCAGGGACGCCACCCCGCGAGCACCCGCGCGGTATCGACCTCGGCACCCGGAACGTCGCGGTCGATCCGCGCCAAGTCCACGCCGTTGGGCACCACGCTCAAGCGCCAGGGTGGCGCGCCCCGCCGCACCAGCGCCCGGGCCACCGACCGGCTCACGGCGATGGTCCGGTCGGCGACGAAGCCGTTGAGGAGGACGGACACGGGAAGGGAGCGCGGCATCTGGCGCCGCGTCATCACGCACGCCGCCTCCAGCCGTCCGGCGAGCCGCGCCAGCCGGCACGCCGCGCGGTCGCGCGCCGCGTGCGAGTTCACCACGTCTACGCCGGCTTCCCGCACCAGCCGCGCGATCCGGCGCGCGAGCGGCGTGGGACGATCGAAGACCAGCGGCACTACCGGCAGGCCGGCCGCGTGCGCCATCGCCGCCAGCATGCTCTCGGCGCGACAGCCCACGAGGACGCGGTGCCCCGCGGCCTGCTGCGCAGCCGCCAGCGCCGCGATCGAGATGGTCGAGCCGGCGCCGTCACCCTGGTGGGTGAGGTGCAGGATGGTGAGCGGGCCGTCGCCGTCCGCGGCCCGCCGGGGACCGGGGCCGGCCGCGCGCTCAGTCCACGAGGGCGGGGCGGGGCTCCGCACCGAACTGCAGCGTGTAGAGGCGACGGTAGACGCCGGCGGCGGCGAGCAGCTCCTCGTGACGGCCGCGCTCGACGATGCGCCCATGGTCCAGCACCAGGATCTGGGTCGCGTGCTGGACCGTGGACAGCCGGTGGGCGATCACGAAGACCGTGCGGCCCTCGAGCAACCGGTCGATCGCTCCCTGCACGAGGTGCTCGGCCTCGGAGTCGAGCGCGCTGGTCGCCTCGTCCAAGATCAGGATCGGCGGGTCGCGCAGCAGTGCCCGGGCGATCGCGATCCGCTGGCGCTCCCCGCCCGAGAGCCGGGTGCCCCGTTCGCCCAGCAGCGTGTCGTAGCCGGCGGGGAGCGCCGCGATGAACTCGTGCGCGTTCGCCGCGCTGGCCGCCGCCTCAATCGCGGCCGCGTCGAACCGGTCCAGCGCCCCGTACGCGATGTTGGCCTTCACGCTGTCGTTGAACAGCACCGTCTCCTGGCTCACGATCCCCATCAGGCTGCGCAGCCCCGGGAGCGTGATCTCGCGCAGGTCCGTGCCGTCGAGAGTGATCGACCCGCCGGTCGGCTCGTAGAACCGCGGCAGCAGATCAACGAGCGTGCTCTTGCCGGCGCCGCTCGCCCCCACGATGGCCACCACCTCGCCCTTCCGGGCGTCGAGGTTGATGTCCTGGAGCACCGGCGTCTGGCCGTCGTAGGCGAACGCCACGTCCCGGAAGACAATCGCGTCGCGGAACTCGCGGACTTCCTCCCGGCCGGACGCCAGGGCTTCGGTCGGCGGCTCGTCCAGCACCTGGAGCACGCGCTCCCCCGAGGCGAGGCAGTTCTGGTACTGGGCGGGCCAGTTGGACAGGAACTTGAGCGGCACCAGCAGCCGGAGCGCGACGAACAGGAACATGATGAAGCCTTCGGGGCCGATCTGGGCCGCCGGCGCCGTGGCCATCGTCGCACCGACCCACAGCAGCATCACCGTCACCAGCGCCCCGAACGTCTCGCTGATCGGCCCCGACAGGGTCGCCAGGCGCTGCATGCGGATCACGCCGCGGGCGTACCTGTCGGCCGCCGCGAAGAAGCGGTGCCGCTCGTACGGCTCGGCCGCGTACGCCTTGACCAGCCGCACTCCCGCGACCGTCTCCTGCATCAGCGCCGTGAGGTCGCCACGGTCCTCGAGGGTGCGGAGGTAACCGCGGTGCAGCCGACGGACCAGCGGCCGGAGCCCGACAATCAGGACCGGAGCCAGCACCAGCGCGAGCAGCGTGAGCCGCCACGACAGCGCGATCAGGATCAGCAGGTACACGACGAGGGTCGCGATGGACTGGACGAAGTTCAGCGCCTCGTTGCCGACGATGGGCTTGACGTTCTCGGCGTCGGCGAGCATCCGGCTCAGCAACTGGCCGCCCTTGGTGTGCTGGAAGTAGCCGAGCCCCATCCCCTGCAGGTGCGCGTAGAGCCGCATCCGCAGGTCGCGCACCACCTTCTCCTGCACCACGGCCACGCTGACGCGCGAGAAGTACACCAGGAGGTTCTTGACCACCATCGCGGCGAGGATGACCGCGATGACGTTGCGCAGCTCGGCCTGGATGTTCCCGCTCCGCAGCAGCGGGCCCACCACCTGGTGGAGGACCCGGTCCACCAGATTCGTGCCCTCGGGCGGCAGCAGCGACGAACTTCCGAACACCGCCCGCAGGAACGGGATGACCAGCGCGAACGTGAAGCCGTCGAACACGGTGCCGATGAGGGTCGCGACCAGCGCCGCGACGACCAGCGCGAGATACGGCTGGACGAACCGGAGCAGCTCCCGATAGCGCCCCACGCTACCGGTTCGCCCGCGGCTGCAGCAGCGCGACCGGGAGGATCATCTCGTCCGGCGAAGCGCCGCCGTGGAGGAACGCGCCGCGGTAGCGCGCCTGGTACTCCCGCAGCTTGGTCGGGTACACGAAGAAGTGGTCTTCCGTGGCGATGACGCAGCGCACGCCGAGCCCGCGCGCGGGCAACCCGTAGCTCACCGGATCCTCGACCGTGATGGCCGTATCCGGCAGCTCGGGCCGCAGGTCCTCGCCGAACTTGAAGCGGAGATTGTTGGTCGCGTCGCGCTTGGCGTAGACGGTGGCCGGGCTCAGACAGTGAATCGCGCCGTGATCGCTGGTCAACACCACCGGCACCCGCCGCCGCTCCGCCTCGACCAGCGCCGCCTTGAGGGGCGAGCGCTCGAACCAGGCGCAGGTCAGCGCTCGCAACGCCGCCGCGTCGCGTGCCACCTCGTAGAGGATGGCGTTCTCGGATCGACCATGGGTGAGCTGGTCGACGAAGTTGAACACCATGGCGGTCACGCCGTCCTGTGCGAGCATGGTCGGGAGCCGCCGCTGCACGTCGTCCCCTTCGCCCGTCCCGAACAGCTTCTCGTAGCGGCACGGCACCGGCCGGCCCGTGATGCGCTCGAGCTGGCGCGCCAGCAGGTCGTGTTCGTGGGCGTTGAGGCTCTCCTCTTCGTGCTCCGTCCACCACTGCGGGTACTGGGCAGCGATGTCGCGCGGCAGCAGGCCTGCGAAGATCGCGTTGCGGCTGTAGGGCGTCGCGCTTGGGAGGATGCTGAAGTAGTGGCTGGTCTCGACGTCGAACAACGGGGTCACCTGCGGCAGCAGCGCCTCCCACTGGTCCAGCCGCAGGCAGTCCACGACCACGAACAGCACCCGCCCGTGCTCGCGGAGGACCGGGAGCACCATCTCCTCCACCACGTCGGGCGACAGCGCCGGCCGGTCCGCGTCAGGTTGCGCGATCCAGCGCGGGTACTGGCGCGCGATGTAGGTTCCGAAATCGCGCCGCAGCCCGTCGAGCAGCGCGTGCAGCGCCTGCGCGAGGCCGGGTTCCGCCGCCTCCGCGAGCTTCAGGTCCCACGACATCAGCTCGCGCCACAGGTCGATCCACTCGCGCCAGCCGAGGGCCGTGCCGCGCCGGGCCTCCAGCAGATCG